>Ga0209426_1000656_pt1 | contig 30599 bp, 24 predicted proteins | sample Deesub1362B_J571_FD_187697 | JGI IMG/M metagenome (GOLD analysis project Ga0209426, IMG submission 187697) | Deep oceanic, basalt-hosted subsurface ecosystem from Juan de Fuca Ridge flank, Pacific Ocean, CORK Borehole 1362B_J2.571 (SPAdes)... ...
AAGCAGAACAAAGGCTACATATGGGTCTATAGCGAGCCTGGCAGGGGAAGCACCTTCAAGATATACCTGCCGCGGGCTGAGGAGGAAGTCGTCCAGGTTGAAGAGCAGGAAAAGGCTTCGGCATCCCCACGGGGGGAGGCAGAGACGGTGCTTGTGGTGGAGGACGACGAAGCGGTGCTCCGCCTGGTGAAGGCGTCCCTTGAGAGGATGGGCTACAGGGTCCTCGCTGCCTCGGATCCCCAGGGGGCGCTGGCTTTGATGAAGCTTCACTCAGGACCAATTCGCCTCCTGCTTACCGATGTTGTCCTGCCCGGTATTAATGGTAAAACTCTGGCCGAGATGATCCTGGTAAGTCACCCGGAGACCAAGGTCTTATATACGTCCGGCTATACCCAAAACGCCATCGCCCAATACGGGGTTCTGGAGCCGGGGGTGGAGTTCATCGAAAAGCCATTCACCCCAGAGGCTCTAGTCCAAAAGGTCAGGGAGGTGCTGGACAAGCCCAAATAGGACCGGTTTACCTTCGGTGAAAAGACCATCTTTCTGCGCTCGGATTCGCCCGAGTTTTCTCTCATCTTACATGACAGACTATATTACCATAGACAAACGATTTTCGTGCCGTCTTTCATTTGTGCCCTTACCTTCTCCATATGTCTTAGTGCAGCGATTTCCCTTTCCAAATCGCTTAATTTTACATGGAGCATTTCCGCTAAACGCCCTGGTTCTACACCCCCTGTCTCCTCCAATATTTTTAGAATTTTTCCTTGAATCTCGTTGAACATTGGTTCTTTTCCTGAAAGTGATTTTGCAGTATATACTGCCCAAGGATCACAAGTACGAGCAGGGGATAGAGCATCCATGTAGCAATCCTCACACAATATCTGCCCGTGATATTCTATTTCTTCTCCCTTTTTAATTAGGGTTCCGCATTTTTCACATTTCATTTTTTTCCTCCTTGCCTAAAACCTTATAGAAGAAACCTCTTCGGACAATTCTTCTCTTTTGGCTATCTTGGCCGCCAGATGATCTATCTAAGGCCAGAAAGGATACCCTTTGGTAACAGCGCGCCTTTCTGTTAACATCCCGAGTGTGTCTGAAGTTCCCCCAAGGGGAGTTTGAGGAGCCCTGGATGGGTAAGAGGCTAGCATGGATGGAGAAGGAATGAAAGGAGGGAAGAGAGGCATTAATGGCGTGTATGCAGATAGCGTCGGCCCAAAAATAGGAACCCGGCGACCACGAGTCAGCTTTCCCTATTATTGAACGATACCACGTCAATACTATTGTCATCTTTCCGAGCAGGTCGATATCTTTTGTGAGACTGGAAATCGGCGCCCGCCAAATAGTAACCCTCAAAGCGCCTTTGAATATCAGCTCATTTTTAGAAATATTTTCAAAAGGTTCTAGCAAAATGACGGAACTAAGGCATCAAGCCGTTTCGGGATATCTTGCCTTGACTTTTAGCATAAATACTCGTAGAGTATCATATATCATTATTAGGTGTCATATATAAAACTAATGAAAAACCGTACCAAGTCTTCCGCCCCAGCTCTGGATCGCGGCATTGATGTCATCGAGTTGGTCGCCTCTAGTCGAGAGCCGATCTCCTTCTCGGATCTTCTTTCCTCACTTGGGATCCCTCGTGCCTCCTTGGCGCGAATCCTGTCCACCCTTCGAAAACGCGGACTCATTGAAAAAGATGAATCCAGTGGTCGTTATCGGCTAGGGATTAAGCTCCTCTATCTAGGCCATCGCCTTCAGGAAAAGATCCCGTTACGTTGCGTGGCCTTGCCGTATATGCATCGCCTGGCAGAGATAGTTCAAGAGACTGTGGAACTATCCACTCTGGACAGGGATCAATTGGTACTCATCGAACAAATTGAGGGTCCTGGGGAGATTAGACTCTATTCCAGGGTCGGGTCAGCCTACCCTTATCTGCATGCTGTAGCCGTCGGGAAGATCTATCTGGCCCATATGGGGGCGGCCAAGCGTAAACGTGTCTTGGAGAAGATCGGGCTGCCACCTGTAACCCCACGGACAATTACGGATTTGGAGAAACTTGAGCGGGAACTCTCCAACGTCCTCCAGGAGGGCTATGCCATCGAAGATCAGGAACTCAGAAAGGGGGTCCGCCGTATCGCGGCGCCCATTTATGACCATACCGGGGAGCTGGCGGGGTGCATTGGGATTGCTGCCCCGGCTTTCCGTCTGGATACCAAAGATTTCCACGGAATCGGGACGATCGTAAAGGAGACCGCCCAGCAGATCTCCCTTCGCCTTCGGGGTGAAGCATAGTCGAAAACCTCCAAGAGGGAATGACAAGTCCCCTGACGTTAGGAGATGTTTTGCTCCATGGCTGTTGCAGGAGCACCGACTCCTTCAGAAATCCCACGAGGTTTCAAAAAGATCACCAAATGGGGTGAGGGTTTTTGAGGCAGCTATTCCATCTTAAACGCAGAGCAGGGATCAGTGTCTCTGATGCACCCGCCAGTTTGGACCGGGGCCAATCTGGACCGGTTTTCCTTTGCCCAGAAAGAGTATGACCATGAAGGCAAATTTCTCGTTTCTCTTTGAACCCAGATCAGTGGCCGTGGTAGGGGCCAGCGATAATCCGAGGAAACTGGGTTATCACGTCATGAAAAGCCTGATCGAGGGAGGTTATCCCGGGAAGGTCTTCCCTGTAAATCCAAGTAAAGAGGAGATCCTTGGATCTCCTGCCCATGCCTCTCTGGCCCAGGTGCCGGCAGATGTGGACCTGGCCATCATCGTCTTGCCTGCCTCTATGGTCCTATCCCAGATCAAGGCATGTGCCTCCAAGGGGGTAAGAGGGGTTGTGCTGATCACAGCGGGCTTTAAGGAGATAGAGGATACATCCGGCGCAGAACTTGAGGCCGAGATCGCACATTTGGCCACGGAGGCCAAAATCCCTATTATCGGGCCAAACACCTTTGGTTTTATCAACCTCAATACCCAACTAAATGCCTCTTTCACCCCAGAGTTTTCTCTTCTAAGGAAGGGTGGAGTGACCTTGATCAGCCAGAGTGGTGGGATCTCCCACTTGCTTGGGTTTCTGGCTATGAGGGCAGGGGTGGGATTCAGCAAGATCATCGGGCTGGGCAATCGATGCAATGTGGACTTCGCCGATCTGCTGGAGTGGCTCGGGGAGGACCCTGAGACTAAGGTCATTGCCATGTACATGGAGGGAGTCGAGGACCCTCGGGCCTTCCTTATGGAAGCCAGCGGATTGAGCAGACGAAAACCCATGATCATCTACAAAGTAGGCCGCTCTGAGGTGGCGGACCGCGCCAGCCTCTCCCACACCGGCTCTCTTGCTGGCCGCCACGAGGTCTATCAAGGGGCCTTCCATCAGGCCGGGATTCTGAGCGTGGATTGTATAGAGGACCTATTGGATGCGGCCAAGGCACTGGAGGGCTGTCCCCTTCCCCAAGGGCCCAACGTGGCAATCCTTTCCGGTCAGGCCGGTCCTGCCATGGCCGCCTCTGACGTCTGTGAGGACGAAGGCCTGAAGATCGTTCCTTTTGCTGTTGAGACTCAACAAAATATCAACGAACTTTTGCCACCTTTGGCCCTGCGTACCAACCCGGTGGACATGGGGCCGGCCTGGTATGATGCGTCGGCCATCAAGGGGATTGTAAAGGCGGTCATAGAGGATGAGTGCGTGGACAGCATCCTGCTCTTTATTATGTTCGCCTCAGCCAATGTGGATGCACTCATGGGGCTCGGTGGTGTTCTGGAGAAATGGAAGCAGAAAAAACCTCTTATCAGCTGTATCTCCGCCCCACCCGGCATATGGGATGAGGAGATCCGGCATCTGGAGGAGACGGGGGCTATTGTCAACTTCCCCACACCCGAAAGGGCGGCTAAGGCTTTGGCCTATTTATGGAAGGCAGGCAAAATACAGGGAGTTCGAAAGGACCTTTCTCGATGAAGTCTTTCTTGGAGCCTCAAAGTGTCGCCATCGTGGGGATCAGCCGCAAAAGCGGCCCCGGGGCTTATAATCTCATGGAGAACATGATCCGATTTGGCTATCAGGGGAGAATCTATCCCGTTAATCCTCAGGCCCGGGAGATTCTCGGAGTCAAGGCTTACCGGCAGGTCAAAGAGATTGGACATAGGATCGACCTGGCCGTGATCACCACCCCTAGGGAGGTAGCATTAAAGGTTCTCCGTCAGTGCGCGGAGGCCGGGGTGCGGGGGGCCATCGTGGTGAGCCAGGGCTTCGCAGACGCCGACAAGCAGGGAAGGGCCCTTCAGAAAGAAATGGTCTCGCTGGCCCGTGGATCTGGCATGAGGATCCTCGGGCCCAACACACTGGGGGTTGTAAACTATTTCCAGCGCTTCACCACGTCTTTTATGCCCCTGGAGGAGGAATGCGCCCCTGTCGGCCTCGTCTGCCAGTCGGGCATCTTCTTCGTTGGGGCATCTAACTTGGTGGGCCCCTTGGGCAAGGGGATCGACCTGGGAAACGCCTGCGATGTCGGATTCCGAGAGGCCCTGGAAGCCTTTGCCCTGGACCCGGACATACGGGTTATTACAGTCCACATGGAGGGGATCCAGCGAGGCAGAGAATTCCTGGAGACCGCGGCCCGGGTGGCGAGGCGAAAGCCTGTAGTTGTGCTCAAGACCGGACGCAGCGAGTCCGCAGCACGAGCCGCTGCATCCCACACCGGCTCCCTGACCGGAGACTTCCACGTCCATCGGGCCGCCCTTCGCCAGGCGGGCCTCCTTGTGGTGGAGGCGAGCCAGTGGATGAGGCCTGCTGTAAAGACCCTCCTTTACCTGCCGCCCATGAGAGGGAACCGGGTGGCGGTCATCACCTTCACGGGCGGGGGGGCGATCATGGCGGTGGATATCCTGGAACAAAACGGCCTTCGTCTGGCACCGCTGTCCCGGAAGACTCTGGAGCCCATCGCCAGGCTCTCCCCCTCCTGGCTGCCCGTGGGGAACCCTGTTGACATCTGGCCCGCCGTGATGAGACATGGGGTGGAGAAGGTCTACTCCACGGCCCTTCGGGCGGTCCTCAGGGACCCACAGGTGGATGCGGCCCTGTGCATCGCGCTGGCTCCCAGACTACCGGAGTTCTCCTTCCTGGATGCATCCGGGGCCCTCAACAGGGTCCTTCTGGAGGAGGACCTGGGCAAACCCGTAGTGGCTTGGCTCTACGGCCCGAACGTCAAGGAAGTGGGTGAAGGATTTGAAAAAGAACGGAGGATCCTCGTTTACCAGACCCTGGAGAGGGCCGCATGGGCCCTTTCCCTTTTGAAGGGGCGTCCCCCGCTACAACCTGGATAAAGTCTATAAGATCTTCTTAGGATGAAGGCTCGTTGCGTGAGCCTCCTAATCCCGCTTGATCCCTTGAACGAGAAACTAAAGGCGTTCTTCAGGATCTCAGGCTACCATGAAAATGAAGCGGATCGCGAAGCTATAGCTCTTCGGTGATTACCTGCCTTGTGAACTCATTGGCCCCAATGTAGATCTGGATGATCTTGGCGTCCCTCATGTATTTCTCCACGCCGTATTCCTTAGAATACCCGTAGGATCCCATTATCTGCACCGCATTGGTCGTAACCCGCATGGCCATATCGCTTGCATACACCTTGGCCATGGTGGACCATTTCATGCTTGCCTTGCCGGGCTGGGCATTGAACCAAGCCGCCCGTAAATAAAGGAGCCTTGCAGCCTCGATCTCCATGGCCATATCCGCAAACATGGCCGAGATGATCTCGTGTTGGATCAAGGGGATCCCGGCAGTGATCCTCTCCCTGGCCCACTTGAGGGCGATCTCGAAGGCCCCCCTGGCGATCCCCACCGAGATGGCCCCGGTTCCCGCCCGATTGTAGATGAGGGTCCTCTGAAGGATCCTAGCCCCGTCGCCAACCTTGCCCAGCAGGTTTTCCTTGGGCACCCTCACGTCCTCGAAGATGATCTCGCTGTTTCGGTCCGCGTCCATCCCCATTTTCCTAATGGGTTTGCCAAAAGAGAGCCCCGGGGTTCCGTCTGGAACGATAACCAAACAGGACCCCTCGTCCCCCAGATTCGGGTCCACCGTGCAGACCACGCTGTAGAGGTAGGAATTCCCCGAGTTGCTCGGCCATATCTTGTTTCCGTTGATGATCCAGTGGTCACCCCCGTCCTTGAGAATGGTTCGGATTGTCCTGGAATGCATGTGGGGATTTTCAATGTCCGTGCCTCCAGCGGGCTCAGTCATGGCCATGCACACCAGCCTCGCTTCGTGCTTGACGGCCAGCTCAGGGAACCATTTGTCCCGCTGCTCCTTAGTTGCCGCGATCATGATGGGGGTCTGGCCGAACCAGTTCGCCCCTATGGCCGTGGCTACCCCACCACAGCCTGCCGCAAGTTCCTCCAGGACGATGGAACATTCCACATTAGACCCCTCGCTTCCCCCGTATTCAACTGGAATGGGGAGTTGCAATATCCCCACTTCCGCGGCCTTTTTGAAGATTTCTTCTGCCAGCCTTCCCTCGGTATCATGTTCAAATTCAAGGGCAACAGGCTTGATCTCCTTGTTTGTGAAATCCCTAGCTAATTTCTGGATCGCCAGCTGCTCCTCCGACAGGGTAAAGTCCAACATCTCATCTCCTCCTTTCAAGTTTTGGAATACCTAATATATACTTCCTTTCTCTGCTTTTTGGCCAGGGAAGCCCGCCTCCGCATCTGGCTGACTCTCATGCTTGAATAGCCAAGTGTAGATTTAACCTATGAGATAAGGACAACCTTCTCCCTCTCCCTTTGAATGACCCCCTCTCTTTCTAGCTTAATTGGGTGGCTCTCCGTAATCCCGCAACCTGGAAAAAATCGAGTGAGAGAACCCTAGAAAAAGGTTTCATTAAGGTCCCAAAATTCCTTTGGGCCTTCTTTTAAGATGTCTACAAGGATAGTGCCTCTTTCTAGCAGTCTTTCCCGGATCATTTGGATAGCATTGATGGGGGCCTTTATGATCGGTCCATGGGCAGGGAGGATGATCTCTACTTCCAAGGCTTCCAGTTTGTCTAGACTTTCCAGGTATCCGAGTCCCCCCGGAACTTGGGGCATACCAGGCCGGGATCGCTCCCACCACCTCCCCTGAAAGGACAAGTCTTCTGTCCCTCTCGAATAGGGAGATATGGACTGGAGCGTGTCCAGGCGCATGAATTACTTCAAAAGTAAAATTCCCGAGGTTTATGACCTCGCCCTCACGTAGTTCCTCCACATTTTTCGCCGCGCTCATGGAACAGCCCAATTAATCAAAATAGCCCAAAAGATCGAATCCTTGAAAGGCCTGTACCTTTCGAGCTGAGGCACAGCCATCTCTCGGCCAGAGGGATATCAAGGGTATTGATCAATTCCCGCGGGTCCAAGGCCAAGGACACGTCTAGATGATGGATGAACACTTTGGGGTGAATTTTCTCAAGCAACCAACCCATAGCTCCCATATGATCAGGATAAGCATGGGTAAGCACTGTTGTGTGGAGGTCCTCAAGATCAAGGTCCCAATGGTTCAGACCTCCGAGGAGATGTTCTGGACCTTGGAGTCCAGCACAACTCCACGTCGATTATGGAGAAGCCTTCTTTATCTACGACCACGTATAGATTTGCAGGGCTTGGCCACATATGATCTTTGGCGAAGATCGCACGGATTCCTTGGATGTCATTGATGTTCGGAGTCATTTCGAGGTGGAGATTGGGAGTCTTGGGCTGATTACCCTCGCATCAGGCTTCGTGCCACGATATGGCGCTGGATCTGGTTGGTGCCGTCGAAGATCTGGGCTGCTTTGGCCGTCGCGCATCATCCGGTGGAGGGGGTATTCCTCAATGATGCCGTAGCCCCCCAGGATCTGGACGGCGTCTGTGGTGACCCTCATGGCCACCTCCGAGGCAAAGCACTTGGCCGCTGAGGGTCAAAAGTGGGATCACCTTGTGGCCCGCATGCAGCATCTTTGTGGTCCGGTAGATGAGGGAGCGGGCTGCCTCGATCTGGATGGCCATGTCGGCCAGCATGAACTGGACGGCCTGATGCTCGATGATGGGTACCCCGAACTGAACCCTCTGCTTGACGTATTGAAGGGCGAGCTCCATGGACCCTTGGGCGATGCCCAGGGGGGCCTGGGCCGTCGCTCCCAAGCCCCAAGCCCAGCTCCGCATTCCTGCGGGTGGCTCCAGCCGTCCCCCTCCCTTCCCAAGAGGTTCTCGCGGGGGCCCCGGACGTCATCGAAGAAGAGTTGATAGAGCTCGGAGCTTCGGAAGCTGAATTTCCTTTCCGGTGCCCCCCACTTGAGACCGAGAGCGTCGCGTTCTACGAGGAAGGTGCTGATGCCCTCGTGCCCGGCCCCAAGGTCCGTGCGGGCGAAGACCAAGTAGAGGTCGGCAACTGTCCTCGAGGAAATGAAGCTCTTGGTCCTGTTGAGGATGTAATGATCCCCATCGAGTATCGCTCGGCTCTTTATGGGACGGGCATCGGCGCCGATGCCGCCGTATTCTTGGGACAGTGTGATGATTAACAGCGTGTTCTCCGAGAGGATCCTCAGGATGTCGGCGTTGGCCTTTCCACGCTGGTAGGCCTCATCTGCCAGCGGTGCAATCCTCTCCCTAGATATCTTCCAGACGGTGTCTCATATCACCAGCTGATCGTCCGATAGAAACTCCATCGGATGAGCTCATAGACCCAGAATTCTCTGGGCGTTCCTGTAAAGGACCTTCTCGATGACCTCCGGCTTATACCCACCCGATTCAAATTCATCCAGCCAACGTTTCACGGGGATCTCGGGATAATCCGAGCCAAAGAGGAATTTGTCCTGAAGGCGGCCGTTGATCTCTCTCTTGAGCGTCTCGGAGAAATACTTTGGGGCCCACCCGGAGAGGTCGTTGTAGACGTTGGCCTTGTGGAGCAATATAGCGATCATCTCATCCTGCCACGGCCAAGATGGATGAATGGCAATGATGGTGAGCTCGGGGAAATCAGCGGCCACATCATCCAGGTAAATGGGGCGCGTGTACTTGAGTCGGTAGCCTCCGCCTCCGGGGAGGCCTGCGCCGAGTCCTGTGGTTCCGGTATGGAATGCCACGGGGACTTTCAGTTCCAGGCATTTTTCATACAGGGGGTAGAAACGCCTGTCATTGGGGAAGAAGGCCTGGGCCGAAGGTTGGAACTTGAGGCCGATCATCCCTAATTCCTTTACGCAACGCTCCAATTCTCTGATGGCCACCTCCCCCTTCCAGGGATCGATCATGGCCCAGGCCCCCAGGAACGCGTCGGGGAAGTCTCTTGCCACCTTGGCCACGTAATCATTGCTTACCGGGGGAAGCCCGGTGACGGTCTCGGAATCCCAAGCGACCAAGAGGGCCTTCACGTCCAGGTCGACGAACTCTTGGGCCATTTCCTCCTCGGACCGAACGACCTCCTTCACCCGGTAATAGGACTTGAGAGCCTCTGCTACATCCTTTCCAAATCGCTTCTCATACCTGTAAGGCGCGGTGCTCAGATGGGCGTGAACGTCGATGGCTCTCATGGGAGATCCCTCCTTTTTCACGGAATACGTTTATTCACTTAGCTTCGTATTTACTGGTCAGGAGGATGTTCCTGGAGCGAACATTCGAGATTTTTCGGAGTTGCCCCCCCACCTTGGCGAATCCCGCCGCAAAGGCGGGACAGCCTAGAGCGGGCCGAAAAATATCGCCAGTGAGCGCAAGGGACATCCTCCTGAACTAAACGTCAAGTGAACTCCTGCGGAACTAAGTGAACAAGCAGTTCACGGAATATATCTTACATTCTCCTCGATGTAGCGAACGATCTCGTGGGTGAGGGTGCCGGCCACAAAGACCTGATGGACCCCCATTTCCTTCAGCACGGGAATATCCTCCGGGGGGATTACCCCGCCGGCGATCAAGAGGACGTCCTTTAGCTCGTGTTTTTTCATCTCCTCAACGATGAGCGGGGTGTATACCAAGTGTTCTCCAGAGAGATAGCTGATTCCTATGACATCCGCATCCTCTTCCAGTGCGGCGCGGACGATGCCCTCGGGCGTCTGATACATCCCGAGGTAGACCACCTCCATGCCGGCCTCCCGTAGAAGGTGCGCGACGACCTTGGCCCCACGGTCATGGCCGTCCAGACCCACCTTGGAGAGAATGATTTTTATCTTTCTCCTGTGTTCCAGGGGCATCTCAATTGAAGGGGTTTTCCAGTATTCCCATAGGATCGTACTTGTATCCCATGGCCTCCCTGACCGTGCCCATCATTTCCCCTGTCGTGGCATAAGCCTTGGTGGCCTCGATCATGGCTGGGAGGACATTTCGGCCGTCTTCAGCATCCTCCCTCAGTTTATCCATGCACTCCTTGAGTCTCTTCTTATCGCGTGTGGCCTTGAGGCGCCGCGTCTCCTGGATCTGGGCCATGGCAGACTCAGAGGGTATCCGTTGCACTCCCAAGGGGGTGTGAGTCTCCGGTTCGCTGGTGAATATATTGACCCCCACAATGAGCTTCTCCCCGCTGTCGATTTCCTTCTGTCTTTGGACGGCCTCGTGCTCTAGCTGACGGTCCAGCCACTCCGTACGGATGGCCTCTTCCATTCCCCCGAGATCTTCGATCTGCCTTAGTATGCGGACCACTTCCTCCTCGATCCGGTCCGTGAGGCTCTCCACATAGTAGGAGCCCCCAAGAGGATCCGCCACATCGCACACGCCCGTCTCGTAGGCGAGAATCTGTTGGGTACGAAGGGCCTGCAGATGCCCTTTCTCGGTGGGCAAACAGATGGGCTCGTCGTACGAGCAGCAATGGAGGGACTGCACTCCCGCCAGGACAGCTGCAAGGGCCTCGTAGGCGATGCGGACGATGTTATTCAGCGGCTGCTGGGGCACCAACGAACAGCCGGCTGTGTGGACGGCGAATCGGAATTGCATGGACCGAGGGTCCTTGGCACCGTACTTCTCCTTCATCAGACGTGCCCAGAGCCTCCTCGCAGCTCGGATCTTAGCCACCTCCTCGAAGATGTCGATGTGGCAGGAGACGTAAAAGCTGAACCTAGGGGCGAACTCATCTATGTCAAGGCCCCTGCGCAACAACTCCTTGATGTAGATCATGGCGATGCCGAAGCCGAAGGCCACCTCCTGAGGTGCTGTGATCCCTTGCTCCCTGAGGTCGTACATGTTGACAGTAGTGTAGTACCACTTGGGCATATGGCGGGTACAAAACTCCATAACATCACATCCGAGGCGGATGGAGAGATCCAAGGGACATGCAGGCCTGAATCCGCAATAGCGAAAGTGAATCGGGTCGTTCTGGATTGATCCTCGTAGATTGGCGATGTCATATCCTCGATTCTGCGCGACAGCTACATACTGTGCCATGGTTGCGGCCGCAACCGGAGAGGCGGTGATCAACGACCAGCTCACTTTATCCAGAGGGACGCCCTCGGTTAGGATCTCCATATCCCGGATATGAGATATATTTACTCCTGTGAGGCCTACCTCGTTGACGGCCCACGGGTGGTCGGCATCTAGGCCCATCTCGTATGTAATGTCCGCGATGGTATTGAGGCCAGAGCTTCCGTGGTCCAGAAGGAGCTTGACTCTCTTGTGGGTATCGGCCGGGGAGCCCATACCGATAACCTCGCGACGCGTCCAGTATCGCCCCCGAAACATGTTTCGATGAATGCCTCGGGTGAAGGGGTAGGAACCGGGATCCCCGATATGTTCGTTGTAATCCCAATGAGCAAGGTCCTCCGGTCCGTAAAAATCCTTGACATCATAGCCAGACCAGGTTCGGGTGCTTTGGGACCTCTCGTAGTATGCCCTCAAGTAGGCATCCCAATCTACAAAAGCTCCACCATCTTTACTCATCTTGGCCTGCCCCTTCATAGTCATAGGAGAACAATCCTTTCCCCCTGTCTGCTAGACAGAGAACCACCCAAGAGCCCAAGAATTTTTTTCAAACCAAGTTTGATTCTGGACTTTCGTTTGGAAGGATAGTAGAATCTCCTCCTCAGGGTGTCAAGAAATTTTCCTTGATTTATTGAATGGCCGGAGGAGATTTGTCTGGATCCAGAGGGAGGTCGACGGGTTTTCCTCTCAACAAAACTGAGATTTTTACAAAGTAGGATAAAGAGATGCCAAAGCAAAAGACATCCTTTAGGGAGATCCGTTACAACGAGAAGCGCCAAAAGATCCTGGAGAATGCCGCGAAGCTCTTCGCCCGAAAGGGCTACGAGAAGGCGACGCTTGAGGAAATCGCTGCCAAGCTGAAGCTGACCAAGGGGAGTCTCTACCACTACATCAAGAGCAAGGAGGAGATGCTCTTCCAAATCCAGATGCAGGCTCTAGATCAGGCCAATGAAGCCCTGGAGCGGGTCCTCCGATCGGGGCTGGATCCTGTGGAGAAGCTCCGGGAGGCCATAAAGAGCCACGTCCAGATCGTCACTAGGGAGCACGTCATCGGGACGCTCCGGCAGCAGGAACTCCTCCTGCCACGCAAGTGGAGGGAGAAGGTGGTCGCAGAGAGGGACCGATTCGAGCGGGCATTCCAGAGCATAATCCTGGAGGGGGTGGAGGCGGGTGTCTTCGAGAGGAAGAACTGGCGCATCACCGCCTTGGCCGCTCTGGGGGCCCTGAACTGGATCCCCAGGTGGTATTCCCCGCGAGGTGAACTTTCGGCCGAAGAAATAGGAGAGGCCATGGCCGACTTTATCCTGAGGGGGTTTGCTGGTGGTGTAAGTAGCCTGACCACCTGAGGGCTGGGTACAAAGGATGTTTCCACTTGGACCCGGGAAGCGGGAGGACGGGGTTTGAACAAGGATAAACAGAAGGGCATCGAGGCATTTGTGAAACCCAGGAGCGTGGCGGTGATCGGGGCATCGGATCGCCCAGGTTCCTGGGGGTCCTTCATCATGGAAGGACTTTTGACCTGGAAATTTCCGGGACGGATATATCCCGTAAACCATAGGGCGGAGACCGTGTTCGGGATCCCGGCCTATCATCACATTTCTTCCATACCGGACGAGGTGGATCTGGTGGTTCTCACCATCCCGGCGGAGTCGGTCCACGAGACCATCCAGGCCTGTGCTGCCAAGGGGGTCAAGGGGATCACTATTATCACCGCGGGCTTCAGCGAGGCCGCAAAGGAGGGACGGGAAAGGGAAGAGGAGCTTGCCCGGCTGGCCCGCACCCATGGGATGCGTCTTCTGGGTCCCAATGTAAGCGGCACGTTCAATCTTCACGATCGATTCAATGCCTCTGCCTCCCCGGCCCGGTTCCTTTTTCCCACCATGATCACGGCCATCTGCCAGGGAGGGTATGCGATCTACGATCTTATGGCTGGCGCCTTTGCCAAGCAGATGGGCGTTGGGCAGTTCATCCACACGGGAAACGAATGCGATCTTCAGGTGGCCGATTTTCTGGAATATTTTGGAGAAGATCCACAGACTCGCGTGATCCTGATGTACATCGAGACCATTAGGGATGTGGCGAGATTTCGGAAGGTTGCGGCCGAAGTCACCAAGAGAAAACCGGTAATCGTGTACAAAGGGGGTTGCACACCAGGGGGCACTCGAGCTGCACGGTCCCACACCGGGGCCATGGCAGGAGGTGGTGAGATCTACGCCGCTCTGTTCCGACAGCTTAATGTGATCCAGTCGCCGACCATGGAACTAATGATTCCCCTGGCCCACGCCTTTTTGGAATTCCCCCCCATGATGGGGAATCGGGTCGGCATCGTGACCATGGGTGGTTCATGGGGGGTGGCCCTGACCGATACCCTGGAGAAAAAGGGGCTTAAAGTGCCCGAGCTGAGCCCCACTCTGCAGAAGAGACTGCGTGAGATGGGAATGCCCATTCGAGCCTCCACTCGCAACCCCATCGACATCGGGGCTGCGGGACCTCTTACGCTTTCTGTGGAGATTCTGGTTGAGATGGGGCGCGAGATTCTCCAATCCCATGAGGTGGATGCCCTGATTCTCCATGGCCTGGGAAGGCCCGGGATGGTCTCGGAGAACCCGCCCCCTGCCCGCAAGTTTATGCTCGAGTGGGAAAAAAGACTTATGAAGGAATATTACTGTCTTATGGACGAGGTGGCAAAACCGGTTCTCCTGGGCTGCCATCTCCTTCCCTGGCAAAGCCAAGCGGTGCATGACCTGACCCAGGAAGGATGCCGCATCTTTCATCGTCTGGATGAGATAGCCGACATCCTGGCGCTCAGATCCCTGTACCAGAGACGTCTAAAGCAGCAGGCTGCAGAAACGGCTTAGAAGGTCCAGGAGTCAAAAAAGAGCGTGTTGTCGAGAATGATGGGGTGTTGGGGTCGAAGAAGACTGAAGGGGGGAAAGATAGAGATCATCGACAGGGCAATAAAGGAAGATCGGAAGAAACTCTCTGAATACGAATCTAAGCGTGTCCTGGCCGCTTTACCCGGCCCTGTGGATCTGGCCGTCATCATCGGCCCATCCAGGTTCGTCCCCGCGATCCTGCGTGCAGAGGCTCTTGGGCGAGAGGATTCCAATTTTCAGCTCTCCACAGAATGCAGGCTGGGCATTTGCTGCCTCTGTCAAATATGCCCAAGAATATCCGCATAAAGTAGCCCATGGGAGCAATGCGAGGTTGTGCCAGTAGAATTTCCCCAGCACAAAGAGACCAGGTTGGATTCATGGTTTCATTCCGATAGCCTTGGTCCTGGGAGCAAGAGGGCCTCATGGAGATTTCCAAGGCAAGTTTTATGCTTTTTTACTGAAGGCTTGGGCCGCGATTTTTTATGACAGCCAGGTCCTACCAGTAGAAGGTTTGTAATGAAAGCAACTCGCCTCTCATTTGGTCCTATAGCCATTCTGTTGGTTCTCTCCTTTATTTGGGGAGGCAATATGGCCGCCATTAAGATCGGCACCCAGGGACTTGCCCCAATTTTTATGGCCGGGATCCGATCCCTGGTGGCCAGCGTATGTCTCTTCATATGGATGGCGATGCGGGGGATACCTACCTTCCCGGACCGGGCGACCGTGATGCACGGTGTGATGGTGGGAATCCTATTTGGTACGGAGTTCGGGTTCATATATCTGGGCTTGAACTACACCTTGGCCTCTCGGTCTTATGTGCTCCTGTATACTCATCCCTTCTTTGTAGCTTTAGGGGCACATTGGTTTCTCCGGGGGGACCGATTGAACACCTTCAAGGTCGGTGGGCTAATTTTGGCCTTCGGGGGAGTGATGTCCTTGTTCATGGAAGGTCTGGGGCGATTTTCCTTGGAGACCCTCCCTGGCGATCTGATGCTTCTTGCTGCCGGATGCCTCTGGGGAGCTACCACCGTGTATATCAAAAGGTTCTTGGCAGATCGCGCCCTTGCCATTCAGGTCTTATTTTTTCAGCTTCTGTTCTCCGCACCCCTGCTGTTCCTCTTGAGCCTTGCCCTGGAGAAGAGGGCCATTTATGATCTCTCTGGGGCGGTTCTTTCCTCCCTCATCTATCAATGCATCATTGTGGCCTTCCTGAGCTACCTGGTATGGTTCGAGCTCATCCAACGACACCCAGTGAGCCTCCTGGCCGCCTTCACTTTTTTCACTCCCGTGTTCGGTGTATTCTTGAGCGGGGCTTTGGTACTTCGTGAGGCGATTCCCGGAAATATGATCCTGGGTTTAGTTCTGGTCTCGCTGGGGATGGTCCTGGTCAACCGCCATCCAGGAACCAGGAAAATGCCGTAAAACATAAGAGGGGTGTGGAAACAACTAACCCGACGACTTACCCCAAGGTCCTCCTCTTTTTAAAATGGGGATTGAGGGGGATTCTGACGTGTTGTCGGGATCGTCAAACTTTTAGAGTCTCCCCCGCAGGGCTGGGATTTGTACCGAATAAAGAATTGGGAGGTATAAAGCTGCGGAATTGGTACGTAAAGCTTTCAGAAAAAATAGAATAAAAACCATCAAAGACAAAGAGGATCGATTCACTTCCTGAGTTCGGGAGAATGTCTCTGGAGGATGGAATCGTGCGTGTAGCTTTGGTGAACACCAATCGTATAAGGCCTCCAATAGCTCCCATCGGGCTGGAGTATGTGGCCGAGGGTCTGAATGCAGCCGGACATCACATTGAAATTCTTGACCTTTGCTGGGAGGATCATTGGGAATCTGCCATAGCTGATTTCTTTAACAGAACAACCTTCGATTTGATCGGGGTCACGCTTCGGAACACAGACGACTGTGCATTTACTAGTCGTCAGTCCTTTATCGGGGAATTTGCATCTATGGTGAACAGTATCCGCAGACATACAGATGCCTTAATAGCCCTCGGCGGCGTAGGGTTCTCGGTTATGCCAGAACAGGTCTTACAACGCTGTGAGGCTGACGTTGGAGTTTGGGGAGATGGGGAGTTTTCCTTGGCAGAGATTGCAAATAGGATAGAGGAAAAAAGGGAGTGGTTCGACCTGCCAAATCTTATCTGGCGTGTCAATGATAGATGGTATCGTAACCCTCACTCGACTTCGCCACTGGATGAACTCCCTGGGATGAGCCGAGAATGGATTGATAACCGTCGCTATTTCCAAGAAGGAGGACAAGCTGGAATAGAGACCAAGCGTGGATGCCCCCGCCACTGTATCTACTGCGCTGACCCGATAGCCAAGGGAAAGCGGATAAGAGTCCGACAGCCGAGGAGTGTGGTCGATGAATTGGAAAGGCTACTCCAACAGGGGATTGATCACATTCACATCTGTGATAGTGAGTTCAATTTTCCAGAACAGCATGCCATTGAGATCTGCAAGGAGATCATTGGACGGAGTCTTGCTAGCAAACTCCGCTGGTATGCCTACTGCTCGCCGGTTCCGTTTTCATTGAAGCTGGCCAAGCTGATGCGCCAGGCCGGATGCGCGGGAATTAACTTCGGAGTTGACCACGGCGATGAGGAAATGTTGAGGCGGTTGGGACGGGATTTTTCGCCCCATGACATATTGGAGGCGGCTCGCATATGCAGGGAGACAGGCATGGCGACCATGTTTGATCTCTTGCTCGGCTCTCCAGGGGAGTCCAAGGACAGCTTAATTCGTACAGTTGAACTAATGAGACGGGCTGAGCCCGACAGGGTCGGCGTCTCGGTGGGGGTACGTGTCTATCCAGGGACGGACCTAGCAAAATTGGTGATGCGAGAGGAACTCAAAGAGGGTCTTTTGGCTGGAGAAGATTTATCAGAGCCTATCTTCTTTCTTGAGCCAGCAGTCTCACCCTATGTTTTTGAATTTCTCGATAAGCTAATTGGTGACGATAAACGTTTTTTCTTCTTCGACCCATCGAGACCCGACAGAAACTATAATTACAATGCCAATCAAGTGCTTGTGGAGGCCATTCGGAAAGGACATCGTGGGGCATACTGGGATATTCTACGCAGGTGTGAATAACTAAATGTGTCAGTGTGTGAGTACTCCAACTCGGCTGTCGTTTGCTCTCATTGAAGCTTTTTTCATAGGTATCATGAGTCATCTAATCATGAGTCATCTATTTGGTGCTGAGTTTTACGTTTTTCGAAGGCCTTCTTTTGGTTGATGCTTGGCTCTAGATCCCGGAGATGGGGCCGATTTTGGTTTGCGGCAATGGGATGAGGGGGAGGGTAGTTTTCGGGCGTACGACTCCCTAGAGAGGTGTGATCTCTTTGCTTGGAGTTCTATGGCCATGCCTCCTTGATGGAGTGGAAGAGTCGGCGGAGCAGCTCCTAGTAGGAGTAGCCCGATGCCAGATGGGTGCGCACTCGGTATCGGCCCTCCCGGATGCGGGCGCCTATCTTGAGGAGCTTGAGCCTCAGGGTGTCCATCTGGGCCGTGGCCAGCTCGGTTCCATTCATGCCTGATACGGCCCGTATCACGGCTGTCCCGAAGGGACGAACCCCAGTCGCTCCGTCATCCCATAACGCCGATCAACCTCGCTCTACAGAAATGCACCCCTGTCCGAGCTGAGACGACCCCCCTCAAAATCGACCACCACCTTCTTGCGATGCACACTTGGAAGAGTCAATTGGTTGTGGCAAAACGTCTCCAACAGGGTCCCTCCGCTAGAATTCCCTTTCTTCAGTTAGTACAGTATGTTAGCAGGTGTCCTCGTTTTGTACAAGAGACTCTTATGAATTATCCAGGATAAAAGTCAGACATAGCTTGCCCCTCTTTAATTCCTCAGCAAAACAGAAAACCAAAACTCACATTCAGTTTTGCGGGCCAACTCCCCGATCCGATTTTCCTTGACAACAGCCAGATATTGGATATTAATGTAAATGAAAGTCACTTATTATCCATAACCATAATTAATACAACAATCAACCTTCTGGAGTGATTTATGCGAAATTGTTACCAGAAGGTGCCGAAAACAAGGCCTCCGAGGGATATTTATACCTCCGTTGGAGGCTTTTACATTTTATTTTGCGGTAAATCCACTAGAAAGGCAGAGACTGAAAGCCTTTAGTCTGAAAAATCTATCTTCATTTGGAAGAAGATAGTGAAGCCTCTAGCTCCTTTCTAGTCCGCCTCTGATATAACTGCCTCTGTCCTCTCAGTATTAAAGCTTTAAGGGGGTGATCCCATGAGCACGGAGGTCTTTAAGCGCAAGCTCACCGCCATCCTCAGTGCGGATGTCAAAGGTTACAGCCGCCTCATGAGAGAGGATGAGGAGGCCACCATCCGAACCTTAACCTCTTACCGTACGGCGATGGCAGATCTCATTGAGCAGTTCAGAGGCCGGGTGGTGGACTCCCCAGGTGACAACCTGCTCGCTGAGTTTACCAGCGTGGTGGATGCCGTGAACTGTGCCGTCGAGATCCAGCGCGAGCTCGCTGAACGCAACGCCGAGTTGCCCGAAGACCGCAGGATGCAATTTCGTATTGGGGTTAACCTCGGAGATGTGATTGAGGAAGGAGAGCGCATTTACGGTGATGGAGTCAACATCGCAGCCCGGATGGAAGGTCTGGCTGAAGCTGGGGGTATCTGTATATCGGGGACAGTTTATGACCAAGTCAAGCACAAGCTGGGACTGGAGTACGAGGACCTAGGACAGCAAGAGGTAAAGAACATCGCCGAGCCTGTGCCGGCCTATCGGGTATTGTCGTTCCCCGGTGCTGCTGCCCACAGAGTTGTCAAGGCAAAGAAGGCTGTAGAGAGGAGATGGCGCAATACGGTTCTGGCCATAGCGGCTATCCTGGTTGTGGGAGCTGCGGCCTGGGTCATCTGGAACTATTACTTACGCCCTGCTCCTGTAGAGGTTGCCTCAGTTGACAAGATGGCATATCCGCTTCCGGATAAACCCTCAATTGCAGTCCTGCCCTTTGTCAACATGAGTGGCGATCCCAAGCAGGAGTATTTCAGTGACGGGATAACCGAAGAAATCATCACGGCGCTTAGCAAGCTTCCAAAGCTCTTCGTTATCGCTCGCAACTCCACGTTCACTTATAAAGGAAAGCCGGTGAAAGTCCAGCAGGTGAGCCAAGATTTAGGTGTGCGATATGTCCTGGAGGGAAGTGTTCGAAAAGCAGGTGACAAGGTGCGGATAACGGCCCAGCTTATTGATGCTTTAACGGGCCGTCATTTGTGGGCTGAACGGTACGACCGGCGTCTGAAGGACATATTCGCGGTGCAAGATGAAATCACAATGAAGATCATTACTGCTATGGGGGTGAAGCTGACGGCAGGGGAGCAGGCGCGCTTGAGTGCAAAAGGTACTGACAACCTTGATGCGTACTTAAAGTACTTGGAGGGGCGTGAGCATCTTTTTCGCTTCAATAAAGATAATAATCTTCTAGCCAGGCAGAGGGCTGAGGAAGCTATGGACCTGGACCCCGAGTATTCAAATGCACATGCACTTCTGGGTAAAACCCATATACTTGATGTTTGGTTTAAGTGGAGTAAATCTCCAAAAGAGTCTCTAGTGCGTGCCTTTGAGTTTGCAAAAAAGGCACTTGCCTTGGATGAGTCCAATATCGTGGCCCGCCGAGCGTTATCCCACATCTATTTGTTAAAAAGGCAACATGATAAGGCCATTGCGGAATGCGAACGTACTGTCTCATACGCTCCCAATGCAGCAGATTCTATATATAATTTAGGGATCATTCTAAGGTTTTCCGGCAGGGCCAAGGAGGCTATTTCGATGCATGAAAGGGCGATCCGTCTGAATCCCATGCCACCAGCCTCTTATTTATATCAGTTAGGTCTGTGCTATACTTTTATAGGAGAGTTTGAGAAAGCAATCGCTATTTGTAATAAAGCGCTCGATCAAAACCCCAATGATCTGGTTGGTCGCATCACTTTAGCTATAGCTTATAGTTCATTAGGCCGTGAAGAGGAGGCCCGCGCTGAGGCCGCGGAAGTCCTCAGAATAAATCCCAAGTTCTCTGTAGAGTATGCCTCAAAGACATGGCCTTATAAAAACCAGGCCGATAGGGATCTCGTATTTGGCGCCCTGCGCAAGGCGGGGCTGAAGTAAGTAAAGGCAATATTGTAGGACCAACCCACACATGAGAGGCTTTTTTCAGCTGGTCATGTTACTGGCCGTTGCCCCGTGTCTGGCTATGGACTTCAGACCGCCAAACCCAGCAGAGACGCTTAAAGCCGTTGGAAGGACCGAAGGACTTCCCGTAACTCTCCGGCGGGCCCTGGATCCAGGCAACGATTTTGCACCGATAGCTGTTCCAAGACCTGGCGACTGGCTGGCTGAGCATCCTGAACTAGGGCAAACCTTTGACGATTTTATAAGAGCCAAACACAACAAACCTGACACGGTCAGAAACAAGATCTGTTTGCAACCACTGGGCCGGTTCCTGGAGGGTCGAAGCCCTCCGCTTGAGAGCCTGAAGGCCTATGCGGCTGCTTACTTCGGCATGAATGTGAAGATACTGACTCCGGTTGCTATAAAGGGCTCCGAGCTGACAACCCGCGTCAACTACACTTCCGGGAATCGGCAGATCTTGACCCGCGATGTATTGATGTTCCTAAAAAAAGTTCCCCCCTGATGCCTTTTGCGTTCTCGCGATCACCATGGAGGACCTGTATCCTAATCCGTCCTGGAATTTCGTCTTTGGTCAGGCCTCCCTTAGGGACCGCATCGGGGTTTTTAGCTTTGTCCGTTATGATCCTGCCTTTTACGGAGAAAGACAGGGGGAGGACTACCAGGAGATCCTGCTGCGGCGAAGCTGCAAAGCGTTGGTTCATGAGGTGGGCCACATGTTTGGACTGAAGCACTGTATATTCTTCAGTTGGAGCATGAACGGATCAAATCATCTCCTGGAGAGCGATGCCAGGCCTCTTTCCCTGTGTCCGGTCTGTCTTCACAAGCTTCAATCCAGTATTGGATTTGATGTTGTGGATCGATATCGCAAGCTCCTCCTTTTTTACCAGAAGGCCGGGTTTGATCGTGAAGCCAGATGGGTGTCAAACCGTCTGAGAAGGATCTTGGGCGACGATAACGAAAGGTGATCTCTCGATCAGGGATATATTACGTTGAAAATAGCCGGCCCCACAGGAGGTGCTCTTCACTTTGAGAAGTTCTTTTCGATCCCGCCAGAGGCGGGATTTGCGAAAAGACCTTCAAATCCGTTCAGAGCTCCTCCTGTGCCAGCCTCAGATTCGGAGCCACTATTTTTATGCCTCTAGGGTGCCACGCAGGGGCATGGGCAGTTACGTTGAAAATAGTCTCTCGTCTATTTCGTCCATATCGTCGTTTCGTCTATCCCGTCTATTTGGTCTATTTGGAAGGGGGGCGGTGAAGTTGCCCCTCTCCGATAGAGGCATTGATCTTCGCATCCGGGTAAGCATTTTCATCCCTCAAGGGTGTCACGCCCAGGCGTGACATGGGCAGTTAGTTAGAAAATAGCTTTCTCTCACCCGGGCTAGGGGCTCGAGGCTAAAGGCACATCTGCCTAGTCTTGAATGGGTAGCGGCGGCTTTAGCCTCCCAAAATGGGGGGCGACTGAAGTCGCCCCTCCCCGAATAAAGGCATTGATCCTCGCATCTGGGCAAGCATTTTCCTCCATCGAGGGTCCATGCCCCGCCAGCCAAGGCGGGGCGGGCATGAGAAGTTGTTATGAGTACCACGACTTCGTCTGGCTGCTATGAATTCCAGGTCGAGTTCCACAAGCCCCGAAGCCTTCGATTAAACGGCAAGGTGTAGCGCTTCCCTAGCATATCGTAAGCGGGGACGTCCATAAAATTACAAGTTTCTCCGACCTTGGAGGATCATTCAAGGAAGACAGCGGCAGTTCTTGCAAGGGAAGCCTCTGTTGCGCATGGCCCCAGGGGGGCGTTCTTTGCGGGCCTCAAGGGCTTCTTCGGCTACGGAGGATCGCTGCGCGGATCAGGGGGAGTGCGACGGCCACAAAGGTGTAAAGAAGAAAGAAGAAGGAGATGGGACGGGTGAGGAAGATGGAAGGGTCTCCGTTGGAGATGATGAGGGAGTTTCTCAGGTTATACTCCAGCATGGGGCCGAGTATGAGCCCCAGGAGGAGGGGGGCGAGAGGGAATTCCAGTAGGGTGAGGAGCCAACCCAGGATGCCGAAGCCGATCATCACGTATAGGTCGAAGATATTTCCGTTTGCTGCATAACAGGCGGCTGTACTGCACACCAAGATGATTCCTGCCAGGATATAATACGGCACTTGAATGATCTTGACCCACAGTTTGATGAGCGGGAGGTTAAGAAGCACCAGGATGACATTGCCGATGTACATGCTGCAGATGAGTCCCCAGACCAGATCCGGGTTGGACTTGATGAGCATGGGCCCCGGCCTCAGCCCGAACATCATGAAGGCCCCCAGCAGGATGGCCGTAACCGGGGAGCCCGGAATGCCAAGGGCCAGAAGGGGCACGAAGGCTCCCCCGGAGGCAGCGTTGTTGGCGGTCTCGGCGGCGCAGACCCCCCGGATCTCTCCCTTTCCGAAGCGCCCTGCGTCTCGGGAGAGTTTCTTCTCCATGGTGTAAGAGAGGACTGCGGCGAGTGTGGTCCCCGCCCCGGGTAGTGCCCCTACGATGAATCCCAGTGCGCTCCCCCGAAGGGCTGTGAACCGGCAGCGCTTGACATCCTGTGCAGTGGGCAGGATGCGCCCGATGGAGGGTCTGAAGGGCCCGCCGGTGCGAGCCTGAGTGAGGTTGCGGATGACCTCGGGGATCACGAAGATCCCTAGGGCCACCGGGATGAAGCTGAACCCGTTCATCATATCCACCGAACCGAAGGTGAGCCGCTCGGCACCTGAGACGGGGTCCATTCCAAAGGTTCCCACCATGATTCCCATTGCCACCATCATGAGCCCCTTGAGGACGGACTCGCCGAAAACCCCCGATAGACTCACCAGCGAAGCCAAGATCAGCCCGAAATATTCAGGGGGGCCGAAGTTCAACGCGAAGTTCACCAGGGGTTTGGCCACCAAGGAGAGAGCCACGACGCTGAGGGTCCCTGCCGTGAAGGAGCTCAGTGCCGCCACGGCCAGGGCCGGACCTGCGCGGCCCTGTTTGGCCAAGGGGTGACCATCCAGGGTGGTCATGATGGCCGGTGCATCTCCCGGGATGTTCAGGAGGATCGCGGAGATGGCCCCACCGTACTGCCCCCCATAGTAGATCCCGGCCAGCATGATCATGGCCGTGACGGGGTCCATGCCGAAGGTGAGGGGAATGAGCAGGGCCACTCCCATGATGGCTCCCACCCCCGGCAGAGCCCCCAAAGAGGTGCCCAGGAAGGCACCGATGAAGCAAAAGAGCAGGTTCTTCGGTGTGAGGGCGATGGAAAAGCCCAACCCCAAATGGCTCCAGAACTCCATGATCCCCTCACATGCCGACCAGCAGCTCTAAGCTCCAGCGTCCCCGCGGGAGTGGGACCCCCAGAATAATGTCGAAGATGACGAAGACGAGGACGGAAAGTCCCAGTGCCATGCCCAAGTTCATCCAGCTCCATGGCCTTCGTCCCATGGCGGCACCTGCCAGGCTGATCACGGCAGTGAGCATTAAGACGGAGCACGCGAACCACCCGAAGACTTGCATCAGAAGGACGTAGCCCAGAAGGATCAGGAGAAGCAGGAGGGCTGGTTGCATCCTTCGAGGGGACTGCGGCTCCTCTGTGAGTCGTCCCAATTCTCCCTTTTTCAGGGTCAGGACGCCTGCGGTCGTCTGGATCAGGGCGAGACCCGTGAAGATGGACCCCACGGTGACGGGAAAGAAGGCTGGCGTGGTATTGAGGTCCTGCTGGAGGAGAGGGGTGGGCATTGTTGCCGCCTTGACGGTGAACAGTCCTCCCATGGCCGTCAGAAGGGCCGGCCCCACTACCGTCTTGAGCCTCTCCATGCTCCGCCTCCAAAAAGATCGAAGCGGTTCTTCGGGGGAAGGTCGCCCCGAGCAGGACCCGCCACGGTTCGGGGCGACCTCCCGAGGGGCTACTTGCCCTTCTTCAGGAGTTTCATGGTCTCCATGAAGTCGGCTGCAGCGGCTTCCATCCATTTCCGGAAGGCCTCGCCTGGAAGCCAGCCGTCCTCCAAGTTGTTTTTCTGGAGATAGTCCTCCTGCCACTCTTTGGTCTTTCGGACCTTGTCCAGGACGTCGATCCAGTAATTCACGATGGCTTCGGGCGTTCCTCCCTTCATGCAGAGGCCTCTCTGTTGCACGTACGTGACATCGTAACCGAGTTCCTTGAAGGTGGGGACGTTGGGCAGGGAAGCTAGCCGCTTCTCCGAGGTGGCTGCCAAGGCCACGGCCTTTCCCGCTTCAAGTTGGCTGAGGACCTCGCTGGGGTTGAACCACCCCATATCCACATGCCCCCCGAGAAGGCTGGAGAGCACCTCGCCGCCTCCCTTCATGGGCACATAGGAGATCTTCGCCCCGATGGCCTTGCTCAGCTTCACAGTGCAGATAGAGTCCGGACCACCAGCGGAGCCAGTTCCTCCGGCTGAGAGGGGTTTTTTTGCCAACCTGATTGCCTGGATCAGGGAGGACAAGTCCTTGTATGTGCCTGCCTTAACGCAGAGCAGGTTGTAGTCATAGACGAGATTGGCGATATAAGCCCAGTCTCCGGTCTTCCATTTTGTGGAGGGATTCACGATGGGGTAGATGACGTTCCCCAGATCGGCCAGAGTCAGGAGATACCCATCTGCCCGGTTCTTGAAGACATATGTCTTGCCGACCAGTCCTCCTCCTCCAGTCTTGTTTACCACCACCACGGGTTTGGGAACCAGCTTGTGGTCCTTGATGATCTTGGCGATCATTCGGGTCATCACGTCGGATCCACCGCCCGGTGAGTATGGACAGACAATGGTCACAGGTTTTGTGGGGTAGTCCCCGGCAGCAGGTCCGGACAGAAACCCCAAGCCGACCAAAAGAGCCGCAAGAAAAACGATCCGTTTCATTGTACCTCCCTCCTGATGCTTCGAGTTGTTACAGGTCTGAAATTGGGCTTTTCGGCCGCGTGCCGAACTTCCATTCCGACCCCGGCGAATTCGTCAAGGCCCTTTATCCTTTCTTCTTGGCCAACCTCTCCAGTATTCTCTCGGTCCGCTGAGGATTGACGATGCCGCAGACGCATGGCTTGACCAGTTTCCGGGCCCCCTCTTCAGGGGTCATCTTCCCTTTTAGGATCTGTCGCACAATGTGCTTCACCAGGTGGGGCGAGACCAGGGCGTGGCCGCACTGGGTGGTGATCTCCAGGATCGGCTCTTCGGGAAGGCGTTCCGTCCGCCCGAAGATCCCCAAAGAGATGTTGGCCGTGTGCTCGGTGAGCCCAGAGCGGGCGCAGATCTTTCGGACATCTCCGAAGAGGCCCGAGAGCACCACCGAGATTCCCAGTTTCTTTGCCTTGAGCTCTTTGACCAGCGAGAGGACATCCTGCGGGTCGTTGAAGACCGCGGTCACGATCCCCGCCCGTGCGGAAAGGGCCGGGATATCTTTCTCCTTCATCCCCATGGGAAGTCCAATCACGTTGTCTGGGTTGTGGCGTAGGACCGTACAGGCGGCCTCCTCCATTGCCTTTTGTTTTTGCTCCTTTTCCTTATGATGGACCATACAAAGGACGATGATCTCCTGTCCGGATCGATCCTCTGAGAGACCTCTGCGGTTCAACGTGTGGGTCATGGCTTTCCCCTCAGACAAGGGCCATTCCGATATTGATCTTGGCGTTAGGATAAGGGGCCTCTCCGAATTCTCTCAGTCGCTCGAGGAACGGGAATCGGCCCTGTTGGTCGGCGCGGACGATGACGCTTACGGTGGCCACGGTCTCCAACTCTTCGTTGAGGAAGGTCTTGAGCTCCCGGATGAACTCCAACGCCCTCTCTTCCTCGATGACGAACTCCACAATGGCGCTGAGCACCTTCTCGTTGAGGATCTCGGAGCGAAGGGCCCCGGTCTCCGGGTCTGCGATCAGGGGAACCACGGGGTTGTCTCTAGCCAACTCCACCCCCATGGATTTGACCTTTCGAAGAACCTTGTCCAGGTCCCGAAGATAGGCCCCCACCCCGGGGCGCCCCAGCTCCACGGAAAACCCGATCCATCCCCTCTTATACTGATTCGTCACGTCGTTTGTCTTCATCTCCTCGGTGCCCCTTCCTCCGATCCCCGTGCTTCTGTGGGTGGTCAAGGGGTCCGAGAACACCGCTCGAATAACTCGGGGATAGGGGATCTCTTCCACCTGCTTGATGGCTCCTTCAGGACAAATGCCATACCGCTGGCAGACGCCGCATTCCACACATGCCTCGTAATCGATGGTCACCCTTTCGGTCTCTACATAAATGGCGCCCATGGGGCATACGGGCCGACAGTCCAGACACTTTTTGCACAGATTCTGATCGATGTACATTTCAAAGAAGCTCCTCATGCGGGGCCGCACGGCCCCTCCGGTTGATTCAGGAGAAGATCCATGGACCCACCGAGACAATAATCGAAGACTCTCCGGCACACACCTGCCCCCTAAGGCTCCGGAACCAGCGAAGCGATGAGGAACCACCTGCCGTGCGAGCTTCTCTAGGGATTGACTATTAATCCATTGGGAATGGAGCTGTCAAGAAGTTTTTTATAAAACCGAATATTGTTCTATAATATAGAACAATCTGATTATTCCGCCTCGGAGGAACTTCAATGGAGCTGCTTTTGATTAAGGGGATTTTGCTGGACAGAATTTTGGGCAAGGAGGTATTACATGTCGACATCCGGGCGGGAGGACGAGGAGGTGGTGAGGCGGTATATGGGGAGGTATGGGGAACTTGATATTGTGAAAAGATTTTTAATATTGTCAAAAATAAATATTTAGTCCAATCGGAAATAAATATTACGTTAGATTGTGTGGTAAAATTTTGTTGACATGACAATATAATTTGTGTAATTATATATTGAAAGTTTAAACGATGAAGAAATAAAAGGATGATAATTTTGAGTTTCTTATATGATAATAGGTTTTTACTGGGCGGTTAGGCAAAGGAGTCCGAGGGAAAACGAGTTGCATTCTGATTTTAATTAAGAGGAGGAAACTGGGATGAGAAGAGAATTTATAAAACCGTTTGGCTGGGGTATGGCGGTTGGTGCGATTGTGTTGCTTATCGTCATTTTTTCGACAGGATGGGTGACGACAAGTGGCTCTGCTCAGTCCAAGGCTGAGGAAATGGCTGAGGATGCTGTTCTCAACCGCTTGGCACCGATTTGTGTCGCGCAATTTATGCAAGATCCAAACAGGGAAGAGCGACTCAACGAGTTGAAAAAATTAGAATCCTGGAATAGGGGTGACTATGTAAAAAAAGTAGGTTGGGCGACAATGCCCGGTGAGAAAGAAGGCGATAGTAAAGTGGCAAATGGGTGTGCCAGGCGGATTGTGGAGCTCGAAAAGTAAGCCTCCTTGGCTTCACGAGCGCGCCCATCCATCCCCTCAGATGATTTCCCGCCTCATTGAAAGCCGGGCCAATGGGGCAGCATCTGCTTTCAATGCGCCGGTGAATGCCCATGGATTGTCATTAGGGGGTAGTCGGCCAAACGCCCTAGTCTTTAGCCCTTTTTAGTGGACCCAAAAATGGGACAAGAAGGGGAAGCCATATGAAAGGGGGCTTCACCTCGCTTCACGTGGTGCCTTGCGCCGCTGTCCCCTGTGATGGAAAGTTATTTCCAACGTGCCCTTTGGGGGGCCTTGACATTGTTTTGCTCGTGATTATTAGGAAATGAGGTGGGTTCATTTCTGCGAGGTGGATTTTTTGTGTGTTTCCGGAAAGTTTTCTCTACAAAAGGCTTTCCAAAGAAATCATCTCACCGTCTTGTATCCGTCCTTCCAGTCATTCCAAAGAACTTCATTCAAAAGAGAGTCTTGGGATTCTCAAGTGGGGCCCGACGAAAGGGGGTTGAGGGGTGAGGGACTGCCTTTGAAGCAGGAGCACTCTTGGAAGCTCGGAGTGAGATTATGCTCTCAACGGAAGATCTCCATTATCGGTCCATAATCGAGCGTTTGCCAGCGGGAATATTGATTCTGAATCGGAAGCGGATCCTCTTCGCCAATCCTGCTTTCAGGGAGATCACGGGCTACAGTTCTGAAGACCTCGGCGCCATGGGTCCTTGGGACATGGTCCACCCCGAGGAGCGGGAGACGATTCGAAGGCGGGGGCTGGACCGCCTCGATGGAAAAAAGGGCCTTCCAGAGCGGTATGAAACGCGATGGATTCGAAAGGACGGCCGGACGATCTGGGTGGACGTCTGGGCCTCTCTCCTGGGCGGGGGGAATGGGCCCGCCATATTGGTGACCGTGGTGGACGTTACGGATCGCAAGGTCCGGGAGGAGGAGCTGGAGCACAGCAGGGACATGCACCAGGTGCTCAATGAGGTCCTTGCGCTCTCCTTGGAGGAGGTCCCTTTGGAGGAGATTTTCAAAAGGACGTTGATGCGTCTCTTGTCCATTCCCTGGTTGGCGTTCGAGTCCAAGGGCGCGATCCTGCTGGCTGAAGGGGATCCTCCTTCGCTGGTCCTCAAGGCCCACGTGGGGCTTCCTCCGGACCTTGTCCGAGCCTGCTCCCGGATCCCCTTTGGGCGGTGTCTCTGTGGACGGGCGGCGGAGAGCCAAGAGGTCCAGTTCGCCGACCGGGTCGACGAGCGCCACGAGATCTGCTACGAATCCATGACTCCTCACGGGCACTATTGTGTTCCCTTGGTGCACGATAGAAGGACGCTGGGGGCCCTGAACCTCTACGTGAAAGAAGGCCATCCCCGGATGCCCGAGGAGGAGACCTTCCTTCTCTCCATTGCCGACACCCTAGCGGGGGTTGTCTTACGACTGGCCGAGAAAGAGAGCCGCATGCGCTCGGAGGAGGAGCTTCGAAAATCGGCAGAACGCTTCCGCCTCTTCTTCGACTTGGCCCCGGATGGGGTCTTTTTGGTTGACTTCGACGGGAAGCTTCTCGACGGCAACCGAATGGCGGAGGCCTTGGCGGGCTACCGGAAAGAGGAAGTGATCGGGAAGAGCCTGGTGCGACTGGGCCTCCTCTCGACGGATGACCTCCCAATAGTTGCTGCAATGCTCCAGAGGAACCGCCAAGGGGATATGGCGGGCCCTGTGGAGGTCACGTTGACTAGAAAGGACGGCACTCGCGTCGTTGTGGAGGCAAGGTCGATCCCCATAACGATTCACGATGAGCAGGTAGTTTTGGGAATCGCCAGGGACATTACGGAGCGCAAGCGGATGGAGGAGCAGCTTCATCGGGAGCGGGCCTATTTAGAGGGGCTTTTTCGTGCCTCTCCTGACGCCATTGCCATGATCGACGAAGAAGGAAGGATCCTTCAGATCAATAAGAGGTTCGAAGAGCTTTTTCATTACAGTAAAGAGGAGGTCATGGGGGCCCAAGTGGACGAGTTGATCGTCCCCAAGGACCTGGCTGATGAAGCGGCCTCCTTAAGGGAGGCAGTCCTTAGGGGAGAGACCGTCCAGAAAGAGACCCGAAGGCGACGCAAGGACGGCTCATTAGTGGAGGTCAGTATCACAGGCTATCCCATTGAATTCGAGGGAGAAGTCGTGGGTCGTTATGTTGTCTATCGAGATATCACCGACCGCCTTCGCCTGGAGGCGGAGCTTCGGCAGGCCCAGAAGATGGAGGCGGTGGGGCGCCTGGCCAGCGGGGTCGCCCACGACTTCAACAATGCTCTGACGGCCATTCTTGGCTATGCGGACCTGATCCTCTCCAGCCTTCGGGGGGGAGATCCCCTTCAGGATGCCGCCAGGGAGATCAAAAAGGCGGCCCAAAGGGCAGCCGGCATCACCCGTCAGCTTTTGGCTTTCAGTCGGAAGCAGGTCATTCAGCCGAGGGTGGTGGACCTCAACTCTCTGATCCTGGAGATGGAGAAGATGCTGAGGCGCCTCATTGGGGAGGACATTGATCTGGTGACGTCCTTGGCGCCGGATTTGGGTCGGGTGGAGGTGGATCCCGGTCAGATGGACCAGGTGATCCTGAACCTGGCGGTCAATGCGCGGGACGCCATGCCCCGGGGGGGGAGGCTGATTCTCGAGACGGCCAATGTGGAGCTGGGCGAGGAATATGGTCGCCGTCACGGGGTGAGGGTGAGGTCGGGGCCTTACGTGTGTCTTGCAGTGACGGACACTGGGGTAGGGATGGATCGGGATGTGCAGTCCAAGATCTTCGATCCTTTCTTCACCACCAAG
>Ga0209426_1000657_pt1 | contig 30522 bp, 35 predicted proteins | sample Deesub1362B_J571_FD_187697 | JGI IMG/M metagenome (GOLD analysis project Ga0209426, IMG submission 187697) | Deep oceanic, basalt-hosted subsurface ecosystem from Juan de Fuca Ridge flank, Pacific Ocean, CORK Borehole 1362B_J2.571 (SPAdes)... ...
GCGGGGCCCCCGCGATGGTCGCGGCGAGCATCAGCCCGGCCAGCGGTTTGAAGGTGAGTTTCATCGTCGGTATCCCCTTATTCCCGAATGCGTTACAGCGCGGCCGAGCCGGTTTCGCCGGTGCGGATGCGGACGGCTTCCTCGACGTTCAGCACGAAGATCTTGCCGTCGCCGATCTTGCCGGTCGCCGCGGCGGCCTTGACCGCCTCGACGGCCTTGGCCGCCGAAGCGTCGTCCACGACCGCTTCCAGCTTCACTTTCGGCACGAAGTTCACTTGGTACTCCGCGCCCCGATAGATCTCGGTCTGGCCCTTCTGACGGCCGTAGCCCTTCACTTCCGACACCGTCAGACCTTCGACGCCGGCGGCGACGAGCGCCTCGCGCACCTCGTCCAGCTTGAAGGGTTTGACCACCGCTATGATCAGTTTCATCCGCCTTGCTCCGTCCCGCCGAGCCGCGGGCAATGCTTGCTTGGTTTTCGGAAGCGTACTCGCCCCCGGTGTGATCACCGCCGACGCCGCCTTTACGCGCTGCATCGTTTCCCCGGCTTGGCCACGCTATCGGCGACGGTTCCGTGACGGGGGTGGCGGGCAAGGTTTTGGAAACGAAATGGGCAGAGCGCCTATTTTTTAGGCTTGTCGCGCCGCGAGTGCGTCAGAAACCGGCGATCCGGGGCGACGGGAGGCCCGCCATGGCCCTCGATCAGCGGGGAGGCTAGGGCCCGCGCCGTTGTGGGGCCTCGACCGCGCGATGGCGTGGCCGATCGGGCGGAACCAAGTCGGGTTTCGAACGTAAACCGCTGGAACCGAAAGGAGCTTCGCCATGATTTCTTCCAAGACCCTCGGGCGCTTCCTGACCGCCGCCGCCGCGGCCGCCCTGACGACGGGCGTCGCCCATGCGCAGATGGCCGATCCCGCCGCCCAGACCCAGCCGCCGCAGGCGCCGGCCGCCTCGGACGCGGCGGTGAACACCTCCGGCGTGGTGCTGCTGTCCTCGAAGTCGCCGGACGAGCAGGCGATGCTGAAGGCGGGCGACCCGAACGTCGTCTCCAACGCTCCAGTCCCGGACACCGTCGCCAACCGCGCCAAGTACGGCCGTCCGCTGTCGAACGGCGGCCGTCACACCGCGCCCAAGGGCAACTAGCCCTTTCGCGTGGACTTCGCTTGAAGCACCGGTCGGCGGGCCCTATGGTCCGCCGACTTTTTTCTAGGCCTGCTTCGATTGATGTCGCGCGAAAAACCCAAGTCCTTCCAGAGCCTGATCCTGACGCTCCATGACTATTGGAGCCGCCAGGGCTGTGTGATCCTGCAACCGCACGACGTCGAGGTGGGGGCGGGGACCCTGCACCCGGCCACGGTGCTGCGCGCGCTGGGCCCCAAGCCCTGGAACGCGGCCTATGTGCAGCCCTCGCGTCGTCCGGGCGACGGCCGCTATGGCGAGAACCCCAACCGCCTGCAGCACTATTATCAGTATCAGGTGATCCTGAAGCCGAACCCCGAGAACATGCAGGACCTGTATCTCGGCTCGCTGGACGCGATCGGCCTCGATCTGCGCACCCACGACATCCGTTTCGTCGAGGACGACTGGGAGAACCCCACCGTCGGCGCCTGGGGCCTGGGCTGGGAAGTCTGGTGCGACGGCATGGAAGTCAGCCAGTACACCTACTTCCAGCAGGTCGGCGGCCTGGACGTCTCGCCGGTGGCCGGCGAGCTGACCTATGGCCTGGAGCGCCTGGCCATGTACGTGTTCGGCGTCGACAACGTTTACGACCTGCCGTTCAACGACCCCGACTCGCCGCTGGGCGCGACGACCTATGGCGAGGTGTTCCTGGAGAACGAGCGCCAGCAGTCGGAAGCCAATTTCCACGGCTATGATGTCGCCGTGCTCAAGCAGCAGTTCGAGCAGATGGAAGAGCAGGTCCCGCTGATGCTGGCCCGCTCGTACCGCAACAAAGCCCTCGTCCTGCCCGCCTATGACATGGTCCTGAAGGCCAGCCACCTCTTCAACCTGATGAACGCCCGCGGCGCGATCGCCGTCGCCGAGCGCGCCAGCTACATCGGCCGCATCCGCGACCTTTGTAAGCTTTGCGCCCAAGCCTGGGTCGATCAGCAGGACGCCGCGTAGTTCCCATGCCCCAACTTCTCCTCGAACTGTTCTCGGAAGAGATCCCCGCCCGTATGCAGGCCCAGGCCGCCAAGGACCTGGAGCGGATGGCGCGCGAGCACCTGGCCGCCGCCGGCTTCCTACCCGAGGCGCTGAAGACCTTCGCCGGCCCGCGCCGCCTGACCCTGGTGGCCGAAGGCCTGCCGCTGGCCCAGGCCGACCGCCAGGAAGAGCTGAAAGGTCCGCGCGTCGGCGCCCCGCCGCAAGCCCTGGAAGGCTTCCTGCGTAAGACCGGCCTCTCGCAAGACCAACTGGTCGAGCGCGACGGCGTCTGGATGGCCTTCATCGAAAAGAAGGGCCGCCCGACCGCCGAGATCGTCGCCGAAATGGTCGAGGCCATCGTGCGCGGCTTCCCCTGGCCCAAGTCGATGACCTGGGGGACCAAGAAGCTGCGCTGGGTGCGGCCGCTGAAGCGCATTCTCTGCGTGCTGGACCGCGAGGTCGTGCCGTTCGCCATCGAGGGCATCCCAAGCGGCGACGTCACCGAGGGCCACCGCTTCATGGGGGACGGCCAGCCGTTCGTCGCCAAGGACTTCGACGAATACGCGGCGGGCCTGGAAGCGCACTTCGTCGTGCTTGACGTCGAGGAGCGGAAAGCCCGCATTCTCGAGGGCTGCAAGACCCTGTGCTTTGCCCGTCACCTGGAACTGGTCGAAGACCAGGGCCTGCTGGACGAAGTCGCGGGCCTGGCCGAATGGCCGACGCCGGTGCTTGGCGACATGGACCCGGCGTTCCTGGACCTGCCGTCCGAGGTGATCCGCACCTCGATGCGGACGCACCAGAAGTACTTCGCGGTCCGCAAGGCCGGCGAGACGGGCCTGGCCCCGCACTTCATCACCATCGCCAACATCCAGGCGGCCGACGGCGGCGCGGTGATCGCGGCCGGCAACGCCAAGGTGCTGTCCTCGCGCTTGTCCGACGCCCGCTTCTTCTGGGACGAGGACGTCAAGGTCGGGTTCGAGCCTTGGCTGGACAAGCTGAACGGCGTGACCTTCCACGCCAAGCTCGGGACGATGGCGGAGCGGGTCGGGCGGATCGTCGCCCTGGCGGCCGAGATCGCGCCGCTGGTGGGCGCGGATGTCGCGAAGACCCGCGAGGCCGCGCGCCTGGCCAAGGCGGACCTCGCCTCGCAGATGGTCGGCGAGTTCCCCGAGCTACAAGGGATCATGGGCGGCTACTACGCCCGCGCGTTCGGCCTGGATGGTGAAGTCGCCGACGCCGTGCGCGATCACTACAAGCCGCAGGGGCCGAGTGACGCCGTGCCGACCGCGCCGGTGAGCGTGGCGGTGGCGCTGGCGGACAAGCTGGATACGCTGGTCGGCTTCTTCGCGATCGACGAGAAGCCGACGGGCTCCAAGGATCCCTATGCGCTGCGCCGAGCGGCGCTGGGCGCGATCCGGATCGTGCTGGAGAACGGGCTGCGGGTGCCGCTCAATCAGTCCCTGAAGCCTACGTATGAGCGTGCGTCCACAGCTGAAGCGGAACATCGTCCCTTTGACATTGAGGGCCGAGAAGGGCCCAGTGCTGTGGCCGTGGTTGGCGGCGTCATCGCCTTCTTCGCCGACCGCCTGAAGGTCACCCTTCGCGACCAAGGCAAGCGCCACGATCTCGTGGACGCCGTCTTCGCCCTCGGCGACGACGACCTTGCCCGTATCGTCGCGCGGGTCGAGGCCCTGGACGGCTTCCTGAAGACCGACGACGGCAAGAACCTGCTGGCCGGCTACAAGCGCGCCTCCAACATCCTCAAGGCCGAGGAGAAGAAGGGCCCGCTGCCGACCGGCGCGCCCGCCGAGCCGGCCGCCGACAGCGCCGCCGAGGTGGGGCTCTACAACGCCCTGCGTCTACTCGATAAGCCGCTGAAGGAGGCCCTGGCCAAGGAAGACTTCACCGGCGCCATGACCCAGTTGGCCGAGCTGCGCGGTCCGGTCGACGCCTATCTGGACGGCGTCTTCGTCAACGAGCCCGAGCACCGCGACAACCGCCTGAAGACCTTGGCGGCGGTGCGGGACGCGATGGGCCAGGTGGCGGACTTCGGGCTGATCGCGGGGTAGGGGTTTAGCTCTACCGCACAAAACTCACCGTCATCCCGCGCTTTATGCGCGGGACCCATCTCCGCCGCAAGTGCGGAGCTCGATCGAACTCTCACGTGAAAGCTGAACCATGGGTCCCGCGCATAAAGCGCGGGATGACGGCTGTTGTTGGTGTTGGTGATCAGAATTGGCGTGGCGCTGGCGTCCAGTTCATCACCTGATCGTAGAGATCGTCCCAGCGCGGATTATCGCGCTCGATCAGATTGATCTTCCATTGCCGGGGCCATTCTTTCAGCCGTTTCTCGCGATGGATGGCGACGGTCATGTCGTCATGAGTCTCGTACCAGACGAGCCGTGTCAGCCCGTATTTCTTGGTGAAGCCTTTCAATAGCTTCTCGCGATGTTGAACGAGGCTCGCCTCGAACAGGCTCGACACACCGACATACAGCGCGCCGTAGGGCCTGTTGGTCATGATGTAGACGGCGATGGACGCGTTGCGTGGAACCATGCGCGATAGTGCGCGAGTGGTCGCGTGGAATCAATCTAGGGTAACAATTCGTCATCCCGCGCTTCATGCGCGGGACCCATGGTTCAGCTCACATGTGAGAGCGTTCTTACGCTCCGCCCTTGCGGCGGACAGATGGGGCCCGCGCATGAAGCGCGGGATGACGGGAATGGGGGAGGTGGACGCCAATACACGCCTACGGCGTTCACCTTTCCGCTTAATCTGGCTAGGCGACCGCCGCGTCGAACTCGGCCTTCCAGTCGGCGAAGGCTTCGCGATCGTCCTGGTCCCACGGGTGGAAGCCCGGGCGGTACCAGGCGAAATAGGTCTTCCAGCCGCGACGGAAGACGCCCGGATCACCCCAGACGAACCGCCGAACCGCTTTCAGCGCCGCCTTGCGCGAATAGCCGTCGGCCTCCAGCAGGCGGGCGGCGTAGAGCGTGATGTTGCGGGTGAACATCAAGGTCACCAAGGCCATCGCCCGACAGCGGACGAGGTAGCGGCGCAGCGGCTTCCAGTCCTTGGTGACTTCCATGAAGACGTCATAGGCCACGGCCTTGTGCTCGGTCTCTTCCATGGCGTGCCAGCGCCACAGGCGTTCGATGCCCGGCGCGGCGCCGTCGAACAGATCGCTATGGCGAGCGTGGGTCTCGGCCATCATCGCCGTGAAGTGCTCCAGGGCGATCGTCGAGATCAGCATCGCCATCGGACCGCGCTCGCGGGCGAACTTGACGCGGCCCCGGATCGTCTCCTCGATCTCGGCGACCGGATAGCGCTGGCGATCGATCAGGCTGTTCAGCTGATGGTGCTCGCGCGAGTGGATGGCTTCCTGGGCGATGAAGCCCTTGGCGTCTTCCAGCAGCTTGCCGCTCAGCTGTCCCCGATAGTTCTTCACCGCGTCCATGAACAGGCGCTCGCCGTCGGGGAAGGTCAGGGACAGGGCGTTGAACACGGCCGTGCCGACGGGGTCGCCGCTCAGCCAGTGGCCCTGGCGCGCCGCGTCCAGGTCGAAACGGATATCGCGGGGCGCGACATCGAGGTCGGTGGGAGTAGTCTTGGCCTGCGTCATGGCTTTCCGTGCTCCGCCGGTTTAGGGCTCTCAAAGCCCGTCTCGTGGCGCATAGTGAGTTGTACTGACAAAAATGTCAATAGAGCCGACCGCTCCCAAGGCGCGCGTGCGCCGCTCGCCCGAGGCCGCGCGCGAAAACATCCTGGCCGCCGCCGAGGCGCTGCTGGTCGAGCACGGCCCGCAGGCGATCAAGCTGGCCGACGTGGCCAAGGCCGCCAGCGTGGTCCACGCCAACGTCATCCATCATTTCGGTTCGATCAGCGGGGTCGAGACGGCGCTGATGGAGCGGATGATCCGCCGGCTGGCCGACCAGGTCATCGCGGGCTTCGAAAAGGAGGGCGCCGCGCCGGGGTTCGGGGCCAAGGCGCTGTTCGACGCGTTCGAGGCCAAGGGCGCGGCCAGGCTGGCCGCCTGGCTGGAGATGACGGGCGAGGGGGGGCGGATGACCCTGGTGCGTCGGGTGGTGGACGAGGTGGTCGACACGCGGGTGGCGCGCGAGGCCGGCGTCGGCCGCGAGGCGATCATCGACTTCATCCTGCTGAACATCATCCTGGCCATCGGGGTGGGCCTGTTCGGTCCGACGCTGGGCGAGCTGCTGGGACGGCCGCCCGAGCGGGCGCGCGAGCTGGCGCTGGAGATGGTCCAGGGCCGGATCACCGCCCTGGGCGGCAAGGTTTAGCCGCGCGCCAGCAAGGCCGGCAGCACCTGCTCGGTCAGCAGCGGCGCCAGGCGCAGGTCGCCGGGCTGCGCCGGGTCGACCCAGGCCAGTTCCTCGATCTCGGCCCGCGCGGCGATGTCGCCCTCGACGCTGGCCAGATAGGTCGCCGACTGGACGGTGAACCCGGCCTCGTTGGCGGCCGGGGCGCTGAAATGGCCGAGGAGTTCGGCGGCGACCAGCCGGCAGCCCAGCTCCTCGTCCAGTTCACGGGTCAGGGTGGTAAGGTCGTCCTCGCCCGCGTCACGCTTGCCGCCGGGCTTCATGAAGGTCGAGGTCCCGCGCTTGCGGACCAGCAGCATCCGGCCGGCCTCGTCGCGGATCACGGCGGTGACGATGTCGAGGACGCGGGTCATCTAAAGACGCTTACGGGCGAGAGACCTGCCGCCCAAGCCGCTGTACACTGTCGTATCGGTTCGGCCCTGGCGGTCCTCCACCGTTACCGTGAAATGGGGGCCATAGACCGGGTCAACGCCGAAGCGGACTTTCAGCCGCGCAAATTCTGTGGTGTCGACGTTGTGCTTTCGGGTCAGTTCGGGAAACCAGGCGCGATAACGTTGCAATGCGCCCGACAGAACGGGCGAGGGCGTGGCTCCGTCAATTTCGCCGGTCACGAAATCGAATGTGATGAAGCCTTCCGGGGAGGCCTGGGTCTCCGCGAAGATGTCATAGACATAGGTGCCGATGGGAAGACCGATGCCGCTAGCGACCGAGTCCGCCAAGTTATGGGCGATGGATCTCAGTTCGCCCAGTCGCATCAGCCCAGCTTTTCCGCCGCCCACGGCGCGAAATAGGTGATGATCCCCGCCGCGCCGGCCCGCTTGAAGGCGGCCAGGCTTTCCAGGATCGCGCGGTCGTGGTCGATCCAGCCGTTCCGGGCGGCGGCCATGATCATCGCGTATTCGCCCGACACCTGGAAGGCGTAGGTGGGCATCCGGAACTCGTCGACCAGGCGGCGGACGATATCCAGATACGGCATCCCCGGCTTGACCATGACCATGTCCGCGCCCTCGGCGATGTCGAGCGCGACCTCGCGGATCGCCTCCTCGGTGTTGGCCGGGTCCATCTGGTAGGTCTTCTTGTCGCCCTGGCCGGCGGAAAGCTTGGCCGAGCCGATCGCGTCGCGGTACGGGCCGTAGAAGGCCGAGGCGTACTTGGCCGCGTAGGACATGATCATCGTGTCCTGGAAGTTCGCGCCTTCCAGCGCCGCGCGCAGCTTGCCGATCCGACCGTCCATCATGTCGGACGGGGCCAGGATGTCGGCGCCGGCCTCGGCCTGCACCAAGCCCTGTTCGATCAGGCGCTCGATGGTGGGGTCATTGAGGATCTTGCCGCCCTCGACGACGCCGTCGTGGCCGTGGTCGGTGAAGGGGTCCAACGCCACGTCGCACATGATCCCGACCTCGGGCGCGGCGTCCTTCATCGCCTTCACGGCGCGGGGGATCACCCCGTCCGGATCGGCGGCGATCGAGCCGGCCGCGTCCTTCCGGGCGCCGTCGATGTGCGGGAAGATGGCGATGGCCGGGATGCCCAGGTCGCGGGCGCGGACGGCGGCTTTGGCGGCCTCTTTCACCGACAGGCGCTCGACGCCCGGCATCGAGGCCACCGGGATCGTCCCTTCGCCCTCGTGCACGACCATCGACCAGATCAGATCGGACGGGCGAACCTCGCTCTCGCGGACGAGGCGACGGGTCCAGTCCGCCTGACGCAGACGGCGCAGGCGGGAGGCGGGGTAGGGCGCGAGGGGCGGCGTGGTCATGGCGTTGATTTGAACCGCGCCGCCGATCGAGGCAAGATCGCGGGACCCTTAAGAGTCCCGGTACCCGAAGGAACCCTACGAGTAGCGGAAGGCCGGATCGTCCAGGTCGATGGCCGGGAAGATGTCCTTCTCGGTCCAATAGTCCTGGGTGTGACGCCATTCGGGCTTGTCGCCGGCCTGGGGCAGCAGATGCATGTTGCGCATCAGGTAGCCGGGATTGAAGTCCTCGGGATCGATCCACGCGCCGATCCGCATGTCCTGGTCCTCGGGGCGCAGCGCGACCTCGACCTGCTTGACGCCCTTCTGGTCCATGTGGGCCAGCAGCCGGCAGACGAAGTCGCCGATCATGTCGGCGCGCAGGGTCCAGCTGGCGCGGAAATAGCCGAAAACCCAGACGAGGTTCGGCAGGCCGGTGAACATCATGCCGCGATAGGTCACGGTCTTGGCGAAATCGAGCGGCTCGCCGTCGACCTCGAAGGCGATGTCGCCCAGCACCGAGAGGTCGAAGCCCGTCGCGGTGATGATGACGTCGGCGTCCAGGGTCTGGCCCGACTTCAGCAGCAGGCCGGTCTGGGTGAAGCGCTCGATCTCGTCGGTGACGACCGACGCCTTGCCCGAGGCGATGCCCTGGAAGAGATCGCCGTCCGGCACGAAGGCGATGCGCTGGCGCCAGGGGCGATAGCGCGGCGTGAAGTGCTTGGCGATATCGAAGTCCTCGCCGAGGAACGCCTTCACGCCCTCGAGCAGCTCGGTCTTCACCGCGTCGGTCTCCTCGAGCGCGCGGCGCGTGAACTCGTGCTGGTCGAACAGCACCTTCTTGCGGACGATCTCGTGGATCCAGGACTCGTCGATCTCGAGCTGGCGAAGGGTGTTGGCCAGCTCGTTCTCGTTGCGGCCGGGGACGAAATAGGTCGGCGAGCGCTGCAGCAGCGTCACGTGCTCGCAGTCGCCGGCGATATTGGGCACCAGGGTGGCGGCCGTGGCGCCCGAGCCGATCACGACCACCTTCTTGCCGGTCAGGTCGAGGTCCGACGGCCAGGTCTGGGGATGGACGATGCGTCCCTGGAAGTCCTCCATGCCGGGCCACTCGGGCGTGTAGCCGACCGAATGGCGGTAATAGCCCTGGCACATCCAGAGGAAGTTGGTGGTGTAGGTTTCCGGGCCGTCGGGGCCGTTGACCTCCAGGGTCCACAGCTTGTCCCGCGAGGACCAGCGGGCCGAGGCGATGCGGCGGCCATAGCGGATGTGGCGGGCCAGATCGTTCTCGGCGATCACCTCGCCCATGTAGGACAGGATCTCGGCGGCGGTGGCGATCGGAGGGCCGACCCACGGCTTGAACCGATAGCCGAAGGTGTAGAGGTCGCTGTCGGAGCGGATGCCGGGATAGGTATGGGTCAGCCAGGTGCCGCCGAAACTGTCCAGGGCCTCCAGCACCGTGAAGCGGGTTCCCGGTCGCTGCTCGGCCAGATGATAGGCCGCGCCGACGCCGGATATGCCCGCGCCCACGATGATGACGTCGAAGTGTCGTGTCGCCGCGTCCGGCGCGGTCTTGGGAAGCGTCGCCGCTTCGGTCATGCCGTTCCTCCCGTGTGAGCCGCGATGCGGCCATGTCGATCCCGGCGTCTCTTCGGACGCTTAGGTTATCAACGTACACTTAGAGGGTCGCGCGAGGTTTGCGCTGAATCAAGCGGCGTTTTGGCGATCGGGCGAAAAGATCAGGGCGCGGCGCGCGAGGCCATCAGGGCCGGCGTGTCGATCCGGGTCCAGAGCTGCGACTTGCACAGGAAGGCGCCGATGACACATCCCTTGGCGCGCATCGTCTTGGCGTCGACGATGTCGGCCGAACCGACCAGGGTGATCTTCAGGGTGGGGACCCAGACGCGGCCCTTCAGCGAGCCGTCCTTCTGAGCCTCGAAGTCACGCAGCAGCTGCTTGCCGATCAGGGTGTCCTCGCCCGAGCGACGCGCGTCGGCCTCGGCCTTGGGGCTGGCCCAGACCACGACGCCGCAGGTCGACGCTCCGCAGTCCTTGATCTCGAGGTGCACGGTGTCGTGCGGGTTGCGCCAAACGCCATAGCTGCGCGCGATGTCGCCGCCGGCATGGGCCGGGCCCACGGCCAGTCCCAGCACCGCCGCCAGAGCGGCCAACGAGAGTTTCCAGAAGCGCATGGTCGTTTGAGCAGATCGAACCGTGGAGGACGCCATCCCCGAAGAGGGCGCATTTGAGGTGAAAGGCCTTGGTTATCAAGAGGGTGAGGCCGTTTCGCCGATTCACACCGTGTAACGGAGGATTTCAGGCCGCCTCGGGAGCGCCTGTCCGAAATGACGTCGGGGCGCGATTGACAGGCCGCGTCCGGCGCGGCACGTCAGCGGCAAGAAGGCGAGGGCGGTTCTGCCTCGAACGCGGAGGAAGCGAGCATGGATTTCGCGCTGAACGACGATCAAATCGCGATCCAGGACGCCGCGCGGGCGTTCGCGGAGGGACAGCTTGCCCCCTATTCGGCCGAATGGGACGAAAAGAAGCATTTCCCCGTCGACGTGCTGCGCCAGGCCGCCGCGCTGGGCTTCGCCGGCATCTATGTCAACGAGGACGTGGGAGGCTCTGGCCTGTCGCGTCTGGACGCTTCGATCATCTTCGAGGCCCTCAGCCACGGCGACGTGCCGGTGGCGGCCTATCTGACCATCCACAACATGGCGTCGTGGATGATCGACCGCTTCGGCTCGGACGATCTGCGCCAGCGCTACCTGCCGCGCCTGACGACCATGGAGCTGATCGCCAGCTACTGCCTGACCGAGCCCGGCTCGGGCTCGGACGCCGCGGCCATGCGGACGACGGCCAGGCTGGACGGCGATCATTACGTCCTCAACGGCGGCAAGGCCTTCATCTCGGGCGGCGGCGTCTCCGACGTCTATGTCGTGATGGCGCGCACGGGCGGCGAGGGCGCCAAGGGCGTCTCTGCCTTCGTGGTGGAGAAGGGAACGCCGGGCCTCAGCTTCGGCGCCAACGAGCGCAAGATGGGCTGGAACGCCCAGCCGACCGCCCAGGTGAACTTCGATAACTGCCGCGTGCCGGTCGCCAACCGCATCGGCCTGGAGGGCGAGGGCTTCCGCTTCGCCATGATGGGCCTGGACGGCGGGCGGCTGAACATCGCCTCGTGCTCGCTGGGCGGGGCGCAGTTCGCCCTGGATACGGCCAAGGCCTATATGGAAACCCGTAGCCAGTTCGGGCGGCCGCTGAAGGACTTCCAGGCGCTGCAGTTCAAGCTGGCCGACATGGCCACCGAGCTGGAGGCCGCCCGCCTGATGGTGCGCCGCGCCGCCCATGCGCTGGACAACAAGCATCCCGAGGCGACCAAGCTGTGCGCCATGGCCAAGCGCTTCGCCACCGACGCCGGCTTCCAGGTCGCCAATGACGCCTTGCAGCTGCATGGCGGCTACGGCTACCTGCAGGACTATCCGCTGGAGCGCCTCGTTCGCGACCTGCGGGTGCACCAGATCCTGGAAGGGACCAACGAGATCATGCGCGTGATCATCGCCCGCGAGATGTTCCGGCAGTGAGGGCTTGATGATCTATCTCTGCCGCCACGGCCAGACCTTCCACAATCGCGAGGGGCGCCTGCAGGGGCGGTCGGAGTCGGATCTGACGCCGCTGGGCCGCGCCCAGGCGGCGGCCATGGGCGACCTGCTGTTCGACCTGTTGCGTCGCGATCCGCCGGCCGATTGGCGCATCGTCGCCAGTCCGCTGCGACGCGCTCGCGATACCGCCGAGGCGATCGGCGCGCGGCTGGGCCTGTCGGTGACGACCGACGAGCGGCTCGTGGAGATCGATGTCGGCGAGTGGTCCAACCGCCTGCGCGAAGACGTGCGCGGCGAGAATCCGCATCTGGTCGGCGATGACGCCTGGGGCTTCCACGCGCCGGGCGGCGAGACCTATGAAGCCATGATGGCTCGTATCACCGACTGGCTCGACGAGCAGGTCGCCGAGCCCGAGCGCCGGTTGATCGTGGTCAGCCACGGCGTCGCCGGTCGGCTGCTGCGCGGGGTCTATGCGGGGCTTTCGAAGGCCGAGACTCTGCGCCAAGACATTCCGCAGGACGCCGTCTATCGCCTGATGGCCGGCCAGGTCGACCGCTTCGACTGCGAACCCGTCTAGGATCCCCATGACCGAAGAGCCCGAAGTCCTGATCCGCGTCGAGAAGAACGTCGGCCGCATCACCCTGAACCGGCCCAAGGCCTTGCACGCCCTGACGCTGGGCATGTGCGAGACCATGATCGGCGCGCTGCTGGACTGGCGGGAAGACCCCGAAATCTACATGGTCCTGATCGACCATGCGGGCGAACGGGGCTTCTGCGCCGGCGGCGACATTCGCATGTTGGCCGACAGCGGCGCCAAGGACGGCGTCGAGGCCCGGCGGTTCTTCCACACCGAATATCAGCTGAACCACCTGCTGTTCACCTGCGAGACGCCGGTCGTGGCGATCATGGACGGCGTCGTCATGGGCGGCGGGGTCGGCCTTTCGATGCCGGCCCACGTGCGGATCGCCACCGAGCGCACCACCTTCGCCATGCCCGAGACCGGCATCGGCCTGTTCCCCGACGTCGGTGGCGGCTGGTACCTGCCGCGCCTGCCGGGCAAGGCCGGGCTGTGGCTGGCCTTGACCGGGGCGCGGATCAAGGGCGCGGACTGCCTGCGCCTAGGGATAGCCACCCACTTCGTCGAGTTCGGCGCGACCGAGGGACTCAAGAAGGCGATCATCGCCGACCCGCGCCGGATCGACGAGATCCTGCGCAAGTACCGCGCCGACGCAGGCAAGGCCTCGCTGCTGGGTTTCGAGCAAGACTTGAATCGTCTGTTCGTCGGCGAGAGCGTCGAGGAAATCTTCGAGTTCCTGGCCCTCGACTCCAGCGACTGGGGCAAGGCCCAGCTGGAGGTGCTCAAGACCAAGTCGCCCCAGACCCTGAAGGTGGCGTTCGAACAGTTGAAGCGCGGCGCGGCCATGGCCGACTTCGCCGACAACATGGCCATGGAATACCGCATCGGCGCGCGGGTCGTGATGAAGCACGATTTCATCGAGGGGGTGCGCGCGGTGATCGTCGACAAGGACAACGCCCCGCGTTGGAGCCCGGCCACGCTGGAGGGCGTCACCCACGCCATGCTGGACGATATTTTCGCGCCGCTTCCCGCTTCGGAGGAATGGAGGCCGCTGACGTAGCGGTTGCGGTAGGCTAACCTCGCCGCAACCAAGAACACGTCGGTTCGGAAGGATAGCCATGCGTAAGCCTCTTCTCAGTCTCGTCGCCGTGCTGGGCCTCGCGGCCTGCGCCACCGAGCCGACGATGGGGCCCCCGCCGCCGCCGCCTTCCGGCCCGGTCGCGGTGTCGATCGCTCCCAACATCGCCGCGGCGCTCAGCGATCCTTCGCGTCCGGCCGCCGACATGATCCGCGACAAGGATCGCCATCCGGGCGAGGTGCTGACCTTCGCGGGCGTGCGGCAGGGCGCGAAGGTCGCCGACCTCATCCCGGGCGGCGGCTACTTCACCCGCATTCTGTCGAAGGCGGTCGGTCCCCGGGGCCATGTCTACGCCTATGTGCCGGACGAGCTGACCAAGCTGGCCAAGCGCGAGCCGGCGGTGAACGCCATCGCCCGCGACCCGGCCTATTCCAACGTGACGGTGGTGCTGAACACGCTGCCGAACTTCTCGACGCCGGAGAAGCTGGATCTGGTGTTCACGGCCCAGAACTATCACGACATGCACGACAAGTTCATGGGGCCGGCCGATCTGTCGGTGGTGAACCGTCAGATCTTCAAGGCCCTCAAGCCGGGCGGCGTCTATCTGGTCATCGACCACTCGGCCGAGGCGGGTTCCGGCCTGCGCGACACCGAGACCCTGCATCGCATCGATTCGGCGGTGGTGAAGTCCGAGGTCACGGCGGCGGGCTTTGTCTTCGAGGGCGAGAGCAAGGTGCTGCGCGATGCGGCCGATAGCCGCAAGGTCGGCGTCTTCGACCCGTCGATCCGGGGCAAGACCGATCAGTTCGTCTTCAAGTTCCGCAAGCCTTCGCGGTAAGGGGCGGGCCAGCCGATCTCGATAACCGCGCCCGTCGGGCGCGGTTATCGAGATCGGCCCAGCGCGTCTGGTTCATTTGGCGTTGGCCGCGCCATTACGCTGCGGAAAGCTGGCTTTTCCGCTGTTAATCCTTCAACAGCGAAGGTCCGCGTTTCGGTTGTCATCGCAGGCGATGCGTCCAATCGCGGGCTTCAAATCGCTAGGTAAATGCCCCTAGATGGACAGCTAGGGCGCACGGTGCGAAAAGCCGAGCATTGATTTAGGGGACCGCCGGAGCAATCGGCCGACGGTTTAGAGATCGTGATGGATTACAAAGCCGCGTTCCGCAGCGCCGTCGACCAGATCCGCGACGAGGGCCGATACCGGGTTTTCGCCGATCTGAAGCGCCAGCGCGGCGCCTTCCCGCGGGCCACCTGGACTCGCCAGGACGGTTCGGAACGCGAGGTCGTGGTCTGGTGCAGCAACGACTATCTGGGCCAGGGCCAAAATCCGGTGGTGGTCGACGCCATGAAGGCGGCGGTCGAGGCGCACGGCTCGGGCTCGGGCGGCACCCGCAACATCTCGGGCACCAACCATGATCACGTCCTGCTGGAGCAGGAACTGGCCGATCTGCACGGCAAGGAAGCCGCGCTGCTGTTCACCTCGGGCTATGTCTCGAACGAGGCGACCCTGTCGGTGGTCCAGAAGATCCTGCCGGGCCTGATCATCTTCTCGGACGAGTTGAACCACGCCTCGATGATCGCCGGCATCCGCAACGGCGGCGGTCCGCGCAAGGTCTTCAAGCACAACGATCTGAAGCACCTTGAGGAGCTGCTGGCGGCGGCCCCGGCCGACGCGCCCAAGCTGATCGCCTTCGAGAGCGTCTATTCGATGGACGGCGACATCGCCGACATCGCCGGCACGATCGCGCTGGCCAAGAAGTACGGCGCCATGACCTATCTGGACGAGGTCCACGCGGTTGGCATGTACGGCCCGCGCGGCGGCGGCGTCGCCGAGCGCGAAGGCCTGATGGACCAGATCGACATCATTGAGGGCACGCTGGGCAAGGCGTTCGGCGTCATGGGCGGCTACATCACCGGCGACGCCGAGGTGGTGGACGCCATCCGCCTGATGGCCTCGGGCTTCATCTTCACGACGTCGCTGCCGCCCGCCCTGACGGCCGGCGCGCTGGCGAGCGTCCGTTGGCTCAAGCAGCACCCGGAAGTGCGCGAGATCCACCAGGAGCGCGCCGCGACCCTGAAGGCCATGTTCCGGGCCGCCGGCCTGCCAGTGATGGACAGCGTCAGCCACATCGTCCCCGTGCTGGTCGGCGATCCGGTGCACTGCAAGATGATCAGCGACATGCTGCTGGCCGATTTCGGCGTCTATGTGCAGCCGATCAACTATCCGACCGTGCCGCGCGGCACCGAGCGCCTGCGCTTCACCCCGACGCCGTTCCATACCGACGACATGATGCGCAAGCTGGTCGCCGCCATGGAAAAGCTGTGGGCCCACTGCAACGTCGCCCGCATGGGCGGCCACGCCGCTTAAGGACGGTCAACCCTTCGATTTCGACCGCCACGTCCATCGTCGAAACGGAAAACGCCGCCGGAGTCCGGCGGCGTTCGCGCGACTAAACGGTCGGACGGCGCTAGCTGCCGCGCCGCACGCCCTTGCCCAGCCCGATCTGCTTGGCGAAGTCCGAGCGACGAGCGGCATAGGCCGGGGCCACCATCGGATAGTCCGGCGGCAGACCCCATTTGCGGCGGTATTCCTCGGGGCTCATGTCGTAATGCGAGCGCAGGTAGCGCTTGAGCATCTTGAGCTTCTTCCCATCCTCGAGGCAGACGATGTAGTCGTGCTGCACCGAGCGGCCGACGGGCACGGCCGGCTTGGCCTTCTCGACCGGACGCTGCGGTTCGCCGCCGCCGCCCAGCGCGGTCAGCGCTTCGTGCACGGTGCGGATCAATTCCGGCAGGGCGGACTGCGAGACGGTGTTCTGGCCGACATAGGCCGCCACGATCTCCGTGCTCAATCCCAGGATGTCCACCTCGCGGCCGTTTGTCGTGTCGCTGCCGCCATTACCCTGAGACGCCATGAGATACCCCATTCCCTTTGTCGTTCGAACTCCGCAGGGGTTGAGCGACGCCCTGCGGGACTGCAACGCGCGGTCGCGAATGTGGTTCCGAGATTGATCGCCGCGCCTATCCCGTTAAAGAGGGCGCCTCTGCTGACTCCCCGAAACGCCTGGAGAGCGTCATGACCCAAGCCAACACCAGCGCCTTTTTCGGCGCGGACCTCGCCACCGCGGACGCAGACATCTTCGACCGCATCGGTCGGGAGCTGGAACGTCAGCAAAACCAGATCGAGCTGATCGCCTCGGAGAACATCGTCTCCAAGGCCGTTCTGCAGGCCCAGGGCTCGATCTTGACCAACAAGTACGCCGAGGGCTATCCCGGCAAGCGCTATTACGGCGGCTGCGAATATGTCGACGAGATCGAGACGATCGCGATCGAACGCGCCAAGGCGCTGTTCGGCGCCGGTTTCGCCAACGTCCAGCCGCACTCGGGCTCGCAGGCCAACCAGGCGGTGTTCATGGCCCTTCTGCAGCCGGGCGACACCTTCCTGGGCATGGACCTGGCCGCCGGCGGCCATTTGACGCACGGCAGCCCCGCCAACCAGTCGGGCAAGTGGTTCAAGCCGATCAGCTACACCGTCCGCCAGCAGGACCAGTTGATCGATTATGACGGCCTGGCCGAGGTCGCCCAGCGCGAAAAGCCCAAGCTGATCATCGCCGGCGGCAGCGCCTACAGCCGCCAGATCGACTTCGCCAAGTTCCGCGAGATCGCCGACAGCATCGGCGCCTACCTGATGGTGGACATGGCCCACTATGCCGGCCTGATCGCTGGCGGCGCCTATCCGAACCCGATCCCACACGCCCACATCGTCACCACCACCACGCACAAGACCCTGCGCGGTCCGCGCGGCGGCCTGGTGCTGACCAACGACGAAGCCATCATCAAGAAGGTCAATTCGGCCGTCTTCCCGGGTCTGCAGGGCGGTCCGCTGGAGCACGTCATCGCCGCCAAGGCCGTGGCGTTCGGCGAAGCCCTCCAGCCGTCTTTCAAGGAATACGCCCGCCAGATCATCGCCAACGCCAGGGCGCTGTCCGAGGCTCTGCTCAAGTCGGGCGTCAATATCGTCTCGGGCGGCACCGACAGCCACCTGATGCTGGTCGACCTGCGTCCGAAGGGCGTGACGGGCCGCGACGCCGAGCATAGCCTCGAGCGCGCTCACATGACCTGCAACAAGAACGGCGTGCCGTTCGACACCGCGCCGTTCACCATCACCTCGGGTATTCGCCTGGGGACGCCGGCCGGTACGACGCGCGGCTTCAAGGAAGCTGAGTTCACCCGCGTGGGCGAGCTGATCGGCGAGGTCGTCAATGGTCTGGCGGCCAACGGCGCGGACGGCAACGCCGTCGTCGAAGCCAAGGTGCGCGAGGAAGTGCTGGCCTTGACGGCTCGCTTCCCCATCTACAACTAATTGTCCCTGGGCTTCGCGGGAGGGGCCACATCATGCGTTGCCCCTTCTGCGGACACGCCGAAAGCCAGGTCAAGGACAGCCGCCCGTCGGAAGACGGCGCGGCGATCCGCCGTCGCCGGATGTGTCCGGAGTGCGGCGGCCGCTTCACCACCTTCGAACGCGTTCAGCTGCGCGAGCTGATCATCCTGAAGCGCTCGGGTCGGCGTTCGCCGTTCGATCGCGACAAGCTGGTCCGCTCGATCGCGCTGGCGACCCAGAAGCGTCCGGTCGAGGGCGAGCGGGTCGAACGGATGATCAACGGCATCGTCCGCCAACTGGAAAGCATGGGTGAAACCGAGCTGCCGTCGTCGACCGTGGGCGAAATGGTCATGAAGGCGTTGAAATCCCTCGATGACGTGGCCTATGTCCGCTACGCGTCCGTTTATCGGGATTTCAAGGAAACCGGCGACTTCGCCAAGTTCCTGACCGAAGAAGGGCTGAGCGACGTCGTCGAAGACGAGCTATAGTTCCTTAATCCTTGATGTGTGTTTCTGATCGCGCCGCGCGCGTGGCCGTGGAGATTCGAGCTAGATGGTAGACGACAATATCCGCCTGCTGGTCGTGGAGAGCCGGAGCCATTCCGGCGTCGCCGACGAACTGCTGCGCGGAGCCGCCCAGGCGATCGAAGCCCAAGGCGCCGCCTATGACGTGATCACGGTCTCCAGCGCTCTTCAGATCCCGACGGCCATCGCGATCGCCGAAGAGGCCGGTCATCGGCCCGTCGGCGTGCGCTATGACGGCTATGTGGCGCTGGGCTGCGTCATTCGCGGCGAGACCTACCATTTCGAGCTGGTCGCTCACGAGACCGCGCGGGGCCTGCAGGATTTGGGCATCGGTCGGCGCTTGCCGATCGGGTTTGGCGTGCTGGCGGTGGACGACGAGGCCCAGGCCTGGGCGCGCGCCAAGGTCAGCGAGGGCGACCGGGGCGGGGGCGCGGCCAAGGCCTGCCTCGAAACCATCGCCCTCAAGCGTCAACTGCTGGGACAGTCCCGATGAGCGGCAACCGTATCCAACCCCGCTCGGTGGCGCGTCTGGCCGCCGTCCAGGCCCTGTACCAGATGGAAGTGTCGGGGGCGGGCGTCGATTCCGTGATCCGCGAGTTCTCCGAGCACCGCTTCGACCGCGATGTCGAGGGCGAGCGGCTGGCCGCCGCCGACGAGGCGTTTTTCGCGGAGCTGGCCAAGGGCGTGGTGGCCAACCAGGCGAAGGTCGATCAGGGCGTCGTCAAGCGCCTGGCCTCGGGCTGGCGTCTGGATCGTCTGGACGCCACGGCCCGCGCCGTGTTGCGCGCCGGCGCCTATGAACTGATGTTCCGCCCGGACGTCCCCACGGAGGTGGTGATCAACGAATACGTCGAGATCGCGAAATCCTTTTTTGAGGGTCCTGAGTCAGGCTTCATCAATGGCGCCCTCGACGCGATCGCTCGTGATGCAAGAGACTGACGAAGAAGACTGGTTCGCTGAAGACGACGCCCCGCCCACGGCGGTGGCGCCCGCGACGGAATTCGATCATATCGAACGGCTCCTGCGCCCGCTGACGCGGGGCGATCCGGCGGCGCTCGATCTGCTGGACGACGCGGCCGTGCTGCCGTCCAGACCCGGCTATGACTTGGTCATCACCAAGGACGCCATGGTGGCGGGCGTGCATTTCCTCCCCGACGAAGCCTTGGACGTCGTCGCCCGCAAGCTGCTCCGCACCAACCTGTCCGATCTCGCCGCCAAGGCGGCCGAGCCCTACGGCTATTTCCTGGCCGTCGGCTGGCCCTCGGGCGCCGACGTCGCCTCGCGCGAGACCTTCGCCCGGGGCCTCGCCGAGGATGGCGCGGCTTTCGACATTTCGCTGCTGGGCGGCGACACCGTCACGACCTCGGGCCCGCTGGTCGTCTCGGCGACCTTGCTGGGCTGGGCGCCCCAGGGCGGCGCGATCCTGCGACGGGGGGCCAAGCCCGGCGACCGCCTGATGGTCTCGGGCACCATCGGCGATGGCTGGCTGGGGCTGCTGGCCCAGTGGGGCGAGGTGATGGACGCCGATGGCGCCATGCTGCGCCGCTATCGGCAGCCAGAGCCGCGCGTCACGCTGCGCGACGCCATGCGCATCCACGCCAAGGCCGCCGCGGACGTCTCGGACGGTCTCTTGGCCGACAGCTCGCACATCGCCAAGGCCAGCGGTTGCCGCGTGCGCGTCGATCTGGAGCGCCTGCCGCTGTCGCCGGGCGCCCAGGCCTGGCTGGACCAGCAACCCGAACAGGTCGAGGGCCGCATCTCCCTGGCGTCGGGCGGCGACGATTACGAGATCGTCTGCGCCGTCGATCCCAACGAAGCGTGGAACTTCCGCGTGGCCGCCGCCGCCGCCGGCGTGAAGGTTAGCGAAATCGGCGAGTTCGTGGAAGGCGAGGGGGTCAGCGCCTATTACAGGGGCCGCGATGTGACGCCGTCCCGCCTCGGCTGGCTGCACGGCTAGAGCGTGAGGCTGAAAGTGAGAACCGGTTTCAGCTTATCTCACGCTCTAAACATTTGATTTAGAGCCTTTAGCCCGAGGACGCCCATCCCGCCGGTCAAGGACGGACACGATCATGCCGCTCACCCTTTCCCGCCGCCTCGTTCTCGCGGGCGCCTGCGTCCTGGCGGCCAGCCCGGCCTTCGCGGGCGAGAAGAAGGAAGAGAAGAAAAAAGAGGGGGACGGCCAGGCGCTCGACCCGACGATCAAGCTTCAGGCGATCACGATCCCGATCATCGTCAACGGTCGTATCGTCAACTATGTCTTCGTCAGCATGACCCTGAAGCTGACCTCGGGCACCGATATCGCCATGTTCGAGGGCAAGGAGCCGGCCTTGCGCGACGCGATCATCCGCGCCGCCTACAAGACGCCGTTCGTCCGGCCCGACACCTGGAAAGAGGTCGATGGTCCAAAACTGACCCGCTTCGTGCTGGAGCAGGCCAATCTGCTGACCGGCAAGGGCAAGTTCGCGTCCGTCGAGATCACCAAGCAGATCCCTCGTCAGCAGCTGATGCCGCCTAAGCCGGGCGGGGCCAAGCCGGCGTCGAATCCGGACCTCGATCCCTGATTCCATCTTCCGGTACGGCGAAAGCGACGCCAAACGCTTGTCCCGACACGGGTTGCGCGCTCCTGGACCATCTGACAGTCTCCTTGGGATGACGCTGTTCCGGCGTCATATTGGGAGCATCGAGGGGGCACGAGGCCAAAGGCCCGCCCGTCGATCCGGGCGTGGGTTTGACGTGTGTCATTACCTCCAGCCGCCGGGACCGGCATCCCCCTCGTGATTGGAAGCGCGAAGGGGTGAAGAGCTTATGAGTCTTTGGCTTTATCTGGCCATCGGGGCCGGGCTGCTGGCGGTGCTCTATGGCGCGGTGCAGACGGCCAGTCTGATGCGGGCGTCGCCCGGCAACGCGCGGATGCAGGAGATCGCCGCGGCGATCCAGGAGGGCGCGCAAGCCTATCTGCGTCGGCAATATCTCACCATCTCGATCGTCGGCGTGGTCATCCTCGTCGCCGTCTATGTCCTGATCGGCCATTGGGCCGCCCTGGGCTTCCTGGTCGGCGCGGTGCTGTCCGGCGCGGCGGGCTTCGCCGGGATGCTGATCTCGGTGCGCGCCAACGTCCGCACGGCCCAGGCCTCGTCCGAAGGGCTTTCCAAGGGCCTGTCGCTGGCCTTCACCTCGGGCGCCGTCACCGGGATGCTGGTCGCCGGCTTCGCCCTGCTGGGCGTGGCGGGCTACTACTACGTGCTGACCGGCGTTCTGGGCCTTGAGCCCACCAGCCGCGAAGTCGTGGACGCCCTCGTGGCCCTGGGCTTCGGCGCCTCGCTGATCTCGATCTTCGCCCGTCTGGGCGGCGGCATCTTCACCAAGGGCGCCGACGTGGGCGGCGACCTGGTGGGCAAGGTGGAAGCCGGCATCCCGGAAGATGACCCCCGCAACGCCGCGACCATCGCCGACAACGTTGGCGACAACGTCGGCGACTGCGCCGGCATGGCCGCCGACCTGTTCGAGACCTATGCGGTGACCACCGTCGCCACCATGGTGCTGGCGGCGATCTTCTTCCGCGGGACCGAGGCGGTGTCGGCGATGATGCTGCTGCCGCTGGCGATCTGCGCGGTGTGCATCGTCACCTCGATCATCGGCGCGTTCTTCGTCCGCCTGGGCAAGAACAACAACATCATGGGCGCGCTCTATAAGGGCCTGATCGTCACGGGCGCGCTGTCGATCCCGGCCGTCTGGTACGTGCTGCATCAGCTGGTGCCGACCACGGTCGAGACCGCCACGCGCAGCTATACGGCCGACGGCCTGTTCTATTGCGGCCTGGTCGGCCTGGCCGTCACGGCCGCGATCGTGATGATCACCGAGTACTATACCGGCACCGGCTTCCGTCCGGTCAAGTCGGTGGCGCAGGCCAGCGTCTCGGGGCACGGCACGAACGTGATCCAGGGTCTGGCCATGTCGCTGGAAGCCACGGCCCTGCCGGCCCTGACCATCATCGTCGGCATCGTGGTGACCTTTAATCTGGCGGGCCTGTTCGGCATCGCCATCGCCACCACCACCATGCTGTCGCTGGCTGGCTTCATCGTCGCCCTGGACGCCTTCGGTCCGGTCACCGACAACGCCGGCGGCATCGCCGAGATGGCGGGGCTGCCGCCCGAGGTCCGCGTCACCACCGACGCCCTCGACGCCGTGGGCAACACCACCAAGGCCGTGACCAAGGGTTACGCCATCGGTTCGGCCGGCCTGGGCGCCCTGGTGCTGTTCGCCGCCTATACCGAGGACCTGAAGTTCTTCTCGGCGCACGCCGCGTCGGGCAGCTTCTTCGACGGCATGGGTCCGGTGACCTTCGACCTGTCCAACCCCTATGTCGTGGTCGGCCTGCTGTTCGGCGGCCTGCTGCCGTTCCTGTTCGGCGGCCTGTCGATGACCGCCGTCGGGCGCGCCGCCGAGTCGGTGGTCGCGGAGGTCCGTCGTCAGTTCCGCGAAAACCCGGGCATCATGACCGGCGAGGTGAAGCCGGAGTATGGCAAGGCGGTGGACATCCTGACCAAGGCGGCGATCCGCGAGATGATCGTGCCCAGCCTGCTGCCGGTCGTCTCGCCGGTGGTGCTGTTCTTCGTGATCAAGGCCATCGCCGGCAAGGTCGACGCCTTCGCCGCCCTCGGCGCCATGCTGATGGGCGTGATCGTCACCGGCCTGTTCGTCGCCATCTCGATGACCAGCGGCGGCGGCGCCTGGGACAACGCCAAGAAGGTGATCGAGGAAGGCTTCACCGACAAGAACGGCGTCCTGCACAAGAAGGGCGGCGAGACCCACAAGGCCGCCGTCACCGGCGACACGGTCGGCGACCCCTACAAGGACACGTCGGGCCCGGCCGTGAACCCGATGATCAAGATCACCAACATCGTGGCCCTGCTGCTGCTGGCGGTCCTGGCCCACGCCGGCTGATCCTCGGCGCGGCGTGAAACGTCGAACGCCTCGGAGGAGACTCCGGGGCGTTCTGCTTTAGGCGTTGAACACCACCTCTTGCCCCGACCTCCCCGGCGAATGGCGGGGTCCAGAGGCATCCGGAGCGGTCGGGATGATCCGAGGTGCGCCCATTGCGCGTGTCGAACGCTCGTGGGTTCGAGCTGGGCCCCGGTATTCGCCGGGGAGATCGGGATTGGTGGCGGCGAAAAGCGAGGGCGGTCTAGTACACGTCCTCGAGGTCCATCCGGCTCAGCGCGTCGTTTACGTTCGCCGAAGGGCGGTGTGACCTTTCCTGATCCATCGGGCATACGAAAAAGCCGCCCGTCTTCCGACGAGCGGCTGTTCATAGAATAGTCGACGGAAAGCTCTAGCGGCGGTCGCCCGGGCGCTGGCCGGGCGCCGTATCGTCTTGCGGCAGCATCCCGCCACGACCGACGTTGCCCAGCAGCTGTTCGAGGATGGTCATCTCGCGGCCGCGGGTCGGCGTTTCACGGCCGTTATAGGCGATGACCTTGCCGTCCTTCAGCGTGTAGGTGTTCACCGAGGCGACCTTTTCGTCGGCCGGGTTGAACTTGATGGCCACGACGTCGCGCTTGATCACGCGCGGCATGTAGAAGGCCACGCGGTCGGTGGTCTGCGAGATGTAGTACCAGGTGTTGTTGTCGAAGGTCGAAACCGCCGACGGCGAACCCAGCTTTTCCATCAGGGTCGACTTGCTGTCCTGCCCGACCTTCATGTCGGCGGGCTTGTTGTCGATGGCCTGGAAGCCGGAGTAGCTCGTCAGCGGCGTGCAGGCCGAAGACGCGAGGGCCACGGCCAGGACGGCGGCGGCGAGAACGGCGGGGCGAGACATCAAGGCTCCGAACCGGAAAAATGCAGACTTTGACCTATCGCCCGCGGGAGCTTAGTTCAATGCCCGCGTGAAAGCGGATACCGCGCATAGCGTTATGTCGCGGCGAAATCGAGGCGTTTGATGTTTTTGGACAGGTTGCTCAAGCCCAGGCCGGCCAAGGCGGCGGGCGCCAAGCTTTATGCTTCGGCGGTGGGGCAGGCGCGATCGGCGGCCTTTTATCGCGATTTCGGCGTGCGCGACTCGATGGAGGGCCGCTTCGAACTGTTCAGCCTGCACGTGATCTTCCTGATCGAGCGGCTCAAGGGGCAAGGAGAGGCGGCGGCGGAAACCTCGCAGGCGGCTTTCGATTCCTATGTGAAGGGCCTGGACGACGCGTTCCGCGAGATCGGCGTGGCCGACACCTCGGTCGGCAAGAAGATGAAGAAGCTGGCCGGCGCCTTCTACGGGCGGCTGAAGGCCTATGACGAAGCGGTCGCCAGCCTGCCGGAAAACGCGGCGCTGATCGACTTTCTGGCCCGCACCGCGTTCGAGGAACGCGGAGAGGGCGACGTGGCGGCGTTCGCCGCCTACGTCGCCGCCACGCGCGGGATGCTGGCGGACCAGTCGCTGGACGCCCTGCTGCAAGGAGACGTGACATGGCCGAACCCGTGACCGCCAGCTGGCCGTGCGAAATTCCGCTGGCCCAGGTCGACCGAGGCGCGGTCAAGCTGCGCCTTGAACCCGACGCCGCCCAGCGCAAGGCTATCGCCAAGCAGCTTGGCCTCGTCAGCCTGGAGGCGCTGAGCGCCGAGGTCTACCTGACCTCTTGGCTGGACGGCGCCGAGGTCTCGGGCGTGCTGCGGGCGCGCGTGGTGCAGACCTGCGGCGCGACGGCCGACGACTTCGAGACCCCGATCGACGCCCGCTTCGACCTGAAGGTCCTGCCGGCCAATAGCCAGAACGCCCCGCAGGAGGCGTTCGGCGACCTGGGCATCGATCCCGACGGCGACGACCCGCCCGACGTGCTGGAGGGCGATAGGATCGACGTTTCCGGCTATGTCGTCGAACACCTGGCCCTGGAGCTCGATCCGTTCCCCCGCAAGCCGGGCGCGGTCTTCGTGCAGCCGCCGGAGCCGGTCGAACTTTCTCCGTTCGCGGCGCTCAAGAGCCTGAAAGCGGCGAAAGACGAGGGCTGAACGGCTCGACTCGCCCGTTTGCGTGATATTCACGCGGATGTATCTTCCGCCGCCTTGGAAAAGGCGGCCCGCCTGTTGGAGCTTCTCGCGCCACGTGCCCCAATCCGTAGTCATCTCCGTCGACGCCATGGGCGGCGACCACGGTCCGTCGATCGTCGTGCCGGGCGTCGCACAGGCCGCCCAGGCCCTGCCGGGCGTGCGTTTCCTGCTGCACGGCGATAGCGCGCGGATCGAGGCGGAACTGGCCCGTTGCCCCGCGGCGCGCGCGGTCAGCGAGGTCCGCCACTGCGACAAGGCCATCGCCATGGATGAAAAGCCCGCCCAGGCCATGCGCCGGGGCAAGGGCTCGTCGATGTGGAACGCCATCGAGTCGGTTCGCGCGGACGAGGCCCAGGCCTGCGTCTCGGCCGGCAACACCGGCGCCCTGATGGCCATCTCCAAGCTGATCCTGCGCATGGGCGCGGAGCTGGAGCGTCCCGCCATCGTCGCCAACTGGCCGAACATGAAGGGCGTCGCCACGGTCCTGGACGTCGGCGCCAATGTCGAGAGCGACGCGGACCAACTGGTCGAGTTCGCGATCATGGGCGCGGCCTTCCACCACGCGATGCATGGCGTGGAGCGCCCCACGGTCGGGCTGCTGAACGTCGGCTCCGAGGACCAGAAGGGCCACGAGGAAGTGCGCGAGGCCCACGCCATCCTGCGCGAGGCCAAGCTCGATTTCGACTATCACGGCTTTGTCGAGGGCAGCGACCTGGCCTACGGCGTCGTGGACGTGGTCGTCACCGACGGCTTCACCGGCAATGTCGCCCTGAAGACCGCCGAAGGCATGGCGCGGTTCTTCTCGAACGAGATCAGGACCACCTTGACCTCCGGGCCACTGGCCATGCTGGGGGCCATGATCGCCTCCGGCGCGCTGAAGAGGATGCGCCAGCGGCTGGATCCCAGCCGGGTCAACGGCGCCCCGCTGCTGGGGCTCAACGGCATCGTGGTCAAGAGCCACGGCGGCGCGGACGCCAACGGCTTCGCCTCGGCCGTGCGGGTCGCCATCAATCTCGCGCGCAGCGATTTCCGCGCCGAGATCGACAGAAATCTGAAGAGCCTGACCGCCGCCGCGGCCAAGGACGAAGCCTCGAAGGCGGGGCAGGACCAGGGAGCGGTCGAGTGAGCTTAGTGAGAAGCGTGGTGACCGGGGTCGGCGCGTACCTGCCGCCCAAGGTCGTGACCAATGACGATCTGGCCAAGTTCGTCGACACTAGCGACGAATGGATCGTCGAGCGCACGGGCATCCGTCAACGCCACCAGGCCGCCGACGACCAGCCGGTTTCCGATCTCGCCACCGAGGCCGCCAAGGAGGCCCTGGCGGCCGCCGGCAAGACCGCCGCCGAGGTTGATCTGATCATCGTGGCCACCACCACGGCCGACCTGACCTTTCCCGCCGTCGCCACCATGGTCCAGCGCAAGCTGGGCGCGCCGGTCGGCATCGCCTTCGACGTCCAGGCCGTCTGCTCGGGCTTCGTCTACGCGCTGAGCGTCGCCGACGGCTTCGTGGCGCGCGGTCACGCCAAGTGCGCCCTGGTGATCGGCGCCGAGACCATGACCCGCCTGATGGACTGGAGCGACCGCGGCACCTGCGTGCTGTTCGGCGACGGGGCCGGCGCGGTCGTGGTGGAGGCCAAGGCGGGCGAGGGGACCACGGCCGACCAGGGCCTGCAGGGCTTTGCCCTGCGCGCCGACGGGACCAAGCAGGACCTGCTGTATGTCGACGGCGGCGTTTCGACCACCGGCACGGTCGGCAAGCTGCGGATGCTGGGCAACCAGGTCTTCAAGCACGCCGTGGTCAACATCTCCGAAGCCATCCATGCCGCGGCCGCCAACGCGGGCGTCGCCGTGGCGGACGTCGACTGGTTCATCCCGCACCAGGCCAATCAGCGCATCCTGGCCGGCGTGGCCCATCGCTGCGGCATCGACGAGAACAAGGTGATCTCGACCGTCGCCATCCACGCCAACACCTCGGCCGCCTCGATTCCGCTGGCCCTGGCCCACGGGATCAAGGACGGCCGAATCAAGAAGGGCGACCTTCTGTTGCTGGAAGCCATGGGCGGCGGCCTGACCTGGGGCGCCTGCGTCCTTCGCCTTTAAGGCGAAGCTTGCCCATGCTTGCGCTCGGGCATGAACTCCTGTCCTTGAGTCTTTGACTTCATGCGATAATCACGGCATGAGGTCATCGGTGAATTCGGGCGCGGCCAAACGAGGGTGGCGGCGCCGCATCGGACTTGTCGCGAGTACTCCGTCTTAAGCGGCCTCCGCGCCGCTTCGATACGCGTGAAGGGGGTTGCATGAAGGGCGCTACTTTGACCCGGGCCGACCTGTGCGAGGCGGTCCATGAAGAGGTCGGACTGACCCGTCAGGACTGCGCCGGACTGGTCGAGCGCACCCTGGATCTCGTGGCCGAGGCGCTCGAGGAGGGCGAAACGGTCAAGCTTTCCGGTTTCGGCGTCTTCCAGGTTCGTTCCAAGCGCGCGCGCATGGGCCGCAATCCCAAGACCGGCGAGCCGGCCGAGATCGAGCCCCGTCGGGTGATCGGTTTCCGGGCTTCCCAAGTCATGAAGGCGCGAATCGATCGCGCGCTCGGCGACTAGGGATGGCCGCGGTGGCGAAGGGGCCTAACGCCTTCCGCACGATTTCCGAGGCCGCCGACGAATTGGGCGTGCCTCAACACGTTCTGCGCTTTTGGGAAACCAAGTTCTCGTTCATCCGGCCGATGAAGCGAGCGGGTGGCCGACGCTTCTATCGGCCCCAGGACGTCGCCGTTCTGAACGGCGTGCGAACCTTGCTGCACAGCGAAGGCCTGACCATCAAGGGCGTCCAGAAGCTGCACCGCGACCACGGGTTGGCGCAGGTGATCGCCGCGGGTCTTGGCGCGAATGGGGCGGCGAACCTGGATCCCGAGGTGGATTACAAGGACGACGCCGCGGCCGCCCGACGTCTGGATGACCGCGCCCGTCATCGCCTGGCGTTTGCTCTCGACGACCTCACGGCCGTGAAATCCCGCCTCGACGGTCTTCTGGCGCGCGGCTGAACGCGCCGTCGATTTCGTCCGAAATCGCTGTTGCCCAACCCCCGAGCGGCGCCTATAAGGGCGCTCCTTCCGCGTCGGAGCGTGGCGCAGCCTGGTAGCGCACTTGACTGGGGGTCAAGGGGTCGCAGGTTCGAATCCTGTCGCTCCGACCATTCGCGGAAGACGAAAGGCCGCCCTTCGGGGCGGCCTTTTTCATGCTCCGTCGCCTCGCGTCGCCTCGCGGTTATCGCTGGCCGACGTCGAGCGGCTTGTCGGCCTTGCCCATCCAGGAGATCAGCGGAATCACCGGCAGGACCCAACCCATGCCCAGCGCCACGAAGTAAACGAGGTGCACCAGGCGGTTGGGCGGCAGCCGGTCGTACAGGCTGGTGAAGACCCAGATCCAGGCGAACAACACGACCATGACCGCGAGCGAGCCGATCAGCTTGCGCGGGCGGGCGGGAATCAGGGGAGCGCTCACGCGGTTCTCCGGAAAAGGCTGAGAACAGCCAGAAACAGGATCGCGCCCACGCTGGACACGACCAGCTCTCCGGCGAAGCCGGGCAGATGCAGGTCGATGCGCGAGGCGATGAACGCTCCGATGTACGAGCCGATGACGCCGATCAAGAGCTTGATGAACAGCGAGTGGTGGCGCGCCAGAACAAGGTCGGCGATCCAGCCGGCCAGGATGCCGATCACCGCCGCCGCGAATACGCCCATGCCGCTCATGCTGGTCTCTGCCCCCGAAAGTCCGTTTCTCGCATGAACGCGCGACGTCGTCATGCCAGACCACGCGAACATTGCCCCGAGCGTCCGGCGGGCGTAGGGAAGACATGCCGCATTTCGGCCCAGAAGTGACGCTTTTCCGATCCCATGACGTCTTTCCTGCGTTCCGACCGCTCGCGCGCCGTCGCGATCTGGCTGTTCATCGTCGCCGCCATGGTCTTTTCCATGGTCGTCGTCGGCGGAGCCACTCGACTGACCGGCTCCGGCCTCTCGATCACCCAGTGGAAGCCGATCATGGGCGCTCTGCCGCCCCTGTCGGATCAGGCCTGGCGCGAGAGCTTCGAGCTCTACAAGAAGATCCCTCAGTTCAAGCTGGTGAACCCCGACATGACGCTGGAGGGGTACAAGGGCATCTTTTGGTGGGAGTGGGCGCACCGCCTGCTGGGCCGCACGGTGGGCGCGGCCTTCGCGATTCCCTTCGTCGTCTTCCTGATCCGCCGCGATATTCCGCGCCGCCTGATCTGGCGCTGCGCGGCGATGCTGGGGCTTGGCGGGCTGCAAGGTCTCGTGGGCTGGTGGATGGTCTCCAGCGGCCTTTCCGAGCGTGTCTCCGTGGCGCCCGAGCGCCTGATGATCCATCTGAGTCTGGCCCTGACCCTGTTCGTGGTGCTGATCTGGACGGGCCTGGACGCCTGGAACGGCTCGCCGCGCGTCGAGGAACGCTCCAAATGGCGCGGCTGGGCGCTGGCTTTCCTGGCGGCGGTGTTCTTCCAGTGCATGTTGGGGGCGCTGGTCGCCGGCAATCACGCGGGTCTGGTCTATAACGACTGGCCGCTGATGAATGGTCATGTCTTCCCGGCCGACTACGTCGGTCGCGGCCTCTGGGGCACGCTGGCCCACAGCCAAGGCGCGGTGCAGCTGCATCACCGGCTGATGGCCTATCTGCTGTTCCTAGGCGGCATCGCCGTCGGCGTCGTCGCCGGGCGCGATCGGCTGTTGGCCGGCGGGGCCAAGGCCGTGGCGATGGCGGTGGCGATCGTGGTCACCCTACAGGCCGCCTTGGGCGTCTGGACCCTGATGGCCCAGGCGCCGATCGCGCTCGGCGTGCTGCACCAAGCGGGCGCGGCGCTGCTGCTGGCGACCGCGACGGTCTTCGCCTGGCGCGTGCGGCGCCCCTGACACAGTCTCGGCCTTGTCGCGGCGCAGAAGCCGAGACTCATGGAGAGGCGGAACCGCCCCACCAAATCCCTCTCCCCGAGGAGAGGGCGGTATGGGGATTGAAGGCGCTCTGTCCTCGGAATTCGCGACCTAGGACCCAGTAAAATCAACACCTTGTCGATTTTACACGCCCGTCAATCCTCGGCGTTCA
>Ga0209426_1000658_pt1 | contig 30486 bp, 26 predicted proteins | sample Deesub1362B_J571_FD_187697 | JGI IMG/M metagenome (GOLD analysis project Ga0209426, IMG submission 187697) | Deep oceanic, basalt-hosted subsurface ecosystem from Juan de Fuca Ridge flank, Pacific Ocean, CORK Borehole 1362B_J2.571 (SPAdes)... ...
GTGTGGCTGCCCAACTCGGTGGAGACGGTGGCCGCCATCTTCGGCATCCTGAAGGCGGGAGGCGTCTTCACCGTCGTCAACCCCACCACCAAGCCGGGAAAACTGGCCTACATCCTCAACAACTGCGAGGCCTGGGGGCTCTTCGCCCCCGCGCGCCGAGCAGAGCAGGCCCGCTTCCTCCTGGAGAACGCCCCCTCCCTCCACCTGTCCATCCTCTGCGGCCCTGCTCCCTCCGCCTCCCCCACCCCTCCGCTTCCCTCCGCCCAGGTCCTCGAACTCGACCACCTTTTAGAAACCTACCCATCCACCCTTCCCTCCACTCCTACCATCGACATCGACCTCGCCTGCCTGATCTACACCTCCGGCAGTACCGGCGACCCCAAGGGGGTGATGTCCACCCACGCTAACGTCGCCTTCGCCGCTTCATCCATCATCCAGTACCTGGAGAACACGCCTGAGGACGTTGTGATCAACGTCCTTCCTCTTTCGTTCGACTACGGCCTGTACCAGTTGCTGATGGTCTTCAAGTTCGGCGGCACGCTGGTGCTGGAGCGGTCCTTCGCCTATCCGGCGGCGGTGCTCAGACGGATCGAGGAGGAGGGGGTGACCGGACTCCCGGGCGTGCCGACCCTGTTCGCGATGCTCCTCCAGATGGATCTCAGCCGGTTCGATCTCTCCTCTCTGCGCTACCTGACCAACACCGGCGCGGCCCTGCCGGTGGAGCACATTCGACGGCTGCGAGAGGCCTTCCCTCACGCCCGCCTCTATTCAATGTACGGCCTCACCGAGTGCAAGCGAACCCTCTATCTACCTCCGGAGGAGTTAGATCGACGGCCCGGCTCAGTAGGGATCCCTATCCCTGGCACCGAGTGCTGGATCGAAGACGAGGACGGCAACCGACTGGGGCCCGGAGAGGTCGGCGAACTGGTGGTGCGGGGCTCCCACGTGATGCAGGGATACTGGGGCGATCCCGAAGAGACGGCCAAGCGGTATCGACCGGGCCGATATCCGGCGGAACGGCTGCTCTACACCGGCGATCTGTTCTGGATGGACGAAGAGGGGTTCTTCTACTTCGTCGCCCGCAAGGACGACATCATCAAGAGCCGCGGGGAGAAGGTCGCACCCAAAGAAGTGGAGAACGTCCTATATCAGTTGCCGGGCGTGGTGGAAGCGGCCGTCGTCGGCGTCCCCGACGAACTGCTGGGCCAGGCGGTGAAGGCGTTCGTCGTCTGCGGCGACGGCTATACCCTCACCGAGCAGGACGTCCTCCGCCATTGCCGCCAGCACCTGGAGGACTTCATGGTCCCCAAGTACGTGGAGTTCCGCGACAGCCTCCCCAAGACCCCCTCGGGCAAGATCCGACGGGCCGACCTGAGGTAATGGCCGATGTGTGGGATCGTCGGTGCGGTGGATTGGACCGGGGAGCGGCCTCCGGAGGTCGATCTGTTGCGGCGGATGTTGTCCGTCATCCGCCACCGGGGACCCGATGAGTTCGGCGTCTATGTGGACCAGAATGTGGGCATCGGCTGCGCCCGTCTGAGCATCGTCGACCTGAGCACCGGCAGCCAGCCGATCCCCAACGAGGATCGGTCCCTCTGGATCGTCTTCAACGGGGAGGTCTATAACCACCCCGAACTGCGGGAGGAGTTGGAACGGAAGGGGCACCGTTTTTCCACCCGCAGCGATACGGAGGTCATCCTTCACCTCTACGAGGACCTGGGGCCGGATTGTCTCCATCGGCTCAACGGTCAGTTCGCCATCGCCATCTGGGACGTCCGTCGGGAGGAGTTGTTCCTGGCCCGCGACCGGCTGGGGATCCGCCCCCTGTTCTACACGCTCCTCCCCGAAGGGATGGTCTTCGGCTCGGAGATCAAGGCTCTGCTGCTCGATCCCCGGGTGGAGGCGCGGCTGGACCCCTATGCCCTGGCCCAGGCGTTCACCTTCTGGGCTCCGCTGGCGCCACGCACCGTCTTTCAGGGGATCCGGGAACTGCCGCCAGGCCACTATATGCGAGTCCGCGCCGACTCCCACACCGTCACCCGATACTGGGGCCTCTCCTTCCCGGAGGCGGGCCACGAAGATCCGATGGGGATGGAAGAGGCGGCCGCCCGGCTGCGGGACCTCCTGGCGGACGCCACACGGCTCCGGCTGCGGGCCGACGTCCCGGTGGGCAGTTACCTCAGCGGCGGACTTGACTCTACTCTCATCGCCGCCCTGATCCGCCACCACGTGCCGGATACCCTCTGCACCTTCTCCATCGCCTTCCAAGAGGCGGCCTTCGACGAACGACCTTACCAGGAGATCGCTACCGCTTTCCTGAGGACCGCTCATCGTCGGACCGAGTGCACCAACGCCGACATCGGCACCGTCTTCCCGGAGGTCGTCTGGCACGCCGAGGCCCCGCTTCTCCGCACCTCCCCCGCGCCGATGTTCCTCCTCTCCCGCCTGGTCCACGAAAGCGGGATCAAGGTCGTCCTGACCGGGGAGGGGGCGGACGAGTTCCTGGGCGGCTACAACATCTTCAAGGAGGATAAGGTCCGCCGCTTCTGGGCCCGCCAGCCGGATTCGGCCTGGCGTCCGCTGCTCCTCCACCGGCTGTACCCCTACGTGGCCGACCTCTCGCGGGGGGGCGACGCCTTTCTGCGGGCCTTCTTCCGCCGCGGGCTGACGGAGGTGGACCAACCGGGCTACTCCCACCTGATCCGCTGGCGAAACACCCGCTCGCTCCATCGGCTCTTCTCCGCCGCGCTCCGGGAGGAACTGGGGGAGTACGATCCGGTTGGGGAGTTCCTCTCCACGCTCGACGGCCTCCTCCCCCGCTGGAGCCCGCTGGCCCAGGCCCAGTACCTGGAGGTCGCCACGTTCATGTCCCCCTACCTCCTCTCCTCCCAGGGCGACCGGATGATGGCAGCCAACTCCGTCGAGGGCCGTTTCCCCTTCCTGGATCATCGGGTGGTGGAGTTCGCCGCCCGCCTCCCGTCCCACCTGAAGATCCGGGGGCTCCAGGAGAAGTACATCCTGCGGAAGAGTGCCCAGGGCCTTCTCCCGCCCGAGGTGTGGCAACGACGGAAACAGCCCTACCGGGCCCCGATCCACCCGGCCTTCTTCGATCCCCCTCCGGACTATGTGGAAGCGATGCTCTCTCCCGAGTCGATCCGAGAGGCTGGCCTGTTCGACCCGGAGGCGGTGGCCCAACTGGTGCGCAAGTGTCGGAGCGGACGGCGCGTCGGCGAGCGGGACGATATGGCCCTGGTCGGAGTGCTTTCCACTCAGTTGCTCCACCATCTGTTCGTGGCGAACTTCCCCCCCGGTCCGGTTGGGGAGGCCGACCCCGTTCGAGTCCACGTGGGACCCGGACGGCGCGAGCCGCTGAGAGAAATAGTGGCGGGCCCACAGTGCCCCCAATCACGCGTATAGAGATGAGGTCACAATGAAACGATGTACACGGTGCGTTCTGCCGGAGACGTTCCCCGGCATTCAATTTGATGGGAATGGGATGTGCCAGTACTGCCGGCGGACGCCACCGCCAGAGCAACGGGCCCGTCAGCGTGCCCGCCTCCGCGAACGGTTTGAGGAACTGGCCGACCGGACCCGCGCTCGACCTGGCTTCCATGCGCTGATGGGATGGAGCGGCGGGAAGGACAGCACCTATACCCTCTGGCTCCTGAAAGAACGGTACGGCTTGCGGGTCCTGGCCTTTACCTTCGACAACGGCTTCGTCTCTCCGGCGGCCTTCAAGAACATGCGGGTCGTCGCCGAGAACTTGAAGATCGATCACATCATCGTGAAGCCTCCCTTTGAGATGCTGCGCAAAATCTTCGTCGCTTCGATCCGCTCAGATATGTACCCCCTCCGCGCTCTGGAGCGGGCTAGCGGTGTCTGCAACGCCTGTATGTCGCTCGCCAAAGGGATCGGCCTTCGGATGGCCCTCACCCGGGCGATCCCGCTGGTCGTGTACGGCTGGTCCCCCGGGCAGATCCCCCTCGCGTCGGCCGTTCTGCGGACCAACCGCCGAATGCTGGAGGCATTCCTCGAAACCGCAAGGATGCCCCTGGAAAGCGTGGTCGGTAAACAGACAGCCCCCTATTTCCCCCCAGAGCGGTTACTGAAAACGGTCGAGTCGTTCCCCTACCTGGTCTCTCCTCTGGCCTTCATCGAATATACCGAAGAAGAGGCAATCCGGCGCATCCGTCAACTGGGATGGGAATCCCCCAAGGATACCGACCCGAACTCCACCAACTGTCTCCTCAACGGCTTCGCCTGTCGCGTCCACCAGGAGCAGATGGGCTTTCATCCCTACGTGATGGAACTGGCCGGGCTGGTGCGGGAGGGGTATATGACCCGCGAGGAGGCCCTCGCCCGACTGGAGGAGGAGGCCGCGCCAGAGGTCGTGGCGGCGGTGATGGCCAAACTGAGGCTCGTCCCCGCGCTGCGAGGAGGGACTTATCTATGAGGGTGCTCTACGTCACCCCCTACGTCCCCTCCCCCATCCGCACCCGCCCCTATAACCTCATCCGCGCTCTGATCCGCCTGGGCCACCAGGTCACGCTGTTGACTGCAGCCAGCACCGCGCCCGAGGACCGGAGACAGGCCGACGAACTGCGCGATTGGGGCGTGCAGGTGGAGGCCTTCCCGGTCCCTGCCCCTCGCTCCCTGCTGAACTGTCTTCTGGCCCTGCCCTCCCGGGAGCCACTCCAGGCGGTCTACGCCTACCATCCCCAGATGAAACACCGCCTGGAGACCTTGCTCCAGACGGTCGATTTCGACGTCGTGCACATCGAGCACCTGAGGGCGGCGCGGCTGGTGCGGGCGGTGCGGGATCGACCGGTGGTCTACGACGCAGTGGATTGCATCGCCTTCCTGTTCGAACAGACGGTGCAGAACAGCCCGCAGCCCCGGGCGCGGTGGATGGCACGGTTGGACCTGGCCCGCACCCGCTGGTACGAGGCCCACCTGCTGACGCAGTTCGACCGAGTGGTGATCACCTCCCGTCGAGACAAAGAAGCGCTGGAGGCCCTGGCCCGCCGCTACCTCCCCCCCAGGGAGGGGCTGCCCCCCATCACCGTGGTCACCAACGGGGTGGACCTGGAGTACTTCCGACCCGGGGAGGAGGATGGCCGGGATTACCGGACCGTGGTCTTCACCGGCAAGATGAGTTACCACGCCAACGTGGCCAGCGTCCTCTACTTCGCCGCGGAGGTGCTGCCCCGCATCTGGGCACGGGACCCCGCTGTTCGGTTCCAGATCGTGGGGAAGGACCCGCCGGAGGCGGTGCGGCGGCTGGCGGCGGACGAGCGGATCGAGGTGACCGGCTACGTGGAGGACCTGCGGCCGTATCTGGCGCGGGCCGGGGTGGTGGTCTGTCCCGCCCGCTACGCCGTGGGGATCCAGAACAAGGTGCTGGAGGCGATGGCGATGGCCCGGCCCGTCGTCTGTACCGATGCCGCGTTTGCCGGGCTCCAGGCGGAGGCCGGGCGGGACGCGCTGGTCGCCGACGACCCCGAGACTTTCGCCGCGCACGTCCTCCGCCTCTGCACCGCCCCCGACCTGGCCCGCCGTCTGGGGTGGGCCGGACGGCGGTATGTGGAAACCCACCACAATTGGGAAGACAGCGCCCGCCGATTGGTCGCCGTTTATGAGGCCGCGCAGGCAGGCGTCAAGGAGGTCGTATGAAAGCGGTCAACCGTCGTCGATTCCTGCAAGGGATCCTCACCAGCCTGGGGGCGTGGCTCCTGGCCCGCTGTCGGCCGGCCGTATCCCCTACCCCCACCGGGACGTTCGCCCCCCCTTCGCCGGGGAGCCCGCCCTCGCCGACGCCGACGGAACGCCCGTCCACGCCCGTCCAGCAGGCCACCGCCAGTCCCTCCGAGGTTGCGCCATCCACGCCAACCGCCACCCCGCCGCCCCCCCCTCCGCCCCAGGCCAACCGGGTCGTCCACGTCCATTCCCCCGCCGCCACGTATTGGGACTTCGCCAGCGGGTGGTACGGGGACCACGTCGATCAGGCCGTGGTGGACGCGATGGTCGAGGAGGGGCTGCGCCAACTGACCGGCACGTCGTCGGCCGCGGACGCGTGGGCCGCTCTGTTGCCCGGATACCAGCCGGGCCAGAAGATCGCCATCAAGGTCAATTTCAACAACAGCGATCGGGACGGCGGCAACTGCTCCCGGCAGGGCGGGCTGATCGACGGGCTGCCCCAACCGGTGCTTGCCCTGGTCCGTACCCTGGTCGAAGGGCGGGGGGTCGACCCGGGCGACATCTGGATCTACGACGTCACCATCGGCAGGGGGCGCTTCCTCCCCGACCGGTTCCGTCTCCCCATCCAGGCAGTCTATCCGGGGATCGTCTTCTGGGGACGGAAGGACTGTGCTCAGCCTCCCCCCTTCGACCATGTGGACGAGAGCCTGCGCATCTCCTTCGCCGCTCCCACACTCACCGACCGCTGGCTGACCGACCTGCTCTACTGGGCGACCTACCTCATCAACGTCCCCATCCTGAAACGGCACGGCATCCACCCGGTCACGCTGGGGTTCAAGAACCACTTTGGGAGCATCGACAACGTGGTCCGTGGAGGGGGGGACGACCTGCACCAGTACCTGACCTCCCGGTCCGACCTCTACGATCCCGCCCTCAGCCCGCTGGTGGACATCTACGCCAACCCCAACATCGCCGGTAAGACGGTGCTCACGATGGGGGACGGGCTCTTCGGTGCGCCGGGGGCGGTTCAGCCACCGGTCGCCTGGAAGACCTTTGGCGGCGCGCCCAACAGCCTGTTCTTCAGCCGCGACCCGGTGGCGGTGGACTGCGTGATGTGCGACCTGCTGCGGAGCGAGTGGCGCGGGACGCCCGCCGAGGCCTACGATTACCTGCGGCTGGCGGCGGATCGAGGGTTGGGCACTTTCGAGGCGGGCGATCCGTGGGGGAGCGGCTACAGCCGCATCGACTACCTCCGCGTCGACCTCTGATCAACCACCCGGCGATGAGGAACCACAGAGGCACGGAGGGCACGGAGGCACCTCCGGAATAGAGAAAACTCTGTACCCTCTGCGCCTCTGTGGTGAAACCGAAATCAGATAGTCGACCAGATCCGCACCAGTTCCCCGATGTCGGCGCAGACCAGATCGGGGCGGAAGGGAGAGCCAGCCAGGTCCTCCTCCGTCGTGATGCCGGAGAGGACGAGGATCGTGGCGAGGCCCAGCCGCACGCCTCCCAGGATGTCCGTGTCCAGCCGGTCGCCGACGACGCCGGTGGCCTCCACCGTGGCTCCCATTCTCCGCATCGCCTCCCGGTAGAGCCACGGCTCCGGCTTGCCGATGACCACCGGCGGGACGTCCGTAGCCGCCTCCAGCGCCGCCAGTTGCGCCCCGTTGCCGGGCACCAGCCCTTCCTCGCTGGGGAAGGTCCGGTCCGGGTTGGTGCCGATGAAGCCAGCCCCTTTTCGGATCAAGAGGGTCGCGCGAGCCAACTTCCGCCACGTCAGGTCGGGATCCCACCCGACGACCACATACCGGGCCCCCTTCTCCGTCAGCACGAACCCCTGTTCGGTCAGGGCGGCCCGCAGCCCCTCCCCGCCGATGACGTGTACCGGGGTCCCCTCCGGCTCCCGCTCGGCCAGGTAGGCGGCGGTGGCCTGGGCGGAGGTCAGGATGCAATCCATCGGTACCTCCACCCCGAAGCGGGCCAGTTTCTCCGCGTACTGGTCGGGCCGCTTGCTGGCGTTGTTGGTCGCCAGGACGAAGCGGACGTCCCGCTCCCGTAGAAAGGCGAAGAAGTCCTGCAGGCCCGGCGCTGGCCGGTCGCCCCGCCACAGCACGCCGTCCATATCCACGATCAGGTACCGGAGGCGCGGCAGGAGGGTTTGGGCCGGCACCCTGGACTCCGCATCCTGTAACTCTATGAGCCGCTCGTACTCCTCGGGGGTGTCCACGTCGGCGAGGAGGTCGGGATCGTCCACCTCGACCGTGGCGGTGGGATGGCGGCCGATGAGGGCCCGCCCTCCCTGGTCGCCGGTCACGCGGGCCAGTTCGGGGAACAGGGAGCGGGCGAAGAGGACCGGCGTGGCCCGCCGTCCTTCGCAGACCGGGTGGGCGATGGGCGCGCCGGTCTCCTCCCAACGGGCCACCAGACGGCGCACCAGATCCGGCCCGACCAGCGGCTGGTCGCACTGGAGAAAGACCGCCGCCTCCACGTCGAGGGGCAGCACCGCCAACCCGGCCCGCACCGATGTGCTCATCCCCTCCTCCCACCGCCAGTTCATCGCCGTCCGGACCGGCCGGTCGGCCAGGGCGGCGCGGACCGCCTCCGCCTCGCATCCCAGGACGACGACCACCGGGTCGAGGCCCGCCGCCAGGGCGACGTCGGCCACGTGGGCCACCAGGGGCTTCCCGCCCCAGTCCAGCAACTGCTTGGAGCGGCCGAAGCGGGTGGAGCCTCCAGCCGCCAGGAGGATGCCTGCCACACGACTCATTCCCACACCTCCAGCACAGGTTCAGGACCGTACAGGTCGGCGAGGACGACGCGGGTGATGCGCCCGCTGGAGAGGAGCTCCTGGGCGACGGCGGCAGCCTGTGGATGAGGAGATCCTTCTTGCTGGGTGAGCAACGCCACGACGGTGGCATCCCTGGGGATGCCCTTCAGTCCGCCCTGGGGGTGTGCCAGCAGTGCAGCGACCATCCCCGGCGTGATGACCGTACCGATGGGAGTCCCCAGCAGGCGAGCGGCCCGCTCGGGCCGGTGGACCGTCCTTTCGTCCAGTGGACGGCCCAGCGCCGCCAGCCCGCCCACCACCACCACGCGGTCGGCCTCGGATGGGATCACCGGCTCGTACTCCGCCGGGGCCTTCAGTTTCCGCCGCTTCGCCCCGTCCGCCTCCACCAGCCAGGTGACCGCTGGCAGCGCCCGCGCCAGGCGGTCGATCCGGTCTGGGGCCAGGCCGACCAGCTTCACCGGCCGCGCCTTGTAGGGACGGGTCGGTACCTCGCCCGGATACCTCTCGCCCCGCCCGGCTGCGAGGACCAGGAAGGGCGGGTCCCCCATCGCGTCGCGCACCGCCGCAGGGGAGGGGTCCGGCTCCAGCAGCAGCGGCACCCCCTCCGGCTCGAAGACCCGGGTGGTGGTGGTGAAGACGACCGGATGTCCCTCGGCTGCCAGTTCGGTCAGGACCCGCCAGGCTGCGCTCGTCTTCCCTCCCGCCCCGACGAAAGCGACCTGTTCGCCGGGGTGGATGTACAACGCCTCTCTCAGACGCATCGGGGGGATTGTAGCAGAAACAGGGGGAGGGGCAAGGGGGTTCTCCTGAGGTTTGGACGTGAGTTCGGACATGGCTCCCCGATGGAAAAACCACAGGGGCGCAGAGGACACGGGGTTTTCTTCCCTCTAAACACTCTTCTGTGCCCTCTGCGCCCCTGTGGTGAGAAACGATGGATGTCCGAAGCGCAGGGTTCTCACCTCAGGGCAGTTGATCCAGGATCTCCTGCGCCGTGGGTCGGTCGCGGGGTCCTCCGCCAACGTACTGCCAGAGGATCTGACCGTCCGTACCGATGATGAAGATGGCCGGTGCCGCGTAGCCGTCGCCCAGCAGGTTATAGACCCCGTAGGCCTCGGAAACCTGATGGTCGGTATCGGCCATCATCGGGTAAGGGATGCCGAGGGCCTGTTTCGTCTGCCGCACGGCGTCCGGCGATGCGACCGCCAGGGCCGCCAACTGGGCTCCCTTAGCCCGGAACTCCCGGTAGTGGTCTCGCAACTCCACGAGTTGCGTCCGGTCGGGCCCTCAGCCGCACCGTTGGAAGAAGACCAGCACCACTGGCCCTTCGGCCAAGTAGTTGTACAGAGTAAACAGCTCCCCGTCCGCCTCCTCCAGTGTAAAATCCGGGGCCGGAGGAGGGCCGGGAAGAGGAGAGGGAGAGGGGGAGGGAGAGGGAAGAGGAGATGGGGAGGGAGAAGGGGAGAGCGCGGCAACGGCCTGCGCCATCCGCTCCCGATAGATGACGATCTCCGCCCGTTCCCGCTCCCGGGCCAGCCATTCGTCGATGGGGGTTCCCTCTGCGACTAGGGCTTCCTGCCCTCGCTGGACCGCCAACAATCGGGTCACGGCTCGCTTCCACGTCTCGCGGTCCAGCCCCACAGCCTCCAGGGCCTGGACGACCTGCTCGTCGCTGACCCCCCAACCGGCCTCTAAGGCGGCGATGTAGGCCTCTACCTCCTGGTCGGACGGCGGGTCCGTCGAGGGCGCAGCCTGGAGCACCAGGACCTGGTTGACCAGTTGCTCCAGCGTCTCCTCGGGAGAGGGCGCGGGGACCCCGGCCAGGCCGCTCATCACCTGGTCGATCAGCACCGCCTCTGCCCACAGGTTGACGCCGATGGGCTGGCCGTTGACCATCGCCACCGGAGGATCCGCCGGGGAGGTGGGGACCGGCGTCGGCGGCAGGGTCGGGGCGAGCCCGCCCCGGGAGAGGAGCAGGACCACCAGCAGTAGGAAGAGAGCAGCCCCCCCACCCGCCAGGACGATCTCAATCCACCGTCTGCGTTCTCGTGCCCTTTCGTGCATCGTAGGAAAACTTATCACGACCCGGCCAGAATGTCAACCAGCACAACAACGGGGGGGTGGGCAGAAGTCTGGTCACAAACAGACCCGGGCAACGCCGCGCCGCTCCCTGGATATGGGGGTCCGGGATCGCTATGGAGCGGTGACCACCAGGTTGTCGAAATAGATCTCCGTCGGTTCGGATTCAAGCGGAGCGGCCACCAGCCCTATGTCGCCGGAGGTGTATGTCGTGTCATACGCCCCGGCCAGCAACTCCCCATTGACGACCATGCCCAGGTAACCTCCGTTGCAGATGGCCCGGATATGGTTGGTCGCGTTCCCCTGCCGGATCACGTCCGACGACGTCCAATCGACCAGGGGCTCGTAATCGCCGGCCACCACCCGGTGGATCGAGTAATACCCGTCCCCGCTGATCAAAAAAGCGTACGCGTTCCCTCCGCCTTCCCCTAACTGGAAACGGCAGTAAACCCCGTAGGCGTTGTTGTTGTTCGACGGTGCTAACACCTGGGTGGCGTCCACATCGATGACCACATCGGCGAAATCCCTTCCGGAAACCCCCCGCGTTATCTCCCCTGCGACTGTGGATCGCACAACGTAGGAGCCATCGGCATACCCCACACTGCTTCCATCGTCGTAAGTGGTGACGGACCAGCCGGAGTTGGGATCGCTGAAGTCGTCTTGGAAAAGCACACCACCCTGAGCAGGCAGGTTCTCAGGACTGTAGTCCTTCTCGGTGACATAGAGCACACCGTCCACATACGTGTCCGCACCGAAACTGGCGACCCAGATGTCGTACTGGCCTGTGAGTGGGTTGCTGATGTCGACGAGCGGGTTGAGGGTACTGCCGAAGTCGTCGCTACAGTGCCACTCCGTGCCGGGATCGTTGACGATCAACGTGGCGTCGTCCTCCATGCTCGCCGCTACGAAAAAGAAGCGCAGATTGTCCGAAGCACCGCTCCAGTAGACGCGGAAGTCAGGGGCCGAGGAGGCAAAGCCGTAGCACTCCTCCCCCAGGTCCAACGCCCCCACATCGACCGCTCCCCCACCGGTCAACACGACGGAGAAGGGATCCAGCTCGAAGCCCGCCTCCAGGTCGATCATGCCGAAATTTGGCTCCCCCGTGGGATTGAGCATGTCGAGCGCGACGGTCCAGGTCATATCCTCGGTGAGATCCGCTCTCCACTCTATGTCGATCTGGTTGCTCTCGCAGTCGGCGGCCATCAGATCGTAGGTCCCCGGTGGGACCTCAAGAGTATAACTGCCCCCAACGCCGATCATCTCGTTGGGTCCCAGCCAATCCTCACCCCATTCCTCCTCTTCCGTGGGCGAGATGAGCAGGTAGCAAATGACCACGCCCGAATCGTTGTACACCGTAAGGGAGACCGTCTCTGGAAGGGTCGGCGTCGGCGAGGGAGGAGGGACCGTGGGGGTCGGCGGAGGCGGGGTGGGAGTGGGTACTGAGGTGGGAGTGGGCGTCGGCGCAGCGAAAGGCGAGCACGCTAGCGCTGCGCCGATCAGGGCGATCAGCCCAATAGTGATAAGCGATCGATTTTCCATCTCTTCTCCTTTCTTCTCAAGGCTCTACACGGTCCGCCACCATCGAGACGCGAAGGGCAAAGAGGCTCTAGAATCCTGCCCAGAGTCGGTCTGCGACCGGTAGAGGCGTCAGTTCCTATAAGCCTTAGGCCGCCCGGCAAGACGCCCTCGGCGTCTATCGGTCCTCTGCGAACGTCAACTGCACAAGATCGATCTGGTCGTCAATGTGGAGGACCACGCACGAGACGTTACGGAAGGGACCATTCTTGAGGTACGATGAGCGAGGCCAAGAGACGGGTGGGGACAAGGAGAAGCAGGGAATGACAGATGACCTGGGGTTGATCCCACCCCCACGTATTGATCAAGGAGTTGCCTCCAATCTAGTCTAGACAACTTCCCACTTTTGTCAAGGATGCGCATCCGAGCGCAGAGACTTTAAGGATTCTGCATCCTCTGCGCCCCTGTGGTGAATTCCACCCCCGGCCCGTTGATGCCGCCGCTTCCAAACCGAAACACACCGCGCATCCGGAGACGGATGAAACCTGGACAACCAGAGCAAAAAGGGTATAATCGGCCTGCCCTATCTCGTCTCGTGGGCAAGAATCGCTTCTGATGGTATAATCTGCCCCCGAAAGGGCAGGAGGACGTCTATGCCGAGCACGACTTCCGAAGCAACGGTAGCGACAGCAGAGGAAGAGACGAGCAAGAAACGGAAAGGACGCCGTCGGGGGGAGGTCACCGTCTTCCCCAACTGGTGCAAAGGATGCGGGCTCTGCGTGGAGTTTTGCCCGCAGGACGTGCTGGAGCAGGCGGACGACGGGCGGGTGATCGTCGCCCGCCCGGAGGCCTGCATCGCCTGCCGGTGGTGCGAGTTGCACTGCCCAGACTTCGCCATCTTCGTCACCGAGATCGAACCGGAGGAGAAACAGGAATGATCCGGCTGTTACAGGGAGACGAGGCTTGTGCGGAAGGAGCTATCGCGGCCGGTTGCCGTTTCTTCGCTGGCTACCCTATCACCCCTGCCACGGAGATCGCCGAGGTGATGGCCCGCCGTCTACCCCAGGTAGGCGGCGTTTTTATTCAGATGGAAGACGAGATCGCTTCCATCGCCGCGGTCATCGGCGCGGCCGTGGGCGGGGCGAAAGCGATGACGGCCACCTCCGGGCCGGGCTTCAGCCTGATGCAGGAGAACCTCGGCTATGCGGTGATGGCCGAGATCCCCTGCGTTATCGTGGACGTGCAGCGGCTGGGGCCCTCCACCGGCCGCCCCACCCGTCCCTCCCAGGGAGACGTGATGCAGGCCCGCTGGGGAACCCACGGCGACCACCCGATCATCGCCCTATGCCCCTCCTCGGTCCAGGAGACCTTCGATCTGACGGTCAAGGCCTTCAACTTCGCCGAACAGTATCGTACCCCTGTGATCCTGCTGATGGACGAGGTCGTCGGGCACATGCGGGAAGGGGTGGACCTGCCTGACTACGACGCGGTCGAGCGGGTGGAGCGTGGACAGACCCTGGTCCCGCCCGAGTGGTACAAACCGTTCGAAAACGTCCCTACCAACATCCCACCGCTGATTCCCTTCGGGGAGGGGTACCGTTACCATATCACAGGTCTTCACCACGACGAGCGGGGTTACCCGACGGAGCGGGTGAGCGAGATCGAACCGTGGCTGGAGCGGGTCTTCGGGAAGATCCAGCAGGGGCTCTCGGAGATCCTGCTGTACGACGCGGAGGACACCGAGGACGCGGACGTCCTCGTCATCGCCTACGGGATCACGGCCCGTTCCGCCCGCCACGCGGTGCGCTACGCCCGCGAGCGGGGACACCGGGTCGGGTTCCTCAAACTGAAGACCCTCTGGCCCTTCCCGGAGGAGGTCGTCGCCGCAGCCGCCGCCCAGGTCGATCGGGTGATCGTCCCCGAACTGAACCTGGGGCAACTGGTCCTCGAAGTCGAGCGCGTCATCGGCCGGGAGAAGGTCCGCCGCATCAACCGAGCGACCGGGGAGTTGATCCAGCCCGCGGAGATCCTGACGGTCATCGAGGAATGGGACACCGTGTAGGACAATCGGGCGACAGTTGCATTCAATGGAGGAGCGCACTATGGCCGAAGCACCCATCCGTATCGGTATCATCGGTGGTAGCGGTCTCTACCAAATGGAGGGACTGACCGACGTCGAGGAGCGGCGCGTCTCCACCCCCTTCGGGGATCCGTCCGACGCGCTGCTCATCGGCACGCTGAAGGGAGTACGGGTGGCCTTCCTGGCCCGCCACGGCCGGGGCCACCGCATCATGCCCACCGAGGTCAACTACCGGGCCAACATCTACGCCCTGAAGAGCCTGGGGGTGGAACAGGTGATCGCTGTCTCCGCCTGCGGCTCTCTGCGGGAGCACCTCCATCCTGGTGAGGTGGTGATCCCAGACCAACTCTTCGACTTCACCAAGAAGCGGGAGTACACCTTCTTCGGCAACGGCCTGGTGGCCCACATCGGCGTGGCCGATCCCTTCTGCTCCCGTCTCTCGTCCCTTCTGGCCGACGCGGTCGAAGAGGCCGGGGGAACGGTCCACCGAGGTGGACGGTTCATCACCATTGAAGGGCCCCGCTTCAGCACCAAGGGGGAAAGTTTCACCTACCGGGCCTGGGGGATGGACATCATCGGGATGACCACCAGTCCGGAGGCGTTCCTGGCCCGAGAGGCGGAGATCTGCTACGCGGTGATGGCCCACATCACCGATTACGACGTCTGGCACGAGACGGAGGAGCCGGTCAACGTCGAGATGCTCCTGGCGACCTTGCAGGCCAATGCCCTGCTGGCACAGGAGGCGATCCGTATCCTGGTGCCTCGCCTGGCCGCGGCGGAGCGGGATTGCGAATGCAAGGACACGCTGGCGACAGCGCTCATCACCCAGCGGGACCTGATCCCAAAGGACCTGCTGGAACGGCTGAAGCCGATCGTGGGGAAGTACCTGGGTTAACGACGGAGGAACCTCTCCTCGATCAGGTCGGCCAAGCCCTGCACGTCGTCCGGGTCGAACTGAGGGACAGGGAGGTCGAACCGTCGATCCGAGACGATAGCGACCACCTCCTCCAACGGTCCGATAGGAGGAGGGAAGTCAGTGTTGCGGTGGACCTCGACCTTGGGGAACCGCTCCTTCTTAAACCCCTCCGTCAAGATCAGGTCCACCCCTCGGATCTCAGCCACGACCTCCGAAAGCGGGGGCTCCCCCTCTCGACGCTTCCAATGGACCACCTGATCCGGGGTGACCAGCGCGACCTGTTCCGCCCCCGCCCGGGCCAGCCGCCAGGTATCCGTGCCCGGCGCATCGGTCTCCACCCCCGGATGGGGATGATGCTTGACCACGGCGACCCGGTATCCCCGTCGCCGCAACTCGGGGATCAGTCTCTCCAACAGGGTCGTCTTGCCACTGTCCGAGAAGCCAACGATGGAGACGATCGGAATGTCGCTCACTGTGGGACCTCCGGGGAAAGGATAGCGCGGAACACCGACCATGGCAAGTTGCCAGGACCGCCTGCTTGGACTACAATGGGCGCGGCCGGGGAAGGGGGGAAGATCTTAGGAGAGAGAGATGACCGATCGAAAACCCGTCTCGCGTGCTTTGGTCGTCGGTGCCGGCATCGCCGGGATGCAAGCGGCACTGGACATCGCTAACGCCGGCTACGAGGTCGTCCTGGTGGAGCGGCTGCCCTCCATCGGGGGGCGGATGGCCCAACTCTCGGAGACCTTCCCCACGCTGGACTGCTCCCAATGTATTCTGACTCCACGGACGGTCGAAGTCGGCCACCACGACCGGATCCAGCTGCTGACATACGCCGAGGTGGAGTCGATCTCGGGACAGGTGGGGAACTTCCGGGTCCGCATCCGCCGCCACGCAGCCTACGTAGACTGGGAGAAGTGCACAGGGTGCGGCCTTTGCCAGGAAAAGTGCCCCAAGAAGGTCCCGGCCGAGTTCCAGCGCGGCATCGGCGTCCGCAAGGCGATCTACACCTTATCGCCCCAGGCGGTGCCCAACAAGCCGGTGATCGACCGGGAGGCCTGCATCTTCTTCCAGCGGGGCAAGTGCCGCGCCTGCGAGAAGTTCTGCCCCACGCAGGCCATCGCCTACGACCAGGAGGACGCCTTCATCGAGACAGAGGTAGGGGCGATCATCGTCGCCACGGGGTACGACCTGTACGGGCTGGACAGGATGTCCGAGTACGGCGGAGGGAAGGTCCCCGACGTCATCGACGCCCTGGCCTTCGAGCGGCTGCTCTCCGCCTCCGGCCCCACCTCCGGCAAGGTCCGCCGCCCCTCCGACGGGAAGGTCCCCGAGGAGGTGGTCTTCGTCCAGTGCGCGGGCTCCCGCGCGCCGGAGCGCCACAACCCCCATTGCTCTAAGATCTGCTGCATGTACACCGCCAAGCAGGCCATCCTCTACCGCCACCGAGTACACGACGGTCAGGCCTACATTTTCTACATCGACATCCGCGCCGGCGGCAAGGGGTACGACGAGTTCACCCAACGGGCGATGGAAGAGGAACGGGTCATCTACCTGCGGGGCAAGGTCTCCCGGGTCTTCCGCGATGGAGACAAGGTGATGGTCTTCGGGGCAGACACGCTGAGCGGGCGGCAGGTGCGGATCGCAGCCGATATGGTAGTCCTGGCCCCGGCCATCATCCCCCGCCCGACCACTCGCCGACTGGCCGAGATGCTGGGGATCGAGGTGGACGACGCCGGGTGGCTCGTCGCTGCCAACGGCAACATGCGGCCAGTGGAGACGGGGCGGGAGGGGGTCTTCCTCGCCGGGACGGGCACGGGGCCGATGGACATCCCCGAGACGGTGGCCCACGCCTCCGGCGCGGCGGCCAAGGTGCTGGAACTCTTCTCCCGCTGGGGAAGTGAGGCGTGAGGTTTTACCACAAAGACGCGGAGGACACAGAGCTCTCTCCATATAGAGATTTCTCTGTGTCCTCTGCGCCTCTGTGGTTTCTGTGTTTTTAGACCACGGCTCCGATGGTCAGGCAGACGAAGGAGCCGAGCATATAGATGGACGCGGCTTTGAACAGCCGCCAGTTGAGCCGCTCGGACGGTCGGACCAGGACCGCCACGGACATCCCCGAAAGGCCCAACCCCATCACGAAAAGGACCACCAACGCCACTGGATGGATCCCCAGCAGCCACCCCGCCGTCCCCAGCGCTACCGCTGCGCCCAGGGAGGCCACGGCCACCGTCCTACGGGTCGCGCGAGGGCCGTAGACGTTCGGCCAGACCGGCACGCCGGCTAGGCGATACTCCCTGGCGTAGTGGGTCGCCAGGGTCAGGATATGGGAGGGGATCCACAGCAAGACCCCGACAGCGAGGAGCACGCCGACCGCGTCCACCCGTCCCAGGGCCAGCGCCCGGCCGGCCATCGCGGGCATCCCGCCGGAGATCCCCCCGAACAGGATGGAGAGAGGGGTCCGCCGCTTCAGCCAGAGGGTGTACACCGCCAGGTCGAGCGCGAAGCCCGCGCTGACCAACAGACCGAACAGGGGCCGAAGGGCCCAGGCCAGCGCCAGCCCAGGGACGGCGAGGAGGAGCCCGAAGGTCATCGCTGCGCGGGGGGAGATCGCCCGGGAGGGGATGGGACGGCGGGCCGTGCGGTCCATCCGGGCGTCGATGTCCCGGTCGATCACCATGTTGAGCGCAGTACATCCGGCGATGGAACCCAACAACGCTAACCCACCCAGGGTCAACTCACCCCAATCGACCGCCCCCGGCAGGGTGAGGGCGTAAGCGCAGACCCCAGTGACCAGCAGGAGCATCGTCTGAAGAGGCTTGGTCAGCGCGAGGAACTGCCGGGCCCTCTGGGCCAGGACACGGGTCTGCGGTTCAGGGATCGATCGGTCAATAGCCGACGGCCCATCCGATTCCGGTCTCATCGATCATTCCTCCTTAAAGAAAACTCTGCGCCCCCTGCGCCTCCGCGGTGAGACACCTACTGAATACGCACCACGACGTGCCCATCCCGCCACAACCCCTCCAGGTCGTAGTAAACCCGCAGTTCGGGGGCAAACAGATGGACGACGACGGAGCCGTAGTCCATCAAAATCCAGCCGGACGAGGGATCGCCCTCGATGTGAAGGGGAAGGATCCCCAGCGACTTCTTGGTCATCTCGCGCACGGCGGCCAAGAGCGCGTCCAACTGCCGTTCGGTGGTGCCGCTGCAGATGATAAAATAATCGGTCAACGTGGTAAGGCCACGGAGGTCCAAGAGGATAATGTCCTCCCCCTTCTTATCGACGATCACGTCCACGATCCTCCGGGCCAGGTCGATCGGTTCCAGTTCGTCCCTCCTCACTTGCTCAGCGTCCGATGTTCCCACAGCCTCGCCACCTCCTCAGGGCTACTCGCACTTCCCAGGACAACCATCAAGCGGATGCGGGCTTTCTGACCGTTGAGATGGGGGGAGAAGAGACAGCCCAACTCGCGCAGGGTCCGATGGCCCCCCTTATAGCCATAGCCGTCCCACACCCGTCCGCTGGGACAACGGCTGGCGACGACCACGGTCACCCCCTGCGCCACAGCCTGTTCGATAGCCGGCAGCCACCAGGGGGGGATCCGCCCGCCGCCCAACCCTTCCAGCACAATCCCCCTCACGCCCCGGTGCAGGGCATCCTCCAACGGATCGGCCGGCATTCCGACCCCCAGTTTGATCAGCGCGACCCGCTTCTCCAGCCGGGAGCAGGGGATCACCTCCCGCTCCAGCCGCCAGGGGATGTGGACCCGGTCCCCCTCGACACGGCCCAGGGGCCCCCATCCGGGCGACTGGAAGGTGGCGGTGGAGAGGGTGTCCATCTTGGTGACGAAGCGGGCGGCGTGGATCTCATCGTTCAGGACCACCACAGTTCCTAATCCCCGTGCCTGGGAACTGGCGGCGACCCGGATCGACGCCCAGAGGTTGGCCGGACCCTCGTAGCCGAGGTCGGAGGCGGACCGCATCGCGCCGGTAACCACGATGGGGGTCTCCCCCGGCACCGTCAGGTCGAGCAGGTAGGCGGTCTCCTCCAGCGTGTCGGTCCCATGGGTGATCACCACCCCGTCCACCTGGGGATCCGCAGCCCACGCGGCCGTCCGCTCCCGGATCTGCCACAGGGTTTCGACGGTGAAGTGGGAACTGGGCAGGCTGCAGACCGCTTCCAGCGCCAGTTCCGGCGCGCCTGGCGGGAGAGAGGCCGCCAGTTCCTCGGGGCCCAACAACGGAACAGGCCCCCCAGCCTCGGGATCGTACCGCATCGCGACGGTTCCTCCGGTCGTCAGCACAGCGATGCGACCCATCTATTTCTCCTCCACGTCGTGGCCCTCCAGTCGCAGGGAAACCACCTGGGAGACCCCGTCGGAACCCATCGAGATGCCGTACACCGTGTCGGCCGCCTCGACGGTGCCCCGGTTGTGGGTGATGACGATGAACTGCGTGCGGGAGGAGAGCTCCTCCAACATCGCCCGAAAGCGGGCCACGTTGGCCTCGTCCAGCATCGCGTCCACCTCGTCTAACACGCAGAAGGGGGTAGGACGGACCTGGAGGATGGCGAAGATGAGGGCGGCGGCGGTCAGCGCTCGTTCCCCACCGGAGAGCAGCGCCAGGCTCTGGAGCCGCTTCCCCGGTGGTCGCGCGACGATCTCCACCCCGGTCGTCATCAGATCGTCCGGGTCGGTCAGTTCCAAGCGGGCCGTGCCGCCGTTGAAGAGCCGGGTGAAGGTCTCTTCGAAGGCTGCAGCGATGGCGTCGAACGTCTCCCGGAAAGCCTGCTCCATCATCCGGTCCAGATCGGCGATCACCTCCCGCAACCGCTCGGAGGCGGCCTCCAGGTCGGCGACCTGCTCCGAGAGGAACCGGTATCGCTCCATCGCTTCGTCGTATTCCTGAGGGGCATTGGGATTGACCGGCCCCAACTGGTGGAGGCGGACCTTGAGGCGCTGGATCTCCTCTTGCAGTCCCTCGGGCAGCACCTCGACCACCGGCAGCGGAGAGACCAGCGGGCGAAGGGGGAGAGGGGTCTGGGTGGTGACCTCCTCGGCCACCTCCAGTTCGACCAGGCCCAGTTCCTCCCGGATGCGCTCCTGGAGGCGGGTCAGTTGGTCCTCACAGCGGGCCAGGTCCAGCCGGGCGGCGTTCAGAAGAGCCTCCGCGCCGCGCACCCGCTGGCGGCACCGCTGCTCCTCCGCCATCAGACGGCTCTCTTCCTCGCTGAGTCGGCTCAACTCCGCCTCGGCCGGCCCGATGCGGGACCGGGCTTCGATCCGTTCCCGCTCGAACGTCTCCGTCTCCTCCTTCAGTTGGGCCAGCCGTCGTTGAGCCGCTTCGTACTCCTCCTGCAGCCGCTGCGCCCGCTCCTCCTGGGCTACGATCTGAGCCTTGAGCCGCTCCAGGATGGAGAGTTCCCGCTGAAGAAGGAGCCGCTGGTTCTCCAAGGCCTGCTGGGCGACCGCCAACTCAGTGCGGGCCTCAGCAAGCGGGCCGGACTCGGCCTGGGCGACCGCCTGAGCAGCGACATGGGCCTCCTGCTCCACCTTCTGGAGAGCCGTCTGCAGGGTCTCGATCTTCTCCTTGACCTTCCGGATCTCCTTTTCCCGCTCCTCCCGCCGCTGGCGGGCCGCTTGAAGTTTCCCGGGCAGGGCCTGCCAGGCCCGTTCCTGGGCCAGTGCTCCCCTACCCTCTCTGCCCAGGACAACCGCTCCTTCAGCGGTGATGACCTCGCCCGCGCGGGTGACGCACCGGCTGCCGGGAGGGAGATGGGGGAGGAGAGAGCGAGCCGTCTTCAGATCCGGCACTAACAAAGTAGCGCCCAAGATCGCCTCGACCGCTGGGCGAAGCGCCGGGTCGCAGGAGACGACGTCGGCGGCGCGCACCGCTCCTTCGGGGAGATCAACGGACGGGGGGCGAAGATCGCTCAGCGGCAGGAGGGCCGCCCGCTCGTCGGGTGGGAGCCGCCGCCGGGCCTCATCGACCACATCCCAACCTTCTACCACCAGGGCCTGGGCCAGTGGGCCGAGGGCAGCCTCGACCGCTGTCTCCCACTCCTCAGGGACGCGGATCCGCGCGCTCAGCACCCCCCTCACGCCAGAAAGCCTCGCCTGGAGAAGGGAACGTGCCCCCCGGCCAGTGCCGGTCCCCTCCTCACGGAGGTAGGCCAGGAGTTCCTGCTCCGCCTGGAGACGGACCTCCTCGGCCTGGGCGTCGTTCCGCTCGGCCTCCAGCCGGGCCAGCCGGGCCTGGAGGGCTTCGACCTCTTTCTGGATCTGGACCCGGCGGGCGGTCCGGCGGCTCGCCTCTTCCTGCAGCCGATGATGCTCCTTTTGGAGGGCAGCAAGACGGCGCTCCTGGGCCTCCACCTGGGCGCGGAGCTCCTCTACCCGCCCCCGCGCTGCCTCGACCCGGCGGCTCTGGGCATCCCGCTGGGCGCGCAGGGGCTCCAGTTCCTGGAGCACCTGCTCCCGCTGGGCGACCAGCAACCGGCTGCGCTCGGTGAGGGTGGCCAGTTCCCGCTGGGCTGCGTCGGCCCGATCGTGCAGGTCCGCCGTCCGTCGGTAGAGGTCGCGCAGGTGGGTCCGAAGTTCGGCCTGCCGTGCACGAAGTTCGGCGAGACGGGAGGCGACCTCCTCGGTCTCCGATTGCCGGTCGGTCAGTTCGGCCTCCAACCGCCGGACGCGCTCCTGGACATCGCGCAGCCTCTCTTGAGCCTGCCCCCACTGGTAGCCGTACCAGGTGCGCAGGAGACGGGTCAAGTACCCGCTGAGCCGTTCGTACTCCTGGAACTGCTCGACCTGCTTTTCCAACCGGCGGAGGCGGGGTTCCACCTCGCTGAGGATATCGTGGACCCGCTCCAGGTTGCGCTCGGTCTCGTCCAGACGGGCGGAGGCCTCTTCCCGCTGTGCCCGATAGACGGCGATGCCGGCCGCCTCCTCGAAAAGGGCGCGCCGTTCCTGGGGACGGAGAGAGAGGGCGGTGTCGACCAGCCCCTGTCCGATGACGGCGTAGGTACGCTGGCTCAGGCCGCTCTCGGCGAGAAGATGGTTGAGGTCCCGCAACCGGACCCGCTGTCCGTTGAGGAGGTATTCGCTCTCACCCGATCGGTAGGCACGGCGGCCGATGGTCACCTCGGTGTAGTCGATGGGGAGCCAGCCGCCGCTGTTGTCCAGGGTGAGGAGGACCTCCGCCATGCCGGCCCGGGCCCGCCGCTTGCCGCCGGAGAAGATCATATCCTGGGTGCTCTTCCCCCGCAGCGCGCGGAGGCTCTGTTCACCCAGCGCCCAGCGGATGGCATCGGCGATGTTCGATTTGCCGGAGCCGTTCGGGCCGACGATGGCAGTGATACCGCCCGGGAAGAGAAACTCCGTTCGATTGGCGAACGACTTATATCCCTGGAGTTCCAGTCGCTTCAGTCGCATAAACGCGAGGGGAGTATACCTTGCTTTGGGGGGGCTGTCAATCACGGAGCAAGGAGCAGAGGAGCAAAGGAGCAGGAGTTTCCTTGACAATTTTCGTTTCTATGGTATCATCCATCCAACAATCTAATAGCCCTGGCGGCCCTCTTATCCAGAGAGGCGGAGGGACCGGCCCTGTGAAGCCTCGGCAACCAGCCGGTAGCAGACGACCGGCCAGGTGCCAATTCCGGCAGAACGTGGGTTCTGGAAGATAAGAGGTGGCGCGCCCGTCGTGCCCCTTCTGTCGTCCAGGAGGGGGATTTTTTTGTCGATCGGGGCAGCCGTCCTCTCCGCGGCCGCCCGGGGGAAAGGAGACCAAGGTGGCAGAGAGAAACATCGTCGTGACGGAGGCCATAGGTCCGTACATCGAGGACCTGCCCGTCGAGATCGTCGAGCGGAAGGGGATCGGCCATCCCGATAGCATCTGCGACGGCATCGCCGAGCGGATCTCGGTCGAGTACAGCCGCTGGTGCCAGGAGAACCTCGGGACCCTCCTCCACCACAACTTCGACAAGGTCCAACTGGTGGCCGGAGAGGTGGAGATCGGCTACGGGGGCGGCCATATGATCCGGCCCATCCGCATCCAGATCGCCGGTCGGGGCACGCCCACCTACAAGGGACGGAAGATCCCACTCGACTCCATCGCCATCGAAGCGGCCCGCAAGCACATCCGGGAGACGATGCGCTACCTCGATCCCGACCGGCATATGGTCATCGACTCCTTCGTCGGGCGCGGCGCGGAGGAACTGGCCTACGTGGTCGATCAGGTGACGGCCAACGACACCAGTTTCGGCGTCAGCCACTGGCCCCGCTCGGGGCTGGAGCGGGCGGTGTACGAAACCTCCCGCTACATCAATTTTGAATTGATCGATCAGTTCCCCATCGGTGAGGACGTGAAGGTGATGGGGGCCCGGCAGGGCGACAGGATGGTCCTCACCGTCGCCCTACCCTTCATCGCCGAGCGGATCCACGACGCCGCGGAGTACCTCGAGGCCCGGCAGGCGGCCCAGGAGGCGATCCAGACCTTCGCCGCCGGGCTGGACACCCGCGAGGTGGTGGTCCACGTCAACACCGCCGACGACGTGGACGCCGGAGCGGTCTATCTGACCCTCACCGGCACCTCGGCGGAGATGGGGGACGACGGAGCGGTCGGCCGGGGGAACCGAGTGAACGGCCTGATCACCCCCTTCCGCGCCACCAGTCTGGAGGCGGCCTGCGGCAAGAACCCCATCTCCCACGTGGGGAAGGTCTATAACGTGCTGGCGATGCTGGCGGCGAAGGAGATCGTGGAGCGGGTACCCACGGTGAAGGAGGCCACCGTCTATCTGCTCTCCCAGATCGGCGCGCCGCTGGACCAGCCGCTGGTTGCCACCGCCTACGTCCGCCCTGCCTCCGGCGGTCTCACCCCCAGCATCCAGGCGGACGTGCAGGCGATCCTGGACGAGCAATTGGCCCAGGTCCACACGGTGCGGGACCGGATCCTGCGGCGGGAGTTCCCGCTGTTCTAGAAAAAACCACAGAGACGCAGAGGGCGCAGGGTTTATTTTATGGGCTAGCTACCCGACAGTTTGCCAGCCTCCCGCAGGTTAATGCACGGCTTGACAGCACAAGTGATCAGCCCAAGCACCCTTCACGGCGCACTCGGGTGCGCCGTAGGGAACCTGCGGGAGGCTCTCCTCAAAGGTGTCAGGTGGCTGGTTTGATGGGGAATCTCTGCGTCCTCTGTGCCTCTGGGGTTAGAGGGGGTATTTGAGGCCGGTGCCGGTGTTGAAGAGGACGACCCGCTCGTCGGGCCTGATCCACCCCTGATCCAGCAGCACCTCCAGCGCGGCCACGGTCGCTCCCCCTTCGGGGCAGGCGAAGATCCCCTCCAGACGGGCCATCCGACGTTGTCCCTCCAGCAGCGCCTCGTCGGAGACGGCGACGGCGGTGCCGCCGCTCTCCCGCAGGGCGCGGAGGATGAGAAAGTCGCCCACGGCGGCCGGGACCCGCAGCCCGGCGGCGACGGTGTGGGCGTCCCTCCACGGCTCGGCGAACTCCGCCCCGGCGTGGAAGGCGCGGACGATGGGGGCGCACCCCGTTGGCTGCACCGCAACCATCCGGGGCCTGCGCTCGCCGATCCATCCCAGTTCGCCCAACTCCTGAAACGCCTTCCACATCCCGATCAAGCCGGTCCCCCCGCCGGTGGGGTAGATGATCACGTCGGGCAGATCCCACTCGAACTGCTCGGCCAACTCGTACCCCATCGTCTTCTTCCCCTCCAACCGGTACGGCTCCTTGAGGGTGGAGACGTCGAACCAGCCTCCCCGTTCCGCCGCCCGCCGGGCCTCCCGCCCGCAGTCGGTGATCAGACCGTCCACCAGCACCACCTCCGCCCCCAGCGCCCGACACTCCAGGAGGAAGGGGGCCGGGACGTCGCGGGGCATGTAGACGTGAGCCTTCATCCCCGCCCGCGCCGCGTAGGCGGCCATCGCCCCGGCCGCGTTGCCCGCCGAAGGGATCACGACCTCCTGTACGCCCAGTTCAGAGGCACGGGAGATCGCCGCCGAAAGCCCACGGGCCTTGAAGGACCCCGTGGGGTTGAGGCTTTCGTCCTTGATGTAGAGGTGGCTCATCCCCAGCGCCTCCCCCAGCCGCCGGGCGGGGGTCAGCGGGGTGAGACCCTCCCCCAGGCTGACGACGTTCTCCGGCTTCCGGACCGGCAGCAGGGCGCGATACCGCCACATCGTTGGCTCGTCGGTGAGGGCCGCCTCCCGACCCAGGGCGCGGACCGAAGCCAGGTCATACCGGGCCAGGAGCGGGCGGGCGCAGTCGGGGCAGAGCCGCTGGAGCCGATCGGCGTCGAAGGTACGACCGCAAAGAGAGCACTCCAGGTGGGTCAAGTGCGACATCGCTACTTCTCCCCGATGATCTGGACCACCAGCCGCCGTGAGCGGGGGCGGGTGTCGAAATCGCAGAAGACGATCTGCTGCCAGGTGCCCAGCGTCAGCCGCCCGTCGACGAACGGCACGGTGAGGGAAGGGCCGATCAGGGCCGCCCGGATGTGGGAATGACCGTTGTCGTCCCCCCAGCGCAGGTGGTGCCGATACTCCCGGTTGGGTGGGACCGTCTCGTCCAGCACCTGCTGCAGGTCGGCGATGACGCCGCTTTCGTACTCGATCGTGGTCAGCCCCCCGGTCGATCCGGGGCAAAACAGAGCGACGATCCCAGCCCGCAGGCCCGACTCCCGCACCAGATGGGCCACCTCGCCGGTGATGTCGACCACGTCGGTGTGCCCCCGGGTGCTTAGGTGTAGTTCTCTGGTGATGACCATACCTCCCTCCAGACTGCTGACTCCAAACCTTGAACCTTTACCTGCTCCGACTATAACACGAACAGCCCTCGGTTTCAAACCGCTGGACATCCCGTTCAAGTCTGCTATAATCCCCCATACTGCCGATCCTGTGAGGAGGCCGATTAATGATCCACGGAGTCGAGATCAAGGAGCTGGTCACCCATACCGACGAGCGAGGGTTCTTTCGGGAGATCCTCCGCGCCAGCGACCCCATCTTCGCCGAGGGGTTCGCCCAGTGGAGCCACACAGTGAGCCACACGGGGGTCGCCAAGGCGTGGCACGTCCACCAACGTCAGACCGACTGGTGGTACGTCGCTTGTGGGGTGATCAAGGCTGCCCTCTACGACACCCGTCCCGACTCCCCCACCTGTGGAGAATTGATGGAACTCCTGATGGGAGACGGGCATCCGCCCGTCGTGTTGAAGATCCCACCCGGCGTGGCCCACGGTTATCGAGTCCTTGAGGGACCGGCTCATGTCTTTTACATTACCTCTCAGGAATACGACGGAACCGACGAAGGCCGCATCCCCCACGACGACCCGGAGATCGGATACGACTGGACAAAGGGACCGGAGATCAAATAAGGCAGGGGGCAAGAGACAAGTCAGGTAGCGGGATGCAGGCGGCGGGGTGGGCGGCCTGTTCCTAGTCAGGAGGGTTTATGAACATTACGCGCTTGTAGTACGCAGGCCGCCGATCGTATAGCGGTCCTGAGAGGAGTTCCGAAACAAAATCTAAAGGAGGATAACCGTGGGTTTTAATTTTACCGAGCTTGAGGCCGGAGAGAGAATCGTGCTGGGGCCCGTCACAACGACCAAGACGACCAGCGTCAGCGGTGGCGTTGGTCCGGATCAGAAAAGCCTCTCCCGCACCAGCGGGCGCACGGTCGGCGTGACGACGCAGCGAGTGATCATTGAGGACCTCAAAACGCCGGAGGGGACGCAGATCATACCCAACGTAGACGTACAGAAGGTCTTCATCAAGCGCCAGCAGCAGAAAGGGCAGGCAAGCCTGACGCTCCTCAAAGTGCAGACCGCTGGCGGTCCGGCGGTCAAACTGGATATAAGAGGGTTGCCCTCTCAGTCCGAAACGATCGTCCGAGAGATATTCCCGAACGCGTCCATCGTTGAGGTCAAGGGCAGCAAGACCCTTCTTATCATCGCTATCGTGCTCGGAGCGCTCGTGTTCTTCGCGTGCGTACTTCCTCTGCTCCTGGGCCTCCTTGCTAACCTTCTCGGAGGTGGTTAAGGGGGTATATGGTCGCAATACCTGACCTGTATGGCCCTACTGCTCAGTCCGTGGTCGATGGGAGGAAGCGATGGTTAGACAGACCCCTGGTGATCTGAAAGAGATGCTGAAGGGAATCGTCGCGGTGGAGGATGGGAAGGTACGGGTGGTGGATGAGGCGAAGCTGCGCGGACCGGTGCTCGACGAGTTGGTTTACAACGCCGTCTTCGCCGAGGGGAAAGTACAGGCGACCGCCCGTTATCTCCTGTGGGAACTGGGGCAGGCGCTGGGGATCCGCCCTGCCTCCATCCACGATCTATACATGGCCCGTGGCCGCGGGGAGACCGGGGAGGGATGGACCGTCCCGGCGATGAACCTGCGCACCATCACCTACGACATGGCCCGCGCCGTCTTCCGTGCCGCGATAGCCCGAAACGTGGGGGCGATGATCCTCGAGATCGCCCGCTCCGAGGTTGGCTACACCGCTCAGCGACCAGCCGAATACGCCACCGTGGTCATCGGCGCGGCGATCCGCGAGGGGTATCGCGGCCCGCTCTTCATCCAGGGCGATCACTTCCAGGTGAGCGCGAAGAAGTACAAAACCGAGCCCGACGCGGAACTGAAGGCAGTGGAAGACCTGATCCGAGAGGCCATCGAGGCTGGCTTTTTCAACATCGACATCGACACCTCAACCCTGGTCGATCTGAGCCAGCCTACCGTCACTGAACAGCAGCGGGTCAACTTTGAACTGTGCGCCCGCTTCACCAAGGTCATCCGCTCTCTGGAGCCGGAAGGGGTGACCATCTCCGTCGGCGGGGAGATCGGCGAGGTGGGTGGCAAGAACTCCACTGAAGAGGAACTGCGAGCCTTTATGAACGGCTACAACGCCGCCCTGCCCGAAGGGATGGCTGGACTCTCCAAACTGAGCATCCAGACCGGCACGGCCCACGGCGGCGTCGTCCTTCCCGACGGGACGCTAGCCCGGGTGAAGATCGATTTCGACACCCTGCGGCGGCTGAGCCGCCTCGCGCGGGAGGAGTACGGGATGGCTGGTGCGGTCCAGCACGGCGCTTCCACCCTCCCGCCGGAGGCCTTCCACAAGTTCGCCGAGGCCGGTGCCTGCGAGGTCCACCTGGCTACCGGCTTCCAGAACATCGTCTACGACCACCCTCTCTTCCCCGCCGACCTGCGGGAGGAGATCTACGCCTACGTCAAAGAGCACTTCGCCGACCAATGGAAGGAAGGGCAGACCGAGGAGCAGTTCATCTACAAGAACCGCAAGCGCGGTTTGGGGCCATTCAAGCAGGCCTTCTGGGACCTGCCGGAGGAGACCCGCGCGTCGATCGGCGACGCGCTGGAGAAACAGTTCGGCTTCCTGTTCGAGCAACTGGGCGTAGTAGATACCGTCGAGATGGTGGCAAAGTACGTCCGGGCTCCTGAGATCCACAAGACCCCGGCCAACTTCGGCCTGAAGGGAGAACTGGAAATCGGAGAGGATCTGGCGGACTGAAGGGCAGTCCCAAGAGAAAAAAACAAACCGGCACGGGGGCAATTCCCGTGCCGGTTTTTTTGCGACTCACGGCATCCGACGGCAGCCTACACGGTCCAGCAGCCATCAGGGGCTGCCGTTTTACATTACTCCCCGATACATACCGCCATCCACCAGCAGGCTCACGCCGGTGATGTAGGACGCGGCTGGGGAGGCGAGGAAGGCCACAGCGCGGGCCAATTCCTCCGGCATCCCCATCCGCCCCATCGGAATCGCCGCCGTGATCCTCGCTGCCTCTTCCTCCGGCGTTGTGCCGTTCCGCGCCGCCCGATCCTGCAACAGCTGCTCCACCCGCTCTGTACGGGTCCATCCCGGGCAGACGGCGTTGACCCGGATGCCATCGGGGGCCAGTTCGTCCGCCAGCGTCTTCACCAGGCCGATCACTGCCAGCCGGATACTGTTGGAGAGAAGCAGGTTGGGGAGAGGCTGCTTCACCGAGATAGAGGTCATCGCCATGATGGAGCCACCACCCTGCTTCCGCATTGCCGGAACGACGCTGTAGCAGAGACGGACCGCGCTCATCAGCGTCAGCCGGACCGCCGCCTCCCAGTCGGCAGGGGTGAGGTCGAGGAACCGACCCGGCGGAGGCCCACCGGCGTTGGTCACCAGGACATCGATCCGCCCGAACCGATCCAGCACGGCTTCCACCAACCGATCGACGTCCTCCGGCACCGAAACATCGGCCGGGATGGCCAGGACCTCGGCACCGGTGGCCTCACGGATCTCCTCGGCGGTCGCCTGCAGTGGGCCTTCCTTCCGGGCACAGATGGCGACCGAGGCCTCCTCCTCCGCCAGTTGCAGCGCCACGGCCCGGCCCAGCCCCCGGCTGGCAGCCGTGACCAGCGCGACCTTGCCCTTCAATCCCAGGTCCATCCCCTCACCCCCTGACCTCAGGCTACCCTTCCATCTCCTCCAATCGCAGGACCACCCGCCCCACGCCGATCAGGTCGCCAGTGGAGACGACGGTCGGTCGCGTCACCGGCTCACCGTTCAGGGTGGTCCCGTTTCGGCTCCCCAAATCCTCCAGCCACCAGTGCCCATCCCGCCAAGAGAGAAGCGCGTGGTGGGCAGACACGTAGGGGTCGGCCAGAGAGACCTTGTTGGAGGGCGCGCGTCCCAGCGAGGTCACATCCTGGAGCGGGAACGCCGTCCCCACCTCCAGGTCCGTCTCTCCGGCCTCTACTACCACCAGCCGTCCGGCCGGTCGGGGGCGACCCTTCCACGCCGCCCGTCGCAGGTCCTGCCAGAGGACCCACGCCACAGCGATCAGAAACGCGTAGAGAAGAGCGGCGAGTACGAGTCGCAGAGCGAGTAACACCCCCTCCAACGTCGACCTCACTCTTCTTCCAGCGCCGGCGTGTCCTCACCATCGGGGGAAGGCGGCGTGGGGAGAGGATTCTCGCCGTAGATCACCTCCACCCCGGCGAAAGAGAGGACGTCGCCAGGCTGCAGCACGCACTCCTGGATCGAGTAACCGTTGACCGTCGTCCCTCCGGAACTACCCAGGTCGTACAGGACATATCGACCGAACCGGCGGCGGAGCTGGGCGTGATGCCGCGAGACGCGGGGGTCTTCCAGGATAATGTCGTTATCCAGCGCCCGACCGATGTTCACCACCGGCTCCGTCAGTTCCACGTGCCGTTCTCCCTCGATGATCAGGAACGGTCGGCCCTGGGGCCCCCCCTCGGCGGCGGAGCGGACCGCCTCCTGGTCCTCCTCCGTCATCTCGCGAGTAGCGTCGGTTGCCTCCCCCCCGGCGGGCTGCCATCGGGCCTCGACGCGGACCGAACGGGGGGGAACCTCCACCAGGGGCTCCACCGCCACCACCGGCGTAC
>Ga0209426_1000659_pt1 | contig 30480 bp, 32 predicted proteins | sample Deesub1362B_J571_FD_187697 | JGI IMG/M metagenome (GOLD analysis project Ga0209426, IMG submission 187697) | Deep oceanic, basalt-hosted subsurface ecosystem from Juan de Fuca Ridge flank, Pacific Ocean, CORK Borehole 1362B_J2.571 (SPAdes)... ...
TTCAGGTTTGTTCCCTGTAGAAACGTATTTGGCTATGTATCTTTTTGTAGGGAGTTATATGGGTTTGTTATTTAGAGTATTGAGATGTTAGAATTGGTATTTTGTTGGTAATTTTGTAAGCACCCTATTATATAGAGTATGGAAAGAGTGCTATAGGGTAATAAAGCCTGGAAGAAGATTCTGTCTAAATATCGGCGATCAATTTGCAAGATCTGTAATATATGGAAGGTACAAAATTATCCCATTACATGCTGAATTTATTGCCCAGTGCGAAGACATCGGATTCGATTATATGGGTTCCATTATATGGCAGAAAAAAACAACCATGAACACTACTGGAGGGGCAAATGTGATGGGTTCATACCCATATCCCCCAAATGGGATGGTGGAAATTGATTATGAGTTTATTTTGATATTCAAGAAACCCGGAAAGAGTAAAAAAATTTCTAAAGATATAAAAGAACAATCAATACTTACAAAAGATGAGTGGAAGGAATATTTTTATGGCCACTGGTATTTTGGTGGTGCAAGGCAAATCGAACACGAAGCAATGTTTCCTGATGAATTGCCAAAAAGATGCATAAAGATGTTTACTTTTGTGGGCGATACTGTTCTTGATCCATTCCTGGGAAGTGGTACAACGGTAAAAGCTGCAATGGAGTTAAACAGGAATGCAATCGGATATGAAATCAATGAAAATTTTCTGGAAGTAATAAAAGAAAAACTTGGATTAAATCAAGGTCTGTTATTTTTTTCAAATAATGTTCAAATAGTAAAAAGGGATAAGAAAGTAGACGTTGGAGAGGTTGAATATATACCTCGAATTAAAGATGCTAAACCTGTAGTTGATCCAAATAAATTCAATTTTAAAAATGACCGGTTGTACAGGGTTGTGGATATAATAGACGAGAGGACAATTGAACTGAATACGGGTCTGATTGTTAAAATATTGGGTGTAAAAATAAATGACAAAGAAAGAGCGATTAGATATTTGAAGAATTATGTATTAAAAAAGGAGGTTTTTTTGAGATTTGATAGCGAGGGCGTTGTAGATAAGAACACTGTTGAAGCATATGTTTATCTCAAGAATAGAATATTTATTAATTCCTATCTTATTAAGGCAGGTATGGCCGCAGCGGATAAATCAAGGCATTATAAATACAGAAATAAATTTATAAAGCTGGAAAAAAGAGGAGCCACCCCACCGGGGAAAGCGTGGGATTACTCCATTTCATTCCATAATCTACAATGAATTTTCGAGGGGTGTACTTTTGCACTACAATAAAAAATATATTCAACACTTTTAACTCACTCATATGCTCAAAACAGTCATCGCTGCAGCATTCAAAAGCAAGGGTGTGAGGAAAATTTCAAAATCAGAGTTATATTACACATTATCTTTTGATTTAAAGTGGTTTACTCACGAAAAGAGTCAGCAGGTGGTTGACATTGCAATTGATAAAGCATTGCTTGTTGAAGAGGATGCTATGTTAAAACCGACTTTCAGGATTGAAGAGGTGGAAATCCCGTTCGGTTTCAAACCGGATTTAAAGAGAATTATTCCGTCCTCTCCGCTTGACGATATAATCTGGGAGATATGCGAGAAAACTGGAAAGGATGTCAGCGAAGTTACTGCAATGATAAACAACCTTCAGAACAAACTCGGTGATTTGCTGGATGCTGAAGTGGTTGCACTCATCATTGCAAGAAGTTACGGAATTGACGTGAATCCATATATCGACAGAGTCTGGAAAGATGTCATCAATTAACCTTTAACAAATCATTTATTTTTTCTTTTTAAGTTTAAGGGCAAAAAGCTCTTCAAAGAACATTTTCTTTCTTCCAATAACTTCAATCAAGAATTCGGATTCAGGTTTCTCCATAATATGGGGAGAATTGGTTGAAGATAGAATGAGTATAATCCTGCTCTCATCATCCATCACTTCTCCAACCTGCTCCAGAAACTTCAAGATAATCTCTATACCGTACTTTCCACCATCTATAGCCTTCTCTATCCAGTCCCCACACTTCTCAAAGTCCTCAAGCTGAAGGTACGGGGGATTGAACAGTATAAGGGAGAATTTCTTCCTTAACCCCCTGGCGATGTCTGTTCTTACAACTTCCAGACCCTTTGATTTTGCCTCTTTTACGGCAAATGGGGAGATATCTGTTCCAATTACAGATTTACACTTTCCAATGAGTCTTGAAGAAACAAAACCACTCCCAACTCCTACTTCAAGGACTTCATCATCCTCTCTGACCTCTTTCAGCGCAACTTCAAGTAAAAGTTCCGAATCTTCAGAGGGAGGATAGACCAGCATACCAATCACAGCATGTCAACAAACTTTGCAAAAAATTCAGGTTCAAGTTCTTCAGGCCTTTTTTTCTTTACATCCTCTGCCAATTCTATTTCAAAGCCCTTTGATTTACTCCATTCCAGTATACTCTTCCCAACCATCTTTCGCCTCCTTGAAAACATGAATCGAACAAGGTCTTCAAAAAGTTCCCGTCTGTGGACAATCAATTCCGGTTCGGGAACAATTCTCACAATTGCTGAATCCACTTCGGGCACGGGTTCAAATAATGTCCTTGGAATGAACTCGAGGATCTCTGCTCTGCAGTATGATTTTGCAATTATGCTTAACCTGCCATAGTTTCTTTCTCCTGAAGAAGCTGTTAGCCTTTCTGCAAACTCTTTCTGATACATGACCACCGCAACCCTGTACTCATGTTTAAATAACTTGAATGTAAGCGGTGAGGAAATCTCGTACGGAATATTTGATACAAATTTATCAAATTTAGGAAATTCTACTTTAAGAGCGTCTCCGCAGACAAGAATGAATCTTTTCTCCTGAATCTCATTTTTGAATCTCTTTTCCAGCAACTGAATAAGTTCTCTGTCTATTTCAATTCCATAGACTTTCTTAGCCCGATTCAACAACTCTCCGGTCAGATTCCCTGTCCCGCAACCGATTTCGAGAACCGCATCCTCATCTGAAAGAAATGCATAATTACAGATTTTATTGATTATCTCTCTATCAACAAGAAAGTGTTGACCCAGAACCATTGCTATATAACAAAGATTTTGTACTTCGACTTGGGATTCTGCATTTCATAAAGTATTCTGTTGACAACAAGCTTTTCAGGGTGCTGTAACCCTTTAACTCTACCTGCAATTTCTGAAAAACTTTCAAATGGCTTCTTCTTTCTCTCATCAATTATTGCCCACATCGTCTTCTTACCAACACCCGGGAGTAGCTCCAGCTGGTGCAGTCTGGTGGTTATTGATTCAGCCTTATTGAAGAATTCGACAAATCTTTTCTCATCCTGTTTGATGATATGTTCGATAACGAATGGCAGTTCTGATTTGGCAGCAGGCGTTATGCCCTCATAATTCAATCGTCTTTTAATCTTGTGAACTATATCTCTCTCTCCCTTTCCAATAAAAAGCCTGTCCATCACAAGAGGGCTTTTCCCTTTTTTCAAGCTGACTTCCAGAAGTGTAAATCTTTTTTCCCCGACAACCTGAGCGAGAGGTTCTCTTTTATGGATGGGTCTTTTATCATCAGGATGGCCATATGGCATAAAATCAATTATGTATGCATAGTCTTCCATTTTTTCTCTATCTTTCTCCTGTCTAACTCTGTGAACTGGTCTTCTCTCGTCCATATAACTACTCCTTAGAATGGAAAATCATAGAAGCTATTTAATACTTTTCAAAATTACCTGTATTTGTCGATAATGTCCAGTATTTCCTTCATCTGTTCTGGAGTTATTGTAAATCTCTCCTTTGCAAATATTGTTCTTATTTCATCAGGGACTCTTGGCATTATGTCAACCAGTTTCACGGCTATATCCTTTCTTCCCACCTGAGGAAGATTCATGAGTTCTTCTGTCAATTTTTTTGCATCTTCTGCTGAAATTTTCGAAAATTTTCGGAGATTGTTCATGGCTCTTCTCGTCTCGAATAAAAGTTCTGCACCTTCTTTCCTTTTACTGATTACTTCTTCCATAATCTCCTTAGCCTCAGCTATTGTTATATAGTCAAATTCTTTCACACGTTTAAGTGTCATAATCCACCTCAATTAATTTCAAATCAACACACCGAACCAACAGGTATTATTTCTGGATTATAAGGTGTTCGGGTGACGATATTATTGTTTTCTGCTTCCCGCCATCTCTAATTTTTACAATATACGCATCTCCTCTTCTCCCGATTACTTCTCCTGTCTTCCCATGAAACCGAGGATGAGGCATGCCTCTATGAGATGAAGATTCTATCTTGATGTGAACGGACTGTCCTATCTCGAACTCCTGAAGGAATTTTCTGATTCGCACTCCCTTCTCTCTTACTCTTTTCCTTAACTTCCTGCCTGACCCGACGCGAAGACCGTGAGACTTCTTTCCCATTGATATTCCTCCTGTCATCAGTGATTTTATATATTATCCCAAACTTTAATAACGTCAAGCTTAGAAACTCTTGCATAGTTATTTAAAACTTCCGACAAACTTGGGCTTGTTCTTCCATTATCCCCGCTTATAAGCTCTTTAATATAGAGTCCACTTTCAGCATCGATTTCCACCACAGCAATTCTATTCCTGCAGAGTAAAAGTCTGACATCGAAAGTACGTCTTTTCCTCAGAATGTCTGCCCTTCTGTGCTTTACCCTTTCTGGTGTCTTCTGCATTATCACAGTGTTGCTGATGCTCCTGAGGGCATTAACAAGCCTTTCCTCTTCAACTTCACCCTCAAATTCTATCTTCGCCCTGTAAGTTTTATTGAATGAAGCTTTCTTTATCTTTTCGATGTCATTTAAGTCAGCAAATCTTAAATCTGAAACTACAATCTTTCCACCTGCCTGACTGTTTACAATCTCCTCAAGCTCCCTCAAATTAAGTCCCCTTTTCTTTGGATTCTGTATTTCAAGAACAAATGGTCTTCCGCTTCCAAGCATTCTTGCGTCAATGTCCTCTCTCCCCGAACCGTGCAATACAGCCTTACTACCTTCGGCAATCTCCACAAAAGGCTCTGCAATAAGTTCTTCGACAGAGGTAGCATACATCTTCCCGGTGTAGTTGCATTTCTCACAACCTTTACCTCTGCATTCTATGCAGTACCATCTTGTCTGAGGAATTGTCCTGACTCTTTTTCTGTACCTCCCGAAGATATAGAGTGGCTTTACCTGAATTTCGAAACTACCATCCTCAAGATTGTAAATTATCGTGATGTCTGGACTGGATGCATACTCTTTTTTCATTGCTTTCGCAATTGCAATTCCAACTTCTCTGTTAAACTCATATTTTATGCTGCAGTCTTCCCTTAAACCATACTCCTCGAAAATGTAATCTTCAAGAGCTTTCAGGCTGCCGGTTATCCGGCAACCAATCAGGAACGTGTCAAACTCATAATCTTTCAATCTCTCGATTATTTTACCCGCAACTTCTTCAATATTCCACAGAATTTTAGAGCAAAGCATGCATTCATTGCTCTCTTCATACTCAATACCAAGTCTGTCAATACATTTCTTACATAATCTCATGCTCAAATTTATCGAGTTCATAATGGGTAATTAAAATACACTGGTCTGCCTGATATGAGACTTTCGAGAGAGAAAGAACTTTTTCTGCATGCTTCAAAACCACTTTCTCCATTTCATGACTCAATCCGAGGTGGTCTCCAAGAACGAAAAGTGGATTCCTGAGGTCAGAGACAACATTCTGAATTTTTTCACCGTCCTCCCTTAGATAATAGATGCTGTACTTCATTATAAGCTCATTTATAAGCTCATCAAAATCCATTGTTGCTGTATAAATACCCGGAGAACTTCTTTTCCATCTCCTGCTGCTGTTCTTCAAAGCTTTTCGAATCAAGCCTGCGATGTTGCGCTCGTCAGGTGCCATATTTCTTATCTCTCCTCCACAGACTCTTACTGCCCTGAACGGGGTTCCTCCACATAGTAGCAGATATATTTCAACATCCTTCCTTACCCCATGTGAAATAAAAAGAGCCTGAGCAATGCATCTGCACATAATATCCATTCTGCCTGCCGAACCGGGCAGGTCATTGATGTTAAAAGGCTCTGTCACAGCTTTATTTCCGATGACAAGAAAACCCCTCATTGACGAAATTAGCAATTTCATATATTTTTACTCTTCTCCAAATATGCCGTTATAAATATTAAAATTAACGGCAGGGTAGATAGTAAACCTTTTATAAGCATTTATTAAGTTAAGTTCGGTGGGAAGGATTGAAAAAAGAGATAATACTGCCAATTGCTGTCTTTGTATCAATTCTATTGATTTCAGGAGCCTCGTCAGCTTATGAAGTTATGGGTAAAATCTCAGGATGGATACTTTCTGAGGTTGAAAATGATAATTCTCTTATCAAAATCGATTCTCCTGAAAGCAGAATTTATACTGAAAACAGAATCCCGCTGAAATTCTCAACTGAGCTAATAGACTGCATCCTTAAAGTTGATGACACCGCCAACCAGACAATATCGTGTGAAAACCAGTCTGTTATCAGCAGGGAATATGAAGATGAGAAATGCTCCCTGTGGTATCACTTCAACGATAACCTGATAGATTATTCAGGAAACAACAACAGTGCCCTGATTGATGGAGCTGATTTTGCTGAAGGTAAATTTGGTTCTTCCCTCTACTTTGATGGTAACAGCTTTGTAGAGGTGAGTAACTCACCATCCTTTGACCTCGTAAACATAACAATAGAGGTATGGGTAAAACCAGAACTTGGGCAGAGAGGTTCAATAATCAATAAATACGTCTATGACTACACAATCCCAATAAATGAGAGGGTATTCGAGCTCGATATAACAGAAGAGGGTCATATTCAGTTTGCACTCAGTTCTGATGGTACCGTCTCAGGAACAGAATGGTTGAGGTCTGCCAGGACAGTTGAAGATGGGGTGTGGACTCACATAGCGGTAACCTCAGATGGGGATAAGATGAGGATATACATCAATGGTGAGCAGGATGAGAATACTGCTGACGCTCCGGAGGTAATCCATTCATCACCTTTCAACGTTTATATTGGAGGGTGGAGAACTTCTTTCACCGATATGAATACATACTTCAGAGGAAGCATCGATGAGCTCAGAGTCCTGAACAGATGCCTCACTCAGGAAGAAATCCTGTCAGACTATGCTCTTGGCAGTGGAGAGCATTCTCTCAGTATCTTCGCCTTTAACTATGGAGACTGGGAATCCTCTGAGGTTCATTTTGTAATAAATGCAGGTTAATGCTTGAATTTTGATTACCTCTTTGAAAGGTAAAGTACTATAAAAATAACTGCGAACAGAGATATTATGACAGCAATCAATCCAGTGGGTTGTTGTTTTATCTCTTTTATCTCATTCTCTTTTATTTCAGCAATTCCTTTACTTGTTATTTTTTCCTGCTGTAATTCACCATTCTCCTCAGATTGAAGAAAGCTCTCACCTGAAAATGGAGTCCTTATTGTCGCAACAACGGGAATTGAATGGTTATGTATTTTTGATTGCTTTTCAGATTGAGATGTGTATTCAGGGTGTGTTATGGGAACGGATATAATGCCTCCGCTTCCCGTAATTTCACCACCCTCACCCTTTCCTGTATCTTTATTCTTCCATCTGGTATCTTCCTCACCTGAATCTGACTTCGGGAAATAAGATTCAAAATTCCTGAAGAGTGGGTAGTAATCAACATCCTGATTGACAGGATATGGTGAATCCACAACGCCATCGCTATTATTATCTGTCCCGGAGTTATCAGACCAGTAGTTTCCTATGTGACCCGAAAAATCCTTTGAATTGTATCTGTATGTTATTTCAATTGAAGAAGACCAGATGTTCTCAGAATTATACGAGTAAACATTCTGCCTGTTGTTTATGAAGTTATTTAAATAAATAAAGTTCTGGCTGGATGAATACAAGTAAATTCCGAAGTCATTCGCGCTCAGATTGTTTCTCTTTACAGTATTGTTGATACAATTGCTCTGAAATCGAACTCCATACCATGTATTGCTGATGTGATTTCCAGAAATATTTGAATCTGTGGTATTGTAAAAATAGATACCATTCAGATTATTACTGATTTCAGTGTTCACGACTGTAATGTTTTTGCAACCGATACAGTAAACGACACCTGCTTCACTTACAATCATATCGTGCTTGTTAATGAGATAGAAGATTTTCCTGCCATCTACAAGATTGCTTGAGTCTATATCATTGATAAAATCCTGATTGTTTCTCCCCCACACTCCAAAATTATATCTGTTATTTAGAATGCTGTTATTCCTGAGGATATTATTGCTTGAAGACTCCAGAAAGATTCCATAATCATTCTCAAATACAGAGTTACCCTTCAGAGTGTTGTTATTCGAGTAAGTTGAGAGAGATATTGCATAAAAATTATTTTTGAGCTCATTACTAACTAATCTATTCCCTTTTGAGTAATAAGTGGCAATTCCGTAGTAATTGTTCCCTATTCTGTTCCCGCTGATAGTGTTATTGTTCGCAGAATAGTAAATGAATATACCATAATATCCGTTGTCGATGATGTTGCAGTTTGAGACAGTATTGTTACTGGATATTATTTTAATTCCTGCCTCGGGCCAGCTACCTGAATTTTTTACAGTAAAGCCTTCGAAAACGACACCATCGGACTTTAAAATCACTCCACTGCCCTGACTGTATGCATTGATGACCGTAACATCCTCTCCCTGGATGCCTTTTAAAATCAATTGTTTGTTTACAGTGATAGGACTGTACTCTCCCGGATATACTATAATTACATCTCCCGGTTCTGCGTCATTTATTGCATCTTGAATGCTCGAATAGGCATCCGGAAACTGAACATCGTCATCTACATAGAGTATTTTTGCATTGACACCGCAGAGTAGGATTAAAAAGATAAATGAGAAAGTGAGCAGGATGGATATTGCATTGCGCATGATTACACCCGAGGTCAGCTTTATGGTTAAAAATATTTCTTTCCTGTTGTGTTACATGTTGTCATGGGCATCATCTAACTGAAAGTTGACAGGATTTATATCTGCATTAGCAGCTTTAATGTTATCTCATCTACCTCACCCTAAAATACAACTATTTACTATTTAGAATCTCGGACAACTCTCCTATGAGATCTTCAATCTCTTTCTTATTTTTCAAATCTCTCTTAAGATTGACTGTAGCCACATATAGCCTGAAATCTCTTTCAAAAGAATATGGTTTACCCTCAGATTTATACTCACCAAGCTCTTCGACCCACGGATAAAGTAGAATTATTCTATTGCATTTGTATTTCTTTCCGTATGCGAACATCTGGTAAATATCAGCCTGAGAAATGCCATTATGTTTCTTCTCACGATCAAGAATTTTATACTTGGTATCGATTATCAGTTTTATCTCTTTACCATCGCTCAGTATTATGTCTGGAATGAGTCTAAAAGATCTGGGTTCTTCCACCAGCCAGCGTCTTCTAGCCTGAAGGTGGATATTGCAATTCTCAAATTCGGTACCAAGAGTTCCCGATCTATGTCTTCTCAAAATCTCCCCAACAAATTCCTCAAATAGAACGTTCATGTCAAAGATAAGAGAAAAAGTCCTAAACTGTGAACTCTGCAACTCTAATGACATGTTTTCCAGAAAAAGCTTACAATTCTCTTTAACCCAATTTATATGATTCGCCATCCCCCAAAACTACCACATTCTCAAACTCCTTTTCAAACCACCCTGAATTATCAGTATGAACAGGTATCACAACATCCGGATCAACAGTTTCAATAATCCAGCGTAAATCATCCTTTGAAGCATGCCCGGAGGCATGATAACCTTTCTCAAAAACAGGTTTGTCCCCTTCTATCCTGAATCCATAAGTCTCAAAATAGAACCTTGAAAGCCAGTTGTTCAGCCGTACAAAATCAAACTCCTGTTCTTCTGAAAATGCTTCACTGGATGAATATACGTAAGCCCCACCCTCTGGCTTTATGTCAAGCAGATGCTTCAAATCGTAAAACGAGAAGCAGAGAATATATAGCTCTGGATTTTCCGATATCTCAGATGGGCTGGTGTATCTGTCCCCCCACCTCTCCTCAACAACCTCAACCTCCCATTTATCCTTTTTTGCTCTCAGCTCTTCATAAATCCTCAAATCCTTCATCCTATGTATTCCATCGGCGCATTCAATTGCATGAAGCATGTAAGCATCCTTGGCAGTTATAACAAGCTCTCTGCTGCACTTCTCAGCGATTTCAGCAAAAGCCTCCATTCTCTCAAAATTTCTGGCAGCGAAGTCCGCAATAACAAGCTCATCTGTCTGTTCCACCACTCTCCTGCAATTTTCATAAACAATACCTTCAGAGTCGTGGTAATCTTCTCTTCCTGCTCTTGTTCCCTCTATAATGAGAACTGAAGCATCTCTTGCACTCCTTACAAAGTCCTTTGTCTCTTCTCCTTTCTTCCCGTGAACTCTCAAATCGCCAGAATATGCAATAGCCGTGTCGCCTTCAAGAACATATGCGGTTGCCCCGTAAATGGAATGGTCAACCTCATAGGCATAAACCTCGAATGGCAAAGGCTTCTCACACAACTCGCAGACTTCTCCTGCATCAAGCTTTTTCGCATTTTTGCCATCCTGTCCGGGTTTGCTGCACATAAATTCATGGAAATCATCCGAGAAATCTTTGGTATGATAAAAATCTCTTCCACAGTAGTTATCCTTCCTGTTAGCCTCCAGAACTCTCAAATCCTCCCTGGGATATCTCCTTGAGAAGTATGCAACTTCCGAAGCAAGTCTTGATGGAGAAATATCTCTCATTGCCTTCAATATCGCTGAAGTAACAGGTGATGCTACAAAAGGGATACTTTCATCCAGCAGTCCAGCATTACCGCAGTGGTCGAGGTGAGCATGACTTAAGAATAAAGCTCTAATACTTAATTCAGGAAATGAAGAAGTGTCGACGTCAGCCGGAATTGTGTCTTTTCTATAGACCTTGAGTTCTGGAATCAGATTGAGAGTTATAAGGTCATAAATACCCCTGATATCTCTTTCAGTGAGAAATTCAGCAAAATATTTACCATACCTTGCAAAATTCAAGCCAAAATCGAGAAAAACGCCCCTGCCATTCTCCCCCACGTATATCTTGTTTCCACCTATTGTTGTGGCACCATCATAAACCGTAATAATCATTCTTCTACCTCCAACCCGGAAATCGAGGAAAAATAACTTCTCATTTCATTGAAAGATTGTATAGTTTTACCCATACTCTTGCTGGCTCTGTTCAGATGTTTATTAGACTTCTCCAGAACATCCTCAACCTCATCCATGTACTTCTCCAGTCGAGCAATCTTCCTCTGGATTTGCTCAGCTTTTTCAGATATCTCTTCAGCTCTTATGCCTGCAGAAATAAGGTTCAGGTATGCAGGCAGAATGGATGGTGATGCGAGAACGACACCTCTTTTCGAAGCTTCGACAATAACATCCGGGGCATCGCTTGCAAGCTGATAGTATATTGTATCGCTTGGAACATACATGAATGCAAAATCCATGGTTATTTCCTTACCCACATACTTCTTATTGATGTCATTAACGTGTTTCTCAACATCTCTCAGGAATTTATTCCAGAACTTTTCTCTATCTTTTTCATTCTCGGCATCTCCAAACCTTTTGAGATTCTCAAGCGGAAATTTCGAATCTATGCAGAGATGTCTATTCTCCTGCACTTTAATGCACGCGTCCGGTGTTCCTGCATCAGCAATACTGTGCTGGAAACGTAATCTGCTGGAGGGAAACAAATCTTTAAGCAAACTCTCAAGCTGTAATTCACCAAATTTTGCCCTTGACTGCTTTATCTCAAACATTGACTTTAAATCTGATGTCAGACTCTTCAAATCCCTCGAAGTATCTTTTAGACTTCCCAAATCCTCCTGAATTCCCAATTCCTGTAAAGATGTTGCAAAAGCACCCTTAATCGCCTCAGTATTCTTTGATATTGCAGAAGTAAATATACTCTCAAAAACTCCTGAAGAACTTTGAAAAGTCTTTAGAACAGCGTTCTCCACACCTTGCTTCACATTCTGATGCAAATCTTCAATTTTCCTGTTTGATTCCTCGAATCTGACGTCAATGCTATTTTCAAACTTTCTCTGCCTGTATACAAGATAGATAAAAATAACTGAAAATAATAGAAAAGGGGCAAGGAGGTAGTAATCCAATTCAATCCCTCCGTAACATGTCCCCCAGTCCTGTCACCTCTATCCTTACATTCCTTCCAACCTTTGTCCTTTTTACGAAACCTGCCCTCTCAAGCTTTGCAATATGGTGGCTGATTCTCGACCTCTCACTCATGAATTCCTGTGTACCTTTTTTAATAGCCGGATTGAGTATGAAGACGAGCTCATCTAAAGAATCAAGTCCGTCACCAATGTTCTCAATTATTTCAAACTGTTCTCTTCCGGGAAAATCAACAGGCAGGATTGGAATCTCGACAATTTCCTCTATCCCCACTTCTTCGTCGTTCTCGTCATACTGCGGTATGGAGGAGATAATCTTTGAAGAGGTTATACACGCTGCTATATACGCCGCTATCGAGAAAGTTCTCAGAGAGCCTGAGACGTTCAATATTGTCTCCTCCCTGTTCTCCTTTTCCGCCCTTATTATTCGAATGAGCTGAGATGCTCCTCTTATCACATTTTTCTTGTCAATTTCTGCAATCTCAACATCCCACACAGTCTGCAATTCCTGAACCATTTCATCTGCAATCCTTCTCGCTTTCCTTTCACCGCTTGACTCTTGCTCTCCAACTACAAGAATCACTTTGCTTACTGGATACATTCGAAGTGCCTTGATTGACTCAATGAGTCTATCCTTATGGTGTCCGACAAAAACTATCTGAGTTGCCACAGTGATTGATTTGATCTATAATACTTAAATTTTTTGTTTAAATCTTAAAGAATAAATAACATGATAAATTGAGAAACCATGAGAAAACAGCAGAAAATACCATAATCGAGAAATTGAGAAATACTGTAACCAGATTCATCTTTTTCATGGCTCCAATTAATATTTGAGAATATATAACGAATCTGGAAGAAAAAATTCAGTCAAAACTGAAATATACTTTAAAAACAAGATTAATTATGGAAGTGCTTGCCGAAGGTGATGTCAAGCTCACGCTTGTAAATCTTGACGAATTTGGAAGTGACGTGGAGCTTAAGAGAGCAATTGAGCATTTTTCCAAATTCAGGACACCGTACATTGAAGCTGTTATTGATAAAGACGAGATTTACGGAAGCATAACGATAACAGTCCCGGGAGAATGGGAAAAAAATTGCGTTTTCCTTTTTGAAGAACTCTATGAGAGGTTATTTGACAGAGGGCTGAACCTTGCGAGATACTCACCTCCTGAATACACGATGTCCGGGTTCAGTTTCAAAGAGGTTACTTTCTTCCTTCCCTTCCTGTACGAACAGAGGATTAAAACAGCAAAGGAGATTGCAAAAATAGCACATGAATGCGTCTCTGAAGAAACTGGTGAGATTGCTGGGGAGATTAAGAGCGTTGACGGAATACAGTACGTAGTGGTCAGAAATTCTCATGAATTCTGGTGCAATGATTATAAAAACGGAGAGAGGATAATCAAATACTGTATTAAATACAGATTACCATATATCCAGCTTGGTCTCAACTTTCCATATTCAAAGTCGAAGAGAGCAAGAATTGACATTTATCTCCTGAAAGAGTGGGTCGAAGAGAACCCCTCACTCCCGGAAGAAATAAAGAATAAACTGATTCAATTCGTTTACACGGAACCTGTGGAGACAGACATACTTGCCCACTCCCCTCCAAGGTGGTTCATAAACTATTACGGGTTCAAAAGTGACTGGTGGGGCATGACAACCCCTGAATTCGTGATTGTTCCTGCCGTAACAACAAACCAAAGAAGGGCAGAAGAGGTTGTAAAATCTGTGTCAAAGATTGTCAGTGAGAGTTTCATAATTTAAAGGTTCAGGCAAATAACGTGACCTGAATAATATTCCAGATAACCACAAGAGACATTATTGCGGAACAGACATACATCGCCCTGAGTGTGAGAAAAGGGTGCTGGTTGTACATTCTCATAGCAATAAAAATAACGAAGAGTGAACATGCTGATTTAATCAACCAGAAGAAGTCACCAAAATGGTAGTAGAGTGGATTTAATTCATAAGCAAGGTTAAGTTCGATAGCAGTATAGGAGATATAGCCATCTAATATAACAAGGAAGATGAATAAGGTAACTGGAACTATCATTGATTTTTTACTGGAGAATCTCATTTAAATCTGATTAGAATTGGCAATAACCCTTCTAAAATTGTTCCTATTTTCAATTAAAGGATTATGCGTGTTATTATGAGACAATATTAAATCATTATTATTATATTATTTCTCACAATAATGAAGACTGAGGAGAAAAACGAAATTCTATTCAGAAAAGATAAAAAGGGAGATTACTTTCTCAATACACTTTTAATTGCTTTCAGAATCTCTTCTTCATTATATGGTTTCATTATATACCTATCAGCACCTGCACGGCTGACAAGCTCCCGGTACTTCTCCTGAGAAGCGGCTGTTAGAGCAATAATCTTGATTTCGGGATTTATCTTCTTTATCTCCTCCGTTGCAGAGATTCCACTCATTGCAACCTCAGCAACATCACCTTTTTCCGGCATCCTTAAATCCATCAATATCACATCGGGATTCAATCCTTTCGATTTCTCAATTGCTTCCGCTTTGTCCTTTGCCTCTCCAACAACCTCATAATCATTACTTTCAAGCATTACCTTCAGTAACATCCTGATATATTTATTATCGTCAACGATGAGAACTTTTACCATAATCTGTTTTATTATGAAATTCTTTCTTAAAAATTTTTCTAAATAATTCCTGAACTGTTCATGAAATAATTTATCATGATTAGTAATGTTTAAATAACTTGTAGTTATAACTTAAAAGTAAGTCATAAAAAAATTAAAAGGTTGTTAAAGTATGGAAGAAAAGGATGAGAAGTATCAGATTGTGCTGAAAAAGCAGTTGAGATTGAGTGATAATGAGATAAATCTGAATATTGTAAAGGACAGGGATTCTGCTCCCGCAAAAATAAATATTACTGTGAAGTATCAGACCCAGAGAGGTACTTTAGTCCAGCAGATTGACCTGGATGAGGATGAATGGATAATAATCAGGAATTCAGTTGAAGATTACCTCGATAGGGCTGAAAAAGCAATTATTAAAATGAAAGATATTTTCACAGAGAAGAAAGAAGCGGTCTTGAGCTAAATTAATTTTTATTTTTAAATAATAATTTCTATCGCTGTCACTTTATCAAGCCGATCATTCTCAGGAATCTATACATTGTGGCAATAGCCACAATCAATAGTATTACCAGCAAAATAATTTCAATAAAGCCTATAATTTCTAAATTCATGGAAATTCCTGAATCACGAAAATATATTTATTTTCCGATGATGTTGTGATATTGTGAAGTTTTGAGTGGATTTTTTTACCATGGTGGCGCTCTCTTTATATCCCCCATCTCAAACCCCCCGTAAATTAACTAACATCACCACCCCGGCTTTTTCTGGTTAAATGTCCATCATATATAAATCATTCTTTTTTTATCTCGCCTATGGGTGTATCATCACACCCACTCCGGATTCATGTCCATTCATAACAGAAAATGGGGCCGCCGAGATTCGAACTCGGGTCTCCAGCACCCCAAGCTGAGAGGATAACCAGGCTACCCTACGGCCCCTGAATCTAACAGCCAAGCCTTAGACTTATGAATATTTTGGTAATTTCTGACATTTCTGCTTTGACTCTAATGCAGATTGTTGTAATCATTTAATCTAATAAAAGCTTATATTGAAGCTGTTATAATATACAATTCATTCAAAAACTGTAAATCCAAAAACTCGTGGACAGGCAGGAGGAGATGGAAATCAAACATTCAATGACAAAGTTCCTGATATTGCTCACCATACTCTTTATTTTGAATTTATCGTGTGTTCAGGCTTTCAATACAAATTTAATCAGTTTTAAAGACCATATAAAGTCGTTTGAAAGAAAAACACTTGCTAAATCTCTCAACACAGAAAAAGACCCGGATACAGGTAAAATCCGGATTGTGATGAGACTTGATAATACTCCCATCCCTGAAGGTATTGAGGTTGAAGCAAAATCAGGTAATCTCGTTCAGGCTCTAATCTCTGCTGATAAGTTGAGAGAACTTGAGAAATCAGTATACATCAGAGAACCTCTCCGCGTTTTCCCTCAAACAGTCAGTCAGGGTGTCGGAGTGATTAATGCAAGTAGTCTTCACAACCTGAATATCACCGGCGAGGGTGTAAAAGTTGCTGTAATTGATGTGGGTTTTACAGATGTAAACAGTAACCCTGAAATATGGAACGTTGAGGAGATAAAATCATTCAGGTCAGATGGTCTGGTGGAAGTGGATAAGCATGGAACTGCCTGTGCTGAGATTATTCTGGATGTGGCGCCTAACGCCTCGCTATATCTCTATACAGTACAGTACGACGTTGAATTGCTGGAGGCAATCAACTATTCCATAGAAAAAGGGGTAGACATAATTTCAATGTCCTTAGGGCTTTTAAATGCTGGAGGTTATGATGGAACTGGAGAGGTTTGTGAGAAGGTGAATGAAGCGCATGATGCCGGAATCTTCTTCGTTGTTGCAGCTGGTAACTTTGCACAATATCATTACGAAGGTAACTTCACAGATAACGATAGCAACGATTTCCATGAGTTCTCAGGGACTGATGAGGTGCTTAATATCGAAAATATTGGCACTGGTATGGATATTGGAGTCTATTTAAGCTGGTATGACTGGCCCACTTCGGATCAGGATTATGATATGTGTCTGGTAAAGTGGAACAATTCTACAGGAGACTGGGACCTTGTGACATGCTCAGAAGGCACCCAGACAGGAACACAGGAACCAGTAGAATACATTGGTTACACAGTACAGTCATCCGGAGATTATGGAGTTATTATCTACAATTACAGCGCAAATGAATCAGTCCATTTTGATTTATTTGTACTGTCATCACCAAATGTTTATCCTGAATACAATAACCCGGAAGGCAGTATATCCATCCCGGCAGATGCTAGAGGAGCCTTTGCTGTTGGCGCGACTTACTGGGCTGATGACTCACTGGAGACATTCAGTTCTCGAGGTCCAACAAACGATGGCAGAATAAAGCCGGATGTTGTTGCGCCAGATGGGGTGAGCAGTTACACCTATGGCAGTTTTTACGGTACTTCAGCTGCAACACCGCACGTTGCTGGAGCAGCAGCACTCCTGCTGAGTTATGATTATTCTCTCTCACCAGATGAGCTAAAGGACTATTTAGAAAAGACTGCAGTTGATCTGGGCGGTTCTGGCAAGGACAACCAGTTTGGAGCAGGCAGAATAGATGTCTATAATGCTTATCAGCATACCCGTATCAAATACATCAATAACTCCACTTTCATTCAGGAAACAATCAATCTGGCAAAAAATGGTGATGTAATCATTCTGAGAGATGGAATCTACTCCGAGAACGTCATCGTAAATAAATCCGTAACAATTCGCTCCGAGAACGGTTCTGCCAGTTGCACCATAAACGCATCCAACCACATCCTGCCTGTGTTCACCGTGAACGCCAGTTACGTAAATATCTCCGGTATAACCATTACTGAGGGCGATGCAGGAATTCTCGTTAATGGAAGCAATTGCAATTTCTCTTACAACAGCATTACAGATAACAATTATGGCATCAAACTCAACAATTCGAACAATAACATTATCTCGTCAAATATTTTTTCAAGCAATCAGTGGGATATCTACGCTTCAAACAGCAGCAACGATACATTCCTGAACAATACGCTTGGCAGAGCATATCCAACCACAATCGACTTCACCCATTCAGGAGGCATCGCACTGAAAGGTGTGGATTCACCTCCAGCAACTCCAGACAGAGTATTCTCAACCGGAAAGTATGTAAATATTACAAATCTCACTCAAAACGCATGGCTCCGGCTCAACATCAGCTATTCTGATGAAATTGCGGGAGATGAATTCACGATAAAGATATGGAAATACAATGGAATCTGGCAGGAATCTGGATGGAACGGGAGCAGGTATCTCGACATGGTGAATAACACTGTGGGCGTGAACATCATAGATTTCAGTATTTTCTCTGCCTTCACAAGGGATGTAACACCTCCATTATCGGTAAGCAATTTACAGAATACAACCGGTAATTTCTGGATAAACTGGAGCTGGAGCAATCCTGAATCTGACTTTAATCATACAATGGTGTTTATTGATGGAGTGTTTCAGCTCAATACATCTCTGAGTTACTATAATGCCACATTTCTGCCCCATGGGAATCACACAATTTCTACTCGCACCGTAGATTCAGCAGGAAATATTAACACCACATGGGTGAATCAGACAACTGAAATTCCGAATAATCCACCGGTGCTAACAAATCTTTCAAATCTAACAGTGTTTGAGAATGAGACGGTGTTCATCGAATTGAATGCAACCGATGCGGATGGAGATAATATTACGTATTTCTGTAACAGAACTGACCTTTTTACAGATTTCAGTGCCACAACGGGCAAGGGCAACTGGACAACTCAGACAGGGAATGCAGGTGTCCATTACGTTGATTTTGGAGTCTCAGATGGATACAATGGTACTGACAACATCACCATGTCAATAACTGTATACGACAGCTCACCTCCTCAATCCATCAAAGATTTGCAGGCAAAAACTGGAACATCATCGATAAACTGGATGTGGGTTAATCCATCTAATTTCGATTTCAGCCATGTAATGGTGTATCTGAATGGAGTATGGGTTGCGAATGTCACAACAAATTATTATGAAGCAACCAATCTGAATCCGGGGACTGAATATGAGATAGGAACAAGGACTGTAGATGAATCAGGATTAATTAATGAGACATGGGTTAATATGTCGGTGAAGACGGAATCGACTCAGCCAACACGTGTTATACGAAGTGGAGGTGGGGGTGGAGGCGGAAGTATCAGTATAATTCCACCAAGAATGGAAGCCACAAGTGAAGTAACGCACAGCGAAATCAGGTACTTTAAGTCTGGTAAGGAAGTTACTCTAACTCTTCCACCCAGAATGGTTGAATTGACAAATCTAACGGAAATAAAAGTCATCTCGGAGGGGTCAGCGACCCTCACAGTCACTGTCGGTTATGTCAAAGAATTTAAAGAAATTCCTGACAGATACTCTGTTATTTCAATGTTTGAGGTTGTTGTCTCAAAATATGGGATTAAGGTAGAGAATGGAATAAAAGGGACATTGAAGTTCAGAATTTCAAAAGAAATTCTCGAATATGGTAAACCTGTTCTCATCAAATTTAATACCAAATCTGGAGAATGGGTTGAGGTTCAATCTGAGAAAGAAAGTGAAGATGACAGATACCTTCACTATACTTCTAATCTGACCTCGTTCAGCGTTTTTGCTATTGCTGAGGTTGCAGAGGTCAGAATGCCCACCATTTCGATGACCAAAAAACCACCTGAAAGAACTTCTTTCCCTGAAAAAATTATGCCTGTTGAGACACAATCTCCAGTTCCTGAACCATCGAAGGAGAAAATTGTTGAAACGCCTCTAATAAAGTCAAATAAGCTTGGTAAATACGATTGGAGCCTTTTTATCCTGGGAATAATCCTTGCAAGTATTCTCAGGCAATATATCCGGAAAAATCAGTAATTAAAAACAGGATGAAACTTAGAAAATGATATATTCTCATTATCACAAAAAGTGGTGATGTCGAGATTCGGTCATTTAATTTCAATTGACGATTTAAGTAAGGATGAGATTCTGTACATCCTGAAAAAAGCTGAATCTTTTGAGCCTTTTGCGAAAGGAATGGATAAGAGCAGAATACTTGAGAATAGACTGCTTGCAAATCTGTTCTTCGAGCCTTCTACACGCACGAGAATGAGTTTTGAGGCTGCGATGAAGGGGCTTGGAGGAGATGTAATCAACATGACTGCACAGGAAGCAAGCAGTGTTGCAAAGGGAGAGACGCTTGCCGACACAGTGAGGGTTGTGAGCAGATATGTCAATGCAATAGTAATAAGACATCCACTCGAAGGAACAGCACGTTTTGCTGCTGAGAACTCGGATGTTCCTGTCATAAATGCCGGGGATGGAGCAGGTCAGCATCCAACTCAGACGCTTCTTGACCTATACACAATAAATAAGGAGTCTTCTCTGAAAAATATCAAGATTGCCCTTATGGGGGACCTGAAATACTCCAGAACAGTTCATTCTTTAATTAAAGCGCTGACCCTCTTTAATCCCAGGATTTATCTGGTCAGTCCTGATAGCCTCAGGTTGCCGGAAGAGTTTCTTGAGGGTATTGACGGTGACATAAGCTTTGCCTCACTTGGCGAAATTATTGATGAAATTAATGTCCTCTATATGACCAGAATTCAGAAAGAGAGATTTCCTGACGAGGAAGAGTACCGAAGGGTAGCGGGAAGTTACAAAATTGATGTAAATTCTTTGAAGAACGCAAGAGAGGATTTAATAATCATGCATCCTCTTCCGAGAGTCGATGAAATCCACCATTCTGTTGATGGCACACCGCATGCGAAGTACTTCCAGCAGGCTTTTTATGGAGTCCCTGTGAGAATGGCAATTTTGAGCGAAATGATTGAGTAAAGGAGGATTGATAAAATGGGGGAGCAGCTTACAATTACAAAAATTAAAGAGGGGACAGTTATTGACCACATAGATTCAGGAAAGGCTGTTCTTGTATTGAGAATCATTGGCATCGACCATCAGAGCACAGAACCGGTTTCAATGGCAATGAATGTCCCGAGCAAAAAAATGGGGAAGAAGGACATTGTCAAGGTTGAGGGAAAGTTCATAAGTGCAGAAGAACTCAACAAAATTTCCCTTATAGCTCCAAAAGCCACAATAAATCTCATCAAAGATTTCGAGATTCAAAAGAAGTTCAGAGTAAATTTACCTGAAGTGATAGAAGGAATTCTTACGTGTCCAAACAGGAATTGTATTACAAACAGCAGAGAGCCAATAACAAGGAGATTTTACATTACACTGGAGGAGAATCAGGTTGTGGCAAAGTGCTACTACTGCAACAGAAAAATTGTAGACATAGATAGATATGTAATCTAAAAGTTCGGACAATCAGGGAGCGCTTTTTGGAATTGCCTTGTTTATTTCATCGAGAATTTCTTCTTCAGTTTTTCCTTCCGTCTCTATCCCTAAATCGAGAGCAAGTTTTTCAATCTTATCTTTCTTCTCTTCGATGTGGCCTTTTTCTCTGAGCTCCTTCTCGAACTCTCTGAGCTCGACCTCAGATTCTCTCTGAGCCTTCTTAAACTCTCCCATTCCCTTACCTACACTTCTTGCGAGCTGAGGGAGTTTACTTGCACCAAATAGCAGAAATACTATTATCAATATCAACATCAGCTCGTGTGGGCCAATTCCACCTGGTATCATATACGACCTCTCCTTTTTACTACTCCATTTAAGTTTTTAAAAAAGTAATTTTGAATCTTTTTAAAGTTTTGGGTGATTTATTTGATAATAATCACGTATATTTTCAGGCGATATCAAATCTCAAAAGTGCTGCGATACCACCGAGTGCGTGAAGCCTTTTTCCCGGCTCGAATTCCGTACTCATAATAACCACCTGCCCAGAGGAGTTCTCAATATCTTTCATAAAATTGTCGATATCCCATTCTTCTCTTTCATTCCTCAGAAATTCATCAGCGACAAGCAATATATCGATTGCACCATAGTTGAACGCTTTTTTAACTTCTTCAATCCCGTATGCTACTTTACTACCTGTTGCAATACCTTCAAGAAGTTTATCCATGTATTCTGCCTCTTTAGCAATTCTGATTTCGCCAACGATTCGGTTGAGTGTTCCCCTCTTCAAAACCTCGATAAAACCTCTGGTACCAATTGTCGATGTATCCACAATAAGGAATTTTTCTGCAATTTCAGGAGATTTTTCCTTAAGAGATTTAGCAAAATCTTCTTTTGCAAATCCTGGACCTGCGATAACGAGGTACCTGAAGTCAAGCGTTTCTAAGAGAGATATAACCTCTGTAAAGAACTCCATTCTCTGGGAACTTTCTTTTCCGTAACTTCTCCTTATATCTGAGATTTCTTCAACACCCCAGTGCCGCAAAACACCAGTTATGGCTTCACCCTCTTCAATTGTCAGGATAACAACCTCTGGCTTCTTTGAGAGTTCTTCTGCATACCTTATCCTCTCAAGCTGCTCGTCTTTCCATTTTTTAATTATGCTCAGTTCTTTTCCAGCCGGGATGTTGATAGTGTGGTGGCCAGAACCCTCAACACCTGCTACAATAATACCCGAGATTCTCAATCTGTTTGCAAATTTATGAAATTCAACTTTTTCAACGTTTATTCCTATCCTGACGGTAACTTTTTCTTTATCACTCCTCAGTTTATCAGAACTCTCACTGATTCGCTTTGTCAGAGAGAAAACTACATCTCCCGGTTCTATTATGTACTTAAGATGCCAGAGGTCATCAAGATTTTCTGGAATGAGCTTGATTTCTCCCTCATTTCCTTTAAGCTGCATCTCGAGAATTCTCATTACCCCAGGTTATTCTGCAGGTTTATAAGATTTGACAGTATGTGACCTGTTCCTCATACAGTTCTCATAAAGAGAGAGGGGGTGGTAGGTGTCGCAATTCTTAACGCAGTTGTGGTATGTTCTCATCGTGTCGCACGCAGGACAATCATATTCAGTTCCTTTCGCACCTGCAATGTGTTCCACCTGATATCTGGTTCTCTCTTCGTTAAAATCCGGGGCACTGCGAAACAGAGTAATGACTTCCTCTACATCAAGTCCTGCGTTCAGAAGGAAGGATGTTACTGCAAACCTTGCCGTATGGGGAATATTAACTCCGCTCTTCAAATCCTCAAGAATCTTCTTCATACATGGAGGAAAGCAGGAAGTGTCCGTCTTATCAAATTTTAATTGCCCTGCTTTTTTCTTTTCTTCGAAGACAACCGGTTCTATGACTTTCAGCGAGGGTTCAATCAGTTTCTTTATCTCATCATCAATCTGAATTTTCTCCACAAGCCTTTCTCTGAGGAATTCCTCAATCAGTCTTATGAAATCATCCTGTTCTATCTCCACAAATCCTTTTTCAAGTTTTTTATTGATTAGCCTCCATTTCTCTGATTTTATGCGAGATGGTGCTTTCAGATATGATGAAATATGCACTCTGTATGTATTCTTTTTACCGTTTAATCCATCTGAGACTTTTATTTTGAAGTCAGTAAATAGCAGAGCAAGTAAATATTTTTTAAATGAGGAATCTTCCCTTTTTATAATCTCTCTATATCTTCTTGCCATCACAACCGCAAACTTTCTCCTCACCCAGTCGTCAAGGCTGGAAACAATCAATCTGGAATATAAGAATGGCAAAACAGACTCTTTTGCTTTGAATTTGATCTCTTCATAACCCTCTACTTTCGGACAGTGTTTGAAGCACTCGCAACACAGGTCGCAGATGCTCCAGTTTATCTCTTTTTTTATTGCATTCTTCGGACAGTAGGATTTACATTCTTTCTCCTCACATGCTGAGCAGATAAAACCGTATTCGGGGAAAATAGGTTCTTCTACTTTTCTAAAAATCGATAAAACGATCTGTTCTCCGGATTTCTTTGCCTCAATATCTACTGTCCTGTCTGATTTAAGAAATTCCTTAATATCTCTGAATTCTTCGTCAAGAAAAAACCTCGCAGCTTTTATGAAAGGATATTTTATGAAAAAAGGGAGCAGAGGGAGATATGCAGCCATATAGTTTACTCTGATTCCTCAATCCTCGGTGCGAGTATGTATTCCACTCCAACTTTTCCTCCGGCAACCTCGAAAACAAGTCTCACAGGATAGTTATTTCCAAGGTAAATTGTGAGTGTGTCTCCCGGGGAAGCTACTTTGATAAATTCCTTTAAATATTCTATTGAGAACATACTCCGTGCATCAGCTTTATTAAACTCAATAAGGTCAGCTTCACTCATGAAGGAGGTTATTCTATCCACATCCCCTTCAGCCTCAATAGAAAAACCATTTTCACTGCTTTTGAAAAGAACCCTGTCACTTATCTTGTCACTTGCCACAATAGCTTTCTTGAATTCGCCTGCATCAATCACAATCTTCGCTGGTAGCTCAAGATTCGGGATCTTTGGTTCCTTTCTTATCGCAGATGGATCAATCAGAGCGACTGAATACTCAACGCTCCCAAATTTTACATTGAGTGAAGTATCATCTTCAAGTTTGAATTCCACGGGTTCATCGCCTCTGATTGACTTGGAGATTTCAAAAATTCTGTTCACATCCACTCCAATTGTTTTTTCGCCATTGGGATTGTAAACCTCGAAAGACTCTTTTGGAACGTTAACTATTACCATTGCAACGTTTGCCGGGTCGACAGCTCTACTGTGAAGCTTGTCTGCCATAAAATGAAAGCGGGCTTCACTCACCAGAGCGACCATTGCACGGGTAATAGACTTCAAAACCTCGCCTGCAACTATTGTATTAATCATGCCAACCACTGAAAATACATAAAGGGAATTATATTTAAAATTTTTCCACTCTTGTTCCCCCTCATTCTTTCCATTAATTTATCTCCCGTGATTCCGGTTATTCACCATAATTTCTCGGTTTCTAACTCCGACAGAATGCCTGAGATGATTCAATTACCTCTCCATTAGGCTCTTTTTCTTGAAAAATCTGACCCTCAAACCTGAAGACATCTACGTTTTCCATCAGCCAGCAATCGGGAGGAAGGTTTGCCTTCATACATGTCTGGGATAAAAATTCTTCTTCATCAAAGTTATACTCAACAGCCACCTGAGGTAGCAAGAGCCCAGAAAAGTATCCGGATGATACCATAAGCCCATGTCTTCCAATTTCAATGTGGTTGGGGAGTTCTTCTTTCCTTACATTGAGCTTTTCAGGAGGGGTCAGAACAGTAACCTCCACTGAGATATCTTCCATCTCCTCAATTACAACGGGGGGGAAACGAGGGTCATCTACCGCAGCAGCGATGGCAGACTCTATTATTGCTTCATCAAGCCTCTTAATTGGATAAGGAAAACCAATACAACCTCTGAGATTATGATTTTTGTTTAAAGTGGTAAAAACTCCTCTCTTCTCTTCAAAAATCCCGCTGAACCTATCTGAAATTATTTCTTTTTTTGACAGGTAGTTCTCTATGGATCTTCTTGCTAACTTAACTGCTTTCTCACCTTCTGAAAGAGTTAGCATAGTATCATTTTCTTTGACTGTTTCATATATTTTTCCCATGATTTACCGATATTACAGCTAAATTTTTAATCTTGCCGAAAGATTTTTACCATGAAAATTCTTGGAGTTGATATCGGGGGAACAAATATTGATTGCGTTGTTTACGATGGAGAGTTCAGTTACATTGATACATTCTCCACAGAAAAAAACATCCAGAATTTAAATTCAATTTTAAATGAGCTCGTTGAGGAACACAGAATTGATGCCATCGGAGCGGGTATCGCCCTCTGGATAAAAGAGGGAAAACCTCTGCATGCCCCCAATCTACCGTTAATTCCGGAACTTTCATTTTCAATTCCACTATTTCTTGAGAACGATGCAAACTGTTTTGCCATTTTTTCTCACCATATATTCAGATTCCCGAATATTTTTGCAGTCACTGTCGGCACAGGTGTTGGCAGCGGGATAATAATAAATGGAGAACTTTACAGGGGTAACGGACTTGCTGGAGAAGTAGGCCATGTTGTTGTGGGGGGTGACGAGGAGTGCCATTGTGGTGGCAGAGGTCATCTTGAGTCAAAATTTGGGGGATGGGCATTGAAGAAGAAGTACGGCAGGGATGTAAGGGATTTAATGAAAGACAGGCAGTTCTTTTACAACACTGAAGAGTTCAGGTCATTTTGCAGGCAAATTGCAAATGTTGTGACAGTTCTCGACCCTCATGCGGTTGTTTTCGGGGGGAGGATTGGTATGAATCTTGATAAAGAAAAATTAAAAGAGTGCGTATGTTCAGAATTGATGTCTCCTTTTTCTCCTATAATTGAAATTCTTGACGATGAGCTTGCTGTGTCAAAAGGTGCATGCATCATGGCAGATAAAAGGCTGAAGGAAAAATAATAAAAAACAGTTTATCTTTTAGTAAAGTAAAGTATCAGCGCAATACCACCAATAATTACTGCAATGAACAGAATACTGACTGTTGGTTGCTGCCACCAGACTGCTGGAGCTCTCACCTCTTCCGGTTCTGATGGAGCGCTCTCCGCAGCAGTTGGTTTTGGTTCAGGAGTCTCAGGAATGGATGCAGCTGGACTCTCGGATGGAGTTGTTGCCGAGATTGAAGTCTCCTCCGTGAAAGTCTCCGGTGCTGTGGATTCCGGTAACTGGGGCGGTACAAATAATCCACCACCACCTCCTCTACCCTGAGTTTGCTGAGCACCTGTTTCTTCAGGAGTAGCGGTTGGTGTGGGAGTTGGGAAATACCCGGGTATGTATGTCAGGTCAATTCTTGCCACAGCTCCCGATTCCCATGTGAATGTCCCCTGACTCTGATCAACACCATCTGCCTGAACTACAAGTTCAAATGAGTCGCATTCCGGAACAATGAGTCTGCTTTTTTCTGGAACACCATACCACCCTTCGCCATTAACTTCAAACTCATCCACCATGTCACCATCCACTTTTGCAATGACTTTCGCATCTGCTGGCAAATCTCCTGTCCCATCCACATTTACTTTACCGTAAATAGACATTGGAAGTTTTGGAGGTTCTTCTGCACTCACAACAATAGCTATCAATAGCATAAGAAAGACTATGGCACTAACTCTCCATTTCGACAGTATCATTTGAAACACCCCATTTAATTAAAATTGATTTTGTCATATTTATACGAGTATGAAGGATAGTTCAGTAACATTGTTCAGATATTTCAGTAAATTTAATCGAATATCCTTATAATTTTTAAATACAGTTATTTTGATGAAAAACGTAAAAGTAACGATTAAATTGAAAAAATGGGTTATTTTAACTCTTATTGATATCATATGCTGAAAGGTAAATAATTTAAACAGAAAGCTCATTGCTTATAACAAGTTAATTTCAGCCAGAAAACCGGGCTCGTGGTCTAGCAGGTTATGATGCCGCCTTTACGAGGCGGAGATCGCCGGTTCGAATCCGGCCGAGCCCACTCCTATTCTGGATATGGATGATTGCCATCTTTTTTCGAGGGCGTTTGCAACATTCTGTGCTGTTAATAAAACTCAGAATGAGGAATGATAAAAATCAGAGTCGTTAAGTTCTTGCTCAAAGCTGAAAAAGAAGAGATGAGGCACAGTCCAACTCAGTCTAAAGCTTTAATCCGTCCCTTCTTAATTTTAACGAGTTCCTCTTTTTCTAGCAGCTTTAAGAGCTCTCTTGCAGCCTCATCATCCATGCTCACATCTATGTTCTCACCAAGTTCGAAACTCTCCAGAACTTCAACAATTTCATCAACCTCGACCTTCCCTTTCCCTTCCAGGTATCTGTGGGTTGATGTAGCTATATCCGCAACCACAAGCAGTTTGAATGCTTCATCGAACTCTTCAATAACTTTCAGTAACTTACTTCGTTCATAAAGGGCATCAGCAGTACTTGTATATACATCGCACACCTTCCTTACATCTATTTTCAGTCTGACATTTATATCGAGCTTCTCAGCCTCCTCAGCATCCTCAATCTCCACATCTATCTCAATATTATCAGCAAGCTCTTCAACATCCCCACATTCATCGATTCCGGAGAATTCAAGAAGTTTATATGCTACATACTCATACCTGCTCCTTTTCAATCCATATTCCAAGTTTTTCTTTATATCTTCTTCTGAGTTCCGAAAAGCCTCAATCAGAATCTCCGCTCTCGCCTCACCTGTAAGATCATCAAGGCTGACATTTCTCTCCTCGCATATTTTTTCAATGCTTGCCGTCAGAAACTCCTCAGGGTCAGAAACTCCTGAAGGCTCAACAAACATGTTCACGAATGAAGATATAAACTCATCAGCGCTCATCGGTCTCTTCAGAATCTCTTCCCCCTTCTTCAGATAGCCTTCCCATTCTCTAACAATTCCTTCATACTCAGTTCCACTGTACTTTCTGACAAGTTCATCAATCCTTCCCCTTATGTATCCAACTTCTTCAATTTCAACGTCAAAGTATGGCTTTATTTCAACCTTAATTCCAGCAGATCTTAGCGCTCCAGCAATTTCCATACCATCAATCAGGTCAAGCGTTCCGATTTTAGTGTGCATAGTCTTTGTTCTGCAGCATATTAATCTATTTTACTGTTTCTTGTTAGCATCTGAAATGGGAAAAGATTTAAAGTTTAATTTAATGATTATATTAATGAGATTGTTGTTAAGCAGAAAAGATACGATGAAGTTGCTCATTTTATCAGAACTTGTAAAAAAGCAGTGCAATCAGAGAGATATAGCAAAGAAATTCGGATTGACTCCTCAGGCAATCTCAGAACATTTCAAGGATCTGATAACAGAAGGATTCATTCAAATCGTGCACAAGGGGTATTACGAAGTTACAGAAAGAGGAAGGGACTGGCTTAACAAAAACCTCCTTGACCTTCATTTTTTCTCCGAAGAACTCGTAAAAAAGCTCTATTCTAAATCGATTGTTGCACTTGCTGTTGGAGATATTGAGGAGGGAGATGAAATCGAGTATAAGTTCCAGGACGGCTATATTTATGCAGGCAGGGCTGAAGAGGGCAATGGTATTGCGATGACTTCCGCAAGTGATGGAGAGGATATTCTTATAAAGCCAATAAGTGGGTTTGAACCGCCAAAGAAAGGAGAAGTGGTGATTGTCAAGGTTCCGGATATTGGAGAGGGTGGAAGTAAAAGAATAAATGTGGATGCATTCAGGGAGTTCGTTAAAAAAAAGCCAAGAAGTATTGTTGTTGCAGTAGGCACCGAAGCACTCGTTGCATGCAGAAAAATAAGGGTTGAGCCAATCTTTTTCGGTGCCAAAGATGTTTGTGTTGAAGCTGCACATCAAGGCAGTGGTGTTATAGTTGCATGTACAGAAAGCAAAATGGATGATTTGTTGAGAAGGTTGATTGAAGAAGAACTGAAATTTGAGATAAAAGAGCTTTATCATTCTGCTTAGGTTTCAGTAGTAGATTATTAGTAACGACAAAAAATTAAGATTCTTATTGACCATAAAAGACAAACGAATATTAACCCCGATGTTACATAATCACTACTCATAAAAAATAAAGCTGAAGTGATTAAATACGCCCCGGTGGGGTAGTGGATATCCTCGAGGGCTGCGGACTCTCTGACCCGGGTTCAATTCCCGGCCGGGGCATTCTTTTTAATTGGACAATAAACGACATCGAGGAAATTATTTTCCAGATGGAGACATCCTGCACAAGTGAAAAACAAATAAAAACCGTGCGAAATAGATTGATTCGATTTTCTGAAGAAATGTGTTACTCATGTAATTATAAGGACATAATTAAGTATTTACACAAATTAAAATCAGAACTTGCACCCAAAACATTACGAAGTCATGTAATTGATATAAAGAGACTGTTAAGACAGATCAACGCACCAATAGCAGATAAAATCAGATTACCGAGAATTCCAAAGCGTAGAAAGCTGATAATCAAGAAAGAGCACATTCAAGAACTTATCAAACAAGCTGATTCCCTCAAGTTCAAATCTGAGAGTTTAAGACTGAAAGCTGCTATCCTGCTTGCTGCTACCTCAGGGATCAGAGCAATGGAACTTTACAAGCTGACAATGGAGAATGTTGACCTTGAGAACAGGACTGTTTATCTGCAGGCAGAGATAACCAAAGATTTCGAAGACAGAGTTACATTCTTCAACGAAGAAGCCAAACATGCATTAATCGAGTACCTTGACAATGTTCCTCTCAAGACAGATAGGTTCTTTGCTGAGTGTACAATGCGGAAGGATTTCAGGAAGCTTGAGGTTGCTATAGGTAAAACAAAGCTCAGGATGAAGCACATGCGTAAATTCTTCTCGCAACAATCAGACCGCTTGGGTATGCCAACTGCAATAAAGAAGATGCTTATGGGTCATGTAGTCAGCGACGATGAGTATGTTTTCTCAAGCAGAGATGTTGATCTTGGACACTATGACTTCCAAGATGATGATGACTTAAAGATAATCTATGACCGATATTGGAAAGATTTTAAGATATTACAAAGTATTTATAGTATTTGACATAACTTACTTAACCAAAATTCAAAAATTCCTTAACCCACTTCTCCGCAAAACTGATTCTCTGAGCTAGCTGGTAAAAACTACTGGAAATAATTCTCTTCAGTTCTTCTAATG
>Ga0209426_1000660_pt1 | contig 30455 bp, 28 predicted proteins | sample Deesub1362B_J571_FD_187697 | JGI IMG/M metagenome (GOLD analysis project Ga0209426, IMG submission 187697) | Deep oceanic, basalt-hosted subsurface ecosystem from Juan de Fuca Ridge flank, Pacific Ocean, CORK Borehole 1362B_J2.571 (SPAdes)... ...
CTTCTTTTTTCGGATTTCTTCATTCAGTTCTTCTGCAGTTAACCACTTAACAACTTCTTTTTCAGGTTTTCGTCCCATGTAGCCATTTTGTAGTTATTGGTTAAAAATGTTTTGTCTAATACTCTAATTAAAAAATAAAAAACTTGGGATATCATTCGCCGCCGATCTCACAGTAATACATTCTGGAAAGCCTGTAATCAGCCGCAACAGGACATTCCCCACAGATACAACCCTGTTTCTCGAATTCACAATCAGATTTTGTTCTTGCACAGAAAAGCCCCTGTTTTCGCTCTTTCATGCAATCGTTATGTGTGGGACAGTTCATGCAGATGCATCTCATCAGATTATCTTTTGTATCTGGAACCTTCAAAATCTCACCTCCTGTTTATTTATCGGCTATTCAACCGGTTTAATCCGGTAAATATTTCCTGATGATTTTTTCGCCAAACCATCCCCTTCTCCATGTAAAGCATCGTAACAAAAATATCTCCGCTCACTGGTTCGACACAGATTCCAGTAACGCCCGACTCCCCTGTGCCGGGAAATCTGTAATCAGGTTCATAATTCAACAGATTCTCAGCGTAAGTGTAAACCTCCCAGTTATTTGCTATTACTCTAATCTGGCCATATAGCTCAGTTACATACAGCAATGGGTCATCTGGCTTCTTTCCGGGGTCTGGTACGTCCGCTAAATTAACCGGCAAATTAAGACCTGTAACCATGAGTTCAAGTTCAAAACCCGGGAAAACCCACCAGTTTTCTGTCAAATCTTTTTTAGCTGTCAGTCTTTACCCCCAGTATTCATTATCCCAACAAATTATCAAGTTTAAACACAAATATTTTTTGCTTTAGAAGACTTGAAATAAATTTTATATAAAGTATATTTATAAAAAATATGAACATCTTGGAAATTCAAATACAATTTCCTGCAACCGCAGAAATTATAAATCAGGTATCACAACAATTTAGGTTACAAACATGATTTCAGAAACCGTATTGAGAGCACTTAATGATGCGGGCATTAAGGAATTCAGCAAATTGCAGGAAGATTCTACAAAGAGGATACTTGAGGGCAGGAACTTACTGATAATTGCACCCACAGGTTCCGGTAAAACAGAGGCAGCAATGATACCACTTTTCAACAGAATTCTTGAATATAAAAAAGGTATTTCACTCCTATACATTACTCCACTGCGGGCTCTGAACAGAGATATGCTGAGAAGGTTGAAGGTTGTGGCTGAGAAAATTGGACTCGAGATTGCTGTGAGGCATGGCGATACCTCATCCTCAGAAAGAAGAAAGCAGTCGCTTAAACCACCACATATTCTTGTAACAACCCCCGAGACTTTGCAGATTCTATTTCTCGGTAAGAGGTTGAGGGATGCTCTGAGAAACGTGAAATTTGTTGTTATTGACGAGATTCACGAGATGGCTGACAGCGAAAGGGGAGTTCAGCTAAGTGTTGCTCTCTCAAGACTCAGAGAATATGGCAGCTTTCAGATTATCGGATTGTCTGCCACAGTAAAACATCCTGAAAAAGTTTCTCCCTTTCTTAATGATGACGTTGAGATAATCTCAGGAGAGAATGAGAAAGCGTACTCTTACAGAGTAATCAAACCGGAAGTGAATGAAGCGGATGAAAAACTTGCCGAAAACCTTTTTGTTGATACAGAAGTTGCTGCACAGCTCAGAACGATTAAAGAAATTGTAGAAAGACACAAATCAACATTGATATTCGTCAATACACGCCAGACTGCTGAAGCCCTTGGAATTAAGCTCAAAAAATTAATTGATGTTGAGATACACCACGGTTCTCTCTCAAAGGAGACAAGAATCGAGAGCGAGAGAAAATTCTCTTCGGGAAACCTTAAGGCACTAATCTGCACATCTTCCATGGAACTCGGAATTGACATAGGTTATGTTGATGCAGTCATCCAGTTCAACAGCCCGAGACAGGTATCAAGACTGATACAGAGAGTTGGCAGGAGCGGACATACAACGCATGAGGTCTCAAAAGGTTATATTGTTACAGGCAGTTTTGATGATATTCTGGAGTCGTGGGTTACTACAGAACTGGCAGAAAAGGGTTTGATTGAGGATGTTACAATTCACCACCTGAGCCTCGATACATTGGCGAATCAAATTGCAGCAATCGCTCTAGAGAGGGGAGAAATTAATGCTGGAGACGTTTACAGAATAATAAAAAGTGCATACCCTTTTCAGAACCTTTCTCATACGGAATTCGTGGAGATATGCAACTTCTTAAGAGATGGAAACATAATCTTCTTCGATGGAGAGAGAATTTCGCCCAGAAGAAAAACACGAAGTTATTTTTATGATAATATCTCGATGATACCCGACGAAAAAACATATCGTGTTTACGACATAACGACAGGCAGAACAATTGGAGTGATAGACGAGACTTTTCTTTCAACTTTTTCGGGTGAAATCTTTGCAATGAGAGGCGAGCTCTGGAGGATTATTTCGGTTGACGAACTCGTAAAAGTTGAACCTGTGGCTGGGGAAGGTGAGATTCCATCATGGGTCGGAGAGGAGATACCCGTTCCTTTTGAGGTTGCACAGAGAGTAGGGAGGCTAAGGGAGGAGATAGCAGAATCCCTGAAAGTCTCTGGGAAAGATAAAACAATCAAAATGCTCATGAAAAGATTCAATACCAGTAAAATAGCCTGCAAAGAAGTTGTGAGCACGATTGAGCGTAACATCAAAGAAGGATACCGGGTTCCATCAGATTCTCAAATAACCATAGACTCATCAGACAACATTGCAATCATAAATGCCTGTTTTGGTCACAGAGTAAATGAGACTCTGGGGAAGATAGTAGCTCTTCTTCTATCTGCGAGGAAAGGCTCCAATGTATCGATAGAGGTAAACCCGTACAGAATTAAGTTATACCCCGCAAATGCTAAAGAAGTTCTGGATATTATTTCTTCAATTGAAGAAGGTTCGGTTGAGTGGCTGGCAGAACGCTCACTGATTGATACAAAATTGCTCCAGTGGAAAGTAGTAAATTCAGCAAGAAAATTTGGTTATCTGGGGAAGAACTATGATTTAAGCAGAATAAACCTGAGAAATTTTATAATAAAGTTGAGGGACACACCCATCTGGCGAGAAGCAGTAAGAGAGATTTTTGTTGAGAAAATGGACATCAAAAGAACCGAGAAGGTCTTATCCTCAATTAAAAACGGAGAAGTTTCTATTTACAATAAAATATCTCCAATTTCAATCGCTTCGAGAGAACACGCCTTCGACCTGCTAATGCCAGCAAAACCAACCTCTGCAATTCTCAAAGTGTTTAAAAAAAGACTCGAAAAGGAAAAATGCATTCTTCACTGTGTAAACTGTAATTATACTGTAAGGACTCACGTTTACCTTATTGATGAACTGTCCTGTCCGAAATGCATGTCGAGGTTGTTAGCCTGTATAAATGGAAGAAGAAAAATTGAGGACTATTCTAAGGAGGAGATTTTCAGGATTGCAAATCTCGTGATGGCTTATGGCAGGAGGGCAATATATGCAATGAATTCACATGGAATTGGGGCTGAGAGTGCTTCAAGACTGCTTTCAAGATTTTATCCGGATGAGGAGTCCTTTTTCCGAGAACTGCTTGAAGCTGAGAAAAGATATATAAGAACTAGAAGATTCTGGGATTAATTTTTATTATATATTTCAGATAATTGTAAAAACCGAAATGGTTATTAAATAGAAGAGGCTCGGAAAAAACACGGGGAGGTCATTTGCCGGGGTGCACAGTAAACCCTCATCGTTCTTACCGTGCTTGCCAACCCTCACCCCGGAGTCCCCTTACCTATTGTCTCTTTAATTTTCAGTAAACCAATTGTTACCCCATATATACCCAGAAAAACCTCCAGTATCCATATAAGCCTGTTTGGTTCGTAAAAATACAGCAATGCTCCTTTTGCAGCTATAGCCGTTGCCGTGACGACAAGCGTAAATGCCATCAGGGCTGATAAACCAATAAGGTCTGCAATATCTCTCAACACAACATTCCTCATAAATCTCATGATAATAGTAGTAACAATATTAATTTAATTCTTTTGGAAAGAAATTGATGATGAAAGACAAAAACTAAAAATCGAAGAACTGAAATCCTGACTCATGAAACGATGCAGAATCTCTCTTCCTGTGAGGTTTGACTCTTAATCAACCCACTAATTCCAGGCAGGTGGTTAAATGGAGGAAGAAGATAAGGAATTCAAAATGAAGATGGATGAATTGCGCGAGCATTTTGGAGATTTAATCTGTGAAGATACACTGAGGACTTTAACGTCATACAGTCTCGGAAGATCCCCAAAATTTAATTTAAAAGAGGTTATAAAATTTGGTGGAAAAACAGAAATAAGATGCAGAATTTTAAAGAATTACGGAGTAAAATCGTTCTCAGGCAGTAAAGGTGCAGGTTCAGTAGGTAATGCACTTATTGAAGTGATTGAAGAGGATGATTCTGATATACGCAAGATTAAAGCTGTATTCTGGAATAATGCAGCCAGAATTTTAAGTGATATCTCAGAGGGAGATATTCTGAGAATTAAAGGCTATTTGAGAAAAAATAAAGGAGAAGTCGAGCTCTCAGTTAATCACCCATCAGATATGGAGGTTCTGGAGAAGAATAGTGCTGAGGTAGAATTCACTCCGGTGTCCAAACTCGAACCACTCGTTCATAGCAGCATTAAAGGGCGCATCAGTGGATTTGGCGATGTGAAAAACTTCAAGAAAAAGATGCTTGCAGAACTCTATATTTCAGATGACACGGGCAGGGTAAGATTAATTTTATGGGAGGATAAGGTATCAATCTATAGAAAAGCTGACATAGGAGATATCATAGAAATATATAACGGATATCCCAAAGTGGGATGGGACGGTGAAATGGAGGTCCATTGTGGATGGAACTGCACAACCATGCTGAGGAGAGTTTAATAAAAGAAAGGTTGATGCTTAAAGCACTTTTCGTCAGCATTCTTATCCTGTTACTTGAGGTTATCTTTGGTTTAATCTCAAATTCTCTTGCACTCATTACTGATGCTTTACATGTATTTACTGATATTTTCTCTGTATTAATCGCTCTGATGGCAGTCAGAATCTCAAGAAGAGGTTGTGATGAGAGATTCACCCTTGGTTACCATAGATTCGAGGTCATGGCTTCATTCATCAACGGACTTCTGCTGCTTGTCGCTGTGGCAATAATCTTCAATGAGGCATACAGAAGAATTGTGGAAGGTGCTGTAATAAATGCTACCTTCATGTTACCTGCTGCAGTTGCTGGGTTGCTTGGTAACATCTATGTCCTCGGGATACTACACGGAGAGCATAAACATGACCTGAACATAAAGGGTGTCTACTTACACGCGTTCTCTGACACTCTGAGCAGCTTTGCCGTAATTGCTGGAGGAATCATAATTGTCCTTACAGGCTATACAAGGATTGATGCGCTGATAAGTATTCTCATTTGCATTTTTATTGGGTTCAATGCAATTAAGCTTTTAAAAGAAAGTTCGATTCTTTTGCTCCACGGCGTACCTTCGGACATTGATCTCGATGATGTTAAGAGATTTATCAGTTCATTCACAGGTGTAAGCAGTGTTCATTCAGTTAACGTATATGCATTGTGCTCGAATGTAAGAATAATTGATGCTCACATTGTCGTCGGTGATATGAGGCTCAGTGAAGTTAATGAGATTCGAGAAAAGCTTGTTAAAGAGCTAAAAAATAGATACAAACTTACTGCTACGAGTCTTCAATTCGAACACAAATGACAGGGTAGTTTACAGAAAATGCTGAGAGTAAAATAGTTTAACACAGGCTTTTGTAAACTCCAGTGGAAACAATGGGGTTCATCATCATATAGTGGTAATAATGATGATTTATTTGATTTCCCTTAGAATTAAAATTTTATTTAAATGATAAATTCTTCCAAATAATATATTAGAATGCATTACTTTAATGAAAAGATTAATATATAAAAAAGTGGTAGACTGGATGGAGGGTTGAAAGTCGAGGTTGATAAAATTAACAGAGTAGAGCTGATTTGATGAGTTTATAAGGGCTGTTAAGAATTTGTGAGGGGGGCTAAATGGCTAAGAAAAAAAATGCGCGGATATTGATTGTTGATGACGAACCGGCAATGAGAGAAGTAATGAGGCTGATATTGAATAAATTTGATGTTGAGGAAGCTTCAAGTGGATATGAGGCAATAAAAAGGTGTGATGTAAATAAGCCAGACCTCATATTGATGGACATAATGATGCCGAGGATGAATGGAATCGAAGCTACAAAGAGAATTCTGGAGAAGTATCCTGACATAAAAGTTGTCGCTGTCACAGCCTATGCAACCCATAAAGGCAATGATATGCTTGAGGCTGGAGCTATAGAGATTCTTGAGAAGCCATTTGGAAGAAAGAAACTTGAAGAACTCGTAATTAGATTGACGAGAGGTTAGGTTTACTCAGGCATTCCCACGGGACCTTTCTTCAGAAATTTCTCAGGGTCTTTCTCAAACATAAATTTACAGCCGGGAGCGCAGAAATAGTAAGTTTTTCCTTTGTATTCCGTCTTTATTGCAGTCTTCTCATCTACTTCCATACCACAAACAGGGTCAACTGCCATATTCCTCCTTACTTTAAACATATATTTATTTAATTCTGTCAGATACAGGAGGAAAAGATGATATACTACTTTTTGTATTTAATTTACATATGCGGGATAAATGGGTAATAATCCTTCCACTTTCCATTTTATCGCTTTTGATTCTAACTTTTTTCTTCTTTTATCCCCTCATAGATGGCATTGTGATGGGAATCGTATTCTCTTATGTTGCCAAGCCTGTAAAAAACAGGTTACTGAGTAAAACCGGGAAAATAGCATCAAGTTTGATTGCGACTCTTGTGATTATATTGCCAATTTCTTTTCTGATGTTCTATGGTGCTTTTCAGGGGATAAATCAGTTAGTTTTCCTGCTAACTCATCAACAGGAATATGTGCAGAACTTTACAGCAACATTGATTGATGCGGGTATTGAAGAAAAGTATGTTTCAGAGTTTTATCGAATGTTATCGTCAGCAATCTCGCTGCTCCAGGATTATCTGAAGCTCTCAGCCATCGATGTTACAGTTAAGACTGTTCTTTTCCTGACTAATTTCATTATCTCTTCCATTGTGTGTTATTATGTATTGCTTGATGGTGACAGCTTTATCGAGAGGATTATGAGAGTATTTCCTGACGAGAGAAGGGAAGGACTCAGGCAGTTTGTTCTTGAAGTTGATGAGACATTTCGCGGACTCTGGTTTGGGAATTTTGTTGTCGCAATCATAATAGGGCTGACAAGCATCCCCTTCTTCATAGCGTTTAATCTGCCGTTTGTTCCACTGTTATCAGGTTTAATGTTTCTTGCAGCCCTAATTCCAGTTTTTGCTGAATGGATGGTGCTTGCCCCAATTGCTGTATATCTTGCATTAAAAAACATCTGGCTTGCAGCATGGTTCATATCATTTGGATTTGTCTTTCTTTATTTTATTCCTGAATTACTTCTTCGCCCATATTTTGTGGGATACACGTCCAAGATTCATCCTCTCGTTTTGATGCTTGCCTTCGTTGGTGGTGCGATTGTAGGTGGAATCGCTGGTTTCTTCATAGCACCGATGATTGCAGGTCTGATGACTGCAGTTTACAACTATTACACAAGAATTGATTAGACCCGCTATAAATCATCATAATTTTGAGTTTTTCATATTCTTAAAATACTATAAAACACAAATAAAACTGGGAGGTAGTGGAATTGAAGTGCATATTTGAGGACATGGTCTGTGAGTATTCAAACGAGATTGAAGGGTGCCGGAGTGAATGCCCGCTTCTAATCCAGAAAGTCCAGTTAATGAGGAAAGAACAGCATACACCCGATAACTGATGTAATACGTTCTTCCCGGAATTCAATTTTTATCTACAGATTCGAATTTCTTCATTTCTTCTAACTTATTATATCGCTATGATTGTAATTATCCTAATGAAAGGCTTAAATAGTAAGAAGTTTTTCTACATATATGCTTCAAAACATTGCTTCGATTATCAATTCACCTGTCCCAAAGATTATTCTTCTTTTTGTTGCCCCAACCACTGTGATAGGATTGCTTGTTTTTCCAAATGCAACTGTTTACTTTCTGGAAAACTCAAATCCATCGTTCGATGACTCAAATGTCCTGGCGGGAAATCTCTCTGCAGATGGGATTGATAAACCATGTGAAGACTGCCATTATGACATTTCTGCAGAGATTCAGAGTACACCTCACCACAGAAACTTTGAATGTACCGTCTGTCATGACGGAATGAACAAAAATATCAGTTGCCTCAATTGTCATGAGATCGCTGGTTTTCACGCTCATCAGAGGCTGATAGACTGGGCTGAGAACAGTACATTGATGTATTCTTCGAATGAAGCATGCATTGCATGCCATACAAGTGCAGACATTCAGATTTACAATGTCAGCAAGGATGAAGTCATAAACATCGGTGCAGACATCAGAAATCTGCATATGTAATATTTTCAGATTGCCAGATTGGAGTTCATCATTATCATCATGTTATTCAAAAGGTTAATGTCTCTCGGGTGTCATTTCATTTCAATGGATGACTTGAAATACTTCACAGTGTCATTTCCAAGAAAAAAAGCGGTAGTGTTATTTATTCCTCAGACCAAAATCGTCACTGCAATTCACTGCACAAATAGCGTATTCTGTAACAGATTTCAACTCTCAATTGACGAATGTCCCCAGTACTGCGAGGTAATTGCAGAGGTTAAGAAATTTGTTCTGAGAGGAAGACAGCCAAGAGCAGTCATTCGTGAGCTGGTGAGAGAGGAAGATATAGACAGAGAGGCATTAAATATTAAAGAAATGATGCCTCTGAAGGTTGAGGCGATATCCTGACCGGAAGATGATAGAACCTAAGAATAATTATAAAAAATGTAGAGTAAAAAATTGCATAATTTCTGGATTGTTGTATCTACTCTGCGCCACTTTTCTAATTTTACTTACAACTAATACTGCAAGCTCGGATGAACTTACACTCAAATATAAATTGAAAATTCCGGGAAATGTTGTGTATGTCACCGATATTGATGGTGATGGACTGAATGAGATGTTTGTTGGCACATCGAAGGTTGGAGAAATAGACTTTCTCTACCTTTACAGGTACCAAAACTGTGAATACGTCAGGGTATGGAGATACAACATATCGGATGACGGGCGCTGGGGAGGAATCACGAGTCTTACTGTAGGAGATACAGACAACGACGGAGAGGACGAAATTGTCGTCTCAACGGGGCAACCGAGTGACACAGGTGGAGACAGGAGTTTGAGGGTATTCGAGAAAGTAAAAGATACTGAGGACTCATTTAAGCCTGTTTATAAATACGAAATCGGGCAGAGGACGGACCCAGCGTCTGTAAAGGTTGGAGATGCAGATAACGATGGTAAAAACGAAATAGTAGTTGGATTGAGCTGGTATGGCAGTAAAATCCTCCAGTTCAAGTATTCGCCTGAGTCTGGTAGTTATGAAGTAAGCAGAGTTGAAGAAACTGGCAGTGATGTCAAGTCGATAGATATTGCAGATGTGGATGGTGACGGTCTCAATGAAATTGTGGCAGGAACTTCTTGCTGGAAAGATTATGGTGTCAGGGTCATTGAATACATTGGTGGAGAGAATAACGAAAAATTCAAAAAAGTATGGAGCAAGCCTCTCGGTTACACAGTCGCAGCCACTGGCGACCTTGATGCTGACGGGAAGCTTGAGATTTTAGCAGTAAGTGGAACGCATTGCGGGAATGTGGACACCCCGAAACCAGGGGTATGGATATTCAGGTACAACATAAGCAGATACATGAATACATGGAACATATCTAACTTCCCTGCAGGTGCTAATTTCGGACAGGGGGGATGTAATCCCGTCATAGGCAACCTTATGGGAAATGCAACCAACGAATTCGCATTTACGATGAATGTCAATGGAACTCATAAGAAAGTGTACATCTACGGGTTTGATGGTGAATTTAAGGAATTTCAATCAGTTGATGCAAATCCTTTCTCCCTGACAATCGCCGATTCAGATAATAATGGACTCAATGAGCTTATAATCTGTGATAGTTTTGACAAAACGATTAAGATTTACGAGTTAAAACCAGAACCTCCTGCCGAGTCGAATCCTGAATCGAACACGAGTGAAAATGTTACAGAAGAGCAAAAAGATCCGATAGCAGAATTACCGGGTTTTGAAGCTGTTTATGTTGCGGCTGTTTTAATTCTAACAGTTTTAAGAAGGAGGTAATCAAAACCTTTTTTTAAACTCACTCTGAAGGTGTAGAACACTTGCAAGTCCAATAAGATTTTCTTTCGAAATGGTGCCATCTGCTACCTCTTTTAATGCTTTTTTTGCATTGAATGCTATACCAAGGCCAGCGTTCTCAATCATTATTCTGTCATTTGCACCGTCTCCAACTGCAACAACAAAATCCTTAGCTATCCCTTCTTTTTCTGCAATTTCCTCGATTATTCGAGCTTTCTCAGCGGAATCTATTATTTTGCCCTTCAGTCTGCCCGTTAGCTTTCCATCTCTAATTTCCAGTTCATTTCCAAATGCATAGTCAAGACCGAGTTCATTCTTAAGTCTCTCAGTGAAGTACGTAAACCCTCCACTGACAAGGCCGATTTTGTAACCAGCGTTTTTGAGGCTTCTTATCAACTCTTTTGCCCCTTCAGTTAGTCTTATCTGGGAATATATCCTCTCAAGGACATTTACCGGCAACCCTTCTAACAATTTTACTCTCTCCTCCAGCGCCTTCTCAAAATTTAGCTCGCCATTCATCGCTTTTCTGGTGAGTTCATCCACTTCCTTCTCAACTCCTGCTGCTTTTGCTAACTCCACTATTATTTCCGCATCAACAATTGTGGAGTCCATATCAAAAATAATGAGTCTTTTCTCCCTCTTTAATTCTGAGAAAGGCTGGATTACGATATCAAGCCCAAAATTCTCAACATCCTCCTTCAGTTTTCTTTTTACAAGGATCACATCACTGCCCCGCAAATCCACAATAAACTCAATTGAGATCAGATTATCTCTTGCGGTAAGAGATGTTCTCTCAATGTTTATACCGTGTCTGTAAAGAATCTCTGTTATCCCATGAACAATTCCTATTCTATCTTTTCCAAGAATGTTAAGCGAGTACAGTTGCTTTCGCTCTGTCATCTGTCTTCTGAACGGAGATATCTGGATTTTCAATCCATTCTGTTCTGCTACATCTCTTAACTTGCCCTTAAGCTCTTCAAGAGGTATACTGGATTTTTCAACATCTCCTGCGATAAACATAACAAATAATCCCTGAATAACAGTCTGTTCAATATCAACGATATTTATTGAGTTTTCTGCAAGTATCTTCGAAATGCCGTAAACTATTCCGGGTTTATCTTCTCCAAATACTGAAACTGCTATCAGATTGCTCACACATGAAACTTGACTGAAAGCTATTTTAATTTGTTGGAGTAATTTTGCCACAACCAGTTTGAGATAACCTTAAATCAACTTACAGCCATGCACCAAAGCAACCTGCCACTTCGGGACAAAACTTAATAAATGTTCAGGATTAATGGTGAACATTCATGTATAAATATGTAACAATGTATAAAAGGTATTGAATTAAAACAACGGTGAAGTTATGAGGATAGGCGTATTCGTGTGTCACTGCGGTTTGAATATAGCAGGAAATGTTGATATAGAGGATGTTATGAATCATGCCAGAGAGCTTGATGACGTTGTTTTTGTTGATGATATTGAATTTGCATGCTCTGAGTCAGGTCAGGAGGAGATTCTTGAAGCTGTGAAGAGTAACAATCTGGATACATTTGTGGTTGCTGCATGCTCACCAAAAATGCATGAAATTACTTTCAGAAACATAGCTTCCGAATCCGGACTGAATCCATACGTGGTTTCAATTGCGAATATTAGAGAGCAGTGTAGCTGGGTGCATAAAGACAGGGAGATAGCTACCTCTAAGGCAAAAGACCTTGTAAGAATGTCTGTTGCCATAGCAAGACATGCAAAACCACTTGAGAGGAAAAAGGCGGCGGTGAAAAAGGCAGTCGCAGTTATAGGGGGAGGGATTGCCGGAATCGAAGCGTCGATAATTCTGGCAAAGGCAGGAATCAAAGTTTATCTGATAGAGAAGAAACCAACCATTGGAGGTCACATGGCTCTGCTGAATGAGGTTTTTCCCACTCACGATTGTTCAATCTGTATCCTTGCTCCAAGAATGAGCGAAGTCTGGAAGAATCCAGACGTTAAGGTAATTACAAACGCTGAAGTGAAGGAAATCAGTGGAAGAGTCGGTAACTTCAGGATTAGGGTTGTGAAACATCCCCGATATGTTGACCCGGAAAAATGTGTGGGTTCAATAGACGATTGCTCCTCAGTCTGTCCTGTAGAGGTTCCAAATGAATATGACCAGTTTGTTGGTTCAAGAAAAGCAATATATCTGCCAATACCTCAATCCACTCCATTCACGGCAGTAGTAGACTGGCAGGCGTGCATAGGATGCAGATTATGCGAGAAAGCCTGTCATCCTCAGGCAATAAACTTTGACCAGAAAAAGGAAGAAGAAGTAATTCATGTGGGAGCAGTAATTGTGGCAACCGGATACGTGCCATTTGATGCGAAAAAGAAGCCAGAATATGGATATGGAGTTTACAGGAATGTTATCACCAACTTCGAACTCGAGAGATTGCTGTCTGCAAGTGGGCCAACCTTCGGGAATCTGAATATTAAAAAGGATGCCAGAATAGCATTCATTCAGTGTGTTGGCAGCAGGGATGAAAAAACGAACAGATACTGCAGTGGAGTTTGTTGCATGGAGAGTTTGAAGAACGCATCGATTATAAAAAGTCGTTATCCGGAGACAGAGATTACTATTTTCTATACAGACATCCGCACCCCCGGGAGAATGTACGAAGAGTATTACAAGAGAGTCATGCTGAGTGGAGTGAGATTTATAAGAGGTGGAGTGGGTAGAATATGGGAGGATGATGGAAAGCTGATTTTGAGGTACGAAGACACCTTAAATGACATTGTGAGGGATGATGAATTCGATTTGGTAGTTCTTGCCATAGGTATGGAAGGGAATACTGAACTCTCATCGGTTATTGGAATACAGAGTGGTGAAGATGGATTCTATGAAGTTGCACACCCGAAGTTAAAGCCAACTGAGACTGACATAAGGGGAATATATGTTGCTGGAGCTGCAATAGGGCCGAGTGATATTCAGGGGAGTATTGCATCTGCTGGACTTGCAGCCTCAAAGGCAATGGACGTTGTATTCTCTAAGGAAATTGATTTCTACCCATTCAACGCATATGTGGATGAAGAGAAATGCACCGGTTGTAAACTCTGTGTGGATATCTGCAATTTTAAAGCAGCTTTTATGAAGGACGGAAAAGCTGATATTGATCCGAATGCATGTACCATGTGTGGTATATGTGTTTCTGCATGTCCCGTTGATGCAATAGACATGGGATTCTACAGTGAAGATAAAATAATTTCTGCGATAGATGCGCTTGCAGAGAACAGGGATTCAGAACCGATTATTCTCGTATTCGCTTGCTGGTACTGCAGTTACGCTGCAGCAGACCTCGCGGGTATTACAAAAAAAGAATATGGTGCGAATTCAAGAATCCTCAGAACTCTCTGTGCCGGTAGAGTTGATGTTTCGTGGATACTGAGGGCATTTGAGAAGGGGATAGACGGTGTTCTCATCACGGGCTGCAGAGAAAATGAATGCCACTTTAAATTTGGTAATACTCAGACAGAAGAAAGAGTTAAGACTTTAAAAAAGCTTCTTGCAGAATTGGGAATAAATCCAGCAAGAATAGGTACTTCATGGCATTCTGCAGGTGATGCCAGGGCTTTTGTGGAGAGACTGAACTCTTTTGAAGAGGAAATAAGGAAAATATCCGAGGGGGGAAGAAATGGAAATTAAGAGGGAAACGAGTTTTGATGAAAAATTCAGATTCATTCAGAATGCTGATGGTGAAATCAGGGAACTTGTTTACGACTATAAGAGATGCAACGGTTGCGGAATCTGTGTGTATTCATGTCCGGTTGCTGCCATAGAACTCTCTGAGATTCATGAAATTGCTAAAGGACTGGAAATGCCCCCTGTCATCATTGATCATCTCAAGTGTGCCTATTGCGGGATTTGCTACTCCCTCTGCCCCTTCAATGCTTTCAAATTTTACATCAATGGTGAGGAAATCGAGAAAGACAGACTGGCAATATCTCCAGTAGCTTTCACAGAAAAACTGGAAAACTGTGTTGAGTGCACACTCTGTTACAGGGTCTGTCCAACAGAGGCAATAAAAAGAAGTGTATTTATAAACAGAGATGATATTGAGCAGAAGAACGAAATCGAGGGTAAAATCGAAGTTGATAAGGAGAAATGCAACTTATGCGGGATATGTGCTGAATTCTGTAAGGTCTTTAAAATGGTAGATAAAGAGGTGACTCCAGAAAGTATAATGCCCTATGACGACATTCTTGTTAACGAGGAAGACTGTGACTACTGTAAACTGTGCGAAAAAATCTGCCCTGAAGAGGCAATAAAAGTAGAAGGTAACCTTATTGATTTCATCCTGCCTGAAAAGATTGCTGAAATATCAATAAATCAGGAATTATGTTCCTACTGCGGATACTGTGAGGCAGTATGCCCATACGATGCGATAAAATCTGTGAAGCCTACAGAAGGTAGCCTGAGATTTTTCGAGAAAAGAAAACAGAAGTGTGAACCACTTTCTTGCATGGCATGTGTCAACATATGCAAGCATAACAGAGTCTGGTGGGTCTCTGATGGTCTGCATTTCAATGAGGATTTCTGCATACACTGTGGAGCGTGCGAGAATTCCTGCCCCTACGACCTCATAGAGGTCAGGAGAGAGTGTTATTACGCAAAAGAACTCATTGACCCTCCGTGGAAGGAGGCATGGAATCAGGCAATAGAGAGAGTTGTCTCAAAAATTAAGCAGAATCATCGGATGCACCCTCTTACAGAGATTCCTGAAGTCATCAAAGAGCCTGAAAAATCCGAAACTGTTAAAAAAAGCATCAGAAAAAGACGGGTGGAAATTAAGGAAGTATCGAGCTTGAAGCGTTTAGAGGAGATTTTAAAAATTGCGGGATACAGAAGGGCTTTCGAAAAAGGAAATGCAGAGTTATTGCTTAAGATAGTGAGGAAACATGCATCTAAAGGGAATAAGGGGAACAAAAAGCAGGAAGCTTGAAGGCAGAAACATCATTCTGGCTGTAACAGGTTCCATTGCAGCAATAGAGTCGGTGAAGCTTGCAAGAGAGCTGGTTCGAAGAGGAGCAGAAATTACTGGTGTTCTGAGCGAGAGTGCAGGGAATATTATTCATCCGAATACACTTGAATTTGCAACAGACAGATTAATCACAGAGATTACTGGAAAAATTGAGCATGTTGAGCTTTCTGATGAAGCAGACTTGCTGTTAATCGCACCTGCAACCGCAAACACAATTTCAAAGATTGCAAACGGAATTGCGGACAGTACTGTCACACTCATTGCAACGATGTTGCTTGGAAGAAGACCGGTGATAATTGTGCCTGCGATGCACGAAAGTATGATAGACAATCCTGCAATCAAAGAGAGTATTAAAAAACTCAAAGAATTCGGAATTGAATTTGTGGAACCATTTTTTGATGAGAAAAAAGCGAAATTTCCACCAATTGAGAAAATATGTCTTCATGTCGAGAGGACACTTCACGGAAAAGAGATGAAGGGGATGAAAGTGGTTGTAAACTCCGGGCCAACACGAGAGCATATTGACCCCATCCGATTTATCAGCAACAAAAGCTCGGGAATTATGGGACAGGAAATAGCGCTTGAATTCTGGAGAAGAGGTGCAGAGATTGTCCACATTACATCAAAACCTCTCAATCTTGATATTCCAGAATTCAGAGAAGTTTACACACTGTCTGTTATGGAGATGCTTGATGCTTCTCTTGAGGAGGTTAGAAGTGGATGTGATTTATTTGTTTCAGCTGCAGCACCATCCGATTTTATCGTTGAAATGGCTGAAAATAAAGTAAAGACATCTGATGAATTAATTATCAAATTAAAAGCCGCACCAAAGATAATAAAAGAGCTAAGAAAGGTCTATGAGGGGTCTATTATCGGCTTTAAGGCTGAAACAGGTGTTACAGATGAGGAATTGCATAAAATAGCCAGTGATAAGATGGCTGAGGACAGACTTGAGATGGTTGTGGCAAATGACGTAAAGGAGAGGGGAATGGGAACAGAGGATACAAGAGTACTGATTCTCACCGATAAAAGAGAGGAATGGATTCAGGGTTTAAAGTCTGAAGTAGCAGAGGCGATAGTTAAGACCTTTATAGAAGAAATCTTATGACATTTTTTGCTCCCGCAAGTATTACATGTTTTTTCTCTGCTAAATTTGATGAAAAACCATTTTTTAGCGGTTCAACAGGTGTAGGGGTTACGCTTGATCTGGGAGCAAGGGTAAAAATTGTCGGGAAGGATGTAACGGTAAATGGAAGAAAATGGGATTTTCCAACTGTCAATTACGTTATAAAAAAGCTCGGTTGTGACTGTGGTGTGGAAATCAGCATGGATGTGCCTGCCGGATGTGGCTTTGGAATGAGTGGAGCGTCGGCTCTTGCAACTGCATTTGAAATAAACAGAGTGTTTGAGTTGAATAAAACGTTCTTTGAGCTCGCAGACCTTGCACATGAGGCAGAAATAACGTGCAGGACAGGGATGGGGGATGTGCTCTGCCAGTGTTTAGGCGGGGTTGTTGTAAGAAGAATGGCAGGAGCACCCTCAAAAGCTTTTTTCGACAGACTTCTCTGGAATTATGAACTGGACTTTCTCATTCTTGAGTCGATCTCAACAGAGGAAATTCTGCAGAATCATGAAAAAATAGAGAAAATTAATAGATTCGGTGAGCAGTGCCTCAAAAAATTTCTTGAAAAACCGGATTTTAAAAATCTTTTCCTGATTTCGAGAGAATTCTCTGAAAAAACCGGATTTCTTGACGATGAAGTCAGGGAGATAGTGGACAGAGTTGAGGCAGAAGGTGGGATGGCTTCCATGGTTATGCTGGGGAGAGTGGTATTCGCATACAACGGCTTTGATGTCCTGAAAGATTATGGAAAACCGTTTAAAGCAAATATAAGCCAGTACGGATTGGAAAACCTTACGGTATGAGTTTTAAATCAAATTTTGTTTATAAAATTTTTATAGCTTTACAATCCTTTATACTGGAAAGATTTTTTAAAAAATCGCTAATTTTTTATAAGTGAATATTTGTAAATTGATTATGGTGGGCATTTTCGAGCTTGATGAGAAAGATAAAGTAATTCTCGAAATACTGGAAAAAGACCCAGAAGTTTCTCAGAATGAAATTGCCAAGCTTGTTGGTCTATCTCAACCTTCAGTAGGGGCAAGAATCAAAAAAATGAAGGATCTCGGTATAATAAATCACACTTACGGTGTGAACATAAAGAGTCCGGGACTTTATATTCTCAAGGTCGATGTGAAGTGTCGCCAGCCAAGAGAACTTTTAGGACTGTTTGATGGTTGTCCTTTTTTCCTCAATGGATTTATTGTGGCGGGAAACAGAAACCTTACAATGATGTTCATTGGCGAGGATCTATCAACTCTCGAGGCAATAGTTGACCAGCACATTCGACCGAGCCCGGATGTTTATGACATAGATGTTGGGATTATTGTCAGAGCAGAAAGAGACACAGTAATTCCAATGAAAATCCATGTTGAACCAGCGGACACCCCTTCCTGCAATTTTAATTGTGGAGATTGTGACTACTGGAGTAATGAGCTATGCCTTGGCTGCCCTGTAACAGGCCATTATAGAGGTAAGATCTGGAAATAATGCATGTTAAGCTTCTTGAAATTCAGGATTGAGAAACTCCTTTTTCCACTGACCAGCAGTGCAGTTAAAATTGGAATCAAGCCGAATTATATCACAGTTGCAGGCTTTATTCTCGGTATCACAGCAGCTTTAATGATCACATACTCCAGAGTTTATGAGGGTGTAATACTGCTTCTTTTAAGCAGCTTTATGGACGTTTTTGACGGGGCAATGGCAAGAAATGAGAACAAAACAACAGAATTTGGCGGTTTTCTTGATTCAGTCTTTGATAGATACGTAGATATAGCCATTTTCATCTCACTCGGATTTCTAACATCCGAATGGTTGCTCTCGGTAGTGGCGCTTGCGGGAGCATTGCTGGTCAGTTATACAAGGGCGAGGGCGGAAATCATCATACCTAAATGTGATGTCGGTGTTGCTGAGAGGGGAGAAAGACTCGTTCTGATAATTATCGGGTTGTTGACAGGTTATGTATGGCACATACTTGTTATTCTGGCTTTCTTAACTCATCTGACTGCTGCTCATAGAATACTGTATACATATTTTCAGAGTCGTGAAATTTAATGAAAATCAGAAATTATGAGAAAATTCAATCAAGAGAACCGAACCAGTCGATTGTCTTCTTTAAACCCTCTTCCAGATTTATCTCAGGTTCCCATTTAAGGAATTTTCTGGCTTTGCTGATATCGGGACACCTTTTTCGTGGATCATCCTGCGGCAGCGGATAGAATTCAAAACTGGAGTTGGAACCGGTTATCTCTCTGACCATTTCTGCAAGCTCCATTACAGTTTTCTCGACAGGATTTCCAATGTTAATCACTTCATTCTCAGCTTCTTCCATCCATGCAAGTCGCATTAAACCCTCAATCTGGTCAGTTACATAGCAGAAACTTCTTGTCTGTTTTCCATCACCGAATATGGTCATCGGTTTGTTATTCAGAGCCTGATCAATAAATCTGGGGACAACTCTGCCGTAAACACCCTCAGCCCTCATCAGGGGACCATATGTATTGAAAATTCTGGCTATTCGAACATCTATTCCATGCTGCCTTATGTACGCCATGCAGATTGCTTCACCAGCCCTCTTTGACTCATCGTAGCACCCTCTGATTCCAACTGGATTGACATTGCCATTGTAAGTTTCAGGAGTTGGTGTTACCTCTGCATCTCCGTAAACCTCACTGGTTGAGGTATATAGAAGCTTTGATCTGTGTTTTTTGGCAATTCCAAGCGCAATCCAAGTTCCGAGAGTGTTGGCTTTGATAATCTGAATCGGAAATTTGTCAAACTCAAGAGGTGAGGCTCTGCTCGCAAGATGCATCACTACATCAATTTTTTCATCGAAAAGTATAGGCTGTGATATATCGTGCCTGACAAACCTGAAGTTATCAAATGACTTCAGGTTAGAAATATTACTCTCAAGACCACTTGCAAGATTGTCCACGCACACTACATCTGCATTCTGTCTGACAAGAACGTTACAGAGCCATGTACCAAGAAAACCAGCTCCACCTGTAACGAGTACTCTCTGCCCCTCAAAACTGATTTCATCGAGATTTTTCAGTATCCTGTTTACTCCTTCAGATATCAAGTTCATGTGTATGTCTCCATCTGAGATATTGTTAAACCCAATCATTGAATCTAAAAACTTTGCCATAATCACATCAGATTGAATTCAGAAATCTCTTTACAGCTTCTCCGAGTTCTGAATCGCTAACTGCAACCTCAATATTTGCAATCAGCCAGTCAAGCTTGTTACCTATGTCGTATCTTTTTCCTCTGAAAAGATAAGCGTACATTCTCTCTCTCATATTCAGCATTCTCATTGCATCCGTTAATTGGATTTCATTCCCCTTACCCGGTTCTGTGTTGCGAATTGCATCGAAAATCTCCGGAGTGAGAATATATCTTCCAAGTATTGCGAGGTTTGATGGTGCCTCATCTTTTCCAGGTTTCTCAATTAAATCTTCAATCAGAAAAACGAAATTCTCGATTTCTTTGCAGTCAACGATTCCGTAAAGGTTGACCTTCTCATGTGGAACTTCCTCAACAGCAATTATTGATGTTTTAAATTTGTTGTAGGTCTCAATCAGCTCTTTAGTGCATGGAGGGAATGTTATTGTATCGCCCAGTAGTAATGCAAATGGTTCATCATCAACAAAGGATTCTGCATAGTTGACTGCATCTCCCAGTCCTCTCTGCTCCTTCTGCCTTACAAAGAATATATTGATTTCTTTAAGAATATTATCAAGTTCCTCTGTGAATTTCTCTTTTTTTGGAATGTCACTCCGGTCAAAGTGATCCTCAATCGCCCGTTTGCCCCTCCCGGTTATTATCAGGATATCGTTAATTCCCGAAAAATATGCTTCCTCCACCACATACTGTATAACAGGCTTGTGAACAACCGGTACCATTTCCTTTGGCTGTGCCTTTGTTATCGGAAGCATTCGCGTTCCAAAACCCGCAGCAGGTATAACAGCCTTCTTTACCTTCATTTACCAGCACACTCCCTCATAAATCCTCGCCTGTCTCGCTTTCTCAATTTTTCTTCCATCTATGACAATCTTACCGCTGTAATCCAGAGATTCAAATTCATCCCATTCAGTGACTATAAGAACCGCTTCCGATTCAAGAACTTTTTCAGGAGATGCATATTCAACTTCAGGAAATATCTTTCTGAAATGTTCAGTTGCTTTGGGATCATATGCCACGACCCTTGCACCCTCAGCCAGTAAAGCACTGATAACTGGTTCAGCTCTCGTCTCTCTAATATCATCTGTGTCTGGTTTGAAAGCCAGTCCGAGAACGCCTATTCTCCTGCCCTTTAAATCAGGAATGTGCTCTTTAAGGAGTTCTATCAATTTCAGAGGTTGCTTCTCATTCACCTCGAGAACCGCTTTGAGGATTTCAGGTTCTTCCCCCACTTCTTCAGCCTTTGATACCAGCGCTTTAACATCCTTCGAAAAACAACTTCCGCCAAAACCAATTCCAGCCCTGAAGAAAGATGGGTTTATTCTGTGGTCTAAACCGACACCCTTAAACACCTCGTAAGAATCAATACCAAGCTTTTTACATATGTTGCCAATTTCATTTGCGAATGAGACTTTTGTTGCAAGAAATGCATTGCTCGCATACTTGATCATCTCGGCTGACATTATGTCTGTGAACAGTTTTTCGCAGTTAAAATCGGAATATAATTCTGAAAGCATATTCTTTGTTTTCTCGTCAGCAAAACCAATTACTATTCTGTCCGGGTGAAAGAAATCCTCGACAGCACTTCCCTCTCTCAGAAATTCAGGATTCATTGCTATTCCAAATTCTTTACCTGCTGATTTATTCGAATTTTTTTCAATCAGGGGTCTGACAACTCCTTCAGTTGTTCCCGGAATGACGGTGCTTTTAACAACAATTGCATGGAAACCAGCTTTATTTCTGATTACATCTCCAACAGAGGAGGATGCTGATTTAATGTACTTGAGGTTAATGGAACCGTCGGGATTTGAAGGTGTACTCACGCAGATAAAAGTTATTTCTGAATTTTTTATCTCCCTGTAATCGTCACTCGCATGGTATCTACCCTTATTTTTTTTCATCAATTCTTCAAGTCCTTTCTCGTAGATTGGGGCATCTCCATTGTTGATTGTATCTACTCTCCCTCTGTCAATGTCAATGAAAATTACATCGTTTCCAAGTTCAGCAAATCCAATTCCGGTAACGATGCCTACATATCCTGAGCCGATAACCGATATTTTCATTTTAATCCCGTTATTTCTCATTTCTTTCTTAATTTAAATTTTTTCCGGGTATAATTTCCCGGGAATTCCTGCTTTTATCATAAGTATAACAAAACAATTATAAGTCAGTCTGTATCATTTAATTTGTGCATGCTATCGTTCTTGCCGCAGGTGAAGGAACACGGATGCGTCCGTTGACATACACACGTCCAAAAGTTATGTTACCTGTTCTGAACAAACCAATTCTGGAGCACCTGTTGATCGAGCTGAAGAAGGCGGAAATAGATGAGATTGTATGTGTGGTTGGATATAGAGATGAGACAATCAGAAGTTATTTTGGAAATGGGAAGAAATGGGGTCTGAAAGTTAAATATATCACCCAGAGGAGGCAGCTTGGAACAGCAGATGCCCTTAAATCCTCATCTCATCTCATTGACGATGATTTTCTGATGCTGAATGGAGATGCAATTGTAGAGAGCAGGGACATTAAAAAAATTATGAAAACAAAAGACATGGCAATGGGTGTCGTCAGGGTCAACAATCCCGAAGATTTTGGAGTCGTTGATATTAAAAAAGGAAAGGTGGTGGAAATAGTAGAGAAGCCGGAAAAACCTCCCAGCGATTTAATCAATGCAGGAATTTATTATTTCCATAATGAGGTCGTGAGTTATCTTGAGAAAACTCCGCAGTCTGTTAGAGGCGAATATGAGATAACAGATACCGTGCAGATGATGATTAAGGATGGGTTCATAGTGAGAGCGAAAGAACTCTCTACGTGGATAGATGTCGGTTACCCATGGGATATGCTGAACGCAAATGAGAAATTGCTTGCCAGATTTAATAACAAAAAGCCCGTGATAAAAGGAGAACTGGAGGGGGGTGTGGTAATAAAAGGTTATGTGGAAATTGGTGAAGATACCATCGTAAGGTCAGGAGCATATATTATAGGCCCCACCATCATCGGAAGGAATTGCGATATAGGGCCAAGCTGTTTTATCCGCCCCTCCACAGTCATCGGAAATAAGGTCAGAATTGGAAATGGAGTTGAGGTGAAAAATTCGATTATAATGTCAAATTCTAAGATACCCCATTTAAGCTATGTTGGAGATTCAGTCATTGGAGAGAACTGCAATCTGGGGGCTGGAACAGTTATTGCCAATCTCAGACTCGATAAAAAGGAGATTTCCGTTTCTGTTAAAGAAAAAAGCATCAGTACTAAAAGAAGAAAATTCGGGGCTGTTCTGGGAGATGGTGTGATGACAGGAATCAATGTCACGATAAACATTGGAGCAATGGTCGGGAATAACGTCTTTATTGCACCTGCTGCAAAGGTTGAAGGCTGCATTGAGCCGAACTCAGTGGTGTTTTAAATGCAAGCAGTGATTCTTGCTGCAGGAGAGGGTCAGAGACTCTGGCCATTCACTGCCACAAAACCAAAAGTAATGATAAAAGTGGCAGGAAAACCGATTCTTGAGTATGTTATAAGAGCTTTAAGAGAATCGGGAATTCTCGATGTTGTTCTGGTGGTGGGCTACAGAAAGGAGAGAATAAAGGACTATTTTGGTGATGGAAGGGATTTTGGAGTTGAGATTACATATGCTGAACAGCCCCAGCAACTCGGTACTGCCCATGCCCTCATGCAGGCAAAGGAATTTATCAGAGGTTCTTTTATTGTCTGTCCCGGAGACAATATTGTGGATAGCAGAACGATTAAATGTGCCCTCGAGCCGTGGACTCTTGTTTACAAGAAAATCAGGCTGGACGGAGAACTAAAATACGGAATGGTTCTGATTGATAACGGAAAAGTGGACTGTGTGGTTGAGAAATCGGAGAAACTGGTCAGCAGTTTAGCAAATACAGGAATATACTCATTTGAGAAAGTCGTTTTTGAGAGAATCGGTAATGAAACAAGCCTGATTCCTGTTATAAATGATATTGCTTCCGAATTTTCCCTGAAGGGTGTTGAAACAGATGGATTGTGGATGGACATAGTCTATCCATGGGATATACCAAAGGTCAATGACCTCGCAATTGATTTTTCAGGGAAGTCTATAGCAGGAAGGATAGAAGGGAATGTCAACATCATCGGAGATGTCAAAATAGGTGAAAATACAATAATAAGGGGCAATTCGTATATCCGTGGGCCAGTCGTTATTGGAAGTGGTTGCGACATTGGTCCAAATTCTGTTATACTTCCGACCACGAGCATAGGAGATAATGTCAGGATTGAAGCAAACTCATATATCTCAAATTCGGTCATCAACAACAATGTAATTATGGCTGCGGGCTGTTTTCTTGAAGATTCTGTAATTGATAAGGGCTGTATTACAGGTATGAGGTTTACAGCAGGCAAGGGCAGTGCGGAAATGAAGATTGGCGACGAAATTCATACAGTTGAAGCGGGTGTTTTCATCGGAGAAAATTGCAGAATAGCAGCAAATGTTGTGGCTGAACCTGGCACTGTAGTCGGGAATAACTCTTCGATTTCATCATTGAAGCTTCTCAGGGGAATTCTGCCAGATATGTCAATGGTGTTGTAAGATGTGCGGAATAGTCGGCTACATCGGATACAGAAAAGCGCACATGGTTATAATCAATGCATTGAAAAGACTTGAGTACAGAGGCTACGATTCATGGGGAGTTGCTGTTGTTCAGGGAAATAAACTCGACATTCACAAACAGGTTGGAGCAATAGGAGAAATTGAATCGCAGGAATTTGGAGAGGCAACCCTCGGAATCGGACATACCCGGTGGGCAACTCATGGAAAACCTTCGGACGTGAATGCACATCCTCATCTGGATTGTAACGGAAATATCGCAGTGGTTCACAACGGAATTATTGAGAATTACCTCTCCTTAAAAAATGATTTGATGAAAGAAGGTCATAAATTTGTGTCCGAGACAGATACTGAGATAATCGCGCATTTGATTGAAAAAAATAATGGAAGTCTTGAGAATGCAGTTTTTTCAGCGATTTCTGTGCTTAAAGGTTCATATGCAGTTGTGGTAATCTCTCCCGATGAAAGGAAGATAGTTGCATGCAGAAATAAGAGTCCATTAATTCTTGGTGTTGGAGACGGTGAGTTCTTTGTCGCATCTGACACACCTGCAATACTCGAATACACAAACAGGGTTGTTTATCTTGAGGACGGAGATACCGTTGTCATTACAGACTCAGGTTACGAAATTAAGAATAACGGAATTAAAGTTGAAAGGATGGTTGAGCTCGTTCCATGGAGTCTTGACGATGCTGAAAAGAGCGGTTACGAACACTTCATGCTCAAGGAGATTCATGAAACCCCACGTGTAATCGAGGAAACCATAGCCGGGCATGTCTCGGATACAATTGAGCTTGATGTGAGCTTTGCGGCAGGCATCTCAGAGCTTGTATTCGTTGCATGCGGGACATCATTACATGCTGCAATTGTCGGCAAGTACATCATCGAAGAGATGTCCGGGATTCCTGTCAGAGTAGAATACGCCTCTGAATTCAACTATCACACCACTCCAATCAGCCGTTCTCTTGTTGTTGGCATCACACAATCTGGCGAGACAGCAGACACCTTAGAGGCTTTGAGAAAGGCAAAAGGTAACGGTGCAAGAATTCTTGCCATTACAAATGTTCTGGGGAGCAGCGTGACAAGAGTTGCGGATTACGTAATTTATACAAGGGCAGGTCCGGAAATCGGAGTTGCCGCAACCAAAACATTCATCGCCCAGCTTGTGGCATTATGTCTGGTTGCCTTAAAGCTCTCAATGTTGCCGAGGAGTGAACTGGAGAGATTCATTCTCGAGATGAGATTGTTACCTGAAAAAATCCGCAAAATACTTGACGAGAAAGAAAAAATAAAAGAAATAAGCGAAATACTTGCAGAATTTGATAATATGATGTACATCGGCAGGGGTATTGCTTTTCCTGTCGCTCTTGAGGGTGCGCTCAAAATGAAAGAAATCTCCTACATTCATGCAGAAGGATACCCGGCAGGGGAGTTAAAACACGGTCCATTTGCTCTTCTTGGAGAAAAAACACCCGTTATAGTCTGTATTATACGAGACGAGACCTATGACATTACCCTGAGCAACATCAAAGAGGTAAAGGCTCGGGACTCTCCTGTATTTGCATTCTCGGATGAAAAAGATAGAGAAATTGATAAATACGTTGATTATGCAGTAAAAACTCCTGAGGTTGACAGGATTTTTGCACCCATTGTACTTTCGGTTGCTTTGCAGTTACTTGCATACTACACCGCAAGAGTAAAGGGGTGCGAAATCGATAAGCCGAGACACCTTGCGAAGAGTGTGACTGTCGAATAGCCTTTTTCCCTGAAGGGGTGTGATTTAAAAACACGCCGGTTAAGCTGAGAGTATGAGGGTGAAAATTGTTGCAGGAGATGTAGTCAGAGAAGCCATACTTTTTGAAGACATTGCACCTGAAACCGTCAGTACAATCAAGAAGGCAATGCCGATAGAGGGATATGTGAATAGATGGGGTGATGAAATTTACTTTGAGACAGAGATTGACGTGCAGAAGGAGGAGAACTCGAAGGAAGTTGTGGAACTTGGTGATTTAGCTTACTGGATACCCGGCAGGGCAATATGTATTTTCTTCGGTAAAACACCTGTAAGTGATGATAAAATCAGACCTGCAAGTGCCGTCAATGTAATAGGTAGGGTTGAAGGAGATTTAGAGGAGTTTAAGAGTGTGGGTGATGGAGAAGAGATTGTAATCACTTCTATCAATCTTGAGAGTGGTTGAGATAAATGGCAAATGATATATTAAAGGCGCTCTGACAGACTCCAACAGGGGTGGCTTAATGATTAGCGTGAACGAAATTGCACTCGACATTGTTGAGGACATGATGGATTACGAGGAGGAGCTCCGTATCAGGTCATTCAGACTCGAAAACAATGCGACTGTCATTGATTGCGGAGTCAATGTTCCGGGAGGATATGAGGCTGGAGTTATGTTCACAAAAGTTTGCATGGGGGGTTTCTGTGATATTCACATTACCATGAATTACGTCAGAGATGTGGCGATGCCGTTTATTACAGAATACACAGACCAGCCAGCAATATCCTGCCTTGGAAGCCAGAAAGCAGGCTGGCAGATTAAGGTTGACAGTTACTTTGCGATGGGCAGTGGGCCTGCGAGAGCGCTCGCTCTGAAGCCAAAGAAAACTTACGAGCTGATTGAATACGAGGATGATGCAGAATATGCTGTGATAGCTCTGGAATCAGACAGAATTCCAGATGAACGTGTGATAGAGTATATAGCAGGAGAATGTGACGTAAATCCAGAGGAAGTTTACGCACTGATTGCACCAACAGCATCAATCACAGGAAGTGTTCAGATATCAGGGCGAATTATCGAGACAGCCCTTTACAGGATGGTTGAGCTTGGATACGATCCGAAAAAAGTTGTAAGCGCTTCAGGAACGTGTCCGATTGCGCCCGTTATGGAGAACGACCTGAAGGCGATGGGTGCAACGAATGACAGTCTGATATATTACGGCAGTGTATATCTGAATTTAGCTGAATACAGTGATTCTCTGGTTGATATACCTTCCAGCACTTCCGGAGATTATGGAAAGCCCTTCTCGGAAATATTCAGTGAGGTAAATTATGACTTCTACAGGATTGATGCGAGTCTTTTTGCACCGGCAAGAGCTGTAATCAACATCCTCAGAGATGGAAAAACGCACGTCTTCGGTAAATTAAATCCAGATGTGCTGTTAAAGTCTTATCAGATTGAATAATGAGACCATTATATTCAAAAGATATAAATACTAATTGTGCATATCCTGAACAGGTGACGGGGAATGGACGTTCGTGGTGATATAGGTCTTGTGGCAATTATGGTGTTCTCTTCTGTGATGTTGACATATAAATGGCTCTCACTCTACGACAACGTCAGCTCTTCAGTAATCTTCTTTGCTTTTCTGCTGACTCTGTCACTCGGTGCGCTCATCATCAGCATTGAATTGAGGATGAAGAAGGTTATGGAGGAATTTGAGAGCACAAAAAGAGCAATTGCAGTGAATGCAGACGACATTGAAAGCAGGGTGGAAGGGAAGCTGAACGCATTTATTGTCCCCCTCGAAGAGAGACTGGACAGAATAGAGAAAAGAATATACAGATAAAATTTTAAATAACCTTTTTTTGCTTGTAGAAAATGCAGCTCTGGTATTTTACCTGATCAAGGTTGCACAGGCAACTTCTTTCCTGCAAACCCTCACACCGCCAGCTGTTCTTCCCTGTATTGATATGCCCTTTACTGCAACCTTCAGGGCATAGCCGTCCATGCTGAAAATCAGTAAATCCTCGTCACCCTCAACATACTCTGTGAATATGACCTTTCCTGTTTTTTCTGAAACCCTGATATTTATCACGCCCAATGAACCTCTTGCTGTCAGTCTGTACCTTTCAACAGGTGTTCTCTTACCATACCCTTTCTCAGTGAGAGTAAAGATGTCTCCACTGCCCTTTACTACAGCAATGTTTGCAATCTCATCATCACGCCTCAACTTTATGCTTTTAACGCCTGCGGCCGTTCTTCCATACACGGGTACTTTTTCAACGGGGAATCTGGCAAGCTGACCATTTCTGCTTGATATTACTATCTCATAGCCATCACACAATTTCGCATGTGCAATTCTTCCGGATGATGCGATAATTCCTGCTCTCTTTGCATTCTCGAAGTCTGAAAGAAGAACTCTCTTAATATGACCATCCTCATTCAGTACGACAACCTCTCCGCTGAAGTCTGGCGTTGAGATGATAGCAACAACTTTTTCATCCTCTCCAGTGCCTATGTATCTCCTGATGTGAATTCCTCTTCCAAGCCTCTCCTGCTTTGAGATTTCATACGCATTAATCCAGTATGCTTTTCCAGCATCAGTGAAAAACAGCAATTTGTGATGAGTATTGCAGACTGAAATGATTGAAGGGAGGTCACTCTCCTTGAGGCTGAAACCGATTATCCCGACTCCACCCCTCTGCTGTCTTTTAAATGTTTTGATATCCATTCTCTTGATGAAACCGTTCTCTGTTAGAACAAGAAGGTTGTCTTCAGCAGCAACAAGCTCCTCAACAGATATTTCGCCCTCTTCAAGAGTGATTTCAGTTTTTCTTCCATTACCATATTTTTCTTTAATTGAGCTCAACTCATCTGTAATAATCTCGTCAATTTTTTCTGGTAATGCAAGAATCTCCCTGAATGTTTTTATCATATTCAAAAGCTCTTTATACTCATTTTCAAGGGCTTCCAGCTCAATTCCAGTTAGTTTCTGTAATCTCATCTGTAGAATAGCGTTTGCCTGAATTTCTGTCAGATTATATGCCTCAATCAGCGCAATTCTTGCCTTCTCAGGTGACTCAGATTGTTTTATCAGCTGGACAACATTGTCAATGTCCGAGACAGCTCTTCTCAATCCTTCAACAATATGTAAGCGTTCTTCTGCTTTTTTAAGATCGAATTCAGTTCTTCTCCGGATAACCTCTCTCCTATGCTTTACGTATTCTACAATAAGTTCTTTAAGATTCAGAATTTTTGGTTCACCATCCACCAGAGCGAGATTTATCACTCCAAAGGTCGTCTGGAGATTGGTAAAAGTATATAGTTTATTTATCGCCGTCTGGGCATCACCTCTCAGCTCAAGTACAACCCTGATTCCTTCTCTATCAGACTCGTCCCTCACATTTTTAATTTCTTCAAGCTTGCCGTCTTTAATCAGTTCTGCAATTTTCTCGACAAGCTTCGATTTATTCACCATATAGGGTATTTCCCTGATGATGAGAGTATCATCTTCAAGGTCTATCCTGCCCCTGACAGTTATTTTGCCTCTTCCAGTTCTGTATGCGTCTACAACTCCCCGTCTGCCTACGATTATCCCGCCAGTTGGAAAATCTGGAGCTTTAACGTAATTCATCAATTCACTGACTGTTATTTCCGGTTCTCTGAGATATGCTGTGATTGCATCGCACACCTCAACAAGGTTATGGGGGGGGATATTTGTCGCCATTCCGACTGCTATACCACTCCCACCATTAATAAGCAGGTTGGGAATGCCTGATGGAAGAACAACAGGCTCATTAAGAGTTGCATCAAAATTTGGAGTGAAATCAACCGTCTCTTTCTCAATGTCTGTGAGCATCTCCTCTGCGATTCTTGCCAGCCTCGCTTCCGTGTATCTCATCGCAGCAGCAGAATCTCCATCTATACTACCAAAATTGCCCTGACCGTCGATTAGAGGATACCGCATGGAGAAATCCTGAGCCATTCTCACGAGAGTATCATAGACAGCGGTGTCTCCATGAGGATGGTACTTACCAAGCACATCACCGACAATTCTCGCACACTTTCTGTGGGGTCGGTTGCTTCTCAAACCCATTTCATACATCGCATAGAGGATTCTTCTCTGAACAGGTTTCAAGCCATCTCTGACGTCTGGTAAAGCTCTTCCGACAATAACACTCATTGCATAGTCAATATAAGAGGATTTGAGCTCATGACTTATCTCACGAAGAAGTTCCATTACTTAAAATGCTGCTGTCAGATTTATAAATGTATCTTGATGTGTTAATTTTCTGAATATTCCATTTAGGGTGCTTACAAAATTACCAACAAAATACCAATTCTAACATCTCAATACTCTAAATAACAAACCCATATAACTCCCTACAAAAAGATACATAGCCAAATACGTTTCTACAGGGAACAAACCTGAA
>Ga0209426_1000661_pt1 | contig 30446 bp, 28 predicted proteins | sample Deesub1362B_J571_FD_187697 | JGI IMG/M metagenome (GOLD analysis project Ga0209426, IMG submission 187697) | Deep oceanic, basalt-hosted subsurface ecosystem from Juan de Fuca Ridge flank, Pacific Ocean, CORK Borehole 1362B_J2.571 (SPAdes)... ...
ACCTTCGACGAGTACGCCAAGCTAGGAGTTGAGCACATAGTGATCTGGAACCTGACCTATTTCGGCGATGCCAGCAAGGTCAGAAGCTCCTATGCGCTGATAGATGAGGTGATTGGGCATTTCAGGTGATGGTAGCCAAGAATGCTGATCCAAAATACAAAGTTTAAATAAAATGAACCAAGCTGTCAAGTATGTTCAGGATGGAGATGGACATCAGGTTCAGGGACATCGACATGCTGGGCCATGTTAACAGTGCTGTTTACGCCACATATCTGGAAACTGCTCGAATTAAATATTTCCTGTCCAGATTCGGGAGATATGAGCCAACATTTGTGCTGAGAAGGGCAGAGTTAGACTACCTAGCACCTCTATATCTAGGCGAAATAGCTGTGGTTGAGATGTGGGTTGGCAGCATTGGTGAGTCAAGCTGGGAGTTCCGCTATCGAATTACTGAGAAAAACTCGGGTAGAATTGCTATAGAGGCTAAAACCATTCAGGTTTGGATTGATCCTGACAAAGGAAGTAAGGTGAAAATACCTGAAAAAGTAAAGGAAGTTCTAGAGGCAGATAAGGCGGATTAATTTTTATTGATTATCTCTGTTATTGCCTATTACTAGTTTCCTGAACTCAAAACTTAAACTCGCCTTAAGGTTATATTGGGTGGACACACCAATTGACATGTGGAACGTGCATGGTGGTCTTTAACGCAGCAGGAGATTTTGCACCATCTCAGAACAAAAATTGATGGGCTGAGCGATGCTGAGGCTGAAAAAAGGCTTGAAATCTACGGATATAACACAATTCCTGAAAGAGGAAAGTCTAGCCCTTTAACAGTTTTTTTACGGCAGTTTAACGATCCACTCATTTACATCCTGATGGTTTCGGTTTTGGTGCTATTTTATCTAGAACAAATAATAGAGATGTGGATAGTCTTTGCTGTGATAGTTGTAAACGCCACTGTTGGCTTTATTCAGGAATGGAAAGCAGAAAAGACTGTTGAAGCCCTCAAAAAGCTGATGGTGGTAAATGCCAGAGTCAGGAGAGGGGGAGCGGTAAAGGAAGTAGATTCCACTTTTCTTGTTCCCGGGGACGTGATTTATCTAGAGCCCGGAATGAAAATTCCAGCTGATGCAAGACTGATTCGTTCCACAAACCTGAGAGTGGATGAATCCCTGCTGACTGGCGAATCTGAACCTATAGATAAAACACCCGAGCCAGTTGATGCTGATACTCTATTACCTGACAGGAAATGCATGGTTTATGCGGGAACATTAGTTGTTGAGGGTAATGGCATTGCAGTGATTGTGGCAACTGGAAGCGACACAGAGCTGGGAAAGATAAGCGGAAGCGTTCAGGAGGAGGTAAAGGTTGAAACACCAATGATTAAGAGGGTTAAGAAGTTCGGTAAGCAGCTTTCCATTCTCGTCATCTTGATATCCATCTTCAATTTCGCCATAGGGATTGTTAGGGGTTATGACACAGCCTTCACATTCTTAGCATCTGTCAGTCTTGCGGTTGCGATCATTCCAGAATCTCTGCCAGCTTTGATAACAATGTCCCTTGCAATGGGAGTAAGAGATATGGCCAAAAAGAGGGCAGTGGTCAGGAAATTACCGGCAGTTGAGACCCTTGGCAGTGTGACAGTGATATGTACTGATAAAACCGGGACGCTTACCCAAAACAGAATGGGGGTTGTTAGCGTTCAGACGATAAACAGAACGTATTCCGTCACCGAAAAGGGCATTTTCGTTAATGGTGTTCAGGTGGATGCAAAAACCCAAGAAGACTTGAGAAAAGTTCTTGAGGCAGGATACATCTGCAACAAGGGGATTGTCGAGAAAAGAGATAGTGAGGAGGTAAGATTTCTGGGAGATCCCACTGAAGTTGCCCTCCTTGAGGTGGCCGTCAGAGAGGGTGTAACGCCGAGCTATGAGTTGATTGATGAAATTCCCTTCGATTCAAAGCGGAAATTCATGGCTGTTGCTGTGAGAAAGGATGAGAAGGTCATAATTTACGTCAAAGGCTCCCCTGAAGTGGTTGTGGATATGACTTACAACGGTCAGGCTGGATTTGCTGAAATCTGTGCCTCTCAAGGCATCAGGGTTCTGGCTTTCGCTTGCAAGGAAGTGGAGGAATTTAATGGAATTGTCCTCGAAGATCTGGATTTTCTAGGTTTCCAGTGCTTGATCGACCCGCTTAGGGAAGACAGTATTGAGAGTGTGGAAAAGTGCAGGGAGGCAGGAATAAGGGTAGTGATGGTAACCGGAGACCATCCTGCCACTGCTCTCTACATTGCTAGACAACTCGGCATAGGTGAAGATGTCATCACCGGCTGGGAACTGGAAAAAATAGACGTTAAAGACGCCATCAAGAAATACAATGTATTCGCCAGAGTATCTCCAGAGCAAAAGCTGGAGATCGTCAAGGCATTTCAGGAGTTTGGTGAGGTTGTTGCTGTTACCGGCGATGGCATCAACGATGCCCCTGCTTTGAAAAGAGCTGACGTTGGTGTGGCTATGGGTAGCGGAAGTGATGCTGCAAAGGAGGCAGCAGACATCGTGCTACTCGATGATAGCTTCTCAACGATTGTTGATGCTGTGGAGGAGGGTAGAAACGTATTCAGAAAGATACAGAGAATCATTGCTTGGACTCTTCCAACTAATGGAGGAGAGGGTTTCATTGTCCTTTCCGCTTTCCTGCTAGCCCTCCAGCTCCCTGTCCTTCCTGTTCAAATCCTGTGGATAAATACTGTGACTGCTGTTCTTCTGGGGATTACGCTTGTATTCGAGCCCATGGAGGGCAATCTCTTAAAGCTGAAACCCACAAAAAGTGAGCTTATCAACAGAACTATTGGGGTAAGGATACTTTACGTATCCATACTGATAGTTTTGATTGCCTATGCAGCTCTCTGGCTGGGAGGCAAAGAAAGGGCTGTTGCTGTGAACGCAATAATCGCCTGTGAAGCCTGGTACCTTCTGACGGCACACATTGATAAAAGCATTAAAGAGACGGGATTCAGGAATAAGGCTTTGCTCTTGGGCATCATTTTGATTGCGGCTTTACAAATTACTGTAACGAACACAGCTTTTGGTACAATCCTAAAATTGCAGCCTTTATCTGCTTTTGAGTGGCTTATGGTTGTTCTTGTATCCCTTGCAGTTTTCATATCAGTCGAGGTTGAAAAAGCGTTGAGGGGGTATCGAGAAAAAATTGAGAAAATTTCGCAAAAGTAATATAATGAAGACCCTCCTTACACCCCATGATTTCATTTCTGATAATTTTCACACTGGCAGTTGGTCTCTACATGGCTTGGAATATAGGGGCTAACGATGCTGCAAACTCCATGGCAACATCCTATGGAAGCAAAGCTTTAACTCTCAGGCAGATCATCATAATCGCCGGAATCTTGGAGTTTCTTGGAGCTGTCCTCTATGGGAAAAGAGTGACCCACACAATTGCTAAGGGAATTGTGCCCATAGAATCTCTTCCAGCGGAACTGGTGGCGATAGGAGCTCTTTCAGCAATTCTCTCAGCCGGTCTATGGATAACTCTGGCCACGTACTACCATCTACCTGTCTCCACCACGCATTCTGCTGTCGGAGCGATGCTCGGTTTCGGTCTGGCTACTGCAAGTCAGAGATTGATATCACTGAACAACATCAACTGGGCTGTAATGTATAAAATTGTAGCAAGCTGGATTGTGTCACCTATATTTGGGGCTTTTATGGCTTTTCTAATCTTCACCTTCATTCGAATGATTATTTTTGAGAAGTTCGATGTTGAAGCGGTGGAGCATGTCTTTAGGTATCTCCAGGTTGGTACTGCTTGCTATGTTGCCTTTGCCCATGGAAGCAACGATGTGGCGAATGCAATAGCTCCGGTTGCGGCAGCTCTGGGTTACATTGGCGTTGAAACTCCAGTTTGGCTTCTTGTGTTAGGAGGCATTGGGATTGCAGTGGGTATAGCAACTTGGGGCTACAGGGTCATCGAAACTGTAGGAAAGAGGATAACAGAGCTCACACCTACAAGGGGTTTCTCTGCTGAGTTTGCCACCGCAACAACAGTTATCATCGCCAGCTCTTTGGGAATGCCCATCTCAACAACCCACACCTTGGTTGGAAGCGTAATTGGAGTTGGTCTGGCAGGGGGCCTAGCAAGCGTTGATCTCTCGGTGGTGAGAAGGATAGTAGCATCCTGGCTGCTCACAGTTCCAGTGGCGGCAGGTTTAACTATCGCAATTTACACAGTAATGGTGGTGCTGATATGAAGTTCATAAGGAGCGTAACCGATGTGTTCGGATACTCTCCCTTTGACGCCTTGCATCGCCATGCTGAGCTGTGCGGGCAGGCAGTGGTTAAGCTGAAGGAGCAGTTTGAAGCTTACAGGGAGGGTGACTTTGAGAGGGTGAAGAAACTTGAGAAGGAGATAGATGGCCTGGAATATCAGGCTGATCTTTTAAAACAGGAGATAAGGACACATGTCACAAAATCCCTCATGCTCCCGGTTGACAGACAGGATTTGCTTAATTTTTTGAAACCCCAGGATAGCATAATTGATTATTGCGAGCACACAACCCACATGATCACGTATCGGAAAATGTCAATCCCCGATGAAATGTGGGCAGATTTGATGGAGCTGCTGGAGAAGGTCAAAGAGACAGTTATGAAGTATGAAGAGCTGGTTGACCACGTTGCAAAACTCATAGCAACTTCATTCACCAAAAAAGAGGTTCAGGATGCAATGGAACACGTTCCACAAGTAGAAGAGCTGGAGCATCAGTGTGATAAAGTTCAGATAAGGCTACACAGAAAAATCTACAATGCAGAAAACATGAATCTGCTGGATGCCCTCCTGCTCAGAGAACTGGTAATTCAGCTTGGAGAGATTGCAAATAACACTGCCAGAGCTGCAAACGCCTTCAGGACAATGGTTCTAAGCAGATAACTTTTTAAATGGGTTTTCAGATAGAATTTTTTAATTTTTTTATTTAAAAAACTTCAAATATTTAATGGTGGTATCGGGTGGTAAAGATGGATGCATAGAGATCTTGTATAGCTGCAGAAAACATCTGCAGACGAGTATAGGAGAGGCAAGGAAATTTACAGCAATTATTGCGTTTCATATCGTGAAAAGAGGGGAGACCTTAAGAAGGACGAGGGGGCATTGATTACCAAGTGATGAATTCTGGAAAAGTGTGGCTGATAAAGAAGTGAGAAATGTCATCGAGAACGGTAAAAATAGTATGCTTGCATGGAAAGGTGTACTCCAGCGATGAGGAAATAAATGCAGTAATGATTTGCGTCAAGTCTCTTTTCCAGACGTCGGAGGCTATGGAAAGTCTGGGGTTTGAGGCCATTGTTGCTTTGCTGACCATTGCAACGAAAATAATTTAATCCGAGAGGATTCGTAGCCTTAATTGTAAGTTATTACTATGCTGAATATAAGGGGGCATCATCATGAAGATCCCCACTGGCATTCCCGGTTTTGATCAAATCCTTAAAGGAGGACTTGATAAAGGCTGGAGCTACCTGATCAAAGGTGAGCCGGGTACGGGAAAAACCACTTTCGGATTGCAGTTTCTGCTGAATGGAGAAAGGTCAGTCTACATATCCTTCGACGAGATCCATGATGAGGTGAGGCTTCAGGCTGAAAACTTCGGCTGGGACATTGACAGCATCCACTTCGTGGACAAGGTAAAGGATATGGATATTTTAAGCGGTAGCGTTCTGTTTTACGACTACGACAGCATTGTGGACATAACAGAGCTCATCGAATCCATAACGAAGCTCAAGGAACTCGAAAGCGTCGAAAGGGTATTCATAGATGGTATAGGGGTTCTGAAGGACGTGACCAAGGACGACTCAATTTACCGCAGAATACTGTCCTCCATCGTCAACTTCCTGAATTCAATAGGAGCGACGACGATAATCTCAGCTGAAATGATGCATGGTGTTGGCAAGGATATCATAAGTTATCTTGTGAGCGGAGAATTCGTCTTGAGACGGGTGAAGAGAAGAGATGGGAGGGTCCTCAGGACGATAGAGGTTCTCAAGTACAGGGGCGGCGATGCTTACCTTGGTGAGCACTATTTCAGCATAACTGGCAACGGAATCGTCGTCCATCCAATAATCCCTGTTTATAAGCCAAAGAAGTACGAGATAAATCTTTTCTCCACCGGAAATGCGGAACTTGACAGAATGCTGGGGGGCGGGATATACAAGGGATCGAAGGTCTACATAGCCGGAAAGACTGGAGTTGGAAAAACAAGCTTATGTTTACAGATTCTGAAAGAGAACGATGAAAGGGGTAACGTCGGAATCCTTTATGCGTTTGATGAGTCCAGGGATATCATTTTGAGGAAGTACAAAGAGGTGTTCGGCTACGAGCCCAAGAAGCTCATCATAAGAGAATTAAGCGATGCAAGCCTGGGAGAGTTCTACAACATGGTTGTCGAGGACATAAGGCTTGGCCCAGAAGTAATTGCCATTGATCCTTTGAATGCCGTTGATGAGATGGCCCTTTCGACGGCAGAATTCATATCGGCTTTGTCTTTGCTGAAGGAGCAGCTTGAGGCCCTTGGAATAACCTTTATCGGCACATATGAGATAGCTCAGCCCGTATTCGAGTTTCATTTCACTGGAGCCGGGATGAGCAGGTTTGCAGATTATCTGATAGTGGGCAGGCACATGGAAGTGGAAGGAGAGCTCCTTAAAACAATTGCAGTTATCAAGAACAGGTTCGGAAATCATGAGAGGACAATAAGGGTCCTTGACATAGTGGACGGCGAAGGGTTGAAGATAGGGGAGCCGCTGAAAGAATATAGAGGATTGATGAGTGGTGTGATTCAAAAAGCGGAATAGAACATAGCTTCACTTTATTTTATGAAATTCACTTGGCAAACTCATCATGACACCAAGACCCACGCTTTTACCAAACCACTCTAATTTGACATCTTGTCAAGAATTGTTGATAATATCGACGAAAAGTTCATTTAATTTTTCACTATGAATCATAAATAATGATGGAGACCGGCATTGAATCAAAAAATAAATTTGCCAGGTTCGACAGGGCATTTCTCAGGCAGATAGGAATGTTTCATAAGCCCAGGAGATTCAGAACCCAGGTTTCCGATGAAGAACTGCTGGAAGATCTTGAAAGGTACAGGGAATTCGCTCTGAAACTTGGGTGCCAGGATGCTAAAATCATTCCCGCTTCCATGGTTAATGTGGATGAGAGACTCAGGCTGAAGTGCAGAATTTCAGTCTGCCATCACTACAATAACTGCATAAACTGCCCTCCTCACAGCCCGACAGCTGAAGAGATGGCAAGGATAATCCCAAAGTACAGGTATGCCTTAGTCATAAAGAGGGACGTGGAGCCAAAAGAGGACTTCATAGACCCTAAGAAAGAGGAGGACATAGCCAGACATTATAGGAAGAATATGGAGATCGTAGGGCTTATTGAAGCACAGGCCTTCAGCGACGGCTATTATTTTGCCATGGGCTTTGCTGGAGGTTCATGTCAGCACGCTTTATGCATGATGCAGCCCTGCAATGTCCTGCAAGGTAAGAGGTGCAGATTCGTTCTGAAATCTCGGCCTGCCATGGAAGCTGTGGGGATTGATGTAATAGATCTCGCAACAAAGCTTGGCTGGGAAGTGTATCCTGTCAGAGCCAGGCCAATACCGCCTGAGGAGTTTCCGTGCGCTACCACATTCGGGATCGTGTTTGTGCATTGAATATTGTACTGTACAATCCAATCTGCATCAACATTGGAAAGATCAACCTCGGAACTCCAAAAGTATTCTTTTTTATTTATCGGTATATTAGCCATATCATCGGCCCACCCACCCGTCTCAAAGCTTCATAGAGATAGTATACTCTGAATGTTTACCAAAACTACTGAAATGAAGCTATGGAACGGAGGAGTGGCTGGGTGGGTCGGATAAATAACTCTGAATGGGTTAGAATGAAGTGAGTTCAAAAATTCAAAAACAAGAACGATTAAATGCGATAACCAAACATTACCCTTAACTTTTTTAAACCAGTTACCAACCCGGCATAGGTGGTGTTATGCCGGGCTACGAGAAGGTAAAACCCCCAGAAAATGGTAAGAAAATCCGATATGAGGATGGAAAGCTCATAGTCCCCGATAATCCAATAATCCCCTATTTCGAGGGTGACGGTATTGGTAAGGATGTCGTTCCAGCAGCTCTGATGGTTCTTGATGCTGCGGCTGAGAAGATAGGTAAAGAAGTTGTCTGGTTCAGGGTATATGCGGGAGAAGATGCATACAAACTATATGGCGACTATCTGCCGGCAGATACTCTTAACGCTATCAAGGAGTTCAGAGTCGCTCTGAAGGGGCCATTAACCACTCCTGTGGGTGGAGGATTCAGGAGTCTGAACGTTACCATCCGCCAAGTTCTCGACCTCTATGCCAATGTAAGGCCGGTCTATTATCTTGATGGCCTGCCGAGTCCCCTGAAAAAGCCCGAGCTGGTTGATCTGGTCATATTCAGGGAGAATACCGAGGATGTTTATGCTGGCATCGAATGGCAGAGGGGGAGCAGCGAAGCTCTGAAGCTGATAAAGTTCTTGGCTGATAAGTTCGGAGTTCAGATTCGGGAGGATTCCGGAATAGGGATCAAACCCATAAGTGAGTTCGCCACAAAAAGGCTTGTCAGGATGGCAATTCAGTATGCCATTGACAACGAAAGGGAGAGCGTCACCATCGTCCACAAGGGGAACATAATGAAGTACACTGAAGGAGCTTTCAGGGACTGGGGGTATGAAGTGGCGAAAGAAGAATTTGGAGATGTTACCATAACCGAGGACGAGCTCTGGGATAACTACGGTGGGGAAGTTCCCAAAGGGAAGATTGTGATTAAGGATCGCATCGCCGACAACATGTTCCAGCAGCTGCTTACCAGAACGGCAGAATACGATGTCTTGGCGATGCCGAACCTCAATGGAGATTACATGAGCGATGCTGCAGCAGCAATGGTTGGTGGACTTGGAATTGCACCGGGAAGCAATATCGGTGACGGAATGGGAGTTTTTGAGCCTGTCCATGGATCTGCTCCGAAATATGCAGGGCAGAATAAGGTGAATCCAACAGCAGAGATCCTGACGGGAGCTTTAATGTTTGAATACTTGGGCTGGAAAGAGGCAAGTGAGATTATAAAGAAGGCAGTTGAGATGACAATCAAGAGCGGAATCGTAACGTATGACATACACCGCCATATGGGTGGAAAGCTTGTTGGGACACGAGAATTTGCCCAGGCAGTGGTTGAGAATCTTCAGACCCTTTAAGCCATAAGGTGATTTTATGAAGATTGCTCTGCTGGGCGGCACCGGACACATAGGTGCTGGCCTGGCCTTCCGCCTCAAACTTGCAGGCTATCATGTTATCGTGGGCTCCAGAAAACTGGAAAAGGCCCTTGGAAAAGCAGAGGAGTACAACAAAATCGTTGAGGCTAGAGGCGGGAAGGCAGATATTGAAGGGATGGAGAATGGAGATGCTGCAAGGCATGCAGACATTGCCATCCTCACAATCCCGTGGGATAAAGCTTTCGTGACAGCTGAGAGTCTGAAGGATGAGTTGAAGAGTAAAGTAGTGGTATCTCCTGTCGTCCCCATGAAGAAGGAAAATGGCAGGTTCGTTTATACTCCACCTCCTGAGGGCTCTGCAGCGGAGAAAATAGCCTCCATCATTGATGCAAGAGTGGTTGCTGCCTTCAACAACATTCCTGCCGCTAAATTTGCCGATCCAAATGCAGAATTCCAGTGGGATGTGGCGGTTTGTAGCGATGATGTTGAGGCAAAAAAGATGGTTATGGACATTATCAACAGCATTGAAGGATTGAGAGGGCTTGATGCAGGTCCTTTAAGTGCTGCAAGGACAGTGGAGGCAATCACACCCTTGCTTATAAACTTGGCCCTGAAAAACGGGATGAGGGATCTGGGAGTGAAGTTTGTTTAAATTTCGTTTAGTCGGCTCAAATCTCACCCTTTTTTACCAGCTCCGCATTCATCAACCCTTCATGGATGGCAGTTGCAACCAGAGCACCGCTGCATCCAAGCTCTTTCAGCTCCTCAAGCTCTTTAAGTGAAGCAATCCCTCCAGCTGCAATAACCGGATTCTCCGACAGCTCCAAAACCTTCTTGGTTAGCCTGAAATCATGTTTGAGGCTTCCAACGCTATCTATGGATAGCACAATCACACCTTCAAGTCTGTGCGAATTTAAAATCTCCAAGATGTTTCCTAACTTTTCCGGTGTTTCTGCGGTGCCCCGTTCACCACTTCTACCACCTCCAAGAAGCCTCCCACCTCTGAAGTCAAGACTTACATAAACTCCATCAATGATTTCATCCATAGGGTAGGTTTCGGTTCCGAGAACAGGCTTGAATGGCAAACCTTCTATTTCCTCACGTTTTCTGAACCCGCAGTCTGCCATCAGTTCCTCCACTATCCCTGATAGCTTATCAATTAACTGCAGGTTATCCCCTCTCCCCTCTATCCTGTCAAGGTCTGCAACATAAAGGAACCTGGGCTTTAGCTGTCCAACAACTTCCAGCGGATTGCTGGATGATACTGCGACGCTTTTCTGGCTGACGGGATAATATTTTTCCCTCTCCCCCCTTTTCCCCCTGACAGCAACTCCATCTTTTAAATCCATAACAAAATATACTCTCATAGCCGCATCAACGCCTCTCTGCCATTCATACCCTCCTTTACACCTAACTCTCTCGCTTTCTCAGATATCTCTTTGACTTCAGAGTTCAGCATATCGTCAAAGGAGGAAACACCTCTCACGATAGCAAGAGCATCGCCTATGTTGTTAGCTGCATCAAGGCTAAAATACCCACATCCGAGGTACCCTTTCTCACCTTTAATAAGCAGAAGTGGTGCTCCTAGTTCAATCCTCACACCCAGAAATGTTCTGCCACCAACCTCAAGCTGCTGGATGATAATCATATTCGAAACAAAAACAACATCAATAAATACCCCACGCTTCAAGCAGCTATGGTGAAGGTACTTATGAAGGTACTTGTCAGCCCCATGAATATGGAAGAGGCCATCGAGTCCATAAAAGGTGGAGCGGACATAATAGATGTCAAAAATCCCAGAGAAGGCTCCCTCGGAGCAAATTTTCCTTGGGTGATTAAGAGCATCGCATCAGTGGTAAAGAAAAGCGGGAAGGAAGTCAGCGCCACTTTAGGAGACCTTGACTTCAAACCCGGAACTGCCAGCTTGGCAGCCCTTGGAGCAGCAACAAGCGGGGCAGATTACATAAAGGTTGGTCTTTACGGTGTTAGAAATTCCGATGAGGCTGTTGAAATGCTTTCAGGTGTTGTGAAGGCTGTTAAAGACTACGACCCCGATAAAAAGGTTGTTGCTGCGGCTTATGCGGATTTCAGGCGTGTTGGAAGCATTTCTCCCTTAGACCTGCCTGACGCTGGAGAAAGAGCGAGAGCTGACGGGATAATGGTTGATACGGCCATAAAAGATGGCTCAACACTGTTCGACCATATGTCTATGGATGAAATTCAGGCCTTCGTCTCAGCTGCTCATGAAAAGGGCCTTTTCGTGGCGCTGGCAGGTAGTCTTACCTGGGAACACATTCCCGTGCTGAAAGAGCTTGGACCGGACATCATCGGAGTCAGAACAATGGTTTGTGAGAGTGGCAGGAACTCGAAAATAAGAAGTGAGCTTGTTGGAAAACTCATGCTGGCAGTGAGATAGAACACATTTCCTTCAGGAGTTCTTCACCCTCCCTCGTACCTTTTGCTATCAGCAGGTCACCATTTTTTATCACTGTCCTAGCTCCTGGCTTTGTGATCCACCTGTTACCCCTCTTTATCGCCACTATGTGCATTCCCGTGTTGCTCTCAACCCTTGCCTCGCCAAGGGTTTTGCCGTCAAGGTTACACATCTCCGAAACCTCAACCACAGTTATAATCTCATCACTCTCAGCCATGGCCTTCTTGAAGATTGGGTGGACCTCCATTTTCTTGACGACAATCTCTGCGATCTCCTTGGCTGCATCGGCAATCAGCTCGCTGGAGTTTGCAAGGTCAAGCAGGGCGATGAGGGGCTTCAGGTTCTCGTATCCCATGAAGTGGCGGCTACTTTTGAGCACGAACTGCTGGAGGTCGAACTTCATATCATCTATTCGGCTTTCCAGATAGTGAACTTCTTGAGCAATCTCCTCATTGTAGTAAAGAAGGGATGAATAGCTGAGGTCAACTGAAAGCTCTGAGAGGTTCTTCATGTCTATCAGAATGTCAACGGCCCTGTCCAGATCCTCTATTGGCAGCTCCTCTTCTCCCTCAACTGTGATTTTCTCTCCAGTCACGTGCTCAAAGAAGGTTGGAACTGCCGTTATGTCGCCTCTGGCAAACAGAATATCCCCCTTCAGGATTTTGGTGTCCCTGTCGGGATTGAAAATCCAGTCAAATCCTCTTTTTATAGCTATGACTCTCATACCCGTCTTTGTATGGAGTTTGGACTCGCCAAGAGTTCTATCTGCAATCTCCGAAGTCTCTGGAACCCTCAGCCTCACGATGGTCTCTTCACTCTTTGTCAAAATTGCCCTTATCATATCTCTGGGCAGCTTAAAATCCTTCATAACTAAGGCGGCTATATCTCCGGCTGCACTGGATATTTTCTGGGCCGCATCGGCGATGAGGAGTATAGTTGAAACCAGCTCAGCTTCCTCAACTCTTCTAGCGGCAAGAATGGACACTATTCTGATTTGCCTTACGAGTTCGCTGACTCTCTCCTCAAGATCTAGAACTTCTTCGGCAATATCCTCGTTGTCATAGAGAATTGCCGAGTAAGCGAGATCAACCATCAATTCAGTTGTATCTTTTATCTCAACCAGAAGGTCTTTAACCGTTCGAGCCATTTCGCTTCAACTCTTTTATTGACAGAAGCAATATATAAGGCTTCTGACCGCTACGTATTTGCGTATATGCTTCTATATTTTCCGCTCTATTTTCGGCATAATCTGACAAAATTTTTCACAATATCTAAGCCTCTTTTCCCGCTCTTCTCGGGATGGAACTGAACTCCGAAGAAGTTATCATTCTGGACGGCAGACGGGAAAGTAAGGCCATAATCAGTCTTACCAATAACATGTTCATCGTCTGTCTTCAGGAAATAGGAATGGACGAAGTAGAAATAATCTTTTTCAAATCCATCCAGAAGTTCATTCTCCTTCACGACTTCTACCACATTCCAACCCATATGGGGGATTTTACCGACGCTATCAGGGAACCTGACTACTCTTCCCTTCACAACCCCCAGACCCTCATGCAACCCGCCCTCCTCGCTGATCTCCGCCATTAGCTGCATGCCAAGGCATATGCCGAGAACAGGCACATCTGCTTCCACAATGGCATCCTTTACGGCCTCCAGATTTCTGATAGCTGGAGCAAAAGCTCCAACTCCTGGCAAAATTATGCCGCTGGAGTTCTTCAGCTCTCTGGTGTTAAGTGTGATGTTCACTTTGCCTTCAGCCTTCTCAACGGCTTTGCTTATGCTTTTCAGATTCCCAACACCGTAATTAACTATGGAAATCACGTGGTATGATTTTTGACGAAATTAAAAAAGTTTTCTGGAGACTTCACTTACGTCAACTCATTCATACCATTTCACGGCATAGCTTCCCAGAGCCAGGAAAACCACTGCCAAAACTCCTAGGATTATGGCATTAAACGATGCGTCGCCTCCAGTAATCATCGCCGTCCTCAATCCTTCAGAAAAGTATGTGAGAGGGATAAGCTTCGCAATTGTCTGGAGATACTCAGGCATCATCTCAAGGGACCAGAATGTACCGCTAAGAAACATCATGGGAAAGGCTATGGCATTGGCTATGGCTGTTGCCGCCTCAACATCCCTGAAAAGGGAGCCGAGAATCATGCCTATGCCGGAGAATAGAACAGCACCTTCAAAGATCAGAAGCCACGAGAAAGGGTTGGGAAAGGCTTCAACACTGAAGGCAAGCCTTGCCACAATTAGCATGACGAAAGTAAGCATTATCGCCAGCAATGACTGGTGTATGACGTTTGCAGCAACCCACTCACTTTTTTCCAACGGTGTTGTTGCCAGTCTTTTGAAAATACCCCTTCTTCTCATATCCGACACAGTTGAAGTCAGACCTATGACTCCATTGGTCATTATAAAAGCGGAGATGTACCCCGGCATGTAATAGTCAGCAGGTTTCAGTCCCCTGTAATTCACCATCTCCATCTGAAAGATGTTCTCGGCTCCAACGCCTTTGAGAGTGAAAGAAGCTGTGAAGGCATGCAGAACTCCGGCAATGATGGGTGCAACAGCATCGTCTTTCTCAGCATAGTATACCAGTCTTACCTCTGGCCTCTCGGTTCTCTCCAACCACACTCTGCCCTTTTCCATCTCCTTTAAAGCATCTTCAGGTATTCTTGCGGAGTAATTTCCGATTATGTACTCCACTGTGGAGAACATTGATTTCATCCTCTCAATTGCAATGGCTTTGGTGAAATTCTCCTCGAATCCTGGAGGAATCACCAAAAGTCTGATTCTTCCAAAGCTGTTCTCTTGAATGAAGTCCTGTGGAGTTCCGTTAACAACAATGACATTAATGGCGCTCGTTGAATTAAGAGCATCAATGAAGGCTTTTGACAGGTTTGTTGGTTCATTAATTCCATTTTTCTCATTTTTCTTATCCATATTGATGATGTAAAGGTCATATTCTCCACCACCCTGAAAAATGACGCCGAATATAAGGAGAAGCATTACAGGGAACATGAAGGAGAAGAAAACTCCCGACCTACTTCTCATCCAGCCCTTGAATAAAGCAAGAGATATGTTTATAATCCTAACAGCTTTCATTACAGCTTTCATTCTGACACCTCGTGACTGTTCATGGTTTTCATGAAATTCAACTCAGGACACCAGTTTCACGTAAATTTCCTCAAGAGTTGGTGTCACGATTTCGAAGGAGTAGGGTTTATCAAGGGATTGAAGAATTCTGTAAATTTCTTCAAAACTTTCAACCTCCAATTCCCTTCTCGTTTCTCCATGAACCACCAGTCGTAATTTCCCAAATTTTCTTTTGAGCTCTTCAACACTATCACATGCGACTATCCTTCCAGACACAATGATGGCTACTCTGTCAGCAAGCTTTTCAGCTTCTTCCATGTAATGGGTAGTCAGCACAACCGTTTTGCCTCTGAGGTTCTCGATTACCTCCCAAGTTTCCCTTCTTGCTATTGGATCTAATCCTGTTGTTGGTTCATCGAGGAAAACCAAGTCTGGGTTTCCTGCAAGAGCACACGCTATACCTACTCTCTGTTTCAAACCGCCTGACAACTCCTGAAATCTCACCTTCTTCCATTGCTCTAGCCCCACGAGGGTGATGAGCTCGCTAACATCAAGACCGTTATAGAGGGAAGAGAAAAGAGAGATGTTCTCCTCCACCGTCAGTCTGTCGAAGGCTGCGAAGTCCTGAGGGAGCACTCCCACCTTTCTCCGTATCTTATCTCTGTCTTTGATGACATCAAAACCGAGCACCTTTGCTTCTCCAGAAGTTGGTATTCTCAGACCTTCTAAGATTTCGATGAGCGTAGTTTTTCCTGCCCCATTGGGGCCGAGAATTGCGAAAATCTCATCTGTCTTGACCTCAAGAGTTACTCTGTCCAGTGCTTTTGTATTCCCGTAAACTTTCACCAGATTTTTGACCTCTATGATCATGATGGGGTTTATTTAATAACATACACATGATAAATTTTACCATGGCATTACCAATAGCTCTGGTCCAATGGAGTAGCTTCGTAGAAACATCCTTAGAACTTCATATGATTATATAATTATAAAGAAAATTAAAGAAATCAAATCTGAATCTTTGCCCATTTCTTGCCATCGAAGACGTGAACTGTGCACGCCAGACAGAGATCAAAGCTGTGTATGACTCTTATCACATCCCATGGCGATTCCATGTTTTCGACGGGCGTACCAATCAAAGCCTCCTCCAGTGGCCCCATATTTCCATTTCCATCTGTTGGTGAGACATTCCAGGTTGTGGGAGCTATTACCTGGTAGTTGTCGATCTTCTTACTCTTTATCCTGACCCAGTGCCCCAGTGCACCTCTTGGTGCCTCCCTCAATCCTACGCCGGATGCACTTTCTGGAATCTCGTACTCTGTCCACGTTTTCTTGCCCACGTGTTCTGCAAGCTGAAGCAGAGCATTCTCTAGGTAATCTATGAGCAGAAGCTCCTCCTGAATTCTGGCTATGTTCCTTGCCAATGCATTGCTAGCGGTTCTTCCTCCAGCCAGGTCTTTTCTGAGATTAAGTGGATCGCCAAGCTCCCATCCATCCCTGAATCCCTTGGCAACCATTCTTGGAAGCGGCCCCACTTCAGCGGGCACTCCTTTGTATCTGGGAGCTTTGGCCCAGGTGTAGGCTCCTACCTTCCCGTATGCTGGCTTCAGCTTCCTTGTATCTTCATCTCCAACATAACTGCCTCCTGCATCATCGACATAGAAGGAATGGGTGACATCTTCACTGATGTTCTTCTCGTCAAACTTCTCGAACTTCTCTCCATTGAAAAATCCAGGTGGAAAGTACCTGTTCCCGTCATAATCCTCGAGGAAGCCATATGCTAACATGACTGGGTCTCTTTCCCCCATGTCCTTCAGACCCATGTTGGCCATAACCAGAATGAGAGAGACCAAATCGTATAGCCCTCTGCCTATCTCTGGGTCCTTAGGCGGCTCAACAGGCTTCCCAGCATTGAGCTTTGAAGTCACATCATCGATTATGTAGCCTGCAATGTCTGCTGTGTGCTCCAAGGCAGTCTTGCCGACACCAACTCCTATTGCCCACTTCTTCATGTCCTCCACTATGCTGACGAGCTTTGAGATTATGTCCCCATTAATCTCCAGACTCACTCCTCCAGGCAGCGGAGTCATGATGTGGGGCACTTTTCCGCCAATGTAGGCCATGGCTTGATGCAGTCTGCGCTGAGCTGCAACAGCCTCTTTCACTCCAGCACCGGTAATGGGATCGAACCTTACAAGGCCTGTTTTATGGATGGCGTCACAGTAATCAGGACCGGTCAGTGCATAGGCCCAGACCGGGTGATCGAACACAAACTGCAAAGATGCAATGATGTTCCTCAGCAATAAGCCAGCTTCCGGGATTTTGACTCCAGCAGCGTTCTCAATGGCCATCAGGCTCACAAGGCGGTGATCGTTGTGGCAGACACCACAAATCCTCTGGAGGAGGATTGGTGCATCCCTCGGGTCTCTTCCTATCACAATTCTTTCAAAACCTCTGAACATTGTTGCAAGAGCTTTGGCCTTAACGACTTTCCCGCCCTCAACTTCCAGCTTCACGCCATGATGGCCCTCAAGCCTTGAAACCGGATCAATTACAAGCTCTACCATTCACCATCACCATCTCTTTCACCGCATCTAAATTACCTACCATTACCCCTCATCACTTTCTCAACCCACACTGGGTGCTCATCCATAGCCTTCTCCAGCTCTATTCTGCCTGTAAACACAGCTTTGTTGAAGGGGAAGAATTTCCTGCGGAAATGGCTGAAGTACATGTGCCAGCTTGCAATGAAAACCACGGCAAGAATCGCCTCTTCCCAGTGGGCAACCCTTAGAGCAACAACAATGTCTGCTGGTAAGCCAAAGTAGTCAGGATAACTGAGAACGAGGCCTGTTACGATCATTATAACCATTCCCCAGAATGCTCCCCAGTATTCGAATTTCTGGACGTAATTGAACTTGTCATACTTTGGAGGTTCGTTAACGCTACCAAATACAAACTTAAGGTCTTGAATGAAGTCTTCTATGTCCTTCTTTCTTGGAATCATACTTTTTGGTCTCTTGTAGAGTGCCCAGGCAACATGGTATATCCCCGCACCAATCATCCAGAAGCTGGCCCACCTGTGGACACCTTTAACAACCTGCATTCCACCCATCCACTCCATAAAGGCCATGCCCCAGTCGGTGTAACGGTAAATGAGTGGAATGCCAGTCACCGCCAGAATTATGAAGCTCGTGAGCAGAACGAAGTGCTGCACCCTCTGATGAACATCGAATCTCTCCAGATAATTCACTTCTTCTCACCTTCCTTCTTTTTCTTCAGGTTATTTTCCTTGTTTTCCTTGTAAATGTGGGTACCGATGTAGGCTGCTGCTCCAACCAGAACGGCTGTAGTAAGGCTACCAAAGAGCGTCTTCGTGGCATCTATCTCAAGCTTCCGCTGCTCTGCATAGAATGGCGATACTGCATCCGGGAATTCGGGATGCATGCAGCCAATGCAGGGTGCTCCAGCATTCATACAGACATTTACTCCACCATTCCATTTCGTTTCGGCGCATGCCGAATATGTTACCGGGCCACGGCATCCAACCTTGAACAGACACTTCTTTTTGCTGAAGTCTGACTCGGCAAAACTCTCTGCAAACCATCCCTCATCATAGAACCCTCTTCTGGCACAGTTGTCATGTATGAGTTGGGAGAAGAACAGCTTTGGCCTTCCAAGCCCATCTACTTCGATATTCACACCCAAAAGTGTTGCTGCCAACACCGTCATCAGCCAGTCAGGATGTCCTGGACATCCGGGAATATTTATCACCGGCACCGAAGGCTTCGGATTGGACTGGAAGAACTGATATAATCCGACAGCATTTGTCGGGCTTCTCCCCTCAAAATCCCTAGCACTTGGGATTCCTCCAAAACTGGCACAGCTTCCAAATCCCACTACTGCTACTCTTGTCCTTGCTGATAGCTCCTTTACCCACTGAGCAATGGTTACTGGCTTTCCGTTCACTTCACCAACAGTACAGGCATTCTCCATATTTCCTGTCGGAATGCTGCCCTCCAGCACAAGTACGTCTGGTTCAATTTCCTCAAGAACTCTGATAGCCTTCTCGCCGAAATCGGGCATAATTGTTGTATGAAAAGCAATCTGAACCTTCAGCTCCTCTACAGCATCGTACAAATCTGGATCACTCGCCTGAAGTAGCGAGACCGTGCATGCGGTATCACTCTGACCCTGAAGCCATACGAGTTTGACCCCTTTATCCTTGGCATCCTCAAAAGCTCTTACGACTTCGGATTTGTAGGTAGTCAAGAACGCTGTTGCCCCCATGGATGCCAAAAGCTTCCCGAAATTTCGTCTTGTCAGTTTCATCTCATCCCTCCAATCCTACATTACTCCCAAATTCTTTCGAAATGATTAATCGTGATGTAGGGATGTAATAGAAAATAAAAATTTTATGGTTGATGATGACAAATCGACTTCAAAATAGACTTTTGGCTAAATATATTTAATAAGACATTCTATAAAATATATCTTAATAATTAAGCCGTTCCATAATCATCTTCACAACCTTCTCCCGTTTTTCATTTGCTTTCCTTACAGCTTCATCAATTTTTAGTCTCATCTCTTCAAAATCTGCTGGGGTCTCCTCACCAACCAATTTCTTTATAGGAGTGTAAGCAGCTTCCCTGAATCTGGGTTTTATGGATTTTTTACTGCCATCTTCGATTAAATAAGCCCCTGGCTCAGAGCTACCGCTTTCCTCAACCCAGCCAACCTCCTCCATTCTCACACCCGCTTTTCCGACAGCAGCCTTGACATCATCTGCAACTTCAGGCGGGCAGATAACCATGAGGGAATCGATAGAGACACCCATAAAGTCTATTTGAAGCTCTTCAAGCATTTTCAGAATTTTTGGATTTACAATGCTCCTGACCTTTTCAAATTCGAAGACAAGTGAGCAGCCGGAAACCCTTGAGATTTCCTCTGCATCTCCTCTTATTCCCCCATTGGTGACATCGCTCATGGCATGTATCTCTGGAATTAGATTGGCTTCGAAGATTGCTTCACATGCCCTCAAAAAGTCTATGTTGAGGGTTTCATCTACCAGCTCGTGTTTGCCGTAATATATGGCAGTTGTGACAACTGTTCCTCCTCCGGCACCCTCTGTGAGAAGAATGACATCTCCTGGTTTCACATCTCTCCTTGGAGTGATGTGCTGGCTTACTCCAACACAGCCCACACATCCAGTCATTCTTTCTCCTATAACCATATCTCCACCAATTCTGAGAGTGCTTCCCGCAACCAGCGGTACATTTGTAAGCTGGCAGACAGCAGTTATGCCGGCAATATGGTCGAAGATTTTTGAGACGTCTCCATCATCGGCAACATGGATGTCGGAAAAGACTGCCACAGGTTTTGCACCCATAACGTAAACATCCCTCATGGCAGCCCTCGTGACGTGAAAACCGGCTATGAAAGGGAACTCGCTTAAGCGGGAATGAATGCCGTCAACAGCCACGCTTATAAAAACGCTTCCTGCCTTAACCACGCCTGCATCATCCAAATCCCTAGATGACACCTCTGAGGGTATGACTGAAGCTATTTCGGCTATCTTGGAATGAACGTAAAAATCTCCCCTACCTCTACTCCCAACACCGAAAGCTCCCATGCTGACGCCGCTGCAATAGTAATCAAGAATGAAGCTGGTTTTTGAATAAGCATTCTTCACTTCCTCAATAACTGCCTTAGCTATTTTTTCTGCCCTGGATAGCTCAACACCTTTTATCTCCGAGATTCTTTCCGATAATAACTTGAGAACCTCATCTTCGCTTTTCGCTTCAAGCAGTCTCCTTGCGTAGCCTTCTAAGTCCATAACCCAAGTTGGGTGGAAGGTATTATATGTTTTGGATTTCCAAGGGAATCGAAATCACAGACATCAAACATAACACAACCTTTATTTTCAGGCTTTCACAGGCGTTCCTATGAAGGTTGTTGCAGGTCCTTCATCACCCCTTCTTGCCAAGAGAGTTGCTGATCTCCTGAATGTCCAGCTCCTCAACGCCACTTTCAGGCGATTTCCTGATGGAGAGCTTTACGTAAAGATTGAAGGGCTTGAAGATGAAACAGTTATCGTTCAGAGCATAAACTCCAATGATGATTTAGTGTATCTTCTTCTAATGCTGGATGCTGCCTCTAACACAGAGATTACTGCTGTAATCCCATACATGGGCTATTCCAGACAGGACAGGGCATTCAAGGAGGGTGAAGCGGTATCGATAAGGGCTGTTGCTAGGCTTATCGAGTCCTATGCTGATAAAGTGATTTCTGTCAATTTGCACAGCAGAGAAGCTGCTTCACATTTCAAAAAGCTGGTGGAGATAGATGCCATGCCTCTTGTTGGTAAACACTTCGCTGATAAAGATGTCGTGATGATCTCTCCTGACGAGGGCAGCTATGAGAGGGTGAAGGTGGCAGCAAAGGCAGCAGGATGCTTCTTTGATTATATGGAAAAAAGAAGGGTGGATGCAGACAAGGTTGAGATAAGCCCAAAAGAGGTGGACGTGTCTGGAAAAGAGGTGGTTATTGTTGACGACATCATATCTACAGGCTCCACAGTAGTTGAGGCTGCGAAAATGCTGATGGATAGTGGAGCATCTGAAGTCAGGGCAGCATGCGTCCATGCAGTGCTCGCATCTTATGCATTGAACAAGCTGTTTTCCTCAGGGATACAGGAAGTGATTGCCACAGATACTGTGGAGAGGCAAATAAGCGTGATAAGTGTGGCTGAAGAAATAGCCCAGCTTATCTCCCGCTAACTCCTATTTTCGGACAGAGCCTCTCAAGGGGGCATTGACTGCATAGTGGCTTTTGAGGTCTGCACACAGTTTGACCGAATCCCACAAAAGCCTTGTTTACTCTGTTCCAGAGCCCTTTTGGAACGATTCTCCTGAGCTCCTCTTCAGTCTCCTCTGGCTTTTTTGTTGAGATAAGGCCGAGTCTGTTGGAAATTCTGTGAACGTGGGTATCAACTCCTATTGCAGCCTTATTAAAAGCATCAGCCAGTATGATATTAGCAACTTTCCTACCCACTCCCGGTAGTTTTATGAGGTCATCGAAGTTGCGTGGCACTTCTGAGTTGAACTCGTCAACCAGCTTCTCTGCCATGGATTTCAGCGTTCTTGCCTTAACCCGGTAAAAACCTACACCTCTTAGAATTTCCTCAAGTTCCGAAACATCCATTTTCAGCAAATCCTCTGGAGAATTTACCCGCTGAAAAAGCCTCTTGGTCACCTCTACTGTCTGCTCATCTCTTGTTCTGGAACTCAGAATGGCAAAAACTAGAATTTGGAAGGGTGTTTTGAGGAAGTTTTTCAGGGTGAAGACTGGAGCATTTCTAGATATTGCTTCCTTTTCAATGGTTTTGATCAGATATTTCCAGTCAACTTCTGGATGATTTTCCAGGTTCACGGCTGAAGCAGACAATTGAAATTTTACAAATTTTGCGGTGAACTCCTTGGTAAAATTTGGATCCCAAGCTAAATTGCTGAAAAATCGAAAGAATTATAGCTTACAGGAAAGTAAATTATTTGGTGATGGTGGGTAAATGGAGGTAGTTGAGGAGAGACAGGATGCGATAATCCGAATGGCCGGAAAACTACTCCCGTTGCTCATTCTTGCGCTCCTAATTATGGGCTGTACAGAGAAATTGACCGCCGAAGAAATTCTGGAAAGGGTCAATGAAAAGTATCAGAGCATCTCCAGCTATAAAGCCATAATCAACCTCGAAGATATCTCAGACGGAAAAGTCTACAGAACAGAGGCTACTATTGCGTTCAAAAAGCCGGACAGGTTTAAAGAGGACAAGGAAAAGACCACATCAGTAATCAACGGCAGCACCTGGTGGATATACAACAGAACAATCGGTAGAGCTACAAGAATAAATCTCCCGATACCCCCCTCAAACCCGGATTTCTACTACGGGCTGATTCTGGAGATGGTGAAGGAATACAGCGTATCGCTGGAGGGCGAAGGGAGAGTAATGGGAAAGGACTGCTACTTGCTGGAGTTCAGCAATCTAGACAGAACCCCGTCCAAGCTAAGAATGTGGATCGTTAAAGGTGAATGGTATCCCGTCAGAATTGAGATGAGGGTTGAAATGGAATTCCCCAAAGAGTTGAGGGAGAAATACGGGGTGAGTAACGTTTCCTCGATATCTATTCTGGAATTCAGAGAAATTGAGTTCAACGCTGAAATAGATGACTCGGAGTTCAGCCTTCCTGAGGATGTTACTGTGGAAGAAAGACCTCTGATAAAAACGTCGCCAACTCTAACCCCCCAGCAAATTCTGGGTGACGATGAAGTCGTAAATCTTCTTCTGGAGCAACCAGAGCTCATGAGGTTCTGGAGCTGGAAATACAGGGTTTACAGACTCCACGGGGACAACCTGACAGATGGCTTCTACATCGCTGTATCTTTCTGGAACGAGAGTGGCGAAGGAGATGATGGAGCTGCAACAATTTACTCCCGTCTGAATGAGAGTGGGATACACGACTTCAATATCATGGAGACTACTCAGACACTTGTAAAAGAGCCTGACGAGGGGGAGCGGCAGAAAGCCATGATGATAGCACTAAAGTACTTGAAGAAGAATTATCCGGCATTTGAGGGCATCACCTACTCTGTTCCTCACGTTTACAGGTATTACAACTGGGTGACGGGTGAGGAGAGATTTCAGGTATATGTGGTTCCGGACAATGCAACAGTTGCATACGTGGTAACCATCCAGGACTGGAATGCCAGAGATATTGAGCAAACAGCCTACAGAGGCCTTGGCGATTTTGAGGTGAGGTTACGGGTAATGGACAAAGGGCTTGCGGGCAGAGTTACCTTATGTGTAGCGCTCACTTACAACGGTTCTGCCCCTCGCCTGATTTACTACGGACACGTAAATCCCCTCAGAATAGAGGTGTACCAGGATGGGGAGCTCATCGCACGGCTGCCACCAGTACTCCTCGATATCCTCAAAACTGCAGTGATGAACCCATCCGAACAGATTGAGTTCTGCGATAGCCTTACTTTAAGTAAAGGGGTGTATAAAGCGGTTGCCTATGCTGAACTTGCCTTTGATGACGTGGTTGGCTGCGACCAATGCTGGAAGAGAATTTACTCAAATCCGGTGACTGTTGAGGTTGAGTAGCTTGGGAGTGGCTTTTGCTGTGGAGTGTCTGTTCTGAGGACCCTGTCACGCATGTAGGATGGGTAGATATAGACTCTAAAAATGGAAGAAATATCTTATTGTGAGCATCGAAGAGATTGTGAGGTCATATATTTGGAATTATCTTAAACAAGTTAAAAAACCTGAAGAGTTTCCAGACCTTAATGAGTTTGCTGAAAGTATGTGTAGAATATTCCTTATGACAAGCTTCATGAAAAAGAGCAAATAAAAATAGGGCGTAAAAAAGAGATCTATTTTGAAATTATGGCAGATATGTAATTTGCTTCAACCAACAACTCCCATACACCCTTTTCAACCTTCCGCTCTCGTGTAACCCCCTGACCAGATTAATTTGTATGCATTCTTAAAGAACAGGCTTCGAGAATTCTTTAGAATCCAAAAATAAATCATGCGGGGGGAGGGATTTGAACCCTCGGACCCCTTCGGGAGTGGATCTTGAGTCCACCGCCTTTGGCCTGGCTCGGCAACCCCCGCTGCAGTTTCATTATATCAGATTAAGTGAATAAGAATATTTTGGTTCGAAAAATCTATTGTTGTTTCCCAAATTCTGAATTCATGTTTCACTCAAGAAAAATAATTTTTGAAATTCTATTGAAACTCTTGAAACTTTATCCAATCCCGTATTTCAGGGCGATAAAGAGAAAGGTCAGCATGACTGCAAGAATCGATGCTGCAAAGAAAACATCGTAAGCGTCAAATTTCCTGCTAGCTTCCATATGATATATTCAGTGTGAGGTAATAAAATCCTTTCGGGAGATGTCGGAAAATGCTGGTACTAACTTGGCATCAAGGTCTATTATTCCAGCTGATTCCAGTTGCTTGGATGAAAGTTTTAAATACCTCTAGACTATGAAACTTAATCATGATTACAACAATAACATATCTCATCCTTGCCCTCTTCTCACTTTACCTTTCGGCAGTAGTCCTCAACCTCTCAGATAGTCAGAGGGAAATGCTCTCAAATTATTGGAAAAGGATATTTTTGTATATGGTAGTCTTGCTTGCGGCACTTTTCTCCATTGCACTAGTCAGAAGCATGTGGCTTTTGGGCTTTCTCTTTCTTGATTCAGGAGGGGTGGTTGGGGTAATTGAGGAGTATGTTTTTGATTTGGCAGCTATCCTGATGATGATTGTGGAAATTGCTGTGTTGAGAGATGTTTTTACTGTTGCTGGAGTGGAGGGGTTAATCCCGAGGGTAAATTTGAGAAGCATCATTATTGTTGAAACTTTTGCGATAATCTGGCTATATTTGCGTTTCTTGGTGGAAGAATATCCCAGACTCCTCTGGGCAGTATCTTATGCCATGCAGAGTGTTTTTGTAGTTTCTATTATCTTGATAGCTTATACAGCATATATAGTGACGAAATATGTCTCTCTCATCGAGTCAGGAGGTATTATCGTCTTATCGGATGTTACAGAATTTATTTTCAGTATTTCCATAGCCATCGCATTTTTCGGTTTTTCTAGACTCATTTATTCGACTGAATGTGTGGAATACGTTTGTGGAGTCTTTCTGGCAGCATTTGCAATAGTAATGAACCATGCTGTGGCGATGTACGGGAAGAGTCTCAAAGAAAGTGCTGGAGTGATTTAGAAATGATTTAGAGTGGTTGGGTCTAACTCTTCGGTTTCAAGTATTCTATCAGGTCAGTTACAATTTTTTTCAAAAACGGTTCCCTTCTGAAACCATCGGCGCTCTCCTTTATCAGCTCCTCTTTTCTGAGTTCTCTGGCATAGCGGTAGTAAAGGTACCCGTAGATCATTGAGGTGAGGAAAACAATTGCCATTAGCATTGTTAATCCAACAAGCACTCTCAGAAGAATTGACCCGGCAGGGACCAGCAAAACCGGGATGCTGAGGGCAATCCAGGCCTCAGTCCTATGCTGGACTCGATATTCAAATGTAAAGAAGAACCACCAGTAAGCATAAAGGAGGATGTAGAGGTAGTTTTCATAAGGGATGGTGAACTGAATCATGAAGAGGTACGTGCCGAAATACACAAGCATGGCTATAATCGTTTTCATGTAGAATGCTGCTGTTCCAGTTTCAGGGGCTACTGCTCTCACAGATAATTTATCCTCAAGTGAAGCAACTGTCTTTTCCAGCGATTCCATTTTTGTTTTAACTTCATTAACCTCTAAAATACCAATGGCCACTTCTTCCATGATTGGCCTCAGCCGGTTGTAGATAACTTCATCAAACGCTCTGTTGGCTGCAACAGTGTAAGCAGTCATCCTTCTACGCAACTTGAGGCTACCACCAAGGATAATCGATGAAATTATTACAAGAACAAAATCTATGGCAACATATATTTCAGGACGCATTGAGGAATAATCAACGTAAAGGGAGTAGAGGGATGCCATCAGTAGCAGAACTCCAACAAAGGCTGATGTTATTGTAGTAACATTTTCGGCCATGTTCATTAACACTTGTTTTGAGACTTGAAGAATATAAAATTTGCCAGATTTCGGATAATGATTTTGAGTTTGGGTTCAGTTCTTTCGGAAAAGTAGTGGTGAAGATGTGCTTTTTCGTTAGGGCGGAGATATTATCTTAGTACCCTACCAAAAATTGTTTCCAATTCCCAGCATTCAACTCCCTGACAGCCTTATATTGCATACTAGCGACTTCAATCGTATTTCTCGGCCCACCCAAAGATTACTGCCCCCTTCTTCTAATGTAAACTGCCATCACAAGAGCAGCCAGAGCGGTGCCAATACCAGCGGGTATATTTCTACTTTCTTTTTCCGAACTATACGGAAGTGATATGTTGTAATTCACTGTCATGACTATATCTCCTAACTCCGGTTTGCCGTAGGTTATCCAGAGTGTAGTTTTCGGATAGATTGCTGACTGATAGACCACAATAGCTCTGCCATCTCTGTCAATCAGCAAATCTTTTTGATCACATTTGAAATTATAGGGGTTTTCGAGGCTCGCTATATATTCAATATTCCTGCTCAACCTCTTCGCTTTATCCCAGCTACTGCCATCGGGAGAACCCATAATGTAAACCTCTTCATTCCCCTCAATAGTTGATGTATACGCTACCCAGATGTTCTCACCATCTGTCTCTGCATCAACATAAAGGCTGAAGTTGTAAGGTGGAACCTCTGTAAGCCTGGCTGCTTTTTTCCAGTTTATGCCATCATCGCTGTAAGCAATGAAGAGGTCGTGATTGTTCATAAGGGATGGTATGCTGTAATTTCCAGTATATACTGCATAAACCATCCAGTATTTATTCTTAACGTAGAGAAGGCTCCCAAATAGGGCGTTTGAAGGAGGTATTGCCGGATACTCTTTGCTCCAGCTCACACCATCAGCAGAATACCTAACAACAATACTAGAACCATTGCCGTCCTTGTAATCTTTGCTGTAAACCAGCCAGAATTTGCCAGAGGGGTCACGATAAATGTAAGGATACCAATCTACGCTTGAGTTGTTGTTATTTATTGGATAGACTTCCCAGTCTTTTCCATTTCCTACGGCAAGATAAACATCGTAGTCAAAACCAAAGAAAGAGTCCGGATCAACGATTTTGTGTCTAGTGAACGCTATATAAAACTTGCCGTCATATATTCTCATGTAAGCATCGAAGTCCCCAGGGCCTGAGAAGGGCAATTTGTAAGCCTGATTCCAGTTTTTCAGGTCTGTTGAATTTTTAATATACAGCCCGTCGGCTTTATTGAAAACGAGCCAGTAAACTCCATCTGCATCCTGAGCGATTGTTGGGTAACTTCCCTCACCTATTAATTCCGGTTCTGTCCAAGCGGATGAGGGTGCAGAAAGAATAAGAAAAGCAAGCAAAATAATGATGTGATGAATCTTCATGAGTTTCCCAATGCATAGCTGGGTGATAAATTTTTTTGGTATTTTTGGTTATTTGATTACTTTGTGTGGTTGCCACAATGTCCATACCAACATTATTATTTTCAAAAATTACTTAACCACATCCCTATTATAATTATAATGCGTAACTTTTAAGTAGATGTGAGAAAAAATTTATACTGCAGGTAAAAGTAAATTTCGCACCCCCAACTCGGGGGTTTTGGGGTGAAAATAATGTGTTTGGAAAATAAAAAAAGAACAGTTCTACTGATAGTTTTAGCAGTAGCTATGGTGATAGCGATTTCGGGGAGTGCTGTGGCTCAGCCAGTTCTTAAACTGAACCTATCAAGACTTGTAATTCTCGATGATCCAAACAGTGGACAGAAAGGAAGCGGATTCGAAACCCCACCAAGAAACTGGGGAACTGATTACTGGAATGGAGAAGCAACGACAATTAGAGGGTATGCAGTGGTTATTGATAATAACGGAGGCATCCCTGGTGTGAGTGTTACGTTCACCGTCAAAAAACCTGATGGGAGTACAGCATATACAACAACTGTAACGACTGACAGCTCTGGTGTAGCTTCATTCAGCTACAATCTCAACGCTAAGAACTATTATGGTTACTGGACCGTTGAAGCTTCAGCAAATGTAAACGGACAGAATCTTGTTGCCAGTAAAACATTTATCTATAACTGGTGGGGCTGTGCCAACTGTCATGGAAAGGAAGATGTATCCAAACACGGGTGGTATTCTGAGAAGTCACCATACACAACAGGTATTGATATCCACAGGAACCCATTGAAAGGAGATCACTCTGCACCAATGGTAAATGGATTTTGTACAGCCTGCCACCAAGGTTATGATAAGGTCCCTTATGATCCAAATGCCTATAATGACAAGAATTATATTAAAGGTACTCAGAAAACCCAGTATAGCGACGATATTCACAATGGTGTTAAAAAATGTCAGGATTGTCACGTAAATGCGGATACTGGAAACAAGAGGGCAGAAATAGCTGGATGCTACGATACAACCGGCTGTCACGCCCAAAAGAATACCAAACTTACTGAAATCCTGACAACAACTGGCTACAGCGTTGGTGGCAACTACAGGACTATTTACTCCCTCGACACCAGCACAGGACAGCCAAGCAAGGCTCATACTCCTTCACAGACAATTCCATGTCTCACATGCCATGGGCCCGGCCATGATATATGGAAGCCCGTTGTTTCTGGAACCTCAAACTCATACACTGAAGATTCTCAGTGTCTAACCTGCCACACATCCCAAGGAAAGCACTCCCCAACCAACCCCGTCTACTGTACTGCCTGCCACAGCCAAGATGCCCACAGCATAGGCATTCTTGACAAGACTGCCGGAACACAGCCAACCTACACAACTCTTGGCTCTGCAAATGCAGTTACAAAGAACGACTGTACTGCATGTCATACCTCAGGAAGCATATCTAACTTCTTCAACAGCCTTACAAGCTACGACAGCCAGGCTTACACCAACAATTACCAGCCCCAGACAGATAACTTTGGTTATAGCGTGGCGAAGCACAACGGAACCGTTGACTGCCTTGTCTGCCACGACAACACAGACTTCCACAGCATAACGTTCCTTAATCATAGCGCTGGATATTCGACGGACAAGGCTCAGGCTGTTGGATGTGAGGACTGTCACGTCCCGGGAGTCAACGATGCGGTCAAGAACTACATCCAGAGCACATTCACTCTGAGTCCGCCACAGGTTGACGCAAAGCATAACAACAGCGTGCCTTGTGATGTCTGTCACTCTCCATCGCCACATGGAGGGGCAAGATATCTCAGTACTGATTTGACAACCTACACAACAAGCAGAGCCAATGCTGTGAAGTGTACAGACTGTCACGCAAATTCAGCTGCTTCAGGCAAGCAATACACCACAAGAACCGGCACATACACAATGTATCCACCTTACATCGGCGATTACGCTTTCCAGCACGGAAATGCGACATGGGAAGGTCAGAACTGGGGCAACTACTGGACTCAAGCTGATGACAATGCTGCATGCCTCTTCTGTCACGGAGAGGGAGATGTTGTCAAAGCTACCCATACATCAAGTGCAATGGGCAGAGTGATTTACGTGGCTGATGGAGCAAAAGACATGACTGGACAGTGGTGTGCAAACTGCCACGTATCATCCAACATCAATCCCTCTTACAATGGAACTGCCTACTCACCGATTCCTCCACTGGCAGACACAAACAACACAGGAAAAGCAATAAACTCTGCTGGAAAGGAATGGTATAATCACACGTCTGTCATAACCTCCCAGGGCTATACTGATAGCATATGTAAACAGTGCCACGGCAGCGTGGCACCATCTGCAACAACAATAGCTGAATTTGTCCATCAGGTTGGTGAGGGTGTTAACGGCGGACCAGACTGTGTTTCATGCCACGACACCGGAGGAATAGCTCCCAAGCATGTCGACGTTAACGCCATGAAATCCAGCATCCACGCGAACTTGAACAGCGGAGCAACCAACACAACACCCCTTA
>Ga0209426_1000663_pt1 | contig 30383 bp, 29 predicted proteins | sample Deesub1362B_J571_FD_187697 | JGI IMG/M metagenome (GOLD analysis project Ga0209426, IMG submission 187697) | Deep oceanic, basalt-hosted subsurface ecosystem from Juan de Fuca Ridge flank, Pacific Ocean, CORK Borehole 1362B_J2.571 (SPAdes)... ...
CTCGGTCATGGCCATCGTCGGCAAGACCCTCAAGCCCCGCCACAAGGAAGCCGCCCAGGCCTTCCTCCAACGCCTGTCCGATGAGCCCTGAAGCCCTCCTCTGGGCCATCGCCGCCGGCGGCGCCCTGGCCTATGGCCTGGTGTTCTCCGAACACGCGCCGTCCGCCCAGCGCACCGTGGTCAAGACCAGCGCCGTCGCGGCCCTGGCCGTGCTGGCCTGGCTGGACGAGGGCTCGATGCTGCTGGCCCTCGCCCTGGCCTTCTGCGCGATCGGCGACGCCTTCCTGGCGGGCGATCCCAAGCGCTGGCTGCCATTCGGTCTGATCGCCTTCCTCGCCGGCCACCTGACCTATGTTCCGCTGTTCCTGGATCGCGCGGGCGCCCCGCCGGTCTGGTTCTGGCCCGCCGCAGCCGCGATCGGGACCGTCGCCGGCCTGATGCTGCGCGCGCTGTGGGGATCGCTGGGCGCGCTGCGCCTTCCGGTGATCGTCTATGTGCTGGCCATCGTGGCCATGACCGTCACCAGCCTGCTGCTGCCCGGCCGCGCTTGGGCCACCACCGCCGGAGCCCTGGCCTTCATGGCCTCGGACGCCATCCTGTCGTTCGACCTCTTCAAGTCGACCAAGCTGCTGGGATCTCCCCGCCTGACCGCCTGGGCGATCTGGTTCCTGTATTGGGGCGGCCAGGCCGGGATCACCCACGGCATGTTAAGCTGAGACTAAAGGCGCCATGATCGCGGCCGCCTCGGCGGTCCACGCACGCCCCGCTGATCACTAAGTCGGGGCGGCGCTAGCGCCTCGCTGGAGGTCGCGCCCGACGCCTGCCTCGCGCCCCTTAGCCGGCGTAGGCGTAGGCCGCCGCGCCATAGACACCGATAAGGTCCACGGCGAAGGTCGCGCCGTCGGCGAGATCGGTGAGGAAGGCGTCGTTAGCCTTAGCGTACATACCGACGTCGGCCTTGACCGCCTCGGCCAGCAGCCAGCCGACCATCGCCGCCTTGGTCCCGACGCCGTTCGCGCCATCGCCACCGTAGCTGGCGAAATAGTCGACCCGGGTGTCGATCATGGCGTGAACCTTGGCGTCGGTCGGCGCACCGCCGAAGATGGCCTTGTAGGCTTCGCGCGTAGCGTCGAAGAGGCTGAGACCACCGTACTTGGTGGTGAAGGCGGCCTTGCCCTCTCCGCTCTTGCCCAGGTTCACCGCGAAATTGATGTAGCGGTTTTCCAGATTGAACGACTGGTAGTAGGCGCTGTTGAGGTTGTTGGCGTTGGGGCCGGTCGCCGAAACCAGATAGTCGATCCCCGCCTGGCCCGGAATTTTCCCGGTGAAGAACTGATAGGCCAGGGTCGCCACGCTCGTCGTCGCGGCCGCCGCCTTGATGATATCGGCGATGCCCTGGCTGGTCGTCTTTGCGCCGTTGCCGACCAGGAGCGAAGTGTCGGTGGTCACGGTCGTCCGCAGGATATTCGCGGCCGCAGTGTCGATCTGGCTGCTATAGGCGAAGACGTTCAAGGTCCGGTCATCGAACTTCATCCGCTCGATGTTGATCAGCGTGTCGGTTCCCTGACTGCCGTTGGCCCGCGTATCGCTGACGATCCAATTCGCGCCGCTCTTGGTGATCTTGTAGTTGGCCAGCGCGCCCGAGAAGCCGGCGATATCGTTTCCGGTTCCCCCGTCAATCGTATCGTCGCCCGCATCCCCATAGAGGATGTCGTTGCCGCCCTTGCCCTCGATATAGTCGTCACCGGTGAAGCCGCGAATGGAGTCCGCGTCATCTCCACCCACCATGTGGTCGGCGCCGGCGAAGATGTAGGCCTGGGCGGCCTGATCGTTGCCCGTCTTGAAGTAACCCATCAAGGTCGCCGCCAAGAGCGAGACGTCGGTGATGGATAACACCAGGTCGCCGGCGTCCGTCGCCTTCATGCCCGTGATCGTACCGCCAGTCGGATAGCCGTTCGCGCCATAGGAGAACCCGGAGCCGGTATATTCCTCCACAGAGCCGTCGCCATAGTCGATGACAAAGCGCGTCGATGTCCTAGACGTCGGCGCGGGGCGCGCCGGCCCATAGGTTCCAAGATCCAGGAAATCGACCGAGACGCCCGGTCCGAGCAACAGATTGGCCACGCGACTCCCCCCAAGGTTATAAAGTTCAACCTTGAATAGGGGCGCCGGCCTGGCCCGTCTAGACCTTGTCCGCCTACCCCACGCGAAACCGGAGCACGGCCCCGTCCCACTGGGCGTCGCGGCGATCTTCCTCGACGATGTCCCGCACGCCCGGATAGCGGGCCACGGCGCGGCGCCAGAAAGCCAGCGCGCCGGTGTTGCGGCGGACGACGGCGGCCTCCCAGACCCCCCAGGCCGAGGCGAACAGGGCGTGCGCCGCCGCTTCGCCGACGCCCTTGCGGCGATGTTTGCGGACCACGAAGAACTCGGCCACCGCCCGATCGACGGGAGTCGGGGAGTGGGCGTGGTCGTTGACCAGGGCGAAGCCGACCGGCAGGCCCTTGATCCGGAACAGCCACGGCGTCCGTTGGGGCTCCCGCCAATAGTCGTCGAGACAGGGATAGTCGGCATAGCGTCCGTCCGGCCCCAGCTCGCCCTCGGCCTCGCGGTCGAACCACAGCGCCGAGAAGTCGTGAAGGTACAGCTGCATCAGATTGGCGATGATCGGCGCCTCGTCGGCGCGCGCTCGTTCGACGACCAGTTTCGGGTTCATCGGCCGCTCCGTATCGAGACGATTGGCGTCATTGATCTCTTCGACCGGTTGTTCCCGGGCGACTTCGCCTTAAGTTGCGAGACATGATCGAAACCCTGCTCAGCAAAATGATCAAGACCGGCGACCTAACGGCGCATCTGCCCGGAGGTCGCGCGATCAAGGCGGGAGACGGATCGGGACCGCCGGTGGTGATCCGGATCAATGGTCGAGGCCTGCGTCGCCTGGCCAATCCCAGCCTGGGCCTCGGCGAAGGCTACATGGAAGGCGACATCGTCTTCGAACAGGGCTCGATCGACCAGCTGCTGACCATCGTCGGCGAGAGCGGCGGACGAACGCCCAAGCGCGGCTCGGCCCTGTCGCGCTTTCGCAAGGCGCTGAAGCGGCGGGTGCAGCAGGTCAACGGCCGTGTCGCATCGCGTAGGAACGTCGCCCACCACTACGACCTGTCGAACGACCTCTACCGCCGCTTCCTCGACGCCGACATGCAGTACAGCTGCGCCTATTTCGAGCGTCCGGACATGACGCTGGAGGAGGCGCAGGCCGCCAAGAAGGCGCTGATCGGCCGCAAGCTGCTGATCCAGCCGGGCATGAAGACCTTGGACATCGGCTCGGGCTGGGGCGGTCTTTCGATGACCCTGGCCAAGGACTTCGGGGCCCGGATGACCGGCGTGACCCTGTCGACCGAGCAGTTGGCCCTGGCCCGCGAGCGCGCCGATAAGGCCGGCCTGTCCGACAGGATCGACTTCCGCCTAACCGACTACCGCGACCTCGACGAGACGTTCGACCGCGTCGTCTCGGTCGGGATGCTGGAGCACGTCGGCGCGCCGAACTTCCGGACCTATTTCGAGACCATCAACCGCCTGCTGACCGACGACGGCGTGGCCCTGGTCCATTCGATCGGCAAGATGCACGGCCCCGGCGCGACCAACGCCTTCACCCAGAAGTACATCTTCCCGGGCGGCTACATTCCGGGCCTCTCCGAGATCGTCGCGGCCATCGAGCAGGCGGGCCTGTGGATCACCGACATCGAGATCCTGCGCCTGCACTACGCCGAGACCTGCCGCATCTGGCGCCAGCGCTTCATGGCCGATCCCGACATCCCGACGCTGTTCGACGCCCGCTTCCGGCGGATGTGGGAATTCTACCTGGCCGGGGCGGAGCTCGGCTTCCGGCACGGCGGCCACATGGTCTTCCAGATCCAGCTGGCCAAGAGGCGCGACGGGACGCCGCTGACGCGAGACTACCTGCTGAAGGGCGCGGCCGGTTGACGCCGGGGCCTCGTTCCAGCGTCCATGACTGCTCTGCCAGTGATCACCTAGACGAGTTAGGACTTACAAGCTTTTCAGTATTGACTCGCCCGCAGAATATAGAACAAATAAAGAACTTCGGCGCGCGGAAATTTAGGTCTAGATCGACCATACGTGCAGGGCGACATGAGGGAAAGATGGCTGGAACTATCAATCATGGCGCGCTGATGGATAGCATCCAGAAGTCTCTAGAACCCAAAAACAATCCCGCCAAGTGGACATATGAGCGGGTGGCAAAAATGATCAATGATTTCGAAGAAAATCTTGATGCCGATCAAGAAATTGGCCTTTTCCTAGTGGGCACGCCAACTTCCGTAATGCATGTCATGGATGTAAAATACTGGGGGCCAGATCTAATGATTTTTGAGGGGGTGGACAGCAATTCAAAGCCGATGAAATTTGTCCAACATCATAGCCAGCTCAGCCTCCTCCTGACTGCCGCGTCGAAAGTTGAAGAAAAGGCACGGCGCATAGGTTTTCACCTCATGAGCCGACTCAGAGACTGAAGCCGACTCCCTCGCCAGAATAGCTGATTGGCGCTAAACGCAGCCCTCTTGGGCGTCGCAACGCTCGCGCTATTATTTCGCCGTCGGATCATACATGCGCCTCGCCGACCTCCTGCGCCGCAAGCCCGTCGCGCTGATCGAGGGCGAGCATCCGCCCGAGCACCTGCATCGCTCGATCGGCCTGTTCCAGCTGACCATGCTGGGCGTTGGCGCGACCATCGGCACCGGCATCTTCGTCGCCCTGACCACCGCCGTGCCGGCGGCGGGGCCAGCGGTGATCCTGTCGTTCGTGCTGGCCGGGATCACGGCCGCCCTGACGGCCCTATGTTATGCCGAGCTGGCCTCGACCATCCCGGTGTCCGGCTCGTCCTATTCCTACGCCTACGCCACCCTGGGCGAGTTCGTGGCCTTCGTCGTCGGCGCGTGTCTGTTGCTGGAATACGCCGTCTCGGCCTCGGCCATCGCGGTCGGCTGGGGGCAGTATCTGAACGAGATGCTGACGGACCTTGTCGGCTGGAAGATGCCCGACGTCATCGCCAAGGCCCCCGGCGCGGGCGGGGTGTTCAACCTGCCCGCCGTGGCGCTGGTCGGCGCCTGCATGGTGCTTCTGCTGCGCGGGGTGAAGGAATCGACCACGATCAACGCCATCCTGGTGGTGCTGAAGCTGGCCATCCTGGTGTTCTTCGTCGTCGTGGCCTTCACGGGCTTCCACGCCCACAATCTGAGCCCGTTCATGCCGATGGGCTGGAAGGGGGTCGGCGCGGCCGCCGCCTCGATCTTCTTTTCCTATATCGGCATCGACGCGGTCTCGACGGCCGGCGAGGAGGTCAAGGATCCGCGCCGCACCCTGCCGGCGGGCATCGTGCTCAGCTTGCTGATCGTCACGGCGATCTACATCCTGGTGGCCGTGGCCGCGATCGGCGCCCAGCCCTGGACCGCCTTCGCCGGCCAGGAAGCGGGCCTGGCGGTAATCCTGAGGAACCTGACCGGCCAGGCCTGGACCTCGCTGGTGCTGTGCGTCGGCGCGATCGTGTCGATCTTCTCGATCACCCTGGTCGTGATGTACGGCCAGACCCGGATCCTCTACGCCATGAGCCGCGACGGTCTGCTGCCCAAGCTCTTCCAGCGCCTGGACCCCAAGACCCGGACGCCCGACCTGAACACCTATATCGTCGCCGTGTTCATCGCCGTGCTGGCGGCGTTCGTGCCGCTGGACGTGCTGGTCAACCTGACCAGCATGGGCACCCTGATCGCCTTCGCCATCGTCTCGCTGGGGGTGATCATCCTGCGACGCACCCAGCCGGATCTGCCGCGCGGCTACAAGGTCCCGCTGTTTCCGGCGCTGCCCGCCGCCAGCGTGGCCTTCTGCGGCTATCTGATCTGGAAGCTGCCGTTGGACACCTGGGCGCTGTTCGCGGTCTGGGTCGCGGGAGCCTGCGTGGTGTACTTCGGCTATTCGGTCCGGCACTCGCGGCTGAGCGCCTGAGGATCCCTCCCCCGCATCGCGGGGGAGGATCTAAGCCGCCTCTACTCCACGGTCACCGACTTGGCCAGGTTGCGCGGCTGGTCGACGTCGGCGCCCTTCACCACGGCGACGTGGTAGGCCAGCAACTGGATCGGGGCCGACATGACCAGGGTCGAGACCAGCGGGTCCGAGGCCGGGGCCGTGACCACCACCTTGGCGCCTGCCGGGGCGTGCTTCACGCCCTCGGTGTCGGTGACGAAGATCACCTGGCCGCCCCGCGCCATCACCTCGCTCATGTTGGAGGCCGACTTCTCGAACCAGCTGTCGTAGGGCGCCAGGATGACGATCGGGGTCTTGTCGTCGACCAGGGCGATCGGGCCGTGCTTCAGCTCGCCGGCGGCGTAGCCCTCGGCGTGGATGTAGCTGATTTCCTTGAGCTTCAGCGCGCCTTCCAGAGCCAGGGCCGACATGGGCCCGCGGCCCAGATAGAGCACGTCGCGCGCCTTGGCGACGTCGGCGGCGATGTCCTTGATGGCGTCTTCCAGGCCGATGGCCTCGGCGATCAGGCGCGGGGCCTCCAGCAGGACCTTGACCAGGCGCTGCTCCTCGGCGTCGTCGATCTTGCCGCGCTGCTTGGCGGCGGCGACGGCCAGGGCGATCATCACGCTGACCTGGGCGGTGAAGGCCTTGGTCGAGGCCACGCCGATCTCGGGACCGCAGTGGATCGGCCACACGACGTCGACCTCGCGGGCCATGGTCGATTCCTGGGCGTTGACCACCACCGCGCTCTTCATGCCCTTGGACTTGCAGTAACGCAGAGCCGCCAGGGTGTCGGCGGTCTCGCCCGACTGCGACATGGCGATGACCAGGGCCCCCGGACGCAGCGCCGGCTGGCGATAGCGAAACTCCGAGGCGATCTCGACATCGACCGGCAGGTCGGCCAGCTGCTCGATCAGGTACTTGCCCACCACCCCGGCGATGAACGAGGTGCCGCACGCCACGATCTGGATGCGCTCCAGCGCGGCGAAATCGATGTCGCCGGGCACGGCCGCCGTCGAGGTCAGGGCGTCGACATAGGCCGAGATCGTGCGCTGGCAGCCGTCCGGCTGGTCGTGGATTTCCTTCTCCATGAAGTGGCGATAATTGCCCTTCTCCAGCATCACCGCCGAGGCCGGCACCACCCGCACCGCGCGCTGGACGCGCGCGCCGGAGGCGTCATGGATCTCGTGACCCTGGTGGGTCAGGGCCACGTAGTCGCCCTCTTCCAGATAGATCACCCGGTTGGTGAACGGGCCAACGGCCAGGGCGTCGGAGCCCAGGAACATCTCGCCCTCGCCTTCGCCGACCACCAGCGGGCTGCCGCGGCGCGCGCCCAGGATCAGGTTGTCGTCGCCCTCGATCAGCACCGCCAGGGCGTAGGCGCCGGTCAGGCGGTCCAGCGTGGCCTTGAACGCCGCCAGCGGGGCGAGGCCCGTCGCCAGCTCGGCGTCGATCAGCTGGGCGATCACCTCGGTGTCGGTGTCGCTTTCGAACGTCCGGCCCGCCGCGAGCAGCTCGGCCTTCAGCTCGGCGAAGTTCTCGATGATGCCGTTGTGCACCAGGGTGACGCGACCAGCCGTGTGGGGGTGCGCGTTCTTGACGTTGGGCGCGCCGTGCGTGGCCCAGCGTGTGTGGCCGATGCCGGTGGTCGCGACCAGCGGCTGCTCGGCGACCACGGCTTCCAGGGCCTTGATCTTGCCCTGGGCGCGACGGCGCTCGACCTTGCCCTGGCCCACCACGCCCGCGATGCCGGCGGAGTCATAGCCCCGATACTCCAGGCGCTTGAGACTTTCGATCAGACGCTCGGCGACGGGTTGCTTGCCGACGATGCCGATGATGCCGCACATAAGCGATGATCCCTTGTGGACCGCGCCGACGGATCAAGCCCGCCGACGCGTGAATTTCAGAAGCGGGCCTTTAGCACTGGCCCGCGGGCCCGCTCTCATAAATCTGCATTTCGGATCGTTTCGGATCCGCCGCCAGCCATTCCCTCCGGATTGGCTCGGAATTAAGACTATGGGCTGACAGTCGCCGCACCGGCGCCCTTTTTGGCCGTAAGGCCCTGGAAGAGACAACAAGACGACATGAGCAAGCGCGCCTATTTCGGCACCGACGGCATCCGGGGCCAGGCCAACAAGCATCCGATGACGGCCGAAGTGGCCCTGCGCGTCGGTCTGGCGGCCGGCAAGCTGTTCCGCTCGCAGGACGAGCGCCGCCACCTCGTGGTGATCGGCAAGGACACCCGCCTGTCGGGCTACATGATCGAGCCGGCCCTGGTCGCCGGCTTCACCAGCCTGGGCATGGACGTGCGCCTGTTCGGCCCGCTGCCGACCCCGGCGGTGGCCATGATGACCCGCTCGATGCGCGCGGATCTCGGCGTGATGATCAGCGCCTCGCACAACAGCTTCGCCGACAACGGCATCAAGTTCTTCGGTCCCGACGGCTACAAGCTGTCGGACGCCCAGGAACTGAAGATCGAGGCCCTGATGGACGAGGGCCTGCAGGAGGGCCTTGCCGCGCCGCGCGAGCTGGGCCGCGTCAAGCGCATCGACGACGCCCAGGCCCGCTATGTCGAGATCGTCAAGGCGACGTTCCCCCGCCACCTGTCGCTGAGCGGCCTGCGCATCGTCATCGATTGCGCCAATGGCGCCGCCTACAAGGTGGCCCCCACCGCCCTCTACGAACTGGGCGCCGAGGTGATCTCGATCGGGGTCGATCCGGACGGCACCAACATCAACGAGGAGTGCGGCTCGACCCATCCCGAGGCCATGGCCAAGATGGTCCGCGAATATCGCGCCGACATCGGCATCGCCCTGGACGGCGACGCCGACCGCCTGGTGGTCTGCGACGAGAAGGGCGTGGTCGTCGACGGCGACCAGATCATGGCGATCATCGCCGGCGCCTTCGCCAAGGCGGGCGCGCTGAAGGGCGGCGGGGTCGTGGCCACGGTCATGTCGAACCTCGGCCTCGAGCGCTACCTGAACGGCCTGGGCCTGAACCTGGAACGCACCTCGGTCGGCGACCGCTATGTGATGCAGCGGATGCGCGAGGCCGGCTTCAACCTGGGCGGCGAGCAGTCGGGCCACCTGATCCTGTCGGACTTCTCGACGACGGGCGACGGCCTGATCGCCGCCCTGCAGGTGCTGGCCGTGCTGGTCGAGAGCGGCAAGCCGATGAGCGCCCTGGGCCGCCAGTTCGAGCCGGTGCCGCAGCTTCTGGAAAACGTCCGCTTCGCCGGCGGCAAGCCGCTGGAAGCCAAGGCCGTGAAGGAAGCCATCGCCGACGGCGAGGCCCAGCTGAACGGCGCCGGGCGCATCGTGGTGCGGGCCTCGGGCACCGAGCCGCTGATCCGCATCATGGCCGAGGGCGACGACCCGGCCCTGGTGAGCAAGGTCGTGAAGTCGATCGTCAGCGCGGTGAAGGCGGCCTAATAGGGCAACTGGTCCGGCGGCGGGGCCGTGCCCGCCGGGGTCTCGGCGGCCGGTCCCGCCGGCGCCGGCGTGGCGCCCGGCAGCAGGTCGCCGATCGGATCGGGCGCGTCGATGGGCGGCGGCTCGATCACGCCGCCCGGGATCGGCGTGGCCTTCAGCCGAGGCAGGGCCGCGGACATGAACGTGCGCCAGATCTCCGCCGGAGCGCCGCCGCCGGTGACGCGCTTCATCGGCGTGGCGTCGTCCTTGCCGGTCCACACCGCCGTGACGAAGCCGCCCGTATAGCCGACGAACCAGGCGTCCTTGTAATCGCTGGTGGTGCCGGTCTTGCCGGCGATGTCGTAGCCGGCGACCTTGGCGCGCGTGCCGGTGCCGGCGGCCACGACCTGGCGCATCATCTGGTTCATGTACTGCAGCGCCGGCGAGCCGATCACCGCCGAGCGGGCCTGCTTCTCGACGCCATGGTCGTACAGCACCTTGCCGCTGGCGGTGCGGATGCGCTCGATGCCGTAGCCCTTGGCCAGGAAGCCGCCGTTCGAGAACGGTGCGTAGGCCTGGGCCATCTCCATCGGCGAAACCTCGACCGCGCCCAGCGCCATCGACGGGTCCAGCTGGATCTTGCTGGTGATGCCCAGCCGCTTGGCGGTGTTGGCGACGTTGCTGGTGCCGACCTCGTTGGCCAGGCGCGCGGCGACCGTGTTGATCGACTGAGCCAGGGCGGTCTGCAAGGTGATCTGGCCCAGATACTTGCCGGTGTAGTTCTTGGGCTCCCAGTTGCCGATCTTCACGGGCTCGTCGACGACCATCACATTGGGCGTGCGGCCAGCTTCCATGGCGGTCAGGTAGACGAACGGCTTGAAGGCCGAACCCGCCTGGCGACGGGCCGTGGTGGCGCGGTCGAACTGGCTCTCGGCGTAGTCGGCGCCGCCGACATAGGCGCGGATGCGACCCTCCCCGTCGATCGACACCAGCGCGGCCTGCTGGACGCCCTGGGCCGCGTGGCCGTCAACGCCCAGCTTCACCGCGCGCTCGGCGGCGACCTGGATCGGCAGGTCCAAGGTGGTCTCGACCACCAGGTCCTCGGTCGGCTCGCCGACCAGCGAACGCACCTGGGCGTCGATATAGTCGGTGAAGTATTGGGCGCGCTGGTTGGCCAGGGTGGCCGAGACTTGCACCGGGGTCTTGAAGGCCTCGTCGCGCTCCTCCGGCGTGATCGCCTTGATGCGCACCATCTCGTCCAGGACGATGGTGGCGCGGCGGGCGGCGCGGTCCTTGGCGGCGACCGGCGAATAGCGGGCCGGGCCCTTCATCATGCCGGCCAGCAGGGCCGCCTCGCCCAGGGTCAGGTCCTTGGCGGGCTTGTTGAAATAGCGTTGCGAGGCCGCCTCGATGCCATAGGCGCCGGCCCCGAAATAGACCCGGTTCATGTAGAGGGCCAGGATCTGCTTCTTGGAGAACTTCATCTCCAGCCAGATGGCCAGGATCAGCTCCTGGGCCTTGCGGCGATAGTTCTGGGCCGGGCTCAGGAACAGGTTCCGCGCCAGCTGCTGGGTGATGGTCGAGCCGCCGCGCTGCGGGCCGTCATGAGTGGCGTTCCACGCCAGCGACCGCATGATGCCCCAGGGGTTGAAGCCGAAGTGGTGGTAGAACTGGCGGTCCTCGATCGCCACGAAGGCGGCCGGCACGTATTTGGGCAGGGCGTCGATGTCGACGGGCGGCGCGTACTGGCTGCCCCGCACGGCCAGCAGGGCGCCCGAACGGTCCAGATAGTTGATCGAGGGCTGGCGCTTGACGTCGTAGAGCTTGGACGTGTCGGGCAGGTCGCTGGCGAACACGGCGAAGAAGGCGACGCAGAAGATCAGCCCCCAAACGCCGACCACGGTCCCCCAATAGATCAGGGCCTGGAGCGGGGTGCGTTGCGGCTTCGCCGGCTTGTTCCCGCCGAAGGGTCCGTTCGCCATGGTCGTCCTGTTCCAAGAGGGCCCAAGAGGGCGCGCGCCCGCGCGCGCTTTCGCGCGTTCGGTTTAGCCGAACGCCACAGAACGCGCGATAAGATTGACGAGACGTGAACGAACCTTAAGGCGCGCTTGTGGCGCCCGAGCGCCGCGCCACGATGCGCGCCAGGATTGAGCCATCGGAAGACGGGGCGACCATGACGCCCTTGGCCCCGCCGTTGGAGGCTGCCAAAAGGACCGTCGTGTATGTTCCTCCCGATTCTCCCCAGCTCGACCACGCGCGCGACGTCCTGCGGCGGACGTTCGGCCATGCCGATTTCCGGGGGATGCAGGCCGGGGTGATCAACGAGATCCTGGCCGGCCACAGCGCCATGGCCGTGCTGCCCACCGGCGGCGGCAAGAGCCTGTGCTACCAGATCCCGTCGCTGATCCGGCCGGGCGTGGGCCTGGTGGTCTCGCCGCTGATCGCGCTGATGGCCGACCAAGTCCAGGGCCTGCGCCAGGCCGGCGTGGCGGCCGAGCGGCTGGACAGCAACATCTCGCTGGACGAGCGCTCGGACATCTGGCGGCGCATCGACGCCGGCGAGGTCGACATGCTGTACCTGTCGCCCGAAGGCCTGATGCAGCCTTGGATGCTGGAGCGTCTGTCGCGCACGCCGCTGGCGCTGATCGCCGTTGATGAAGCCCACTGCGTCAGCCAATGGGGCCACGATTTCCGACCCGAATACCGGATGCTGGGGCGGCTGGCCGAGCTCTTCCCCGATGTCCCGCGCCTGGCTGTCACGGCCACGGCCGACGCCCGCACCCGAGACGATATCCGAGCCGAGCTCCGCTTGCAGGGCGCGGCCGAGTTCGTCGACAGCTTCGCTCGGCCCGAACTGGCGCTGTCCGCCGAGCGCAAGCGCGGCAAGGGCCACGATCGCGTGGTGGAACTGGTGCTGGAACGGCCCGGGCGGTCCGGCGTGATCTATGCCGGCTCGCGCGACGGAACCGAGAAGCTGGCCGAACGGCTCAACGCCGAGGGCGTGCCGGCGCTGGCCTATCACGCGGGTCTCGACAAGGCCGTCCGCGCCCGCCGGCTGGAGGACTTCCTGGAAGCCGACGCCGCGGTGATGGTGGCGACCATCGCGTTCGGCATGGGGGTCGACAAGCCCGACGTCCGCTACGTGATCCACGCCGATCCGCCCGCCGCCATCGAGGCCTATTGGCAGGAGGTCGGCCGGGCCGGCCGCGACGGCCAGCCCGCCGAAGGCATCACCCTCTACGGCTCGGCCGACATGGCCTGGGCGGGCCGCCGCATCGAGACGCGCGAGGCGCCCGACGAGGTCAAACAGGTCCAGGCGCGTAAGCTGCGCCAGTTCTATGCGATGCTGGAAGGGGTCACCTGTCGCGCCGCCGCCGTCCGGCGCTATTTCGGCGAGGAGGGCGTGGCCCGCTGCGGGGTCTGCGACGTCTGCGTCTCGCCGCCCGCGGCGGTCGACGCCACGGAGGCCGCCCAGAAGGCCCTGTCGGCGGCGCACCGCATGGGCGGCCGCTTCGGGCGCGGGCGGCTGATCGACCACCTGCAGGGCAAGACCAAGGACGTGACGCCCCAAGAGGCGCAGCTGCCGACCTTCGGCATCGGCCGCGAGCTCAGCCAGCCGGCCTGGCGCGACCTGTTCGACACCCTGATCTTCGAGGGCCTGCTGCGCGAGGATCCCAATGACGGCCGGCCGCTGATCGGCCTGGGCGACATCGAGGGCGTGCGGCAGGTCTATCGCGGCGAGCGACGGGTGGCCCTGCGCCAGATGACCGACGCGCCCGAGACCGGCCGTGCCGGCGGCGGCGTCCGCAAGCGCCGCGAAGGCAAGGCTCTGACCATCCCCGCCGAAAACCAGCTGCTGTTCGAGGCGCTGCGCTCGTGGCGCAAGGAGCAGGCCCAGCTGCAGCACGTGCCGCCCTATGTCATCTTTCACGACGCCACCCTGGCCGAGATCGCCGCCGCCCGGCCGGCGACCCTGGCGGCGCTCGGCAAGGCCGGCGGTGTCGGCCAGGGCAAGCTGGATCGCTATGGCGAGGCGGTTTTGAAGGTTGTGCGGGAGAACTAAACCGCGCCGTGGGTGTTGGTAGAGGATCAAGCCGAGGAGCCTCCCCATGACCGACGTCAACCGCTTCACCCCCTCCGACGCGACGGCCGCCGCCGACACCGTCAAGACTGCGGCCGCCGAGAAGACCAAGCAGGCCAAGGAGGCCGTCGCCAAGGCCATGAAATCTGCGCGCGAGACCGCGACCGAAGTGGCCCAACAGACCCGCACCTTCGCGGCCGAGAAGGCCAAGGTCGGCGCGGCCTGGACCAACGAAAAGGCCAAGGTCGCTCACCACGCCGCCGAAGAGCACCCCGTGGGCCTGGCCCTCGGCGCCTTCGCCATCGGCCTAGGCGTGGGTTTCCTGATCGCGCGGAATCTGGACTAACCCGTCAGCATGGCCGTCCTCTCCCTTCCGACAGGCTCTGGGCGAGGACGACTTCAGACGCCACGGACTAAAGGCTTAGCCGCTCCGCGTTGACGCCCGCCGCCCGCAAGGCGGCGAGGCGGGCGAAGGCGAGCGTAAGGGCCTTGCGCCGGGCTGGCGCCAGGGGCGCCAGTGGCGCCTCGCGAACCACCGCGCCGCCGAAGCCGTCGGCGACGATCAGCCCCGGCTCGTCCGGCAGGATTCCGTCCGGAAAGCTGGGCGCGACGGCGAAGTAGAAGGCGTCGCAATAGGGTGCGTATTCGCCCCACTTGCGATCGACCCGGAAGTCTTCCAGCCCTGACTTCACCTCGACGATCAGCACGTCGCCCTTGGGCCCGAGCGCCATCAGATCGGCCCTCCGGCCATTCGGCAGGGTCACCTCGGCCAGCGGCGCATAGCCCAGATCGACCAGAAGCCGCGCCGCGCCCCGCGTGACGGTCAGGGTGGTCTCGGGGCGGGAAGCCTGGGCCTGTATGTCGATGATCACGTCCACGGCCGCGATCGTGTTCTATCTTTGTTCGGCGAGCAAGCCGCAAATAGAGTTAAATAACCGCCCGACAGGCGAGCCTGTTTGACCACAACCAGTCAGCGACCTAGCTCCGTGAACGAGAGGCGGGGAACTGGCGTGGGCAAGCATTCGATGACGGCGGTGGCCCTTGCGCTCTCTCTCGGAGCGATCGTTTCCGGCATGGCCCAGGCGCAGCCGGCCGAACCGGCGAACACGATCATCTACGGTGTTCCCAAGCCGGCGCCGCTCGTCGCCCAGTGGTCGAGCGGCAATGTGCTAGGCGGAGGGCTGATCAGCGGCCTGATGGCCCTCTCCGACGGTAAGGCGCTGGCCGAGAAGCATAACGTCGTCGATCCGGCCGCCGCGATGGCGCCGATTCTGGCCGCTCGATTGGCCGCCCGCGCCGGATATGCGCTGAGCGATAGCAAGATTGCGCCCACCTCCAACACCAAGGACTCGGTAGCGCTGCTGGCCAGCAAGGGCCGCTACGCCGTCGGCGTCGGCACCGTCCAGCGTCGTGTTATCTGGTACCCAACGAACTGGACCCACTACAGCATCATCTATTGGGCCCGCTTCTACGTGCTAGACACCAGGGCTAGCCGGATCGTTGTGCAGGACCTGTGCAAATGGACCTCGCCACGCGAAGGAGCGCCGTCGCGCGACGAACTGATGGCTGACGACGCCAAGCGGCTGAAGGCGGCCTTCGCGGACGGCCAGGCCGCTTGTCTCGCCCGCTTCGAGGGTGTCGTCGACACAGTGGCTCTAGATCCGCCGCCAAGTGGGCCTGCCTTCGCTTCGGCGCCGATGGCGTTGGCGACGCAGCCCCTCCCGACTGCCGAGATCCTGGCTCCTCCGCCGCGTGTCGACATGGCCGCCATCGCCGCGACAGGAGCCACCGCGATGTCGCCGTCGAGCCCGCCGGCCGAAGCGCGCGAGCAGGTCGACGCCCGCGCTGCTGAGCCGCCGTTCCCACCCGTTGGGAACATAGAGGCCTCGCCATTGCGTCCGGCCGTCGTGCCGCCATATGCGCCCACCGCCCCGCCAATCATCGACAGTGGGCCGCCGTCGGCGCGCGTCGAGTACAGCGTCGCCGGTCGCGACGAGAACGGCTACCTGGTCTGGCCGGGCAAGCGCCCCTAGAGCGTGATAGCCGAAAGTGTGAGCGGTTTCGGCGGCTATCACGCTCTAAATATTTGATTTTATAGCCTTTTATCCGCTTCAAATGATTCAATTTGAAGCGGACAGGCCCTAAGGCGCCGGCTGTTTCGTCGGCCGCAGCATCCCGACGTCATAGCCCAGCGCCTTGGCGCGCGCCGTCAGCGCCGCGCGGTCGGCGTCGGTCGGGAGCTTGCGCGACAGCAGCCACAGATAGCGGCCCGAGCCTTCGCCGACGATCGACCAGTCGTAGTCGTCGCCATGGTCCAGCACCCAGTAGTCGCCATAGAACGGGCCGAAGAAGCTGACCTTCAGCTTGGCGTTGGTCGCCGCGTCGACGACCTTGGCCTTGCCTTCGCTGGTCTTGATCGGTCCGTCGACCGCGCCCTGGCGGCAGGTGTTCAGCACGCGGATCAGGCCGTCCGGACGCTTGGAATATTCGGCGGTGACGCCCTCGCAGCCCTTCTCGAACCGCATGTCGTAGCGGGCGACCTCGTACCACTTGCCCAGATAGCGATCGAGCGTCACGGCCTTGGCCGGCTGGGGCGGACTGGGATTGCCGACCGGCCCGGCGACACAGGCGCCGAGGCTAAAGGCGACGCCAACCATGGCGAGGGCGAACTTCATGCGGCGGGCTCCGGAAACTCCAGCTTGTCATAGCCCAGGGCCTTGACCCGGGCCAGGGCGGCGGCCTTGGCGGCCGGCGGCATCACGGGCTGGCGCGACAGCAGCCACACATAGTGGCCGCCCGGCGTGGCCATCAGCCCCCACGAGTGGTCCGGCGCGCAGTCCAGCACCCAGTATTCCTGCTTCTTCAACCCGCCCAGGAAGTCCATCGTGAAGCGCGTGTTGCGGCTGCCCTCGATGATCCGCCCCTTGGTGGTGAACACCTTCTCCGGACCCGACGGCGCGCCATGATGGCAGACCTGGCGGACCTTGAAGCGGGCCCCTTCGGCCACGAAGTCCGTGGTCGGCGCCTGGCAATCGCGCTGCCCGAAGTTCGGCGTGCGGGCGATCTCGTACCATCGGCCGGAATAGAACTCGGGCGAAACCGCCCTGGCGGGCGGCGGCGCGCCGGCGAAGGCCCCGCCGGCCACGGCCGAAACCGACAGAGAGAGAGCGAAGGACAGGCCAAGACGCATGGGCGAACCTCCAGGGCAGGTTCGCCCAAACGCGAGCGGGCCGCTGGCCGTTCCCTATTCGGCGGCGATGCCGACCGCGGAAACCGGACGGTTCTTGAAGTTGATCGCTTGCAGGTGGCGGATGCCCTCCTCGGCGATGTCGTCTCCGACCATCCGTTCGCCTTCGCCCTTCAGTTCCTCGAGGTCGACATACATGGCGTAGAACGCCTTGGTGCGGTCGGTGATGATGCCGGCGTTGAGCAGCGTCTTGACCAGCACCCGGAAGATGTTGGTCTGCTCCTTCATGTTTTCCCGACGCACGTCGTCGGTCATGATCTTTCCGTACTCCTCGACCACCTTGTCGGGATCCAGGCCGAACTCGGCGTAGAGGTCCAGCTGCTGGTGCGGCGAGACCAGGTTGAACAGCAGGGTCTGGAAGCAGTGCGCCGCCCAGTCCTCGATGATCGCGTGCTCCTCGGGCGACAGCTTGGGCACCGTGCGGTCGGCCCAGATCTTCCCGAACTTGTGGTGGAAGGCCTCGTCGGTCATCACCAGCTGCAAGAGCTTCTTGCCGGTCGGGTCGTTGATCTTGTTGAAGAAGGTGGCGAAGGCGCCCATGGCCAGGCCTTCGACCAGCATCTGCATCCCGATGATCTTCTTGTAGACCTCGGGCGCGCCGATGATCTCGACGAGCAGGGCCTTCAGGGCCGGGCCGCACTCGACCGGCTTGCCCCAGCGGGCCTTGATATACTTGGCGAAGGCCGTGACGTGGCGGGCCTCTTCACGCGTCTGGTTGGCGGCGTATTCCTGCGCGCCCTGGTCCTTCAGGACGTGGCAGAGGCTGGCCGACAGGTTCAGCGCGCCTTGCTCGCCATGCAGGATCGACGAGAAGTTCCGCAGCACCGACTGGTTGATGAAGCGGATGCGCTGCTTGGGATCGGACAGGTGGTTGGAGACGTAGTCGGTCGACAGGGCGATGACCATGTCCTCGGGAACCAGGGCCTGGTTCTCCATGTCGAACGGTTCGTCGAAATCGATATAGGCCTTGTCCAGCGGATCCCAGAAGTGGTCGTGGGTCGCGGAAATGATCTTGTCGAACGCGGTCGAGCGGTTGTTGTAGCGATCCAGTTCGAGCATCGACTCGAAGTCGTCCGGCGCCACCGCGTCGTACATGGCGTCCTTGGTGATGTTCTTGTCCGTCATGGCGGCGCTCCCTATCGGCCGGTAGACATCATGAGATCGCCAGGCCGTCTTGCGCGGTTCGTCGGCGATCTAAACACTGTCAACTCAACCCTTGACGTGGGTCAAATTAAAAATGACGGCAGCGTCACTTTCGTCGTGGGGCGCGAGGGGCGTCGTCCCGCGCGCGCCGCTATCGCCGACGCTTCGCCCGGCCGAACCGTTGATCAGGAGGCGGAATGAAAATCTTCGTGCTGACGGGCGCCGGGGTGTCGGCCGAGAGCGGCCTGGGCACTTTTCGCGACAAGGACGGCGTGTGGACCAAGTACGACCTCGAGACGGTCGCCACGCCGGAGGGCTTCGCGCGGAATCCGGCCTTGGTGCGGGACTTCTACAACGCTCGGCGCGCCAACCTGATGGACGCCGCGCCGAACGCCGCCCATTTCGCCCTCGCGCGGCTGGAAGCCGAACTGGCGGCGCGCGGCGACGAACTCTGGCTATGCACCCAGAACGTCGATGACCTGCACGAGAAGGCCGGTTCCCGCCGCGTCGTCCACATGCATGGCGAGCTGGCGGTGACGCGCTGCCACTATTGCCAGGCGACGTGTCCGGACACGGGCGCGCTGACCGCCGAGGCTGTCTGCGGGGCTTGCGGACGCGCGGGCGGGGCCCGGCCCCATGTCGTCTGGTTCGGCGAAATGCCGCTCCATATGGACGAGATCGAGGACGCCCTGGCCGAGGCCGACCTTTTCGTCTCGATCGGCACCTCGGGCTCGGTCTACCCGGCCGCCGGGTTCGTGACCCAGGCTCGCGCGATGGGCATCGCGACATACGAGATCAATCTGGAGCCCTCGGCCAACGCCCATGTCTTCGACGAGAAGCGCTATGGCCCGGCCAGCCGGATCGTGCCCGCCTGGGTCCAGGACGTACTCGGCGCGTGACCCCGCTCGTCTCCCGACGAGTGGAGCGAACCCGGATCACCCCTCGCGCATGGCGTCCTTGATTCGGCGGGCGATGTCGTCCGGCGGCAGGTTGTAGGGAATCACGGTGCGGAACCGCCCCTTGGGGTCGACGAGATAGATCGCCGTCGAGTGGTCCATGGTGTAGCCCGGCCCGTCGCCGACCTTGGCGTAATAGACCTTGTAGGCCTTGGCCGCGACGGCGACCTGCTCCTGGGTCCCGGTGAGGCCCAGGGTCGATTTCGGCACATAGGGCGCGGAGAGATAGGTCTTCATCTGCTGGACGGTGTCGCGGGCCGGATCGATCGAGATGAAGACGATCTGGAAGTCCTTGGCGCGCGGTCCCAGCTGGTCATTGGCCGCCGACAGGCCCTGCAGCGTGCCCGGGCAAACATCGGGACAGTAGGTGAAGCCGAAGAACACCGCGCTCCACTTGCCCTTCAGCGCCTTTTCCGTGGTCGGGACGCCGTTCTGATCGACAAGCTGGAACGGACCGCCCACGGCCGCGGCGGGTTCGGACCGGAACACGCCGGCGCGCATCGCCAGCCCCGCCACCACGCCGAACGCGGCCAGACAGATCAGGATCAGGACAAGACGGTGACGAGGCATGTGCGTTTTGGTCCCTTTGCGCCCGCCCGTTTTACGCTCGCCATGCGCGCGTTTCTGGACAATGGTGCGACATGGCCGACGTATCGTTCGCGAGAGCGCCCGACGATCCACGTCAGAAGGGGCTCGATAAGCCGGGAGACGAACCGGCGCAAGACGACGCCTGGTCCTGGACCGCTCCGGGGCTTCGTCGCGGTCGTTTGAGGGTTCGCACCCTGCTGGCCCAGCGCTGGGTTGCGGTCGTGGGCCAGACCATCATGCTCCTGATCAGCGGCCTGCTGCTGAAGCTTCAGATCCCGTGGGCGCTGTGCTTCACCCTGGTCGCCCTGTCGGCCTGGCTGAACGTATTGCTGGGCCTGGCCTCCAGCGGCCAGCGCCTGGCGCGGGAGGGCGAGGCGACCGCTCAGATCGCCTTCGACATCCTGCAGCTTTCCGGCCTGGTTTACCTGACCGGCGGGGCCGACAACCCGTTCGCCCTGCTGCTGATCGCGCCGGTCACCCTGGCCGCGGCGACGCTGCCGGCGCGCTACGCGATCGGCCTCGGCCTGCTCGCTATCGCCGCCTCGGTGCTGCTGGCCTTTTTTCACATGCCGCTGCCCACGTTGGAAGGTCGCCCCCTGCCCTTCGCGCCCAATCCGATGATGCTTTGGGTGATCGTCTCGGCGCGGGTGATCGGCATCGTGCTGACCGGCGCCTATGCCTGGCAGGCGGCCAGCGAATCGGCCCGGATGGAGCTGGCCCTGAACGTGACCGAGACCGTGTTGGCGCGCGAGCAGCGCCTGTCGGCCCTGGGCGCCTTGGCCGCCGCCGCCGCCCACGAGCTGGGCACTCCGCTCGCCACCATCTCGGTCGTGGCCCGCGAAATGGCCCGTAACGCCGCCAGCGAGGAAATCCGCGAGGACGCCGAACTGCTGATCGGCCAGGCCGCCCGCTGCCGCGAGATCCTGCAGCGCCTGACCGAGATGCCCGAGGCGACCGACGCGGTGCATGAGCGCATGAGCCTCGTGCAGTTGGTGCAGGACGTGATCGAGCCCCACCTGGTGCACGGCATCCGCGTGGAGGCCGTGGTCAATGGGCCGTCCGGCGAGACCGCCCCCGATGTCTGGCGGCGTCCGGAGATCATTCACGCCATGACCTCGATCGTCGAGAACGCCGTGGATTTCGCGCGCGGCGAGGTGCTGGTCATCGCCCGCTTCGATCCGCGCCACGTGGTCATCGAGGTGCGCGACGACGGTCCGGGCTTCTCGCCGGAGGTCCTGGCCAAGCTGGGCGAGCCCTATGTCACGACCCGACCCGGCGCGGAGGGCTCGCGCACCGGGCATATCGGCATGGGTCTGGGCTTCTTCATCGCCAAGACCTTGCTGGAGCGCACCGGCGCCGCGGTGGATTTTCGCAACGGTCGGCGCGGGGGCGCCGTGGTTTCCGCGCGCTGGCCCCGGCCAGCGCTCGAGGCCCCGGGTTATACTGGGGCTTGAGTTATCAGACGGATACGTGAAATTTAGAGTTCGTTATTTAGCCTGTTAAAGTATTGGCCCGGGGAGGGGCTGACTTCATGGCGGATATCGGTGAGTTGGTTTCGGCGCTGCCGGACAAGACGCTGTTGCTTCTGGACGATGACGGTCCTCTGCGGACCCGGCTGGGCCGCGCTCTGGAACAGCGCGGCTTCGAGGTGACGCTAGCCGCCTCCGTCGCCGAGGCCCTAACCATTCTGCGCGGCCAAGCCCCGGCTCACGCCGTCCTGGACATGCGCCTCGAGGACGGCTCGGGCCTGAAGGTCGTCGAGGCCGTGCGCGACGCGCGGCCCGACGCCAAGGTGATCATGCTGACCGGCTACGGCAACATCGCCACCGCCGTGGCGGCGGTTAAGGCCGGGGTGGTCGACTACCTTTCCAAGCCCGCCGACGCCGACGACGTGGCCCGCGCCCTGCTGGCCGCCAAGGACGCCGCCCCCGCGCCGCCGGAAAACCCGATGAGCGCCGACCGCGTTCGCTGGGAGCATATCCAGCGCGTCTACGAGATGTGCGGCCACAATGTCTCGGAAACCGCGCGCCGCCTGAACATGCACCGCCGCACCCTGCAACGGATCCTGGCCAAGCGCGCGCCGCGGTAGGTTCGGTCAAGGTCCTCCCCCGCGGCGCGGGGGAGGATCATTCGGGTCACATCGCCGAAATGCCGCCGTCGACCTTGATCTCGGCGCCGGTCATGAACTTGCTCTCGTCGCTGGCGAGATAGAGCACGGCGTTGGCGATGTCGTTCGGCTCGCCGATCCGGCCCATCGGCACTTGGCGCGCCAGCTTGGCGAATGCCTCTTCCTTGCCGAAGCGGGCCGAGAAGCCGTCCAGGATCGGGGTGTCGATGAAGGTCGGGTGGATGGAGTTCGAGCGGATGTCGAGCTTCATCTTGGCGCAGTACAGCGCGATGTTCTTGCTCAGCAGCCAGACCGCCGCCTTGGAGGCGTTGTAGGCGGGCGAGTTGCCGTTGGCGATCAGGCCAGCGATCGAGGAGAGGTTGATGATCGAGCCGGGCTGATGGGCCCGCATGTGGGTCAGGGCGTGCTTGGCGCCCAGGAAGACCGAGTCGACATTGACCGACATCACCTTCTTCCAGAGGCCGAAGTCGAGGCTCTCGATCGGGCCGTCGCCGCCGATGCCGGCGTTGTTGACCAGCACCGACAGCCCGCCCATGTCGCTAGCGGCCTTTTCCAGCACCTCGATCCACTGGTCTTCCTGGGTTACGTCCAGCTGGTAGGCGAAGGCCGTGCCCGCGCCGTGAGCGGCGTTGATCTCGGCCGCCACCGCTTGCGCGCCGGCCAGGTTGAGGTCTGCCAAGGCGACCTTGGCGCCCTCCTTGGCCAACATTCGTCCCGCCGCCGCGCCCAGGCCTTGGGCCCCGCCGGTGATGAAGGCCTTCTTGCCGGCGACCCGGCCCGTGCTCTGCGCCATGCGGCGTCCTCCCGGTTATAATTCAAACAGCAGTTTGAATTCTTCAGGCCGCGCTGTCCATGAACTTCGCGAGCCGGACGTCCAGTTCCGTCACCCCATCCGCGTCGTGCGTGGTCAGCAGCACCTCGACGCGGTTGTAGACGTTGGACCACTCCGGATGGTGGTCGAGCTTGTCCGCCATCAGGGCCACGCGGGTCATGAAGCCGAAGGCGGCGTTGAAATCCGCGAACCGGAACGTCTTGGCGATGGCGTCCGGGTGGTTGGACGCGATGCTCCAGCCGTCGAGCTGGGCGATCGCGGCGGCGGCGCCGATCTTGGGACGGGACATGCTTCCTCCTGGGGCGTTTCCGCCCTCAGAACGACAATCCCGTCGCCCTGGCAAGATCGTCGAGCAACTGCCGCTCGCTCGACACCTTGATGGCGGTCATGCCGAGCGCCGCCGCCGGCTTGCAGTTGATGCCAAGGTCGTCGAGGTAGACGCAGGCTTCCGGCGCGACGCCCAGAAGCTCGCACATCATCTGGTAGATGCGCGGATCGGGCTTGCGGACCCCGGCCTTGGAGCTTTCGATCACCGCGTCGAACAGCGCCATGATCTCGCCGACCAGCAAGGCCTTCTCGGCGCTCTGGGCCATGCCGGGGCCATGCCCGGTCGGCACGTTGTTGGTGATGCAGCCCACCTTGAACCGCGTCTTGCAGGCCTTCAGCGCGTCCATCACACGGGGCCTCAGGTCGCCGTGCAGCAGCGGCAGCACCTCGGCGCCGCGCACCGGGTGGCCCAGGCGAGAGGATTCTTCGAGGAACAGGCCGTCGAAGGCGCCGGCGTCGATCTCGGCCCGTTCGAAACGGGCCCAGGCGTTGGTGTCCGGATCAGTGGCGTTGACGCGTCGGATGAAGTCCGTGGGCAGACCCCGCTCGGTCTCATAGCGCCGGAAGGCCTCGAACGGCGAGGTCGTGAACACCCCGCCGAAATCCCAGATCACCGCCTCGATCGCCATGGCCGCCCCTCGAACGCTTGTTTGAGGCGACGCTACCCGGGCGACGGCGGCAGGGAAAGCGCCAAGTCCGCGAGATCTTGCGCCCTCGTTCGCGCGAGGGGTGAAAATCCGCTCGCGCGCCGCCCGGAAATGTTTTGTTAATAAACGACCGGAGTCGCCCATGTCCCTGTTCCGCCTGATCGTCGCCTTCGTCCTCGCCGCCAACCTGGCGGGCGCCGCGCCAGCCTTGGCCGGAGACCAGGGCCTGTACGGCGGTCCAGTGATCTCGCGTCCCGGTCTGCCGTTTGATCCGGAGCCGCTGCCGGCCAATACCCGACCGGGCGATTGCGTCATGCGCCGGGTCATCGGCCCGGACGGCGCCTATCGCTGGGACCGCGCCGCCTGCGACGATGCTCGGGACTACGCGGAACGTGGCTGGAGCGACCTGGATCAGTGGGGCTACGGCCGCGCGCCCGTGACGGTGGAGGCGCGTGGGGCGCCGTCCGCCGCCTATGCCTGCGACCGCTGCGCCCCGGCGCCGGCCTATGCCTGCGCGCCGTGCAACGCGACCATCCCCGCTGTCTATGACGACCGGCGGGTGGAGGACGCATCCTACTCTCGCGCTCAAGGCTACGCGAGCGCGGAAGGCTACGCGCAAGGCTATGCCTATGCGCGCGGCGATTTCGGGGCGGAGGGCGACCGTTACGGTCCCTACGCCCGCTATGCCTACAATACCGTCTACACCGTCTCCGGCCGCGACGAGGCCGGCTACCTGGTGTGGCCCGGCAAGAGACCCTAACCCACTCGGGGTGGCGCCACCCTTGCGCCGGCTTCGCTCACGCGAGCCAAAATGGGAACGGGGGAAAATTCATCATGCGCTCACCGAGCAGACCATTCTTCAAGGCCTATGAACTCATGGCCATCATCGCCTTCTTCGTGGCGGCGGCGGCGATCGGCAGCATGGGCCTAGTCTACTAAAGCACGTCAGGGTTCGGCGCGAGTGGGACGCGTCGGAGGGAACAGGATCGGCGGCCTCGCGCGTTGTGAGGGATCGACCGGAGCCACGATCCTGACCGCCGCTGACGTCCTTCGCCGCCCCGAGCCGCCGCGGACTCCGTTCCGGGGCGTGTCGCGCCGCGCCTTGATCGGCATCGGCGCGGCCCTGGCCTTGGTCGGCGCGATCGTCGCCTTCCTGGTGCTTTTCGACTGGAACCTGCTGCGCGGCCCGATCGGCCGCTACGCGTCGGCGCGCCTGGGGCGCGAGGTGGCGATCACGGGCGATCTGCGCGTGCATCCCTGGTCGTTCTCGCCGCGCGTCGAGGCCAACGGCGTCCTGGTCGGTCAGCCGACCTGGGCCAAGGCCCTCGACCCGGCCGCGGCGCCGATGGCCAGGATCGGGCGCGTGGCGCTGCGGATCAAGCTCCCGCCGCTTCTGCGCGGGCGGACCATCCTGCCCTATCTGATCGTCGACCAGCCGGATGTGCGCCTGCTGCGCGCCAAGGACGGCCAAGCCAACTGGACCTTCGGCGCGACCAAGCGCGGCCAGACGCCGATGAAACTGCCGGCGATCCAGCGCTTCGTGATCAACGATGGGCGGCTGCGCGTCGACGACCGCCAGCGCCGTGTCCTGTTCGTCGGCTCGATCAGCGCCCAGGAGCGGGCCGGCGAGCACGGCGGCCGCTTCGTTCTGGAAGGGCGCGGTCGGTTGAACGACGCCGTCTTCCTGGCCGAGGTGACGGGCGGGCCGCTGCTGAACATCACGCCCGACCATCCCTATCCGTTCGACGCCGATATTCGCGCGGGCTCGACCCGCGTCCTGGCCCAGGGCGACATCACCAAACCGTTCGACCTTGGGCGGTTCGACGCGCGGCTGAGCCTGTCTGGCGCGGATCTCAATCGCCTGCACGATCTGACCGGTCTGACCCTGCCCAACACTCCGCCCTATCAGCTCTCCGGCCGCCTGACCCGCGCCGGAAACCGCTATGCGTTCGAGAAGCTGACCGGTCGCGTGGGCGACAGCGATATCGCCGGCGACCTTGTCGTGCTGACGGGCGGCGAGCGACCCTATCTCGAGGCGACCCTGCGTTCGCGGCGCCTGGACTTCGACGACCTGGGCAGCCTGGTCGGCGCCGCGCCCGCCACCGGCCGCGGCGAGACCGCTTCGGCTGGGCAAAGGATTGAGGCCGCTCGGCGAGACGCAACCCGGCGTCTTTTGCCCGACGCGACCCTGCAGGTCGACCGTGTCCGCGCCATGGACGCCAAGGTCAGCTATCGGGCCGAGACCGTGAACGCGCCCAACCTGCCGCTGCGCAAGGTCAGCCTGGAAGTGAACCTGAATAAGGGCGTGCTGACGCTCGATCCCATCGCCTTCACCTTCTCGCGCGGCGATTTGAGGGGAAGAGCGCGGCTGGACGCGCGCCCGGCCGTGCCCAGAACCGACCTCGACGTGCGTCTGACCAATGCGCGCCTCGAGGATTTCATCCCGATCATGAGCGACGGACGGCCGGCGATCGAGGGGCCGGTCATGGCTCGCGTCCGGCTGTCGGGCGAGGGGAACAGCGTTCATCGCGCGGCGGCGGCGGCGGACGGCTCCATAACCCTCGTCGCACCGCGCGGCGAGATCCGCCAGGCCTTCGCCGAGCTCCTGGGCGTCAATGCCTCCAAGGGCCTGATCCTGCTGCTGTCCAAGAGCGACAAGCAGACGCCGGTGCGTTGCGCCGTCGCCGATTTCGACGTCAGGAACGGGGTCATGACGGCCGACCACCTGGTGGCCGACACCGGGGTTGTCCTGGCGCGCGGACGGGGAACCCTGAACCTGGGAACCGAGACGATGGATCTGCGCATCGAGGGCGACAGCAAGAAGCCGCGCCTGGTGCGCCTGTTCGTTCCGATCACGATCCGGGGCCCGTTCATGGCCCCGAGGGTCGGATTGGAGCCCGGCAAGGCCGTCGGTCAAGGCGGCGTCGCCGCCGCCCTAGGCTCCCTGGTCAATCCTCTGGCCGCCCTGCTCCCGTTCGTCACGACCGGCGAAGCCAAGGACGCCGACTGCGCCGGCCTGGTCAACGACGCCCGCCGGAAAGGCGCCCCGGTGAAGGCGCCCAAAACGACGCCCTGATCGCGGCCGCCCCGTCGCCTCCTCGACACCTTCAGCGGGCGGTCGCGTGAAGCGGCGAAGCCGAGCACGACATGCGCGTGCCGACGCGCGACTGTCCGCCTCAAGTTCTGGCGATCTATCTGGCGGACGCCGCCCAAACGCGACGCGAACTCAAGGCGTGGCGGCGCGAGATCTTGCCGACCCCGCGCGCCCGAGGATGCGTCCTACTCCGCCGCCGCCACGAACTCGGCCCGGACCGAGCCCATCGGCTTCAGATCGAGGTCCTGAAACAGGCGGCTGTCCTCGTCCATGTCGGGCAGCGGCGTGGTCAGCAGCTTGCCGCCGACGAAGATCGAGTTGGCGCCGGCCATGAAGCACAGGGCCTGCAACTCGCGGCTCATGCCCTCGCGGCCGGCCGATAGGCGGACCATCGACTTGGGGCAGACGATCCGGGCCACCGCGATGGTGCGGACGAACTCGATCGCGTCGATCTGCTTCGAGCCATCGGCCAGGACCTTGTCGCCCAGCGGCGTGCCGCTGACCGGGACCAGGCCGTTGATCGGCAGGCTGTCGGGATGGGCCGGCAGGGTGGCCAGCTGATGCAGCAGGCCGGCCCGGTCGCGGCGCGTCTCGCCCATGCCGACGATGCCGCCGCAGCAGGTGCTCATGCCCGCGTCGCGGACGTGGGCCAAGGTGTCGAGCCGCTCCTGATAGGTGCGGGTGGTGACCACGTCCTTGTAGTAATCGGGGCCGGTGTCGAGGTTATGGTTGTAGTAGTCGAGACCGGCCGCCTTCAGGGCCTTGGCCTGATCAGCCGTCAACATGCCCAGGGTGGCGCAGGTTTCCAGGCCCAGCGCCTTCACCTCGCCGATCATCTCGGTGAGCTTGGGCAGGTCGCGATCCTTCAGCTCGCGCCAGGCCGCGCCCATACAGAAGCGCTGGGCGCCGCCGTCGCGCGCGGCCTTGGCCCTGGCCACGACGTCCTCGGCGGCCATCAGCTTCTCGGCCTTCAGCCCGGTCTTGAAATGAGCGCTCTGGCTGCAATAGCCGCAGTTCTCCGCGCAGCCGCCAGTCTTGACCGACAGCAATTGCGACAGCTGGATCTCCGAGGGATCGAACGTGGCGCGATGGACGGTGGCGGCGCGGTAAACCAGTTCCATGAACGGCAGGTCGAACAGGGCCTCGACCTCGGGGAGGGTCCAATCGTGGCGGGGCGCGAGCCCGGAAGCGTTGATCTCACTCATGGCGCGCACGTTTGAACCGGAGCATCGCGCTTGGCAAGACGTCGCTTGGCCGTGTAGCGCTAGACGACCCGCCGGGTTTACGGGAGTTTGTCAGGCCATGGATCGCGAGATCGAGCTGAAATTCCTGATCCCGCCCGAGGCGGCGGGCGAGGCCTTGGCCCTGTTGAAGGGCGAAGGCGCGGTGCGCCAGCTGGACGCCACCTATTACGATACGCCCGGCCACGCGCTGCGCCGCGCCGGCTTTGGCCTGCGGGTGCGCGACGGCGAGGGCGGCCGGAAGCAAACCTTGAAATCGGCGTCGGCCGGCGGCGTGTTTTCGCGCGGCGAATGGGAAACGCCGATCAGCGGCCCCGCGCCCGATCGCGACGCCCTGGCCCTGACCCCGGCGGCCGGGATGCTGAACGGAGAGCCGCTGCATCCGGTCTTCACCACCCGCATCGAACGCACCGTTCGTCTGGTGCGGATCGGCGAAACCGAGATCGAGGCCGCGCTCGACCGTGGCGAACTTCATGCCGGAAGCCGCCGGGCGGCGGTCTGTGAATTGGAACTTGAACTGAAGGCGGGCCAGCCGGCGGCGCTTTTCGACCTCGGACGCCAGCTGTCCCAGCGGGTGCCGCTGCGGCTTTCCCTCAGCAGCAAGGCCGAGCGCGGCTATGGTCTCGCCTTGGGGGACCGCGCCGCCCCGCCGCGCCGCCAATCGGCGGGCCTGACGCCGCACGCCAGCGTCGGCGAGGCGCTGCAGGCGCTGGGACGGGTCGACCTCGCGCACCTCTGCGCGGCCCTGGAGGCGCTGAGGGACCATCCCGATCCCGAGGATCTGCACCAGGCGCGCGTGGCGGCCCGCCGACTGCGGGCGCTGCTGAAGATCTTCAAGCCCCTGGCCCAGGACGAAGCGGCCCAACGCCTGGACGCGGCCCTCGACTGGCTCGCGGCCGAGTTCGATACGGCCCGCGATCTTGACGTCTTCGCCGGCGAGGTCTGGGAGAGGGCGGCGTCCGGGGCGGCCTTCAGCGGGCGTGACGCGTTCGAACGCGCCCTTAAGGCCGCCCGCGCCAACGCCTATCTGAAGCTGGAGGCGGCGGTGGCCAGTCCGCGCGCGCGCGACGTTCTCCTGGAAACCGCCGCCTGGCTGGAAGCCGGCGCCTGGACCACCGATCCGGCGCTGAGGAAGGTCCGCGAAGGCCGCGCCGTCGCCTTCGCCGGGAAGGCGCTCGAGCACCGCCTGCGGCAGGTGGCGACCCGGGCCCAGGACTTCGAAGACCTGGACGCCCACGGCCGCCATCGCCTGCGCCTGAAGGGCAAGATCCTGCGTTACGCGGCGGAGGACCTCTCGCCGCTGTTTCCCGCGCACCCCAAGCGCGCGCGGCGTTTCGTCGAGGCCGCTCGGGCGGTGCAGGACGCGCTGGGCGCGCTGAACGATCGCGCCGTTCGTCGCGACCTGATCCGGCAGGTCACTCCCGACGAAGCCCTGGCCCATGCGGCCGAACGGGTGACGCTGGGCGACGATGAGTCGGAGTTGCTGAGCGCCGCCCGCGCCGCCTTGAGCGACCTCGTTGGGGCCAAGCGGTTCTGGAGCTGACGCGATGGCGCGCGCCCTCCAAAGGTCCATCAACGGAATTGAGCGATGGAGGCCCGAGCGCTCGGAGCTCCAACTCGCCGCATGAACGCGACCGTCAACAGCATCGACCAGATCGTCACTCTGAGAATCGAATTGCTGGACACCGATCCCCTGATCTGGCGGCAGGTCGAGGTCCCGACGTCGATCACGCTGAAGGTTCTGCACGATGTCGTCCAGGCCGCCATGGGCTGGTGGGACCAGCACCTGTGGGTGTTTCGCCAGGACGAACGAACCTATGGCCCAGCGATCTTAAAAGAAGACGGATGCGCGACGCCGATTCTGAAGGCCGAGACGGTGCGTTTGCGCGACATCGTTGATCCCGGAGAGACCGTCCTCGACTATATTTATGACTTCGGCGACAGCTGGGAGCACCGGCTTACGTTCACCGAGGTCCGCCAGGGCGACCCGAATGTCGAGTACCCTCGCTACGTCGCGGGAAAGCGGGCGGCTCCGCCGGAGGATTGTGGAGGCATTCCGGGCTTCTATGGCGGGCTCGAGGTCCTGGCCGATCGCGAACACCCGGACCATGCCGACGTCGCGGACTGGTTTGGCGATTATGATCCGGAGTCCATGGATGAATTCATCATCGAGATCGCTCTGGCTCGCATCGCCCGTCGCCGGAACGCCGCCAAGGCGACCGCGGCGCGAAAGGCAAGGTCTTGATTTGGCGGCTAAGCATCCGCTCGGCGCGGATCTCGGGACGTAAGGCGGCGAGATCTCCATTCGTCATCCGGCCGCGGCCTAAGCGCGGAGCGGCCCTCGTTGTGAGGTTCCGCGGGGGCGCCCGTAGCGATGTGGCGCCTGCGCACGCCGCTGTCATGGGTCCAGGCCAGAATGGCGTTGGAGGCGGCTGATGTGAGGGCACGTCACGGGCCGAATGGTTGTGCGACTTTAGATTGTATTTTGGCGCACAAAAAAGCCCACCATTTGGTGGGCGATCGATATGGCTCGAGACCTTGGGTGCGGGGACAGGATTTGAACCTGTGACCTTCAGGTTATGAGCCTGACGAGCTACCGGGCTGCTCCACCCCGCGTCAGGGTGTTGGTGATTGTGAGGCAGGGTGTTGGACTTGG
>Ga0209426_1000666_pt1 | contig 30275 bp, 34 predicted proteins | sample Deesub1362B_J571_FD_187697 | JGI IMG/M metagenome (GOLD analysis project Ga0209426, IMG submission 187697) | Deep oceanic, basalt-hosted subsurface ecosystem from Juan de Fuca Ridge flank, Pacific Ocean, CORK Borehole 1362B_J2.571 (SPAdes)... ...
TCCCCGCCCACCACAGGGCCCAGGTCCAATCCCGGGGCCACCACCAGCCGACGAGCGAGAGCAGGAAGGGCAGGAGCCACCCCAGGGCGGGGAGGCTCTGGCCAGCCCAGCTCAGCCCCATTCCCGCCAAAAGCAGCACCCCCACGCCCACGGCCGCCCCGGCCACCGCACCCCGGAACCTGATCCACCTCTTCAGGCCTCTAAATAGCTCCCTCTCCTCCACCGCAAGTACCTCCAGCTGAGGACCGCCCCCAATGCCCCCCACACCCCGATCCCCACCAGGCCCGGCAGGCGGGTTTCCCAGAGTGAGAGTGCCGCGACGATGGGGCTGATAGGGCTGGCGAAGGGCAAAGGGAGGAAGTGGGCCAGGGCCAAGCTACTGTATCTCAGGGCGAACCCAGCGCCCTCGGATTTTAGCGCCTCCAGGGTCCAGCGCCCAACCACCGCCCAAGCGTAGCTGGAAGCCAAAAGCAGGGAGACGAGGCCGGGGAGGCCGGACCAGGGGGCGCCGCTCAGGGCGCGGAAGCCCACCAGGAATGGCAAAAACAACCCCACCCCCAGGCAGCACCCGGTGGCCAGCCGGCGCAGGGGGTGGGGGCAGGGCCGGTAGAGGCCCCGCCACCAGCTGGCCTCCGCCACCCCCACGTGCAACCCCAGCACCCCGCTCAGCAGGGCCAAGCTGCCCAAGAACCAGCTGGCCCGCAGGGCCGCCGGGAACTCCCCCAACCCCTCCACCCGGGTCGGGGACAGGGAGCTCACCAGGAACATGATCCCCACCAGCACCAGCAGGGAGTGGAGGGAGTTCGTCAGCCCGGGGGGGAGTTTGGCGTTCATGGCGGGGGAAGGGAAAGGGAGGCCTGCCAACTGAGGTCGGGACCCCGCTGCGTGTGGCTGATGGCGAAGGAGAAGCTATCCCCAGGGAGCAAGCTGGCCTGGAGGTATTCCCAGAAGGGCAACAGGGGTGGGGGCAAGAGGTGGGTGGCCAGGCCTTCCCGATCGTCGTCCAGGCGCACCACCCAACCCCGGGCGGCGGCCAGCCGAAACCGGTGCTCCCCTTGCGGGGGGGCGGCGGGGGTAGTCAGCCGCCACAGGACCCGCACCTGGCCTGGGCGGAGCTGGAGGGAGGTTTGGGGGCCGTGGGGCCCCAAGGACCAGCAGAGGTCGCGGCCTTCCCAGCCGCCCGGGGCGGCGGGGAGGAGCTCCCACCACCAGCCCTCCCCCTGCCAGGGCTGGGGCCTGGCGGCGGTGATTGCCAGCAATTCCAGGCACATGCTTGGCACGCTTTCTTCTACGATGCTGATGCCAAAAGAAATAGCTCCAGTCGCAGGTTTGTATAAAACAGGACAAAACAGAGCCAAAGCAAGCGAGAGCCCGAAAAACAGCCCGGCCAGGGCCCACCGCCCCCGGGCCAGCCCCCCCAGCGCGAACCCCGCCCCCAGCAAATACGCCCCCAACGCCCCCACCAGCGGCCCCAAGGGCGGCCTGGGGAGCCGGCTTCCAAGCAATGCCGCCTCCAACGCCTCCCGGGGGGGCCAGGGCCTCCCCCACCTCCCTCGCCTCCCCCCCGCCTCCAGCTCCCCCCCCAGCCAGGCCGCCCAGCTCGCCAATACCCCCCACTCCTCCTCGCCCAGCCCGCTCCCCTCCGCCACCCGGATCCGGGAGAAGGGGTGGAGCAAGATCGGGTCGGTGAGTTCTTCTGGGTGCAGGGGGATTCCCGGCCCCGGCCCCACGCTCCCCTCAAGCGGGGTCAGGGCCGCCTGGATGGGCAACCGGAGGCTGGCCAGGGCCGTCCCGGCCGGGGAGAGGACGGTGATGGAGAGCTCGCGGGTGCCCCGGGCCAGCTCCCAGGGGAGGAGGAAGCGGGCCTGGCCCCTCGGTGGGATGGCCAGGGGGGCGGAGAAGCTACGCCGGGCCTCCCCCCGCCAGGGGGTGCCCACCTCCCCCACCACCGCCAGCTCCCCCGCCACCAGCTCCTCCCCCAAGTTGGCCACCTCGATCCACAGGGGGTTGACCCGGTCCAACACCGGGATCCCCCCCCAACCCAGGGTGGCCTCGATGGTCACCTGGCCCAGGGCCATCCCGGCCCACAGCACCACCACCAACAGCACCATCCCGCCCCATGGTACCACCCCCGAGGAGGGCCGGGCCCGGCGGACTACGCCCCGGGGCCACGCTCACTGGGGCAGGCCGTTCACCGCCTCCAGCGCGTCGGCGGACAGGACGTCGGCGTACACCTGGGTGGTGCGGATGGAGGCGTGCCCGAGCTGTTTTTGCACCAACCTGAGGTTGTAGCGGGAGGCCTTGTAGAGCATGGAGGCGTAGGTGTGGCGGCAGGAGTGGATGGTGAACCTCTCGGGGAGTCCGGCCCGGCGGGCGTAGCGCTTGAACATGTGGTAGACCGCCTGGCGGGTGAGGGCCCCGCCGCGGGGGGAGAGGAACAGCAGCGCCTCCGGGGCGGTGGGCTCCCCCACGGAGCGCTTCCAGTCCAAGTACTCCACCAGGTGGTCCCGCAGGGCCTGGCCGATGTCCACCCCCCGTTTTTTCCCGCCCTTGCCCCGGCGGACGATGATGGCCGCGTGGCCTGGGTCCAGGATCAGGTCCCCCACCCTCAGGGAGACGATCTCAGAGACCCTCAGGCCGGCGTCCAGGGCCACGTGGAGGATGGCCCAGTCCCGCACCGGCCCCTTCTTGCCCTGCCTGAGGGCGGTGCGGGCGGCCTCCCGCAGCACCTCCTTCAGGCGCCGCACCTGGGCCGGGGTCAGGAAGTCTTCTCTGGTGAGCTGAAGCGGCATCGTCACCCCCTTCGACGTTTTAACCGGTTGGCTGCCTTTTTTTACAAAAGGGCGCCCGGGAAGAGAAAGACAGATGGGATCGCAATCTCGGACAATGGTGATTTAACAAAAGGGCACTTTTGTTAAACGCCCTACTTAAGGGGCCGGAATCCGGGGGAGGGAGGGGGGAGCCGGGGGAAGTTCCGCCCCCGGGGGCGGGAGGGCAAATGCGGCCGGCTCAGTCCAGGGCGTAGCGCTCGATGATCTTCTTCTCCTCCCCCTTGATCTCCGCCGCCACCTCGATGAACTCCTTGAGCCCAGATCGGTTCAGCTTCTCCTTGAGCAGGTTGTCCAGCTGGAAGATGCCGGCGGAGTTGGACATCTTCACGAATATCAGGACCGGTTTCTCCTTGCCCTTTTTGATCTCCACCTTCTCGATGGCCAGGGCGGACACGGAGTGGATGGTGGGCTCCCCCACCCGGAACGGGATGCGGGCCCGGCCTTTCTCCATGTCCAGGGCGTCGGCCACCTTGATGATGCCCGCCTCCAGGGTGAGGGGGCGGGCCTCTCGGCGATGGGAGTAGATGGCGTGCAGGGTCTCGGCCAGAATGGCGGTGCGGGCCGGCTCCTGGTACAGGTCCCCGATCAGCTCCTCGATCAGCGGGGGAGCCAGCGACAGCGACAGGAGCTCGTGTTCCTGGCGGTGGATCACGTGGCCGATGTCGTGCAGGGCGGCGGCCAGGGCCACCACCACGTAGGCGTCCTCCTGGGAGAGGCCGTGCTGGGCCACCCCCGGCTTCACCCCGGCCGCCAGCAGGAGCTCCAGGAGCCGCAGGGCGATGCGGGTCACGATCCGGACGTGGGTGGGGCCGTGGTCGTTGATGTGCATGCGGTTGATGGCGGTGATGTTGGAGGCGGTCCACAGGGCCCGGAGGCGGGCCGAGGCTTGGATGCGGGCCTGCACCACGCCGAGCTTATCTGGTTTCTTCCCGGCCATGGTTAGTCCCCTCCCAGCCAGGACAGCCACCAGGGGGGGCGGGGCCGGTGGGCGGCTTCCAGGGCGTCCACCCGGCGGCGGAGTTCCTCCAGCTCCCGGGCCAGGTGCTCCAGGAGCTGCTGCCAGCCCGGCCCTGGTTTTTCCTGGTTTTGTTCTCTTTTGTGCGAGACCTGGAAGAATGAATTTTCGTCTTGCTCTGCTTTGTAGCGTAAGATGTTGGACGCTTCCTTGAGGGTGTACCCGGATTGAACCAGGTCCTGCAGCCCCCGTAGCAGCTCCAGCCCCCGCTCGGTCACCAACAGCTGGTTGTTGGGCCCCCGCCGGAGCTCGGGCACCAACAGGTCCCGCACCGCCTCTATCCGGTTCCGCACCTGGTTTTCGGTGGAAAGGCCCAGCAACTGCACCAGCTCGGCCACGGTGTACACGGTTTTTCCTCCCTTCATCCGGTTTCGCCCCAGCTTAGCCCGACAGGGGACAGGGGGCAAGTGGACCTCCATTCCCGGCCCGGGTAGGCTCAAGGGGATGCGCATCCGACGCCTCGAGGAGCAGCTGATCAGGAAGATCGCCGCCGGGGAGGTGGTGGACCGCCCGGCTGCGGTGGTCAAGGAACTCATCGAGAACGCCCTGGACGCCCAAGCCACCAGGATCCAGGTGGGGCTGGCCGGGGGTGGAATAGACCTGATCCGGGTGGCCGACGACGGGGTGGGGATGACCCCGGAGGAACTGCGCCTGGCGGTGGAACGGCACACCACCAGCAAGCTGGAGAGCGAGGAGGACCTGAGGCGCATCCGCACCCTGGGGTTTCGGGGGGAGGCCCTGGCCGCCATCTGTGCGGTGGCCAAGGTGCGGCTCCTGTCGCGGCCCCGGGAGGGCGGGGAGGGGCACCAGCTGGTGGTGGAGGGGGGGCGGGTGGTGGCCGACCGGCCGGCGCCCCGCGCCCCGGGGACCACGGTGGAGGTGCGGGAGCTGTTCTACGGGGTGCCGGCCCGGCGCAAGTTTCTGAAAAGCCCTTCTGCCGAGGCCCGGGCCGCCTTGGGGGCGGTGCGGCGGTTGGTGCTCGCTCACCCAGAAGTCGGGTTTCAAGTTCACTCCGAGGGCCGGCGGGTGCTGGACCTGCCCCCGGTGGACGCCCCCCGGGCCCGCATCTGCCAGGTGTACGGCGCCGCCTTCTGCCAGCGGCTGGTGGAGGTGGAGCTGATAGAACCGGGCTACCGATTGCTGGCCTTCTTCGCCCCCCCGGAGGCCGCCCGGCCCACCCGGGTGGACCAGCACCTGTTCCTCGGGGGCCGGCCGGTCCAGCCAGGCCCGTTGGCCGCCCCCGTCTACCAGGTCTACCGCCGCTACCTGGGCCGCGGCGCCCACCCCGCCTTCTTCCTGTACCTGGATGTGGACCCGGAACTGGTGGACGTGAACGTGCATCCCAAGAAGGAAGAGGTTCGGTTCCGGGGGGAACGGGCGGTGCAGGATCTGCTGCGCAGGGCCGCCCTGCGGGCCCTGGGGGGCACGGTGGTCTCCCTTTCACCCCCGCCCGCAACCGCCCCCGCCCCGGCCTCCCCTGCCCCGAGGCCAACTACCCCCTCCGCCCCCCTGTGGGACCAACCCCCTCCCCAGCGGGGGTGGCGGGTACTGGGGCAGCTCCGCCGGGCCTACATCGTGGTGGAGACAGAGGAGGGGCTGGAGATCGTGGACCAGCACGTGGCTCACGAGCGGGTGTTGTTCGAGAAGTGGCAGGATGAGGGGGAGGTGGCAACCCAGGAGCTGCTGGTGCCGGTGCAGTTGGAGGTGCCGTTCGACCGGGCGGAGGCCTTGCGGCGGGCCCTGCCCCGGCTGGCCCGGCTGGGGGTGTTGCTGGAGCCCTTCGGCGAGGGGGGATTTCTGCTGCGGGGCTGGCCGGCCCCCCTGGCGGGTCGACAGGCCAGCCTGGGGTTTCAGACCCCGCTTTTGGCGGTGGCGGAGCTGCTCCTCTCCGGGGAGCCCCCCTTGGTGGAGCTGTGGCGGGAGATAGCCTGTGCGGCCGCCATCCGAGCCGGGGAGGAGCTCTCCCTCAGAGAGCAAGAAGCGCTGATCGAGCAGTGGAAGGCCACCCGGGAGCCCGCCCGCTGCCCCCACGGCCGGCCAGTGGCCCTGCGGCTGGGCTGGGAGGAGCTGGCCAAAAAATTCGGCCGCTAGCGGGCACGTGGCCCAAATCCCCCGGCCGGGAGAGATCAACGGAAATGGCCCTTGGCAAATCTCCGCCAAATCTCCACTATCCCTCCACAAGCTTGTGGCACCATCTCCCCCCAGCTAAGCTTTCATATGTTGAGAACTGCCCCGGGGCCTGCAGGGCGGAAGGCTTGCCACTGGGCACCGGGGTCAATCCGCAAGTTGTGAACTTAAATAGCTGGCCCCCCCGGGGCCAGGGATAAAAAGGGGGAGCAGGATGAGGAGAGTTTTGCTCGCAGTTTCCTTGCTGCTGGCGGTGGGCACCTCGCTCTGGGGCGCCCCCCGGGGGCCGATCGTCATCCGATCGGACGCCGACTTCACCCCGGAGAACGGGGTCGTCTCCGGGAGCGGTACCCCCGAGGACCCGTTCATCATCGCCGGCTGGGAGATCCAAGTCCCGGCTGAGGCCCGGTTCGGGGTGTACATCGGTAACACCACCAAACCGTTCATCCTGCGGGGGGTGCGGGTGCTGGGCGCCCTCAACCCCGAAGGGGCGGCGTTCTTCCTGGAAGGGGTCCAGGGGGGGCGGATCGAGGACTGCCTGGCCGAATCCAGCCACCACGGGCTGGTCCTGTTCGCCTCCCAGGGGGTCACTGTGGAGGAGACCTATTTCCTGGTGGCCGGGCTGGGGCTCCAGGTGATCGGCACCCAGCGCGAACACTACCAACACCAGATCGACCAGTCCAACATGGTGAACGGCAAAACCATCCACTATTACTTCGGGCTGTCGGACACCACCCTGGCTGGGATCGAGGCCGGCCACATCACCGTGGCCGGCAGTCAGAACGTGCGGCTGATCGAGCCTCGGGTGGAAGAGGGGGACGGGGTGGTGATCGCCTTCTGCGAGGAGACGGTGGTCCAGGGAGCAGACCTGTTCCGCAATCGGGGCCACGGATTGATGGTCCTCTCCTCCCCCCGCACTCTGGTGCGGGACTGCCCGAGGATCGCCAACAACGCCCGCTCCGGGATCGCGGTCTGGCTCTCCCCCCGGTCCCGGGTGGAGGGGTGCGGGGTGTACGGAAACCAAGTGGGCGTGTACGTGAACGCCGCGGACCGGGCGGTGGTCACCGGCACCAGCCTGGCGGGGAACGCCCTGGGGGTGCTGGTGACCGGGGCGGCCCAGGAAGTCGAGATCGCCGATTCGCTGTTTTACCAGAACAAGACCAGCATTGAGCTGGCGGTGGCCTTCGGCACCCTGGTGGAGCGGTGCGCGATCACCGACACCGACATCGGGGTGCAGGTGGACCCCGAGGCCCTCCGCCCCCAGGTGAGGGACTGTTCCTTCGTCTACGCTGGCTACGGGCTGAGCATCCGCGGCTCGGAGGGGGTGTTCGAACGCAACTTCATCGCTTATGCGAACATCGGGATCATCTTCGAGGAGACCTACGGGGACGCCTTCCCGGTGGGCAACGTAGTCCGACACAACCTGATCTTTCAATCCTGGGACGGGTTTTACCTGGGCCGGGAGACCACCGACACCTGGATATACGAAAACCTGGTTTGGAACTGTGATAGGGCCGCGCGGGACCTGGGGAAGAACGACTGGGCCCCGGCCGGGCGCGGCAACTGGTACTCCGACTATCAGGGCGAGGACCAAGATGGGGACGGGATCGGAGACGAACCGGTCCAGTTCGGCGGAGGCGGGGTGGACCCTGCTCCGCTTATGAGCCGCGACTTCCTGCCCCGGCTGCCCGGGGTGCTGGGCACCATGGAACAGCGCCAGCTTCGGGTGGTGGGGGAGGACGGAACGGAGTTTCCGCTCACGGTGCTGGTGGCCGACCAGCCCCACGAGCGGCTGCTGGGGTTCCAGGGCATCCCCACCGAATGGGCCCAGGAGCTGGCGATGTTGTTCGCCTGGCCGGAGGCGGGCAACTACGGGTTCTGGAACCGGGGGGTGACCGTGGACCTAGAGCTTTTGTTCTTCGACGATGCCGGAAATTACTTGGGGCGGCTCACCATGCCCCGGGGGTCCACCGACCGGTTCCAGCCCCCCTACCCCTACAGCTACGCCCTGGAAGTGCCCAGCTCCCGGTGGGCCCAAGGGGGTGTCGCCACACCGCTGCGCCTTCAGCTCCCCTAGATGAAGGGCGGCATCCGGGCCGTGTTCTTCGACCTGGACGGCACCCTGGTCCGCTACCAGGGGGTGGATTTCGAGTCCAGTTGGGGGGCGTTGGGGGTGGCCGCCGGGCTCAAGGAGGAGTGGGACCGGCTCCTCATGAAGTACCTGGGCCAGCCGGAGCGCTACCCGGACTGGGTGCGGGAGAACGCGGCCCTGCTGCGGGGCAAATGCGTGTCCCGGGTGCTGGAGAAGTTGCTGCCACCCCCCTATGCCCCGGGGGTCAAGGAGGCGGTCTCCCGGTTGAAGGGCCAGGGGTTGATCCTGGGGATCGTGTCCTCCGGGGTGGACCTGGTGGCCCGCTGGGTGCAGGCAGACCTGGGGCTGGATTTCTGGGTGGCCAACGAGCTGGTGGTGGAGGGGGGGCGGTTCACCGGGCAGGCGGTGCTGCGGGTGGGGCTGTGGGACAAGCTGCGGGTAGTGGAGGGGGAGGCGGCCCGGCGAGGGATCCCCTTGGCCCAGGTGGCGTTCGTCGGCGACCACATCAACGATGTCCCGGTGCTCAAGGCGGTGGGGCTGGGGATCGCGTATGCCCCCAAGGAGGAGGCGGTGGCCCGCGCGGCCCGGGCGGTGCTCCCGCACTTCCGCGACCTCCCGGCCCTGCTCGGCTCCGGCTGAAGGCAGGCTTCCACTCGGGCTGGCGCCCTAGTTCACCTCACTCCCAGCGGAAGAAGCGCACCGAGAGGGCAGCGGTCACCACAAGCCACCCCCCCAGCACCGCCAGGTCCACCCACAGCGGGACCAGTGGGGTCGCCCCGACCATGGTCTGCCGGAGGGCATCGCCCAGGTAGGTGAGGGGCAGGGCGTACACCACCGGCCGCAGCACCCCCGGCATCCAGTCCACCGGCCAGAACACCCCGGACAGGAACATCATGGGGAAGTTGACCATTTGCACCAGGGCAGTGCCCGCCTCGGCCGAGGGAGCCAGGGAGGCCACCATGTACCCGAAGGACACGAAGGTCAGGGCCCCCAGGAGGACCACCCCAGCCATCAGGGCCGGCTGGCCCAGGAAAGGCACCCCGAACACCAGCACCCCCACCGCGGCGATGATCCCGGCTTGCAAGAGGGCGATGCCCACCCGGTGGGTGACCTGGGCGGCGATGAAGGTGCCCCGGGGCATGGGGGCGGCCCAAAACCGCCGCAGGATCTTGCGCTCCCGCATCTGGAGCACCACCGCCGCCACGGAAAACAGCCCCAGCTGCATCAAGGACATGCCCAGGATCCCCGGGAGCATGTAATCGATGGGCCGGAATTTCCTCGCTTGCAAGGGTTGGGGGGAGAGGACCAGCAGTTGGGAGCCTCCTCGGGCGCGCCGCTCCGCCTCCACCAGGAACTCCCGCACCACCGAAAGCAGGATCTGGGAGGTGGTCCCCTGGGCGGCGTCGTAGAAAAGCTCCACTTCCACCGCCTCTCCCTGGAAGAGAGAGGCGGCGAGCCCGGGGGGCAGGATCAGCACGCCATCCCGGTCCCCGGCCCGCAGGGCGGCAAGCTCCGCCTCCCTCTCCCCCTCGTACACCCGAAACACCCCGGACTCCCGCATCCCCTGCACCAGCCCGGCGGCCAAGGGGTCCCCGGCCGGGGCCACCACCCCCAGGGCAAGCTCCACCTCCTCCTCCCCCCCGCCGAGCACGAACCCGAAGATGAACACGAAGAACAGCGGGAAGGCGAACGTCCAGAACAGGGCCATCCGATCGCGATAGAACTGCTTGTTGATCCCCCCCAGGATCGCACGATACGCCTTCATTCCCGGATCCTCCTCCCCGTGAGCAGCAGATACACGTCCTCCAGGGAAGGCCGCCTGAGCACCAAGTCCCGCAGCGGCAGCTTCCCCTCCTCCGCCAGCCGGGACACCGCCCGGATGGTGTCGGTGGGGGCGGTGGAATAGAGCACCACCCGCTCCTGATCCGGCACCGCCCGGGTCACCCCGGGGAGGGCGGAGAAGTCCACCTCCCCGGCGGGCGCCGAGAGCTCCACTTCCAATGGGGTCTCCTGGAAGTGGTGGGCGATGAGCTCCGGAGGCGGGCCCAGGGCGATGATCCGCCCGTGATCCAGGATGGCCACCCGATCACAGAGGGCCTCCGCCTCCTCCATGTAGTGGGTGGTGAGCAGCACCGTCTTCTGTTCCCCTTTGAGCTGGGTGATCACCTCCCACAGGGCGCGGCGGGCCTGGGGGTCGAGCCCGGCCGTGGGCTCGTCCAGGATCAGAAGCTCGGGGTCGTTCACGAGCGCCAAGGCCACCGCCAGCCGCTGTCGCTGGCCCCCGGAGAGGTCACGTACCGGCGAGTGGCGCTTTTCGGTGAGGGCCACCAGTTCCACCAGCTCGGACACCTTCCGCCGGCGGGGATAGAGGCGGCCGAAGAGCGCCAGGGTCTCCTCCACGGTGAGCCGGGAGAGGAAGGCCGTCTCCTGCAGCTGGATGCCGAGCTTGGCCTTGAGGGCATAGTTGGTGGGGGACGGCCTCTCCCCCAATACCCGCAGCTCCCCCTCATCCGGGATCCTCAAGCCCTCCAGGCACTCCACGGTGGTGGTCTTCCCAGCCCCGTTGGGCCCCAGGAGCCCGAAGATCTCCCCCCGGTCCACTTGGAAGGAGATCCGGTCCACCGCGGTGAGGTCCCCATACCGCTTCACCAGCTTTTGCACCAAAACCACCGGCTCGCTCATCCCGTTTCTCCTTCAGTGAGGAGCGCATTCACCCAGCGGCTCTGGGGGTAGATGCCCCGGGCTGCTTCGGCGTGGGCGCGGGCCTCCTCGTCCCTTCCCAGTTTTTTAAGGACCTGATAAAGCCAAACGTGGGCCAGGAACTGGGTGTGTGGGGTGTGGGCAAGGTCCAGGGCCTTTTGCAAAAGTTCGCAGGCCTTGTTGAGGCTTCCCCCGAACATCTTGGGGGTGAAGAAGTAAGAGAGAGCCAGGTCGATGTGGGCCCGCGGGGATTCGGGATCGAGGGCCAAAGCCCGCTCGAACTCCTTTTTGGCTTTGGGGCCGGCGCTCATGGCGAATGTCCAGCCCTTGAACTCGATGAGCCGGGAGAGGCTCTCCCCCAGAAGGCAATGCCCATCAGCCGTTTCCCTGCTGGCAAGGGCGTTCTCCGCTGCCTCCAGGGCGGCTTGGAAGCGGGCCTCGGCTTCCTGGCGCTGCCCGGACCCGTAATAGAAGTTCCCCAGCTCGTACTCCACCTCCCCCAACAAGAGCTGGGCTGTGGGGTCCTCCGCCTTTGTTTCCACCAGGGCCTTGCGGGCTTCCTCCAGGAGGCCTTTGGCGCGCTCCAGCTCCCCGGGCTCGCCGCCGCGGTAGAGGGCCATGCGCCCTTGCTCAAATAGTTCCCTGAGCCTGTCAAGTGCCATCTTGCTCTCCTCCTTTCCCGGAAAACTCCTCCGGTCGGTGGGGGACACCCGCTGCGACCACCAACTCGATCCGGCGCAGGGCCCCCATGTCCTCCAGCGGGTCCCCCGCCACCACCACGAGGTCGGCGGCCTTCCCCGGGGCCACCTCACCGAGCTCTGGTCGGCCCAGCTTCTCCGCCGCCCCCAGGGTAGCGCAGCGAATGGCTTCCTGCGGAGAGAGCCCCGCCGCCAATAGCAGGGAAAGCTCCCGGTGAAGTGAGAACCCGTGGAAGGTAGCGGGGTTCCCGGCGTCGGTACCGGCGACCAGCCTCACCCCCATCCGGTGGGCCAAGCGGGTATTTGCCAGGGCTGACTCCAGCCGCCTTTCGAACCCATTTCTCCGCCCTTGGAACCTCTCCCGTACTTCCCGGCGGCGCAGGCCCTGGAGCACTGCCCGGGGCACGCCCACCGTTCCCTCCAGGTCCTCAAAATCGTCCCCAGAGGCGATCCTGAACAGGGCCTCGTAGACCGCCAACGTGGGGGTGCAGAAGGTCCCCAAGTGCGCCATGGCCCGGAACAGCTTCTCCAATGCCCCTGGGTTCCCTTCGGTCGGCAAGTGTTCTATGCCATCGGCCCCCAGCTCGACGGCCTCCCGGGCATCAGCGATCGTCCCCACGTGGACGAAGGCTTTGAGGCCCTGGCGGTGGGCCTCCTCAATGAGGGCGGCCAAGACTGGGCGGGGAAGTTTGGGGAGCCTTCCGCCGGCGTCGTCGTAGATGGCCTTGATCGCGTCCACCCCTAACTCGGCCAGCCGCGCTACCTCTTCCCGGGCCGCCTGGGGGTCGTCTACTTGGCGGGCCAGCCGGTCCACCAGCTCGGGGGGGAAGTCCTTGAACACGGTGGAGACGGGGTGGCCTCGGGGGGCGGTCAACCCAGGCCCCACCCCGAAGAGGCGGGGGGAGAGGAGCTCGCCCTCGAGGATGAGTTCCCGCCAGTGGAGGAGGAGGTCCCACATGCCCCCCATGTCCAGCACCGCCGTCACCCCGCAGCAGAGATAGCCTCTCAGGTTGAGTTCGAACTGCTCGGGAGAGAACTCCTCCGGGGAGCCCACCCCAGCGCTGCCTCCCAGGTGCACGTGGGCGTCGATCAGACCGGGGAGGATGTATTTGCCGGTGACATCGATCTTCTCCGCTTGGGGGTGCTCTTCTCCCAACCCGGGGCAGACTGCCCTGATCCGCCCGTCCTCTACGGCCACGTCGGCGGGGAAACTCTCCCCGGCCGTCACATCCACCACCCGGCCTCCGGTCAGGATGAGCACCGCCTCTCCTCCAGGTCCCTGATGAGCTCCTCCAGCCACTCCGCCTCGGCCGACAGGCCCTTGATCCCTCCCCGCAGGATGGCCTGGGCGTAGAAGGTGTCCACCCCGTACTCCTCTGTGATGCCCCGCACTTGCTCCAGGTGTTCTCTCAGGTTTCGGATCATCCCCTGGGTCCACTCCAGCCGCGCCCGCAGGTGTCCTGCCACCTCCTGGGGAGGGAGGTGGTGGGCGAAGGTGAGGGCGGCATATAAGGGGTCGTGGTAGGATTCGATTTTGCGGAAGGCTTTTTCCAAGAGTTTTCGAAGTTGTTCTTCCCCCTTGGGGGTGATGTGGAAGATCCGTCGGGTGGGCCGGGCCCCGACCTGTTGGGCGTGGGACTTCACGTAGCCTTCCCGTTCCAAGCGGGCCAGGGTTTTGTACATGGAGCTCACCGCCAGGCGGATATATTGGTCCATGTGGCGTTGGCGGATGAGCTGCTGGATTTGGTAGCCGTAGCGGGGCCCTTCTTTGAGCAGCCCCAGGATGACCAGGTCCAGGTAGCGCATGGTGGGACTATACTCCCCAAGAGATGATTTTCAAGTGGACTATTCTCCCAGAGACCATCGGTGGCGGCCTATTGCCAGGTTGCTCCGGGATCAGGCTCAAAACCTCCGATCCAAAATCGCCCAAGGAGCTGGGGCGGTGGCCTCGCTCCGCCATCGACCTACCCCGAACTGATAAGGAGAGCGCGAAACCTGGGCGGGCTCGCGGAGGCCCGCTCCGGCCTTGGCTATCTCCTAGTTGACCACGTCTCGATCATGCCCTAGGATGAAGAGGCTATGAAGGCCGTGGATTACACCCAGCTCCAAGAGCGCTATGGAGGCCAGTTCATCGCCCATCAGGACGGGGAGGTTCTCGCCGCTGCCCCCAGCTACGATGAACTCCATCGGAAGCTCGAGGGACTGGGGCGGGAATTGGACTGGGATCGAGTTATGATCGAATACATCGAACCCACCGATGCCACCCACGTCTATTGAGTTACCCCTGCTCTGGAAGCGGACTCCCTTCGGCCTGATCAGCGACCCTAAGATCACCGTTGGGATCAAGATAAAGGGTCGCTATCGCCACTATCGCTTCCTGCTAGACACGGGGGCTGACTTCGCCCTCGTCCCGAGAGGCCTAGCTGAGGAGGTCGGCTTGGAGTGGGAAGCCCTGCCCGAGACCCGGGTGATTGGGGTTGAAGGGAAAGGAGTGCCCGCCAGGCTGGGGCGGTTGCCGCTCCGGATCGGCCCGGTGGAACTAGAGGTGCGCTGTCTCTTCGTGGACTCGCCCGCTGCACCCTTCGTGCTGGGGAGAGCGGACCTCCTGGAGCGTTTTCGCTTGGTGATCGATCCCCGACGCCAGAAGATTATCCTCGAAGAGGCCCCTTAGAGGCAGAGCCCCGGGGAGGGTTCGCCAGATCTGACAGCTCGATCCTAGTGGATGATGAAGCACGGAAGGTCCACATCTACCGGAGCAAATACCGCCGTGATGTCTTCCGCTGAAGCTTGGCTCGCCCTATAGACCCTGCAAGCCCTCAGTCAAAGAAGTGGGACTCGGTATTGCGATCCCATATCGGCCAAGGAGCAGCCGCCCCAAATTGCACCCGGGTCGCCCAGTGGCTTGTGCTGCCACTTGGAAACGGTTTTTCACCGCTACAAGCAGGCCATACTGCGTTAGGCTCGGAGATTGCCCGCCAGGCAGCGGGCTCGGAAAAAAGCGATTTTTGCGGCCCCACAGCGCAAAGACCGATAATAGGTCCGTGGCCGGGACGCTTTACGTCTGCTCCACCCCGATCGGCAATTTGGGGGACATCACCCTGCGGGCCCTGGAGGTCCTGCGGCAGGTGGACCTGATCGTGGGGGAGGACAGCCGCCACACCAAAAAGCTCCTCTCCCACTACCAGATCCATACTCCCTTCCTCCCCAGCCTCTATGAAGGGGTAGAGAGGAGGCGGGTGGGGAAGGTGCTGCAGGTACTGGAGGAGGGCAAGGACGTGGCGCTGGTGACGGATGCGGGCACACCCCTCATCTCCGACCCCGGTTATCCGCTGGTGCGGGCGGCGGTGGAGCGGGGGATCCGGGTGGTGCCGGTGCCCGGGCCCAGCGCCGCCCTGGCGGCCCTGGTGGCCTCGGGCCTGCCCCCGGACCGGTTTCTATTTCTGGGCCACCTCCCCCGCCGGGCCGGCCGCCGCCGCCGGGCATTGGCTCAGTTGGCCCACATCCCCTACACCACGGTGATCTACGAGTCTCCCCACCGGGTGCTCTCCACTCTGGAGGAGCTGGCCCGGCTGTATCCCCACCGCCCCTTGGTGCTGGCCCGCGAGCTCACCAAGGTGCACGAGGAGTTCATCCGCGGTACCTGCCAGGAGGTGTGGCGGGAGGTCCAGGCCCGCGGGGGGGTACGGGGGGAACTCGTGTTGGTACTTGGTCCCCCACCCGAGGGGTAAAACTTGCACCGCCCAAACCGGATCGCTAGGATACTCCCCGGTGATCCGCATGGAGCACGAACTACTTAAAGATGCCAAAGCACACATGGAGAAATCCTTGAACGTGCTGCGGGGGGAGCTAGGGAAAATCCACACCGGCCGCGCCAACCCCGCCTTGCTGGAGGACATCACGGTGGATTACTACGGCACCCCCACTCCCTTGAAGCACCTGGCCAACATCGTGGCCCCGGACCCGGACATGATCGTGGTCCGGCCCTTCGACAAATCCCAGATCCCCGCCATCGAAAAGGCCATCCTGCAGGCTGACCTGGGCCTCAACCCCCAGAACGACGGCCAGATCGTGCGGGTGAAGGTGCCCCGGCTTACCGAGGAGCGCCGCAACGAACTGGTCAAGTTGGCCAAATCCCGCGGGGAGGAGGCCAAGGTGGCCCTGCGCAACATCCGCCGGGACGTGCGGGAACGGCTGGAAGCCCAGAAAAAGGAAGGGGCTCTCTCCGAAGACGATTTCTTCCACCTCCGGGAGGAGCTCGACAAGCTCACCCACCGGTACGTGGAGCAGGTGGACAAGCTGGTGGAGGAGAAGAGCCAGGAGATGCGCACGCTGTGAGGCCGGACATGCTCAAGGTGGCCCTGGTGGGGATCCCCGAGGCCTTTCTGGTTGTGATCCCCCTAGGGGTAGGGTTGGCGGTGGCGCTGGATTGGCGGTGGGGATTGGGGGTGGGGCTGGGGGCGGCGGCCGTAACCGCAGGGCGGTTGGTGAACCTCTTCTTCCTGCGGGCCCTGGTGGAGGAAGGGCGGGGGGCTTGGAAAGCGGCGCTGCTGAGCCCGGCCCGGCTGCTCCTCACCGGGGCCATCGCCATCGGCGGCATTTCCCTGGGGCTCCCCCCGTTGGCCGTGGTCGGGGGGCTCTCCCTCCCCCCGCTGGTCCTCTGGGCGCGGGCCCTGGGGTGGCGGAAAGGGACATGTTAGAGACGCTCGGCAAAAAGCTCATCCTGTACCTGGAAGTGCCCGGGGTGCCCCTGGCCCTGCGGTCCCTGGACCTGGTGACGGTGGCGGTGGCCCTGGCGGTGACCGGGGTGTTGTGCCTGGGCGCCTGGTGGTTGCGCCGGGGGCTGCCGGCCGACCCGGAGGCCCCCCTGTCCCGCCGCGGGGCCTTCCTCATCGCCGCCCTGGAACTCGCCGAGACCCAGCTTCTGGGCGGCTTCCCCAAGAAGCTGGCCCGGGAACTCCTCCCCATCGTGCTCACCTTGTTCCTGTTCGTGCTTTTGTGCAACTGGGTGGGGGTGCTGCCCATCCCCTATATCGCCTCCCCCACCCAGGACATCAACGTCACCTTCAGCCTGGCCCTCATGGTCTATGCCCTGGTGCACGTGTATGGGGCCAGGCAACGGGGACTGCGGCGCCACCTGAGGAGTTATCTCGAGCCGTACCCGTTCCTGTTGCCCATGAACTTGATCGGGGATTTCGGCCGCACCCTGTCCCACGCCTTCCGTTTGTTCGGCAACGTCCTTGGCGGGGCCATCCTCACCACCATCGTGGCGGTGAAGTTCGCCCCGGTATTGGTCCCCGCAGGGCTCAACCTGTGGTTCGGGCTGTTCGTGGGAGCCATTCAGGCGTTGGTGTTCGCCCTGTTGGCTGCGGCTTACATCCACATCGCGGTGGAGTAAAGGAGGCGCGGTATGAACATCGGCGGAGAGCATCTGGTGGAGGCGGTCAAGTACCTGGCCGCCGGGATTTGCATGGGGCTGGGGGCCATCGGCCCGGCCATCGGGGAGGGCATCGCCGCCGCCCACGCCCTGGATGGCATGGCCCGCCAGCCGGAGATGGAGACCTCGCTCCTGCGGACCATGATCATCGGCCAGGCCATCACCGAGTCCACCGGGATCTACTCCCTGGTGGTGGCCATCATCCTGCTGTTCGTCGCCTGAGGGGGGACCGCCTTGCGCCTGGAGTGGGGCACCATCGTGAAGACGGTCAACCTGACCTTCGTCTTCAGCCTGCTCAACTTCGCGCTGCTGGTCTGGCTGCTCAAGCGGATTGTCTACAAGCGGGCCCTGGGTTGGCTGGACGCCCGGCGGGAACTGGAGCAAAAGAGGGTCGCCACCGCCCGGGAGCTGGAGGCCCGGGCCCAGGCCCTGGTGCAGGAAAGCGAACAAAAGCTGGCCCAAGCTAACCACCAAGCCCAGAGGATCTTGGAGGAAGCCCAGGCCCAGGCCCAAGCCATCCTCCGCCAGGCCCGGGAGGAGGCCCGGGCCCAGGCCCAGCGGATCGTGCGGGAGGCGGAGGAAGCAGCTGCCCGGGCGAAGGAAGAGGCCCTGGCCGAGCTCAAACGGGCGTACGCGGAGTTGGTCATCCTGGGGGCCCGCCAGGTGTTGGCCCGGGAGGTGCGCCCCGAGGACCACCTGCGGTTGCTCTCCGAGCTGGCCGGGCAGCTCGATGCCCGGCTCCTCTCCTAACCCATGGTCGAGACCAGGGTCGCCCACCGTTATGCCCAAGCCCTGTACGAGCTCGCCACCGCTGAGGGGTTGGAAGGGCAGCTGGGGGAGCAGCTAGCCCAATTGGAGGCCCTGTGGGAAAGCATTCCCGAACTGCCTAAATTCCTCGCTCACCCACTCATCGCCGCTCGGGACAAGGAGGAGTTCATCAAACAAACGTTGGCCGACTTCTTGCACCCCTATCTTGTGAACCTGTTGTGCCTGTTGGTGCGCAAGAAGCGGGTCCTCCTCCTCCCGGAGATCTGGCGGGAGTTCCTCAAGGCGGCGGAGGAGCAAGGGCAGTTGGTGTACATTCTCCTGCGGGTGGCCCGTCCGGTGCCTGCGGAGGAGCTGGACCGGCTGCGGGAGCGGCTGCAGGAGGTTTTGCACCGGCGGGTGGCCATGGTGGTGGAGGAGGCCCCGGAGCTCCTGGCCGGGGCGGAACTGGTGATCAAGGGGCGGCGGCTGGACGCCTCGCTCAGGGGGCGACTGGCCCGGCTGGCCGCGGCGCTGAAGGGGTGAGGAAAGATGCCGGCACACAGGGATGAGATCGCCGCCATCCTCAAGCAGCAGATAAAGCGGCTGGGGGCGGACCTGGAGATGGAGGAAGTGGGGGTGGTGGTGGAGGTGGGGGACGGGATCGCCCGGGTGTGGGGCCTCAGGTCCGCGGTGGCCTCGGAGCTCCTCTCTTTCCCCGGGGGGGTGCAGGGGCTTGTGCTGGACCTGCAGGAGGACTCGGTGGGAGTGGCCCTGCTGGGGCCGGACGAGGCCATCAAGGAGGGGGACGAGGTCCGCCGCACCGGCCGGGTGCTCCAGACCCCGGTGGGGGAGGGCTTTCTGGGCCGGGTGGTGGACCCGTTGGGGCAGCCCCTGGACGGCGGCCCCGAGATCGAACCCACCGCCTGGCGCAAGACCGACGAGAAGGCCCCCGGGGTGATCGCCCGCCAGCCAGTCAATACCCCCCTGCAGACCGGCATCAAGTGCATCGACGCCCTCACCCCCATCGGCCGGGGTCAACGGGAGCTGATCATCGGCGACCGCCGCACCGGCAAGACCGCCATCGCCGTGGACACCATCATCAACCAAAAAGGCCAGGACGTTTACTGCATCTACGTGGCCATCGGCCAAAAGTCCTCCACCATCGCCAAGGTGGTGGACGCCCTCAGGCGCTACGGGGCCATGGACTACACCATCGTGGTGGCGGCCGCCGCGGAAGACCCCACCCCGCTGCAGTACCTGGCCCCCTACGCCGGCTGCGCCATGGGCGAGTACTTCCGCGACAAGGGCGAGGACGCCCTGATCATCTACGACGACCTTTCCAAACACGCGGTGGCCTACCGAGAGATTTCCCTGCTCCTGCGGCGCCCCCCGGGACGGGAGGCCTACCCCGGGGACATCTTTTACACCCACTCCAGGCTCCTTGAGCGGGCAGCCCGGCTTTCCGATGAGCACGGCGGTGGGTCCCTCACCGCCCTGCCCATCGTGGAGACCAAGGCCGGCGACATCACCGCCTACATCCCCACCAACCTCATCTCCATCACCGACGGCCAGATCTACCTGGAGGCGGACCTGTTCAACAAGGGGCAGCGGCCGGCCATGAACGTGGGCCTGTCGGTGTCCCGGGTGGGGGGGGCGGCCCAGATCCCGGCCATGAAGGAGGTGGCCGGCCAGCTGCGGCTGGAGCTCGCCCAGTACCGGGACCTGGCGGCCTTCGCCGAGTTCGCCCAGGAGCTGGATGAAGCCTCCCAGGCCCAGCTCGCCCGTGGGGAGCGGGTGATGGAGATCCTCAAACAACCGCAGTATCAGCCCATGCCGGTGGAGGAACAGGTGGCCGCCTTGTACGTGGCCGTGTCCGGGTACCTGGACGACATCCCGGTGGAGCAGGTGTCCATGTTCGAGCAGCGGTTCCTCGCTTTCCTGCGGGATCGGCACCCAGGGGTGCTGGAGGAGCTGGCCCGGGAGCGGCACATCACGGAAAAGGTGCGGGCGGGCCTGGAGGCGGCCATCAAAGCGTTCAAGGAATCCTTCCGGGCCTGAGACGGGGTGAGCCGTAACGCGTGACGAGGAAATGGCAGCGGAAGCCTGAACCAGTGAAGAGGATGAGAGGCGGACCGCTGGCTTTCCTGTCTTTGAACCTCGCCGGAGAGAAAACCGTCACCGGTCACGCGTCACGGACGTGAGAGATGGCGAAGAAAACGAGACAGATCCTGAGGCGCATCCAGAACGTGCGCCACGTGCGCCAGATCACGAAAGCGATGTACGCCATCGCCGCCACCCAGGTCATCCAGCGCAAGCGGGCCCTGGCCCAGGCCGCCCCCTTCGGGGAGGAGAGCGAGCGGGCCCTGGCCCGGCTGTGGCAGGCGGCGGCCCGGGAGGGGCTCGAACACCCACTCTTTTTCCCCCCAGACATCCCGGCCAAGGCCCTGGTGGTGGTGAACGCCGACCGGGGGCTGTGCGGCCGCTATGTTGGGGACATCAACCGGGCCGCCCTCCGGTTTTGCCAGCGGCACCGGGAAGTGCGGCTCCTGCTCGGCGGGGAGAAGGCGTACCGCTTTTTCCGGACCCGCCCCTGGCCCATCTCTGCCACCTACCTGCACCTCTACGAGCGGCCCCGGCTGGAGCATGCCGAGCGCCTGCTGACGGACGTGCTCGCGCTATACGGGGAGCAAGTGGGGGAAGTGTGGGCGGTGTACATGGAGTTTCGGGGGGAGCTGGTGCAGCGGCTCAAGCTGGAGAGGTTGCTGCCCCTGGAGGTGCCCGTGGGGGAGGAGGCAGAGGAGTTGATCCTGGAGCCGGCCCTGCCCGAGCTCCTCACCCACCTCGCCCGGCTCCACCTGCTGGGCCGGATCTTCCACCTCCTGCTCTCCGCCAAGGCCTCGGAGCAGGCGATCCGCCGGCAGACGATGAAGGCGGCCACCGACAACGCCGATGAGCTGCTGGAGAAGTTGACCCTGCTTTACAATAAGGCCCGCCAACACGCCATCACCGCGGAGCTGGCGGACATCATGGGCGGGGCAGAAGCCCTCAGGGAGGGGAGATGAGGAACGAACCGCAAGCGGAGGGTTGGATCACCGCCATCCGGGGGCCGGTGGTGGACATCCGGTTCCCCCGGGGGCACCTGCCGCCCCTCAAGCAAGCCCTGGTGGTGCCCCGGGAAGGGGGGGACCTCACCCTGGAGGTGGCCCAACACCTGGGGGATTCCGAGGTCCGGGCCATCGCCATGGACACCACCGACGGCCTCAAGCGTGGGGACAAGGTGTTGGACACCGGGGGCCCCATCACCGTGCCGGTGGGTCCCCAGACCCTGGGCCGCATGTTCGACCTCACCGGTCGGCCCATCGACGAGCAGCCCCCGCCGGAGGTGGAGTTGCGCTACCCCATCCACCGCGAGCCACCGCCGCTCTCAGACCTGTCGGTGGAAGACGAGGTGCTGGAGACCGGCATCAAGGTGATCGACCTCATCGCCCCCTTCCCCAAAGGGGGGAAGATCGGCCTGTTCGGCGGGGCCGGGGTGGGGAAAACCGTGCTCATCATGGAGCTCATCCGGGCCATCGCCTACGAGCACAAGGGGTTTTCCGTGTTCGCCGGGGTGGGGGAGCGCTCCCGGGAGGGAAACGAGCTTTACTTGGAGATGAAGCGGGCCGGGGTGCTCCCGAGCACGGTGTTGGTGTACGGGCAGATGAACGAGCCCCCGGGGGCCAGGTTCCGGGTGGGCCTCTCGGGGGTGACCATGGCCGAGTACTTCCGGGACGAGGAGGGAAAGGACGTTCTGCTTTTCATCGACAACATCTTCCGGTTCGCCCAGGCCGGAAGCGAGGTGTCGGCTCTCCTCGGGCGGATGCCCTCCGAGGTGGGGTACCAGCCCACCCTGGCCACCGAGATGGCCGAGCTCCAAGAGCGCATCACCTCCACCCGCCGGGGGTCCATCACCTCCGTGCAGGCGGTGTACGTCCCGGCCGACGACCTCACCGACCCGGCCCCGGCCACCGTGTTCGCCCACCTCGATGCCACCATCACCCTGACCCGGGAGCTGGCTGAGAAGGGGATCTACCCGGCGGTGGACCCCCTGCAGTCCGACTCCCGGCTCATGGACCCCCGGGTTCTGTCCCGGGAGCACTACGAGGTGGCCCAGAGGACCCGGGCCATCCTCCAGCGTCATCAGGACCTGCAGGACATCATCGCCATCATGGGGATGGAGGAACTCTCTGAGGAAGACCAGACCATCGTCATGCGGGCCAGGAAGATCCAGCGGTTCATGGCCCAGCCGTTCCACGTGGCCGAGCACTTCACCGGGCGCAAGGGCGTTTACGTGAAGATCGAGGACACGGTGCGGGGGTTCAAGCTGATCTGCGACGGGGAGCTGGACGAGGTCCCGGAGCAGGCCTTCTACATGGTGGGGACCATCGAGGAGGTACTGGAGCGGGCCAAGGCCTGAGCTTTCCGCCTCCTCGTTCCCGCCGCGGGACCTGGACGCTCCTTGCGCACAGGGAGCGTCCGAGCTGAGGGGAGTTAGTTTTCAGACCGGGTACGCCAGGGGTAGCGGTAGGTGCACACCAAAGTGGGACCCGGGGCGTAGAGATAGGCGATGTCCCCGTCGTTGTTCCATATTTGGTTGCCGAACCAGTTCAGGACCACCTGTTGGGTGCCACATCCCTGCGGGGGAGTGCGGCGGTCCCCTGGGGGCACGCCGGGGCCAGTTCTGATCACCAGTACCCCACCGGGAAGCAAGCTGCAGGTCGGTCCGAAGGCCGCTTCGAATGCGATGGAGTTCCGCGGATTCTCCCCTCGCTCCCATCTCTCCTGGGCTCCTTCGTCCACCAAGGCCCATGCTTCTGCTAGCTCGAGGGCTGCCTCTCCTCGGTTGAGGAGGTAGACCTCCTCCGTGTCTCCCCAAAACTTGATGGCGGCGATGATGAAATCCTGGTTACCGCAAAAATCCGGGAGCTTCCACAAGCCCAGCCTTTCCCGGGCAGCCACGAGCTGGCCGCGCAGGAACATCTGTTCGTGCCACAGCCGAAAATCGTCCCTGACTTCCCATAAGTCCAACCTGGCCAGGCCCTCTCGCAAAAGGAGGACCTGGACCGGCTCGGTGGGCCACCCCGGGGTGAACACGCAGGCCAGCCATCTCCCGTCCCGGTCGGTGAGATAGGTTCCCCCAAGGGTAGCGACCACCAGTTCCACTTCCTTTCCCTCCACGAGTTCGCGGTTCCTGTCCCAGGCCAGTTGGGAGATCGGTCCTTCATCTGGGGCGTCAATTCCCAAGTACCGTACGGCGATCACCTCGCCCTGGGGTAGCCTAACGCTGATAGAGTCCCCGTCGTGCACCTGAAGGACCCAACACGGCCCAATTCGTTCCGAATAGGTTTGGATTCCCCACGGCCATGCAACCTGACCAGTCGCCAGAAGCACGGCCACTACCAACTGCCACGCCCTCACTTCGTCTCACCTCCTGAGGTCAACTTGGAACAAATCTAGTTCGCTCGGCGGGGTGGAGCAAGCGGTCGAACATTTGGTGAGGCCAGCTAGCACAACTAAGCACCACTTTGAGTTGTTGCTCGGCGGGAGAGCCGGGGGGTAGAATGAGGGCTAAAAGGGAGGGATCCTATGGCCAAGCCCTTCATCCTGCTCACCAATGACGACGGCTACCTCTCCTCGGGCCTCCTGGCCCTGCGCAACGCCCTGGTGGACCTGGGGGAAGTGTGGGTGTTGGCACCGGACCGCAATTGGTCCGCTGCCTCCCGCACCCGTATCTTCCACAAGCCGCTGCGGGTGTCGGTGGTGAAGCTCCCCGGAGGAGAAGAGGTGCGCATCACCAACGGCTCGCCTTCAGACTGTGTGTCCCTGGCCCTGTTGGGCCTCGCCCCCAGGAGGCCGGACCTGGTGGTGGCCGGCATCAATGCCGGGGCCAACCTGGGCCGGGACGTGACCCTGTCTGGCACCGTGGCCGCAGCCATGGAGGCGGCGGAGGAAGGCATCCCCGCCATCGCCGTGTCCCTGGACGTGGGTGAGGAGCTGGGGGAGAACCCGCCTGACTACTCCCACGCCGCCAGGATCGCCGCGCAACTAGCCGCCTTCGTGCTCACCGACCGGCCCCTCAAACCGGGCACGCTGCTCAACGTGAACGTGCCCCGGGGGAAGCCCCGGGGGATCCGATTCACCCGCCTGGGGAGCAAGTTGTACCGGGATGAGCTGGTGCGGGGGACAGACCCCCGGGGGCGGGAGTACTACTGGCTGTCAGGGGAGATGTTGTCCGAGCCGCCGCCCGGGGCCGAGGACACCGATATCTGGGCCCTGCTCTCCGGGTACGTGTCCATCACCCCCTTGCAGCTCGACCTCACCGCCTACCCGGTGTTGGAGGCTCTCAGAAACTACCAGGACACCCTCAACCTCGGAGAATAGTCCAGGTCCCGAAGGCGATGAACAGCGCCCCGGCCGCGTAGCGCAGGAGGCGCAGGGCCCCTTCGGGCAGGTACCCCCTGGCCACCGTGCCCAAGATCACGGCCACGGCGGTGCTCCCAACCAGCGCCAGGCTGGCCCCGAAGAACACCGACCACGGCCCCCGCTGGGTGGCCATGGCCAAGATGGCCAGCTGTGTCTTGTCCCCAAGCTCGGCCAGCAGCACGAGCCCGAACGCCACCGCCACCGTCACCAGGTCCATGTCAACTCTCTCCGCCGGGCAGTATCCCGGCTTGCTTCAGCCGCCAGATCAACTTCCGATCTGCCGGGGCCAAGTCCAAGGCCTCTAGCTCCCTCCCTGGGACCCACCGCACCTCGGCACAGCCCAGGGGCATGGGCTGGCCAGAGGCGATGCTGGCTGAGAGGAGGTGAAGGCGGATGCTCACCTCCCCGTAATCGTGCTCCACCTGAGAAATTTCCTCCCCCACCTGCACCTCTATCCCCAGCTCCTCTCTCAATTCCCGCATCAGGGCCTGAGCCAGGCTTTCCCCTGGCTTCAGCTTCCCTCCGGGGAACTCCCACAGCCCTCCCTGCCGGTCATCCTGGTGCCGGCGGGCTAGCAAAAACTTCCCCTGCTGCCGGATGAAGCCGGCCACCACCTCCAACCGCGGTGTCCCTCGCTGAGCGCACACGGATTACTTTCGCCGCTTGAGGCCGGGCTGGCAAGCCCCTGAGCTGCCCTGGGCCGGGAGGGCGACCGGGCCCGGCCCTTGTTGACGAATGGCAATCAGAGTGCTATCCTCCAACCCATGGGTAAAATCGCCTTCGGGGAGCTGGTACGCCAGGCCCGCACTCACCAGGGCATCCCCTTGCGCCAGCTGGCCAGCCAGGTGGGCCTGTCCCCCTCGCGACTATCCCGCATCGAACGCGGCCTGCGCCCCCCACCCCCACTTCCCCAGCTCCGCTCCTTGGCCCAAGCCCTGAACTTACCCTTGGACAGACTCCTCCAGGCCACCGGCACCCCAAAAGAGGTGTTGGATCACCTATGCTGGTCCCGGGCTTTGTCCGCTCCCTCGGCGGACTTGCCCCCGCCCCTCCAAGCTTGCTTGAGCCGCAAAAACACCTTCCTCACCCCTGTCATTTCCCAGGAGGGGGCCTTAAAACGCGTCCAGTTGGGGAAGGTCTGTTTGCAGGTCGTCTCCTTCTCCCGCAAGCGGCGGCTGAAGATCGTGATCCCGCCGGAGGTGGTGCTACTGCTACCCCCCCAGCCCCCGCCCCAGGTGAGCACCCCCAACCTGTTTCCAGCCGAGGTAAAGCGGCTGCGGCTGGTGGGGGATCTCACCAACGCGGTGCTCTCCTGTCCCGGATTCGAGCTCAACTCCCTCCTCCCCAATGCCAGTTCTCACCAGCTGGGGCTCAGGAAAGGGTGTTCCCTTTGGGCCGCCGTACCGGTGGCCGCCATCAGAGTCTGTGAGGGAAAGGAGGCAGAAGGATGAGGAGGCTGCTCCCCGGTTCGCTGGTGGTGCTCTTGCTTGGCTGGCTCGCCCTGGGGCAGGCCGTCTTGTTCCAAGTAGGCCCTTGGTCCCTGGTGGTGAGCCACCCCAGCCAAATTTGGGGTTACGCCGAGGGGAGGGTGCGCTACCAAGGCCCCGTGTTCAACCCGGACAATCCCAATTGGAAACCAGTCCACCACTACCGAGGGGTGCCCTTGTCGGAGGTGCTCCAGGTCCTGGCCCCCCTCCGAGAAGGCGATCTGGTGTGGGTCATCGCCGGGGATGGCTATGCCAAGGCGTTGCCCCTCCCGGTGGTCCTGGGGGAGACCCCGTTGGGGACCCCCATCCTGGCCTTCTCCCAAGACGGGGTGGAGGTGCCGGCTTGGCAAGGGGGGCCCCAGCTCGTGTTCCTGGCCCCGGATGGGGAGGTGTCCAACCAGGATCAGCTGGCCGCCCTGGGGGAGCACGCCCACCACTTCCGGGGAACCCCCTCCGCCACTGGCCTCCTGGTCAAAGGCGTCCGCTGGGTGGTGGTCAACTGGGACGGAAACTTCTCTTCCTTGCCCCAGGTGGGCCAAGGCAGCCCCCAGGCTCGCCTCACCGTGGTCACCCCGGGAAGAGAGGCTACCTACACCCTGACCGAGCTGGAAACCCAGTTCGCCGCCCTCACCTACCCCGGCACCTACACCACCCAGGCCGGGAAGGAGGTCACCCGGCTTTACACCGGCATCCCCCTGGTGGATTTGGTGGGAAGCTGGCCGGAGGACACCATCCTGGCGGTGGAGGCAGCCGACGGTTACCGGATGCAGTACCGGTACGGGGAGTTGGTGGACGAAGCGGGCACGTGGGTATTGGCGTTCAAGGCCGACGGGGAGTACTTGCCCTTCGACCCGGGCTACTTTCGGCTGGTGAAGGTGGGCCCTCAAAATCCCCGCTTCGAGGGTGCGGCCTCCGCGCGGATGGTGGTCAGGCTGGAGATCGGAGGGGAGTACCGGGAGTACTCCCTGCGGCTCTCCGGGGTGAGGGAGCGCACCTTCAGCCGCTGGGAGCTGGAGAGCGGGGTGGCCTGTCCCTGCCACGCGAGCACCGTCCAGGTCACCTGGGAGGGCAGGACTTCCCACTACACCGGCCTGCCCCTGTGGCGCCTCTTGGGGTACGTGGACGACGAACTCTCCCCACCCCCGGAGGCCGGGATTTTTTACCAGGAAGGGCACTTCAACTGGGAGCTGGCCCAGGCTGGTTACCGGGTGCGGATCGTGGCCGCCGATGGCTATTGGCAGGAGATCCCGGTCTCTTACCTGGCTGGGGACGACCGGTACGTCATCGCCCTCAAGCGGGAGGGGGAGTTCCTCACCCCGGAGGAGGGTGGGCCGCTCATGTTCGTTTGGGACGAGGGGGCCCCGGCCCCGGAGGGGCTTCGCCAGGTAGAGAAAGTGGTGGAGGTGGTGCTGATCTGGGAGTGAGGGCTCAGGGGGAGGTGAGCCGCCGGTGAGGGTTCCCACGCCCCGCGCCTCTGGTCGGCGAGGGCTGTCGGTGCGGGAGTTGGTGCTGGTGGCCTTGCTGGCCTCCCTGGGTGGGGCCATGTCCCCCTACATAAGCTATCTTGGGAACTTGGTGAACCGGGTGCTGGGGGTGCCCTTTGGGGCCGGCCAAATCCTGGCCGGGTTGCACGTGGTGTGGCCCCTGTTGGCCGGGGGCCTGGTCCGGAGGGCCGGGGCCGCCACCCTCACCGGGGCGGTCAAAGGGGTGGTGGAGTTCCTGCTGGGGAACCCCCATGGGGTGGTGGTGATAGTGGTATCAGGGGTCCAGGGGGTGTTTTCCGATCTCGGGCTCTCCTTGGACCGGGGTGGCGGGCGGTGGAGCTTCCTCCTGGCAGGGGCAGTGGCGGCTTCTTCCAACGTGTTCGTGTTCCAGGCCCTCTACTTTTCCGGGGTGCAGTGGGGCTACATCCTGGGGATGGCCGGGCTGGCCGCCTGCTCCGGCCTGGTGCTGGGGGGGTGGCTGGCCTGGGACCTGTTGGTATCCCTGCGCCGGGCCGGACTGGCCCCCGCTTCCCAGCTCCCCCGCACCCGGCGCCGCTGGTGGGCGCTGGGACTGGCCGGGGCCTTGTTGGCCGGAGGGGCGTTCTTCTGGTGGGTGATCTACCAGCCCCCCCTGGCCCCCGGCACCCTCAAAGTGGGAGGCCGGGTGGAAAATCCATTCCTGTTCCGATACCAGGAGTGGGAAGCCCACCAAGTCACCCTCTCTGCCACCCTGGAAGGGGCGGTCACCTACGTGCCCCCCCGGCCCTACACCGGAGTCCCGGTGCGCCTGATCCTAGCCCGCGCTCGGCCCCACCCCCAGGCCAGCCGACTGATCGCCCGGGCCAGCGACGGGTTTTCCGCCTCCTTCCCCCTCCCCCAGGTCTTGGCCGGAGATGATCTGCTGCTGGTGAGGGAAGGGGAGGGTTTGCGGCTGGTGGCCCGCGGACACCCCGGGAGCAAATGGGTGCAGGGCGTGGTCCTCCTGGAGGTGCAGTGAGGAGCTTGCGGGCTCGGGGGTTGGGGGTCCATTACCCCACCCGGCCCCGGCCGGCCCTGCGAGGGGTGGACCTCGAGCTCCACCCGGGGGAATTGGCCTTGGTGTGCGGCCGGTCCGGGACGGGGAAGTCCACCTTGCTTTTGACCTTGAGCGGCTACATCCCGACCGGGATCCCGGCCCGGGTGTGGGGGGAGGTGGAGGTCTGCGGGAAACTCGCTTCCGGCCTCTCCCAACGGGTGGGCAGGCTGGGCTTGGTGCAGCAAGACCCCGAGGCCCAGATCTGCACCCTCCGGGTGCGGGACGAGGTTGCGTTCGGGCCGGAGAACCTGTGCTTGCCCCGGGCGGAGATCGCCCGGCGGGTGGAGGAAGCCCTCGGAGTCACCGGGCTGGCGCCCCTGGCGGACCGGGCCACCGACACCCTCTCCGGGGGGGAGAAGCAGCGGTTGGCCTTGGCGGCCACGCTGGCCCTGTCCCCGGAGGTGTTGCTTTTGGACGAGCCCACCGCCCACCTGGACCCCCCCGCCGCCGCTGGCTTCCTCCGGCTCCTGGGCCGACTGGTGGAGGGGGGGCGCTCGGCCGTGGTGGCCGAGCAGCGGCTGTGGCCGCTTTTGGCCCAAGCGCAAAAGGTAATGGCCCTGTCCCCCACCGGGGAGGTCCGCACCTGGGAGCGGCTATCCCCGGCCCGGGCCCGCCAAGAAAAGCTCCCCGGTCGGGGCTTGGGGGAGACCATGCCCCCGCCCCCTGCCCCCGGAGCAGGGGTCCAGCTGGCAGTGAAGAACCTCAGCTTCTCTTACCCCGGTAGCCCCCCTTTGCTAGAGCACCTCTCGTTTTCCCTCGCTCCCGGGGAGATACTGGGAGTGATCGGCCCCAATGGGGGTGGCAAGACCACCTTGTTGCGGCTGGTAGGCGGGTTGCTCTTCCCCTGCCAGGGGGAGCTGCGGGGGGTGCCGGGCCCGGCCGAGGTCGGGTTCGTGTTCCAGTTCCCCCACCACCAGCTGTTCGCCCCTTCGGTGGAGGAAGAGTTCGCCTTGGGCCCGACCAGGGATGGGACGGCGGAGTGGCTGCGCTGGGCCGGCCTGACCGGGCTGGGGCACGCCCATCCCCTGAGCCTGTCCCTGGGGGAGCGCCGCCGGCTGACCATGGCCCTGGCCCTGGCCAAACGCCCCCGGCTGCTCCTTCTGGACGAGCCGTTCATCGGCCAGGACCTCCTGCACTTGCGCTGGGTGGTGCAGGGGGTGGTGGAAGCAGCCCGGGCCGGGGCCGCCGTGCTCCTGGTCTCACACGACCTCCCCACCGTGGCCAAGGTGTGCCACCGGGTGTTGTTCTTGGGGGACGAGGTGCTGCTGGGCCGGCCGGAGGAGGTGTTCGGGGAGTTGGCCCGCCGGGGCCAGGAGGAGTTCACCCCCCAGTTTTGGGAGGCGGGATGAGGGGGCTCAATCCCATCACCAAGTTCGGGTTGGTGCTGGCGGGGGCGGGCTGGGCGGTGTGCGCCCCGGGGCTGGTGGCCAAGGCGGCGCTGGTGGCGTTGGCGGTGGTTGGCGCGGGAAAGAAGATCTTCTCCCGGCGATTTTTCCGGCTGGCGATCCTGTTTTCCCTGTTCATCTTCGCCGTGCAGGCGCTGCTGGGCCCGGGGGAGCCGGCCTGGGAATGGGGCCCGTTCTCCGTCAGCCGGGAAGCCCTGCGCCTGGGAGGGAACATGGCCCTGCGCTTCCTGGGGATCTTAGGGGTGAGCCTGTGGTTCGTGGTCACCACCCCCCCGGATGACTTCGCCCGGGCCCTGTCCTCCACCCGGGTGCCCTATCGTTACACCTACTTGCTGGTGCTCGCCCTCCGGTTTCTGCCCCTGCTCAGGCAGGAGTATTACCAGGTGCGGGCGGCGCAAAGGGTGCGGGGGCTGGAACTCAGGCCGTGGCGCTTGGGTTCACATATCCGGTGGACGTTCCTGCCGGTATTGGGGGGAGCACTGGGCCGGGCGGAGGGCATCGCCTTGGCCATGGAGGGGCGGGGGTTTGGGCTCTATCCCTCCCGGGTCCCCATGCAGCCTTGGCCCTGGACGTGGCGGGACCTGGGTGGGGGGGTGGTGCTGGCCGGGGTGGTGGCCGCCTGCTGCTGGTTCGCCGCGGGAGGGGGGGCGGGCTGGCCATGAGGGGCCGGTGGCTCAAAGTGATGCTGCTCAGCGGCAGCTTCCTGACCCTGGCCTT
>Ga0209426_1000668_pt1 | contig 30263 bp, 28 predicted proteins | sample Deesub1362B_J571_FD_187697 | JGI IMG/M metagenome (GOLD analysis project Ga0209426, IMG submission 187697) | Deep oceanic, basalt-hosted subsurface ecosystem from Juan de Fuca Ridge flank, Pacific Ocean, CORK Borehole 1362B_J2.571 (SPAdes)... ...
CCGGCCACGCCTCGGACCTGGAACAGCGCCTGGCCGCGCGTTTCGCCCGCCCGGTGGCGGCCCGCGCCTTCGCCGATCGGACCGAGACCGTCGCCGCGTCGCTGACGGCGCTGGGCGTTCGGGCGGGCGGCGTCTGCGTCGTCTCCGCCCTGGCCGAGCCCGAGACCCTGGCCGGCGTCACCGCGGCGGGCCTGAAGGCCTGGCTGGTCGACGTCGATCCGTTCAGCGCCATGTTCGACACCAGCCATCTGCGCGCGCGCTTGCCCGAGGCGCCAGGACCGCTGGAAGCCATCGTCCCGGCCGCCGCCCACGGCCGCGCTCCCGACATGCGGGCCTGGGCCGCCTTTCGCGACGAGACCGGTCTGCCGGTCCTGGTCGACGCCGCCGGCGCCTTCGACGTGGTGATCGAGGCCCCCGCGCCGGTCCTGGTCGGCCTGCCCGGCGGCCAGGGCGTGTTCGTGGCCTGCGAGGACGCCACGCCCGTCAACGCCATCGCGGCCACGCCCTTCGTCGGCGATGACGGCCTGTCGGCCTGGCCGGGCCTGCGTCAGCGCCTGTGCGGCGTGGCCCAGCAGCTGCGCGTGCTGCTGCTGGACAGCGGCGTCGGCTTCCAGCCGGGCTGGGGCATGAGCTGGATCTCGCCGACCTGCGCGCTCAGCCTGCCCACAGACGACGCCGGCGCCGTGGCCTGGAAGCTGCAAGCGGCCGGGATCGCCGCCAGCTGCGCTGTCCGCGACCACGCGCTGGCCCACGACGAGACCCCGAACGCCGACCACCTGGCGGCCTCGACCGTGGTGATCGCTCTGGATCCGACCCTGGACGTCGAGAGTCTGGACCGCCTCTGCGACGCCCTGCGCGACGCGGTGGCCTGATCGGCCGACTTGGCCTAGAGCCTTATCCGCTCGAATGGAATCATTCGAGCGGAAAAATAAGGCTCTAAATCAAACATTTAGAGCGTGATAACCGCCGAAACCGCTTACACTTTCGGCTATCACGCTCTAAGCCTTCGCGCCTGAGCCGAGCCGAGGGTGATTGATGGCCGAAGCCTTTTCCTGTCCGACCTGCGGCGACCGTCATGAAGGCCTGTCTCGCGACTGGGGCTATGACCTGCCCGACGAGGTCTGGGCCCTGCCCGAGGGCGAACGCGACGGGCAGGCGCGCTTCAACGACGACCTCTGCCAGTGGGGCGAGCGCTATTTCATCCGCTGCATCCTGCCCGTTCCGCTGAAGGGCCTGGACGACTATTTCGGCTGGGGCGCCTGGGCGGAGGTCGAGGCCGAGGTCTTCGAGCGCTATCTCGAACTCTATGACGAGGACGGGCGCGACGAGCCGCCGGTCCCGGGCAAGCTGGCCAACCGGCTGGAGCCCTATCCGGGCGTGACCCTGGGCACGCGCGTGCTGATCCAGTTCCAGGACCCCGGCGAGCGGCCGACCCTGACCCTGCTGGAAACCGACAAGAGCCGCCTGGCTCAGGACCAGCGCGACGGGATCGACGCCGCGCGGCATCATGAGATTTTGGAGATCTGCGGGGCTGACAGTTAAGCCGCGTCGATCATCCGCTTGGCGGCGCGCGCCAGCAGGCCCGAACGGGTGAAGCCGTGGCTCTCGGCATAGGCGTCGATATCGCGCAGGGTGGTTTCCGGCAGGGTGATGTTGACGCGCACCGTCCGGGGTTGGGCGGTCTTCAGCGGTACGATGATCACCGCGCCGTCGCGGTTCGCCGGATCGGCCATGACCTCGTCCAGCGTCGAGGGCTCGGGAAGGGTCTCGCCGTCCTCGATCAGGCCCTCGGCGTGAAGCGCCACAGCCTCCTCGGCGTTCAGTCGCGCTTCTTCCAGCGTAGCCCCCACGCTGACGCAACCGGGCAGATCGGGAAACGACACCCCGAACTCGCTGTCGGCGTCCTTATGGATCAGGGCGATGTAGTTGGTCATCAGACTACCTCAGGATCAGACCCGACTGCCGTTCGATCGACCGCAACGTCCCGAGCGGCAGGTCGCGCTTCGGATGCGGAACGGTCACGCGACCGGGCTTCGTGGGGTGCTTGAACTGGGCGTGGGAGCCTCGGCGAGCCACCTCGACCCAGCCATCGGCCTCCAGCGCGGAGATCACCTCACGACTGTTCATGATGTGTATTTATGTGTATTAATTCGTGGGTGGTCAAGTCGCTCTAAAGCCATCCCGTCTTCCTGAACCGCCGGTACAGCAGGCCGCACACCACCACGATCGCGACCAGCACGGCCTCGTAGCCGTAGCGCCATTTCAGCTCGGGCATGTGCTCGAAGTTCATGCCGTAGATCCCGGCGATCGCCGTGGGCACGGCCAGGATGGCGGCCCAGGCGGCCAGCTGGCGGGTGATGACGCCCTGGCGCTGCTGCTCCAGCAGGCTGGAGATCTCGAACACCGAGGTCAGCACCTCGCGCAGGCCGTCGACCAGGATCTCGGTGCGCTGGATGTGGTCGCGGACGTCGCGGAAATAGGGCCGCACCTCGGTGTCGATGCAGGGCAGTTCGTGGTGCTCGAGAGCGCTGGCCACCTGGGCCATCGGGCCGAGCATCTTCTTGAACCGCATCAGCGCCCGGCGCAGGTTGAAGATGCGGGCGATCTCGGCGCGGCTGAGGAACGCGTCCAGGGCGCGCCGCTCGAAGGCCTGCAACTCCTCCTCGATCGTATCGACGATCGGCATGTAGCCGTCGACGATGAAGTCCAGCACCGCGTGCAGCACATAATCGACCCCGTGCGCCAGCAGAACCGGCGCGGCTTCCAGCTGGGCGCGCAGTTCGGTGTGGGCGCGGGCCGAGCCGTGGCGGACGGTGATCAGGTGCCGTCGGCCGACGAAGAAGTCGGTCTCGCCATACTGGATGTGGTCGTTGTCGAGATGCGCGGTCTTGGCCACGACGAACAGCTGGTCGCCATAGACGTCGACCTTCGGCGTCTGGCGGGCGCTGAGCGCGTCCTCGATCGCCAGCGGGTGCAGGTGGAACGCCTGCCGCAGCACCTCGAGCTCGGCCTCGTCGGGCTCGACCAGGCCGATCCACACGAACTCTTCGCCGCGCGGCTTCAGGCCCTCGGGATCGGCCAGGTCGAGGGCGCGGACGGGCTTGCCGTCGAGATAGGCGCAGGCGGCGACGACGCTCATGGGCGCGGGCTCAAATCAGTGCGCGGCGACGTAGGCGTCGATCTGGGCCAGGCGCGCGGCCTTCTCGGCCTCGCTCAGGAACGAGCCGGCGAAGCTGTTCCTGGCCAGGGTCACGATCTCGTCGCGGGTCAGGCCCACGGCCTGGGCGGTGGCCAGATAGTTCTCCAGCAGGTAGCCGCCGAAATAGGCCGGGTCGTCGGAATTGACCGTGGCCTTCAGGCCGAGCGCCAGCATCGTCTTCAGCGGGTGGACGTCCAGGCTGGGCACGCCGCACAGCTTGAGGTTCGACAGCGGGCAGACCGTCAGGGTGACGCCGTCCTTGACGAGGCGCGCGGTCAGGGCCTCGTCCTCGAGGGCGCGGTTGCCGTGGTCGATGCGGTCGACCTTCACCAGATCGATGGCTTCCCAGACATAGGCGGGCGGGCCTTCCTCGCCGGCGTGGGCCACGACCTTGAGGCCCAGGTCCCGGGCGGCTTGCAGCACGCGGGCGAACTTGGCCGGCGGGTGGCCGACCTCGGAGCTGTCCAGGCCCACCCCGGCCAGCTTGTTCAGCCACGGCTTGGCCAGTTCCAGGGTCTCGAAGGCGCTGTCCTCCGACAGGTGGCGCAGGAAGCAGAGGATCAGCTTGCTGGTCACGCCCAGGGTCTTCTCGGCCTCATCCATGCCGGCCAGCAGGCCTTCCATGACGACGCCGAAGGCGATGCCGCGATCGGTGTGGGTCTGGGGATCGAAGAAGATCTCGGCGTGGGTCCCGCCGTCGGCCGCCAGGCGCTTGAAATAGGCCAGGGCCAGCTCCTTGAAGTCCTCGGCGGTCCGGAGCACCCCCGCGCCCTGGTAATAGATGTCCAGGAAGTCCTGCAGGTTCGAGAACTGATAGGCCGCCCGGATCTCGTCGACCGACTTGAAGGGCAGGGTGATCCCGTTGCGCTGGGCCAGCGCGAACATGAGTTCCGGCTCGAGGCTGCCCTCGATGTGCATGTGCAGCTCGGCCTTGGGCAGGCCGCGAACGAAGGTGGCGAAAGCGGTGTCGGTCATGGGGGAGTCATCGGGCGCGGGCGCGCCTGGGTCAAGGCGGCGCTGGCGAGATCGCGGGGCCGTTGCGGGTTTTACGACGAAAGGGGGGCGAGGTTAGGTCTTCCGGTAGAACAGAACGCGTCCCGCCGGGACCAGCTGCAGAAGAAGGTCGAACTCGCGGACGTTCGCGGTCAGGACGGTGAGGCCCAGTTTCATAGCTTGAAGAAAGATCACGCAGTCTTGCAGGGCTTTCAGGCGGGCATCGTCCTGATAGCCCTGCAACCGGCACATGAGGCCTGACAACAGAGCGCCACGGCCCAAGGTTTCTGCGTCGGGCTCGAACAGACGGTGGGGCGGCATGGCCCTGATCTGCGCGCCGATCGCCGCGATGACCGATGGCGTGCCGGGATGGTCAGGCTTGAGCGCGCCGACCGTATGCATCAGTTCCTGGATGGCGACCGTGGAATGGTTGATGATCCGAGCGTTTACGACATTCTCGACGATGCGCGGCGCTCGCCCCTGCATCTGATCGATATAGACGCAGGTGTCGAGGATCAGCGCCCCTCCGGCTATGTTGTCGTCGCTGACGAACGGCAGTTCGGAAGCGTCACGCCGCGCCAGGGTTTGGCGCGGATCCAGGCGCATCCAACGGCGCGCGCCGTCGAAGTCAAAGCTGGCCACGTCAGAAGCCGAGCTTCAGGCTCGGATCCACGGTGGCTCTAACATCCTGGAAGGCTTCGGCGAAGTTGTCTTCCAGGGCGACGCTGGCCAGGGCGAATTCCAAAAGCTCCGTATCGGTCGCGATGCCGGTATTGGCTTTCGCCCGTTCTATCAGCGTGGCGCTGAGGCGACCGCCGATGCGGCCGCCCTTGTCGTCGAGTAGCCCCGAGCGTTGAGCGCTGGTCATGATCGCCTCGATCCGGGACGAGTTTAGAAAGACCCCCGTGGCGGCGCTACGCGGCAAGGCGCCGCTCCCGCCGGCCTTTGTCCCCCGAGCCTTTCGGCCGGTCGGGCTCTCTACGCTCTGCTTGCCCTTGGGCAATGGCCGGCTCCGTTCAACGAATTGCGTATCTTGTTCAACATAGCCTTTCGCGCCCCCCGTTGAAAGGCCCGCCAGGCCACCCTCACGACATCGGCGGCGCCGGCGGCGGCGGGCCTTCCGGAAGCGGGATGAACTCGTCGTGGTCGAGGTCGGGCAGTTTCATGCGGCCGGCCTTCCAGTCGGCCTTGGCCTGCTCGATGCGGTCCTTGGACGATGAGACGAAGTTCCATTCGATGAAGCGCGGGCCGATCGGCTCGCCGCCCAGCAGCATGACGGTCGAGGGCTCAAGCGCCTTGAACACCACCGTCTCGCCGGGCGCGAACACGGCCATCTGGGTCGCGCTGAGCTCGCGGTGATCGACCTCGACGCGGCCCGAGGCGACATAAGCGGCGCGCTCGGAATATTCGGCCGGCAGGGCGGCCGTGGCGCCGGCCTCCAGCTCCCAGTGCACATAGAACAGCGGCGAAAAGACCGGCACATTGGCCTTGGCCCCGAACGCCTCGCCGGCGATCAGTCGGGCCTTCATGCCGCCGCCCTCGTAGTAGGGGAGGTCGGTCGGGCCCTCGTGGTGCGTGAAGCTGGGGGCGATCTCCTCATATTCCTGGGGCAGGGCGATCCAGGCCTGCATCCCGTCCATGCGGCCGCCGTGCTCGCGCAGGCCCTCGAAGCGTTCGGAGTGGGTGATGCCCGAGCCGGCGGTCATCCAGTTGACCTCGCTGGGCTTGATCACCGCCAGAGAGCCGACGCTGTCGCGGTGGGTGATCTCGCCCTGGAACAGATAGGTCAGGGTCGACAGGCCGATGTGCGGGTGCGGGCGCACGTCGGCGCTCTTGGCGAAGCCCGGATCGAAGGCGGCCGGGCCCATGTGATCGAGGAAGGTGAAGGGGCCGACCATGCGGCGGGCGTGGAACGGCAACACCCGGCCGACCTCGAAATTGCCGAGGTTGTGGCGGCGGGCGTCAAAGACGAGGTCGATCATGGGAGCTCCGGGCGGTGGCGCGCGCGGAGCTTAGCGGGGACTCGTCCGGGATGCTTGTCGAAAACGGTCGAAAAGCGTCTGCTGCGGCGTCGAGGAAGGGGGAGACCATGGAGACGCCCGAAGACCAGCTGGCCGCCTTCGCCGCCCGCTACGCGCCCGAGATCGCCGAACGCGGCCTGGCCGCCATCGCCCGCCTGCGCCAGAGGATGCCCGGCGCCCACCGGCTGGTCTATGACAACTACAACGCCCTGGCCGTCGGCTTCGCCCATGGCGATCGGGCCAAGGACGCGTTCGTCTCGATCGCCTTCTATCCGCGCTGGGTGACGCTGTTCTTTCTGTACGGGAGCGGCCTGGACGATCCGGCCGGCGTGCTGAAAGGCCAGGGCGCCCGCGTGCGTCACGTGGTGCTGGACTCCGTCGAGGATCTGGAGCGGCCCGAGATCGTCGCCCTGCTCGACCAGGTCCTGGCGCGCCATGGCGTGGCGAGCGGGACGGATGGTCCGCTGATCATCAAGTCGATCTCGCCCAAGCAGCGGGCGCGGCGGCCGGGGGCTGGGGTCTGAAGGCGAGCAATGCCTTACCATCGTAATCCCGCGCTTTAGGCGCGGGATTACAGGCTTTCGAGGCCCTTACCCCAGCGGGCTCACATACGGGCTGATCAGGCCCAGCGGCACGGCCGTCGAGTTCTTGACGCCGCGGATCACGATGCGGCTCTCGATATTGCTGACCAGGCCCAGCGACAGCAGCTTGTCGCGCAGGAATTCGTCGAAGGCGCGCATGTCGCGGGTGACGATCCGCATCTCGTAGTCGGCCGCGCCGGTCACGGTGGCGCACTGCACGACCTCGGCCCACTTGGCGACGGCCTGTTCGAACGTGTCCAGATTTTCCTTGGTCGGAAGGGACAGCTTGACGGTGCAATAGACCTCGAAGCCCAGGCCCAGCTTTTCGCGGTCCAGGATCGTGACGCGACGCTGGATGACGCCGGCGTCCTCCAGGCGCTTGATCCGGCGCCAGCAGGGGCTGGACGACAGGCCCACGCGTTCGGCGATCTCGGCGACGGACAGTCCGGCGTCGTGCTGGATCAGATCGAGGATCTTGGCATCCACGGCGTCGAGTTGTTCGGACAAGAAATTCCTCCCCCCAGAGGGCGTTGACGCTCCATTTTTGCGCAAAACGGCCATGACTCGGGCACGCCTTGGGCAAACAATTTCCGTGCTTCTATAAGATATTGCTTCAAGGCCGGGAAGCCCCGGGAGGAAAAAAATTGCCATGCGGCACTCGGAAGTCACGCTCGACGACAAATATGTGCTCGAAGATGGTCGGGCTTTCATCACTGGCGTGCAGGCGCTGCTGCGGGTCCTGCTGGACCGCAAGCGCCTCGATCGCCTGGCCGGGCTGAACACCGGGGGCTATCTTTCCGGCTATCGCGGCTCGCCGCTGGGCGGGCTGGACCAGCAGGCCGCGCGCATCAAGAAATTGCTGACCGCCCACGACGTGGTCTTCCAGGAAGGCCTCAACGAGGACCTGGCGGCCACCGCCGTCTGGGGCAGCCAACAGGCGAACCTGTTCCCCGGCGCCCTCTACGATGGCGTGTTCGGCATGTGGTACGGCAAGGCGCCCGGCGTCGACCGCACCGGCGACGTCTTCAAGCACGCCAACTTCGCCGGGACCTTCCCGACCGGTGGGGTGCTGGCGGTGGCCGGCGACGACCACGGCTGCAAGAGCTCGACCCTGCCGTCGCAGTCGGAATTCGCCTTCCAGGACTTCGAGATGCCGGTGCTGTCGCCGGCCGACGTGCAGGAGGTGCTGGACTACGGGATCCTCGGGATCTCGCTGTCGCGCTTCTCGGGCCTGTGGACCGGCATGATCGCCCTGGCCGACACGATGGACTCGGGCGTGACCATCGACGTCTCGCTGGACCGCCACAAGCTCATTATCCCCGACTTCCCGTTTCCGCCCGGCGGTCTCGGCATCCGGCTGAAGGACCAGCCGATGGAGAAGGAGCGGCGGATGCGGCTGCACAAGCTGCCCGCCGCCCTGGCCTTCGCCCGCGCCAACGGGATCGACCGCGTGGTGCTGGGCGCCTCGCACGTGCGGGTGGGCAAGGCGCGTCTTGGCATCGTCTGCCAGGGCCAGGCCTATAAGGACGTGCTGGAGGCCTTCACGGCCATAGGCATGACCCTGCAGGAAGCCGCCGACCTGGGCGTCTCGATCTACAAGGTCGGGATGCCCTGGCCGCTGGAGCCCGTCGGCCTGCGCGCCTTCGCCGCCGGCCTCGAGACCCTGATGGTCATCGAGCACAAGCGCGCCCTGATCGAGCCCCAGGCGCGCGCGGCGCTCTACGACCTGCCCGCCCAGGCCCGTCCCCGCATCATCGGCAAGACCGACGAGAAGGGCGGGCCGCTGCTGTCGGAGCTGGGCGCGCTGTCGGTCGCCGAAATCGCCCTGGCCATCTATGACCGCCTGCCGGACGGTCCGCACATGGAACGGGCCCAGGCCTATCTGAACCGGGTCAGCGCGGCTGGCGTCGCCGCCGTCAGCCTGGCGGCCGACCAGGCCCGCAAGCCGTTCTTCTGCTCGGGCTGCCCGCACAACACCTCGACCAAGCTGCCGGAAGGCAGCCGCGCCCTAGCCGGCATCGGCTGCCACTACATGGCCGGGTTCAACGACCCGATGACCGACCTCAACACCCACATGGGCGGCGAGGGCTTGACCTGGGTGGGCGCCTCGCCGTTCACCAGCGAAAAGCACGTCTTCCAGAACCTGGGCGACGGCACCTACAATCACTCCGGCTCGCTGGCGATCCGGGGCGCGGTCGCGGCCAAGACCAACATCACCTACAAGCTGCTCTATAACGACGCCGTCGCCATGACCGGCGGTCAGCGGGCCGAGAGCGGCTTCACCCCGGCCCAGATCACCCGCCAGCTGGCGGCCGAGGGCGTGGCCAAGACCGTCATCGTGGTCGATGACCTCAAGCGCTACGAAGGCGTCACCGACCTGGCGCCCGGCGTCGAGATCTTCCCGCGCTCGGACCTGATGCGCGTGCAGGAGATGCTGCGCGAGACGCCCGGGACCACGGTGCTGCTCTACGACCAGACCTGCGCCACCGAAAAGCGCCGCCGCCGCAAGCGGGGCTCGATGCCCAAGGCGACCCAGCGCGTCTTCATCAACCCGCTGGTCTGCGAGGGCTGCGGCGACTGCTCGGTGAAGTCCAACTGCGTCTCGGTCGAGCCGCTGGCGACCGAATTTGGCCGCAAGCGCAAGATCAACCAGTCCAGCTGCAATCAGGACTATTCCTGCGTCGAGGGCTTCTGTCCGTCGTTCATCACGCTGGAGGGCGCCGAAAACGCCCAGTCCAAGAAGACGCCCGCGCCCCTGACCGCCGAGTCGACGCCGTTGCCGGTGTTCGAGCCGCTGACGGGGGTGCGCAAGATCCTGTTCACGGGCGTTGGCGGCACCGGCGTCACCACCGTGGCCTCGATCCTGGCCATGGCCGCCCATATCGACGGCCGCGCCGGCAGCGTCGTGGACATGACGGGTCTGGCCCAAAAGGGCGGCTCGGTGTTCAGCCACGTCAAGATCGGCGAGACCGAGGAGACCATCGTCGGCGGCCGCGTGCCGGCCGCCAGCGCCGACGTGCTGATCGCTTGTGATCTGCTGGTGGCCGCCTCGCCGGAAGGCCTGTCGCTCTACGCCAAGGACCGCACGCGGGCCTTCGGCAACAGCGACTTCGCCCCCACGGCCGACTTCGTCACCAGCCGCGACATCCGCTTCGACAGCGGGGCCATGGCGCGCCGCGTGAAGGGTGCGACCAACACCTTCGACGCTTGCCCGGCCCAGCATCTGGCCGAGAGCCAGTTCGGCGACGCCATCTACGCCAACATGATCATGGTCGGCTTCGCCTGGCAGCGCGGGGTGATCCCGGTCTCCAGCCGCGCCCTCTATCGGGCGATCAAGCTGAATGGCGTCGACGCCGAGGCCAATCTCGCCGCCTTCGAGCTGGGCCGTCGCGTGGCCCACGATCCGACCTCGGTGGAGTTGAAGGAAGACAAGGTCGCCACGCCCGAGACCATGCCGCTGGACGACCTCATCGCCCACCGCGTTCGCGAGCTGACCGCCTATCAGAACGCCGCCTACGCCCAGCGCTATGCCGACAAGATCGCCAAGGTCCGCGCCGCCGAGGTCGCTGTCTCCGGCGCGGACTCGGCCCTGCCGCTGACCCGCGCGGCGGCGACCAATCTCCACAAGCTGATGGCCTACAAGGACGAGTACGAGGTCGCCCGTCTTTATACGGACGGACGCTTCGCGGCCGAGCTGGCCGGGACCTTCAAGGGCGGCAAGGCCAAGGTCTGGCTCTCCCCGCCGCTGCTGGCCCCCAAGGGCGCCGACGGCAAGCCCCGGAAGATCGCCTTCGGCGGCTGGATGCTGGACCTGGCCTTCCCGATGCTGGCCAGGATGAAGGGCCTGCGCGGCGGCGCGCTGGACATCTTCGGCCATACCGAGGAGCGCAAGATGGAGCGCGGCCTGATGGCGTCCTACGAGACGACGCTGGACCGCCTGTCGGCCGGTCTCTCGGCCGAGAGCCTGCCGCTGGCGATCAAGATCGCCGAGATCCCCGGCCAGATCCGAGGCTTCGGCCACGTCAAGGACGCCTCCGTCGCGACGGCCAAGGCGGCCGAGGAGAAGCTGTGGGAAAGGTGGGGCGGGGCGGCTTAGGGGGCTACCCGCTCCCTTCCCCCTCGATGGGGGAAGGGCCGGGGATGGGGATGACCTGCTGAGATGGGTCCGCGTCCGGCTTCCACCGCCGCGCCACCCCCACCCAACCCTCCCCCATCAAGGGGGAGGGCGCTCTGTTCCGCGCGGCTTTTACGTGATCCTGTATGCGGTCATGGAGCGGCGCGTTCGCATTCGCGCCGTCAGGCATTCGGCGACGCTAAATGACCCAGGACTTCGATTTCGACGCCGTCGTTGTTGGGGCGGGGGCCGTGGGCCTGGCCTGCGGCTACGCCTTCGCCCGGCGCGGCCTGATCGTGGCGGTGCTGGAAGAGCAGGGCCACATCGGCCAGGGCGTCTCGTCGCGCAATTCCGAGGTGATCCATGGCGGGCTCTACTATCCGACCGGCTCGCTGAAGGCGCGGCTGTGTGTCCAGGGGCGGCGGCTGCTGTACGCGTTCCTCGACGCTCACGGCGTCGCCTACAAGCGCTGCGGCAAGCTGGTGGTGGCCACCAGCGAGGATGAGATCCCGCGCCTCGACGCCATCTGGGACCAGGCCCTGGCCAATGACGTCGAGGGCATGGAGAGGCTCACCGGCGACCAGGCCCGCGCCCTGGAGCCTGGTCTCAACGCCCACGCGGCGTTGCTGTCGCCGCAGAGCGGGGTCTTCGCCAGCCACGACTACATGCTGGCCCTGCACGGCGAGATCGAGGCCGCCGGCGGGGCGGTGGTTCTGTCCACCCCCTTCGAGGGCGCCGAGCCGATCGCGGGCGGCGGCTTTACCGTGCGGGCCGGCGGCGTCGATCCGACCCGCCTGACCTGCCGCCTGCTGGTCACCGCGCCGGGGCTGTCGGCGCAGGCGGTCGCCGGACGCATTGACGGCTATCCCGCCGATCGCATTCCCAAGGCCCACTACGGCAAGGGCGTCTATTTCCGCCTGGCCGGCAAGGCGCCGTTCCAGCGGCTGATCTATCCGCCGCCGATCCACGGGGCGCTGGGCACCCACTATCGCAACGACCTGGGCGGCCAGGCGGTGTTCGGCCCGGACCTGGAATACGTGCCCGCGCCCGACTATTCGGTCGACCCGGCCCGGGCCGAGGCCTTCGCCGCCTATATCCGCAAGTTCTGGCCGGGCCTGCCGGACGGCGCGCTGGCGCCCGACTACGCCGGGGTGCGGCCCAAGCTGCACGGACCGGACGAGCCCCAGCCCGACTTCCAGCTTCGCGGGGTCGAGGATCACGCCCTGCCCGGCCTGATGGCCCTGTTCGGCATCGAAAGCCCCGGCCTGACCAGTTCGCTGGCGATCGGCGAGGCGGTCGCGGCGCGTCTGCTCGATCGCCTCTAGGCGGTGAAAAAAGGGCCAGCATGAACCTTTGTTCACGGTTGGCCTCGCCAAAGCTCGTGCTAGCAATTCCGACTTCGGAGTTTCTGGGTTTGGGGCGTTCCATGGGTTTCAAGGTCAAGGCGCTGGTCGGCGCCGTGTCGGCGGTCGCGCTCGCGGCGGCCCTGTCTTCCACCGTGATGTCTTCGGCCGCGATGGCCGCGACCCAGGCGCTGCCGTCCCTGGCCGAGCCGTCCCTGTCGCCGGACGGTAGCGAGATCGCCTTCGCCTCGGGCGGCGACCTCTGGACCGCGCCCGCCGCCGGCGGCCAGGCGCGGCTGCTGGTCACCGATCCGGCCACGGAGTCGCGGCCGCTGTATTCGCCCGACGGCAAGTCGCTGGCCTTCGTCTCGACCCGCTCGGGCGTGGCCAACATCTATATCCTGACCCTGGCCACCGGCGAGGTGCGCCGCCTGACCTATGGCGACAGCGCCGAGGGGCTGGACGGCTGGTCGCGCGACGGCCAGTGGATCTATTTCACCTCGGGGATCAACGACGTCGGCCGCCAGGGCGACATCTTCCGCGTCGCCGCCTCGGGCGGCACGCCGCTGGAAGTCAGCCGCGAGCAGTTCCTGGCCGAGTTCGAATCCGCGCCCTCGCCGGACGGCAAGTCGATCGCCCTGATGGCCAAGGGCCTGTCGAACAGCCAGTGGTGGCGCAACGGCGGGGCCCATATCGACGAGACCGAGCTGTGGCTCAAGCCCATCGACGGCGGCGCCTATCGCAAGCTGCTGCCCGAGGGCGCCAAGCACGCCTGGCCGATGTGGGCCCCGGACGGCAAGGCCATCTGGTACATGAGCAACGAGGGCGGGACCGAGAACCTCTGGAAGCTGCCGCTGGGCGGTCAGCCCAAGAAGGTGACGGGCTTCACCGACGGCCGCGTGCTGTGGCCGACCATCGGCTATGACGGCAAGACGATCGTGTTCGAGCGCGACTTCGCCATCTGGTCGCTGGACACCGCCAGCGGCAAGGCGACGAAGGTCCCGATCGTGCTGCACGGCGCCCCGGCGGCGGCGGGCGAGGAGCACAAGAACGAAACCAGCTTCGACGACCTGGCCCTGTCGGCCGACGGCAAGAAGGTGGCGATCATCGCCCACGGCGAGGTGTTCGCCGCCTCGACAAAGGAGGGCGGGGCGGCCCAGCGCGTCACGCGCACGCCGATCGTCGAGCACGACCCGGCCTGGTCGGCCGACAGCAAGCGCGTGGTCTATGTGTCCGAGCGCGATCGCGCGGCCAACCTCTACGCCTACGACTTCGCCAGCGGCCAGGAGACGGCGCTGACCACGGGGACGGCGCGCAGCACGGTCCCGACCTTCTCGCCCGACGGCAAGAGCCTGGCCTATGTGCGCGACGGCAAGGAGCTGCGGGTCATCAGCTTCGATGCGGCCGGCAAGGCAACCGGCGATCGCCTGCTCTACACCGGCCCGCTGGGCGGCTATGACGACACCCCGATCACCTGGTCGCCGGACAACCGCTGGCTGGCGTTCACGGTCACCGACCGCAAGGCCTTCGACAACGTCCATGTCGTGCCCGTCGAGGGCGGGCCGGCGCGGCCGGTGACGTTCCTGGCCAACGGTCAGGTCGGCAAGACCGCCTGGTCGCCGGACGGCAAATACCTGCTGGTCGACATGGCCCAGCGCAGCGAGGACGCGCGGATCCTGCGCGTCGACCTGCTGCCCAACGTGCCGAAATACAAGGAGGACGCGTTCCGCGACCTCTTCAAGCCGGTCGAGGCGCCGGACAAGTCGCCGACCGATCCCAAGACCGAACCCAAGGCCGAGCCGGCCAAGTCCGCCGACGCGCCGGCCAAGCCGGTCGCCGCCGCCGACAAGCCGGCGGGCGCCAAGAAGAAGGTCGAGCCCGTCCGGATCGTCTTCGAGGGCCTGCGCGAGCGCGCCGCCTTCCTGCCCCTGGGCCTGGACGCCAGCGATCCGGTGATCAGCCCCGACGGCAAGACCCTGGTGTTCAAGGCCCGCAACGCCGGCCAGACCAACTACTACAGCTACAGCCTCGACGAGCTGGCCAAGGAGCCGCCCACCCCGGTGCAGCTGACCGCCAGCCGCAAGTCCAAGACCGCGCTGGCCTTCACCCCCGACAGCAAGGAGGTCTACTTCCTGGAGGGGGGCTCGATCGTCTCCACGCCGATCGAACAGCCCAAGCTGAAGCCCCTGGCGGTGAACGCCGAGCTGGACGTCGACTTCGACGTCGAGAAGACGGTGGTCTTCGAACAGGCCTGGGGCGTGCTGAATCGCGGCTTCTACGACGGCAAGTTCCACGGCAGGGACTGGGAAGCCCTGCGTCGCAAATGGGAGCCCTATATCGCCGGGGTCCGCACCGGCGACGAGCTGCGGCGCGACATCAACCTCCTGATCGGCGAGCTGGACGCCTCGCACTCGGGGATCAGCAAACAGCCGGAACCGTCGGGGATCGCGCCGCGCGCGGCCAATCTGGGCCTGCGTTTCGAACGCGAGGCCTATGAGGCCGGCAAGGGGCTGGTGATCCGGGAGGTCGTGGCCCTGGGGCCGGCGGCGCTGGAAGGCTCGATCAAGCCGGGCGAGACCCTCGTCGCGGTCAATGGCGAGACGCTGAGCCCCGGCGTCAACCTGGACCGCCTGCTGCGCGGCCAGGCCGGCAAGCGCACCGTGCTGACCATCGCCGACGCGGCGGGCAAGCGGCGCGAGGCGGTCGTGCGGCCGGTCTCGACCGCCACGGCCTCGGGCCTCGTCTATCGCCAGTGGGTCAACGCCCGCCGGGCCTATGTCGACAGGATCAGCGGCGGTCGGCTGGGCTATGTGCACATCGCCGACATGTCGGACGGTTCGCTGGACCAACTCTATATCGACCTCGACGCCCAGAACCAGGGCAAGGAAGGCGTGGTCGTCGACGTCCGCAACAACAATGGCGGCTATGTCAACGGCCGGGTGATCGATGTCTTCGCCCGCCGCAACTACCTGATGATGACGCCGCGCGACCGCTTCCCGACCCCGAGCCGCCAGGCGCTGGGTCAGCGGGCCCTGGGTCTGCCGACGGTGTTGGTGACCAACGAGTCGTCGCTGTCGGACGCCGAGGACTTCACCGAGGGCTACCGCGCCCTGGGCCTGGGCAAGGTGGTCGGCAAGCCGACGGCCGGCTGGATCATCTTCACCGGCGGCCGTCAGCTCTTGGACGGCTCGTCGGTGCGCCTGCCGTTCATCCGCATCGACGACCTGCGCGGCCAGAACATGGAAGGCCATCCGCGTCCGGTGGACGTGACCGTCGAGCGGCCGCTGGGCGAGACCCTGGAGGGCAAGGACGCGCAGCTGGACGCGGCGGTGAAAGCGCTGCTGGGGAAGTGACGACTTAGCGCCCCCTCCGTCACGAGGCTTCGCCTCGCGCCACCTCCCCCGTTTCACGGGTGAGGAGAAGGTTTCTCCTCCCCCGCGCGCGGGGGAGGTGGATCGGCGCCGAGAGGCGACGAGACGGAGGGGGCGCTTGTCGGATCACCGAGTCCCTCTCGTGTTGACACCGGGGTCGCCGCCCACGATGGTCGCGGCCCTTAGCGTCCGGAGCCCGCCTTGACCAACCTGCTGCACGCCATGCTGGGCAAGGGGCTGGGCGGTCTGGAGCAGGTGTTCCTCGACTACCAGCCGATCCTGGAGGCCTGGGCCGCCAAGCACGGCGGGCGCTGCGTCGGCGTGGCGCGCAAGGGCGGCAAGGTGGCCGAGCGGGAAGCCTCGCGGACGCCGCCCCTGGCGGTGATGCCGGCTCTGACCGACTGGGATCCCGTGACGGTCGGCGCGGCGCGGGCCTTGGTCAGGGCCGTCGCGCCCGATCTGATCCTCAGCCATGGCCAGCGCCCGGCGCGCCTGTTCGCCAGGGCCGCGCCGGCCAAGGTCATCCAGGCGGTGTGCCTGCACAAGCCGTCGTTCGACGTCACGCCCGGAACCCACTATCTGGCCGTCGGCCAGCATCTGGCCCGGCTGGCGATCGAGCGGGGCGCGCCGGAAGATCATGTCTGGTTCATCCCCAACGCCGTGACCCCGCCCAGCGTCGCGGCCCATCCGCTGGCCCGGGACGACGGTCCGGTGAAGATCGTCGCCGCGGGCCGACTGCACCCCAAGAAGGGCTTCGACGTTCTGATCCGCGCCGTCGGCAAGCTGCGCGCTTGGGACTATGACGTCCGCTGCGAGATCGCCGGCGAGGGCGACGAGCGCGGCGCGCTGGAGGCCCTGATCGGCGAGCTGGACCTGGCGTCGTGCGTGACCCTGGCCGGCTGGACCCACGACGTCGCCGGCTTCCTGGCCCAGGGCGACCTCTTCGCCTTTCCCTCGCACCAGGAGGGCTTCCCCCTGACCCTGCTGGAAGCGATGGCCGTGGGTCTGCCGGTGGTGGCGACCGAGATCGACGGGCCGAGCGAGATCCTCAAGGACGGCGTCACCGGTCGCCTCGTGCCCGACGACGACCCGGACCGTCTGGCCGAGGCGCTGGGCGAGCTGATCGGCGATCGCGAGGCCGCGCGCGGTTACGGCCGGGCCGCGCGGGATCTGGTGCTGAGCCAATACGGTCCCGACCAGCTGGCGCGGCGCTTGGAAGCGGCGCTCGACGGAATTCTATCGCGGGCTTGATGCGAAGCGCGCTTGGGCGTATGACCCCCGTCCGTCCTGGCGATGGCTGGGTAGCTCAGATGGTTAGAGCGGTGGATTCATAACCCACAGGTCGGCGGTTCGATCCCGCCCCCCGCCACCAGGACGGACTGTTTTCCTCGACAATTGAGCGGCTTGGGTCAGGTCGAGACCGGGAAGACCCGCGTCTGCTTGACCACGCCATAGGCGAAACTGGTGTCGATCGAGGCGATGCCCGGGATGGCGTGCAGCTTGCGGCGCATGAAATCCTCATAGGCCTCCAGACTGTCGACGATGACGCGCAACAGATAGTCGTCGCCGCCCGCCAGCAGGAAGCAGTCGAGGATCTGATCGATCCGGGCCACCGCCGCCTCGAAGCCGGTGATCAGGTCCTGGCCGTGGCGGTCGAGGCGCACGCGGACGAACACGGTGATCGGCAGGCCGTAGGCCTTCTGGTCGACGAGGGCCGTGTAGCCCTTGATCACGCCTTCGCTTTCCAGATTGCGAACCCGCCTCAGGCAGGGCGAGGGCGAGAGGTTCACCCGCTCGGCCAACTCCTGGTTGGTCAGGCGTCCGTCCTTTTGCAGCTCTCGGATGATCTGGCGGTCCTTGGCGTCCATCTCGGCATTCCGTGGCAGGATCTGCCAAAATATGCCCTCAGGATGGCAGGGTTTGCAATCCGATCGATCTCAAACAGCGTCATGGTCGCTTCAACAGGGAGCTATCGGATGCGTCAAGATCAAGCCGGCTTCGCCACGCGAGCGATCCATGCGGGATACGATCCCGCCGAAGCGCAGGGCGCGCTGACGCCGCCGCTGCACCTGACCTCGACCTTCGCCTTCGAGAGCGCCGAAGCCGGCGGCGAGATGTTCGCCGGGACCCGCGAGGGGCACTTCTATTCGCGGATCTCGAACCCGACGACCGACCTCCTGGAACGGCGGCTGGCCAGCCTGGAGGGCGCGGAGGCCGCGGTCGCCACCGCGTCGGGCATGGGCGCGATCACGGCCACGCTGTGGAGCTTTCTGAAGGCCGGCGATGAGGTGATCACCGACCAGACCCTCTATGGCTGCACCTTCGCCTTCCTGCGCGACGGCCTGACCCGCTTCGGCGTGACGGTCCGCCAGGTCGACATGACCGAGCCTGACGCGCTGGCGGCGGTCATCTCGGAGAAGACGCGGATTGTCTATTTCGAGACCCCGGCCAATCCGAACATGCGCCTCGTCGACATCGCGGCCATCGCCGACATCGCGCGGGCGGCGGGGGCCAAGGTGGTGGTCGACAACACCTACGCCACCCCGGTGATCACCCGCCCGATCGCGCTCGGCGCCGACATCGTCGTGCACTCGGCCACGAAATATCTGGGCGGCCACGGCGACCTCGTCGGCGGCGTGGCCGTCGGCGGGACCGAGGACATGGCGCGGGTGCGCCTGTGCGGGGTGAAGGACATGACCGGGGCCGTGATGTCGCCGTTCACGGCCTTCCTGGTGCTGCGAGGCCTGAAGACGCTGTCGCTGCGCATGGCTCGACACGCGGCGAGCGCCGAGACCGTGGCCCGCTGGCTGGACGCGCATCCGGCCGTCGAGCGCGTCTTCTATCCGGGTCTGGCCGGCTTCGCGCAGCGGGCCCTGGCCGAGCGGCAGATGGCGCTGGGCGGGGGCATGATCGCCTTCGAGCTGAAGGGCGGCCACCAGGCGGGCGTGTCGATGATGAACCGCCTGGCGCTGATCCGTCGGGCGGTCTCGCTCGGCGACGCGGAGACGCTGATCCAGCATCCGGCCAGCATGACTCACTCGCCCTATACGCCCGAGGAGCGGGCGGCGGCGGGCATCGGCGAGGGCCTGGTGCGGCTGTCGGTGGGGCTGGAGGAGGTCGCCGATATCCTGCGCGATCTCGAAGCGGCGCTGGAGGTCCGAAAGGTCGCGGCGATGGCCTGAGCGGCGCCGGATACGCCGGGCCCGCGTTAACCTTCCCTACAAAATTCCTACGTCTGCACGGCCGATTAACCGCGCCGTGCGTTTATCCTTCCATGTCGAAGTTTACGGCGGGCGTGGATCAGGATCGGCGGACATCCGTCCGTGTCCCGACGCGGAGACCGGGAAAGGTGCTGTGCGGCGCCTTCGCCTGGGACTGCGTGATCCGTGACGTCTCCAGCCAGGGTGTCAAAATCCAGATGCTGGCGGGTGCGACGCCTCCGGACCAGATGCAGCTGGTGGATATCGCCGAGGGCCAGGCCCACGACGTCGTCGTCGCCTGGCGCCGCGATCGCGAGCTGGGCCTGCGCATTCTCCGCACCTATGACCTGCGCGGCCTGGCGCCCGCCGCAGCCGGCGTGGCCCGGCGGATCTGGCGCGCGTCCCGGTCCGAAACGGACCCCGGCTGACGTGAAAAAGGCCCCGGTTCCGCCAACCGGGGCCTTTGGAATTTCACGGGGTCGAGGGCCTCTGGCGGGCCCTCACCGTCACTAGACTTTAGGCCTCGCGCGCGGCTTCGTCGGCCATCGCGCGCACCAGGTCGAGAACCTGGCGACGGACGCGGCCGCGACCGATGCGCGGAAACACCTCGGCCAGCTCCAGACCTTCGGGCGTGGTCAGGAACTCCTGGACCACCTTTTCGGCGTGCCGCGTCGCGTCATCGACCTCGGCGCCGCTCATCGGGTCGGCCAGGCCGTCGAAGAAGAACGACACCGGCACCTGAAGTGTACGGGCGATCTCGTAGAGCTTTGACGCGCTGACGCGATTGGCGCCGCGCTCGTATTTCTGAACTTGCTGGAAGGTCAGGCCCAGGGATTCCGCCAACTGTTCCTGGCTGACGCCCATAAGCTTGCGACGCATTCTCACGCGTCCGCCGACATGCATGTCGACGGGATTTGGGCGCCGGCCTTCGGTTTCTTCTTTCATCTTTCTTCCGCCTCCAACGGTTGTCCGCAGAACATGACACGACCGTGACGTCGGTGAAAGCGAGGTATGCCGGGCGCGGCGTTAGGTCGCTATGGTCAAGCTTTGCTTTGCGACCGCCTTCTACACGATGTCACGCGTGCAAGGTCGGGGTACCGTGACCACGGTCATCCCAGATGCGCCGCGCCGCCGTTTTCGTGTCATGCAGCCGATAGAGGGTTTCCGCCGCCAGAGTCTCGTCCCGTTCCGCGCCCGCGCCCAACTGCGGCGTCATGGCGCGCTTCACCTGACGCTGCACGGCGGCGAGGTCGCCGAACGCCATCATATCCAGCGCGTCGACCTCGTAGCCCAACGGCGATTCGCGGCAGATCGATTCCAGCACGCGCGCCAGCAGCTCTGGGCTGACGGCGATCTCCGAGCCGGCCGCCACGCCGTACTGGTAGGCGCGGGGAATGCCGACCAGGCGCGTGTCGATCGGCGAATTCAGGATGCCTGGATAGAGCTGCATGTCGATCATGCCCACGAAGCGGGTGACGCCGTGGCGCAGGGCGTGCTCGAACGCCGCCGCCCAGACCTCGAACACGCGTTGGCCCCGGCCCGGCCCCTTGCGATCGCGATAGACCTCGGTGGTGAACAGGCGGGTGGCCCCCCAGACGTCGGGACCCTTCTTGGGGGTCTCGCCCGGAGCAATCAGGTGCGGGAACTTGTCGGCCAACATGCAGCGATCGTCGGTGGGACGCAGGCGCAGCCCGACCTCGAGCCGCATGTCGTCGTCGAAGCCCAGCAGATAGATGGCGCGATCATCGTCGTAGTCGTCGACCTCGCCGCCATCCAGAACGACCAGGTCGACCCAGCCGTTCTTCTCGACGCACTGGCGGCGGCGCTCCTCGTGCATGGCCCAGAGCTGCGGGCCGTACAGGTGACGGTTCTCGGAAGTGATGATGTGGATCATGGGCCGGCCCCCAGCAGGCGATGACGGGACGGCCTGGATTAGGAGACATGATCCGCCTGGCGGGCGATAGGCCAAACGGCCTATGCGGCCGCGCTTGCCAGCGCGCCTCCACGAGGCCAGCATCCCGCCATGAGCCCGCTGTCCGAAGAACGCTACCGCAGCTTCGCGGCCTTCTATCCCTTCTACCTAACCGAACACGTCCATCCGGTCAGCCGGCGGCTGCACGTTGTGGGCACGACGCTGGTGGTGGCGTGTCTGGTTCTGGGCGCGCTGCGCAGCGCCTGGTTCTTCGCGGCCGCGCCGGTGGTCGGCTACAGCTTCGCCTGGGTGGGGCATTTCGTGTTCGAGAAGAACCGGCCGGCGACGTTCAAATATCCGCTCTACAGCCTGATGGGGGACTTCCGGCTGTGGTTCGAGACCGTGACGGGCAAGCGTAGGTTCTAAGGCTCATCCGATCGCGCCAAGGCCGCTGAAACGGGCGCGTCGGGTCAACCCGCTTGGCTGAGCAGGCCCAGTTCGCCGGCCTTCATCACCGCCTCCTGGCGCTTGACGACGCCCAGGCGCTTCTTCGCCGCCTCGATGTGATGGTGGACCGTGCGGGGCGACAGCTCCAGGATCGCGCCGATCTCCCAGTCGGTCTTGCCCCGGCTGGCCCAGTAAAGACACTGGGCCTGGCGCTCGGAGATCACCCCGTAGTCGGGATTGTCGTCCTGCAGCTCCCAGTGCTTGAGCATGACGGTTCCGAAGACCGTGGCCAGGCTCTCGAGCACGGCGCGGGCGGCGGGGTCGGTGTCGGGCGCGCGGGTCGACATGCGGATCAGCACCTCCTGGCCGGCGGGCCCGAAGACGCGCACCACGAAGCCCTCGTTCATGCCGTGCTCGCCGGCCTCGCCCCACATGGCCTGGGCGCGGCCGTCGCCAAAGGGCTTGGCGTCGCTCCAGGCGAAGGCGCGAGGCGACTTCAGCAGCAGCTTCACGCACGGATCATGGACGACGTAGCGCTCGCCCCAATAGCGCTGATCCCAGGCGTCGAAGTCCTGGCGGCTCAGGGTCGGCGGTTCCCTGCCGTAGCGTTCGGCATTGACCAGGGTGGCGCAGAACCGGTCATAGCCGAACGCGCCGATGGCCTGGGCGAAATGGGTCTCGACCTCGCCCGCCGATCCCAGATGCGGCGCTCTGCTAAGGAAGGCCCAGGCCTGTTGTTCGGCGGTGGTCAGCACCCTGCGGGACCTCCTGAGGAACACGTCAGGGTAGGCTAGGCCAGGAGTCTCGCGGGCGCCAAGCGACTGCTATCCTGGGTGGCGCCCGGCGCGCGCGTCCAATGGCCGCTGGAGCGTGACGCCGAAAGTGGGAACCGGCTTCGGGGGCGAGTCACGCTCACAAGTATACGATTTAGAGCCTCGCGACCCAGGATCAGGCGGCGGCCTCGTGACCGCTTTCGGCGTCCTGGTCGTCCTCGTCGGAGAGCAGGGCCGACAGCACGACGGCCAGGCGCTCGGGCTTGATCGGCTTTTCGACCACGTCCTGCATCCCCGCGGCGATGTAGGTCTGGACATCGGCGGGATCGGCGTTGGCGGTCAAGGCGACGATCGGCGTCCGCGCCGGACGGCCGCTCATCTCGCGGATGGCGCGGGTCGCGGCGATGCCGTCCATCCGGGGCATCTTGATGTCCATCAGGATCAGATCGAAGCGGCCGCCGCGGGCCATCTCGATCGCCTCGACGCCGTCGACGGCCTGTTCCGACGTGCATTCGAACATGTCGCACAGCGCTTCGGCGACCATGCGATTGGTGGCGTTGTCGTCGACGATCAGGATGTGAGCCGCGCGACCGGCGACGGCGGGTTCGGCCTCCTGGGCCTCGACCGCGGCGGCCGGGGCGACGCTCAGCGAGAAGCCGACCGTCAAGCCCGCGCCGCGATTGGGCTCCGCCGCCAATGGGCCGCCCATCGCGCGCATGATACGATGAGCCAGGGCCACGCCGACGCAGTGCGCCAATTCGCTGTGATCGCGCAGGCTGACGGCGCTCAGCGGATCGCGCACGCGCGCCAGGCGCTCTTCCAGATGCCCCTCGGTGTTGTCGCGGACCTGACCGTCGAGTCGGATCTTGGCGCCCTCCGCGCGAGCGGTCAGGCGGGCCTCGATCAGGCCCCGGCCGCACGCCAGGGCGTTCTCGATCAGGATGTCGAAGACCTGAAGCAGGCGATCGCCGTCGGCCTCGACGCCGCACTCGGGGTCGCCATCGTAGGACACCAGGAGCATGGAGCCGCCTTCCTGGGCGCGCGGCGCCCAGCGCGCCTCGATCGCGTCGGCCAGATCGCGCAGGCGCATCGGCGCGAGCTTGAAGGTCAGCTGGCCCTGCGCCGAGCGGTGCAGGTCGACGGCGCGGCTCAAGGTCTCGCCCATGTCGCGGCTGGTGTCGCCGATGGCGCGGACGAAGGCGGAGGCGTCGGGCGTCAGGCGCTGATGCTCGAGGCGCTCGGTGATGGCCATGACGCCGTTCAGGTGGGCGCCGACATCGACGGCCATGCGCTCCACCAGGGCCATGGCGTCACGCGCCTCGCGCTGGCGACGACCGTGGGACTCAAGCAGCGAGGACAGACCGCCGACGCCCAGATAGCGGCCCGCGCCGTCCACGGCGACATAGGCCGAGCGGTGGATCGGCGTGGGGCTCTCGGCCAGCGCCATGACGAAGGCGTTGGCGTCGAGATCGGCCGCGACGATCCGCGGCTCGGGGTCCATGACATTGGCGATCGGCTGGGTCGCCAGGGTCTCGCCCGCGACGCGCATCATGCCTTTCAGGACGTCGCGGTAGACCAGGCCCACCGGCGCGGCGCCCTCGACGACCGCCAGCGCGGGCAGGGCCGGTTCCGCGTCGAACAGCGTCGCCACCTGACCGCAGGGCGTGGCGGGGCTGATCGGGGCGCGGTGGTCGATGAGGCGGGATAGCGTTTCCATACAGCGCTTCGCTCGGCATTCGGGAGGCGAACATGGACCGAGCGGCCTTGCGGAGTCGTTAAGTCGAGCGCGCTTCTCTTTCTGGGCCTCGCGCGAGGATCGCGCCGCGACGCGAGAGAACATGAAAAAAGGGGCGACGGTCAGACCGTCGCCCCCCGTTCTCGATGGTTTCGCCAAGCCTACCAGGACTTGGTGATGGCCACGCCATACAGGCGCGGCTCCTGGGTGATCACGTTCGTGAACAGACCCGAGGTGTCGTCGGTCGTATAGGCGTCGACGATCGGGGTCTTGTTGCCCAGGTTCTTCACATAGGCCTCGAGCGTCACACCCCATTCCGGCTTGTCCAGCTTCAGGGTGATGTTGGCGTTGTCCCAGGCCTTCAGGCGGTCGTAGTCGGTGTTGTAGACCCGGGCGAACTGCTGGGTCTGGCGATAGTAGTCGCCGCGCAGGGTGGCGTTCCAGCCGCCCGGCAGGTCGAAGCGGTACTGGGCGCCGACCGAGGCGGTCCAGTGCGGCGAGTTCGGCAGCTCCTTGCCCGCCAGGCTGGAGGCCGTGCCTTCGATCGAATAGCCGGCGCCGTAGTTGTAGAGACCGGTGCCGTTGGCCAGGAAGGCGGCCGTGGCGGCCGGCAGACCCGCGCCGCCGAGCGCGGCCGGAGTCGCCAGGAACGCCTGGTAGGCCGCCGCGCCCGAGCAGGCGAAGGGCAGGGTGGCGCCCGCGCCCAGGCCCAGCACCGTGGCGACGCCGGAGGTCGTCAGCACGCAGTTGGCGCCGACGGCGGGCGAGTTGGGACCGACCTTCACGACCGTGTACAGCGGGTTGTTCTGCGTGCGGTTCATGGTGTCGATCGAGCTGACGCCGTCGCCGATCTTGGTGTGCAGATAGCCCAGGTTGGCGTTCAGCTTCAGGTCATGCACCGGCGACCAGATGGTCTCGAACTCCAGGCCGTAGACCTTGGCGTTGACGTTCTCGTTGACCGAGGTGCGGTTGACGATCTTCGAGATCTGGTAGCCCTGATAATCGTAGTAGAAGCCGGTGGCGTTGAAGAGCAGGCTGCCGTGCAGCATGGTGTTCTTGGTGCCGACCTCGATCGCGTTGACGAATTCGGGGTCGAAGGTCTGCTTGACGCCGACCGAGTTGGCCGGGACGCCCGGGTTGATGCCGCCGCCCTTGTAGCCCTTGGAGTAGAAGGCATACAGCAGCGTGTCGTCGGTGAACGACAGGTGCGCCTTGTAGTCGAAGCCGAAGCGGCCGGTCAGCTCGCTGAAGCGGGCGCGCTGGTCGGGGTTGGTCGGGTTCAGCGTCAGGCCGTAGCCGGGCGCCAGCAGCACGGTCGAGAAGTTCTTCACCGCCTTCTTGTCGCGGGTCTGGCGCAGACCCAGGGTGAACTTCAGATCCTCGTTGGCCTGCCAGTACAGTTCGCCGAACAGGGCGTCCGAGGTCAGGGTGTAGGGCGTGCGGTTGTCATAGTAGTTGTGGCCGTCGCCGGTCGGCGTGGCCGAGGTGTCGATGCCGATGCAGTTGGCGGTGGTCGCCGGGTTGCAGTTCGGGTTGCCGGTCTTGGAGTAGTTCAGGGCCAGCGACGACAGGGTCAGCGAGTTGCCGATCACGTAGTAGTCGGTCAGCGTCCGGTAGGTGAAGTGGATGCCGCCGAAGTTGAAGTTCAGCGGACCGTCGAACGACGACTGCAGTCGCAGTTCCTGGCTAAACTGTTCGGAGCGGCCCGACGAGACGTCGATCGTGGTGAACTTGTTGGTGTTGCCGACCTGCGGGTCGTTGAAGAAGCCGCCCGGCGTGAACGGCGTGTTGTTGAACGGCACGGCCGAGACGCTGCGGTTGTAGTCCTGCTTGGTGTAGACCGAGCCCTTGCCGTAGGACGTCATGGCCGTGAAGGCCAGCTTGTCGGTCAGGTCGTAGTTCAGGGTGAACTGATAGGTGTTCGAGGCCGAGCGATACAGCGGGTCCAGGGCGGTCTGGATCTGTTGCAGGTCGGTCGAGGTGGTGTTGCCGGCGTTCACGTCGCCCGAGGTGAAGCCGAAGATGTTGCCCAGCAGGCCGGTCAGGGTGCCGGCGGTGTTGACCGTGCCATAGGCGCTAGAGCCATACAGCGACGAGGGCAGACAGCCCTGCGACAGGAAGATGCGCGACGCGCCGGTGGCGACGCCGCCGACCGTGGCCGGGCCCGGGTCCTTGGTGCAGAGCTGCTTGCCGGTGCGGGCGCGGTTGTCGTCCTCGTGGAAGCGCTCCCACAGGAAGTTGGTGCGCAGCTTCTCGGTCGGGTTGAACATCACCTGGACGCGGGTCGAGTACAGATCCCGGTCGTCGACCTTGTGATTGTTGAAGGTGTTGGTGACGAAGCCGTCGCGGTTCAGCGTGGTGCCGGCGACGCGAACGGCCAGCTTGTCCTCGAAGATCGGGATGTTGACCATGCCGCGATAGCGGGTCGAGCCGTAGTTGCCGACTTCGGCGCGGACATTGGCCTCGAACTTGTCGGTCGGCTTGGCGGTGATCACGTTGACCACGCCGCCGGTGGCGTTGCGGCCATACAGCGTGCCCTGCGGGCCGCGCAGCACTTCGACGCGCTCGACGTCATAGAATTCGGATTCGAACAGGTTGCCCGACTGCTGCGGAGCGTTGTTCATGTGGACGCCGACGCCCTGGTCGGCCGACGCGCCGACCGCCTTGGCCCCGATGCCGCGGATCTGGAAGTTGAAGCTGTTGGTGAAGTTGCTGCGGGCAAAGGTGACGTTCGGAATCGCCTGCTGCAGGTTGGGACCGCCGTCGATCTTCTGCGCGGCCAGGCTGTCCTGACTGAAGGCCGACACCGCGATCGGCACGTCCTGCAGCGCCTCTTCCTTCTTCTGGGCGGTGACGACCAGTTCCTCGATGACCGTGGTCTGGGCCGCCGGTTGAGCGGGCTTGGCCTGCTGCGCGAACGCGGGGACGGCGAAGCCGGAGATCGCGATCACGGAAGCGCCCATGACCAACAGGCTCCGCATACGCAGAGTTTGCGACATTGAATTCCCTCCCTGAACCCAAGCGGCCCCTTATGGGCGGAGCCTGCGAGGGTCGATGTTTCCTCGGCGCCGTACTGTTTTTCACCACGCGGGCGCACGGCGGGCCCTTCGTGGCATTGGGAGATTGCATACTTGCGTTTGAAAGCTGTCAACTGGCCTGCGTGTAAGTGATCAGCGATAGGTTACGCCTTTTCACTTTCGGAGGGCCTTGTTCTCCTAAGGCGCGTAAGTCACCCTTGAATTAGAAGATCAGGTTTGTCGCGTTCCGCGACGGAAAGTCGCGCTCTGAGTCGCCAATATAGCGGCCAGGATGCGGTTTCCATATATTTCGCGGACGAAAGACGTCGGCGATGTTCATGTCTGGAGTATCGCCAAAGAGCGCGGTTCGGCCAGGTCGCGCCGCGCCCGAGGTTCCGGGGCGGCCTTGCTTGGTGTAGGGGAGGGCCCATGTTCCCCCTCTTTCAAGTCGAGAGGCCCGCATGAGCCCCACCGAGAGCCAAGCGGCCCTGGTCCTGTTTTCCGGCGGCCAGGACAGCAGCGTGTGCCTGGCCTGGGCGCTGGAGCGCTATGGGCGGGTCGAGACCGTCGGCTTCGACTATGGCCAACGCCACGCCATCGAGATGGAGGCTCGCCAGACCGTGCGCCGCGAGATCGCCGCGCGCTTTCCGCGCTGGGCCGAGCGCCTGGGCGAGGACCACGTGCTCGACATCAAGAGCTTCGGCGCGGTGGCCCAGTCGGCTCTGACCGCCGACCGCGCCATCGAGATGACCGAGCGCGGCCTGCCGTCGACCTTCGTCCCCGGGCGCAACCTGGTGTTCCTGATCTACGCCGCGGCCCTGGCCGACCGGCGCGGGATCGACGCCTTGGTCGGCGGCATGTGCGAGACCGACTTCTCGGGCTATCCGGACTGTCGCCGCGACACGCTGGACGCCATGCAAGGCGCGCTGAACCTGGGCATGGATCGGAATTTCCGCGTCGAGACTCCGCTGATGTGGCTGACCAAGGCCCAGACCTGGGCGCTCTCCAAGAGCCTGGGCGGCGAGGATCTGGTCCGGTTGATCGTCGAGGAAAGCCACACCTGCTACCAGGGCGAACGCGGCGAGCTCCATCCGTGGGGCCACGGCTGCGGAACCTGCCCGGCGTGCGAGCTGCGCGAAAAAGGCTACGCCGAGTGGGACGCGGCGGGGCGCGAGGCGCTCGTCCCATGAGCGGCGATCAGCGGTTTTCCTTCCCCCAGCAAAGGGGGAAGGGGGCATGACCTATTCGGTGAAGGAGATCTTCCTCACCCTTCAGGGCGAGGGCGGCCAGGCCGGCAAGGCGGCGGTGTTCTGCCGGTTCTCCGGCTGTAACCTGTGGAGCGGGCGCGAGCAGGACCGCGCCAAGGCGGTCTGCGCGTTCTGCGACACCGACTTCGTCGGGACCGACGGCGAGAACGGCGGCAAGTTCGCCACGGCCGAGGCGCTGGCCTCGGCGGTCGAGGCCCAGTGGACCGGCGGGCCGGACGATCGCCTGGTCGTCTGCACCGGCGGGGAGCCGCTGTTGCAGCTGGACGCCGAGGCGATCGCGGCCCTGCGCGCGCGGGGGTTCCAGATCGCGGTCGAGAGCAACGGAACCCTTAAGGCGCCGGACGGAATCGACTGGATCTGCGTCAGCCCCAAGGCCGACGCGCCGGTGGTTCAAACGTCCGGCCAGGAACTGAAGCTTGTTTTTCCTCAGGAAAAGGCCCCGCCCGACCGGTTCGCCGACCTCGATTTCGAGCGCTTCTACCTGCAGCCGATGGACGGACCGGAGCGCGAGCGGAACACCCAATTGGCGGTGGCCTATTGCCTTTCCCACCCGCAATGGCGTTTAAGCGTCCAAACACACAAATATCTCGGCCTGCCCTGACGGATAAGGCGCGCGACTTGGTGACAGGGTCGTCGCGCTAGAGCCTCCCAGGCCTAGTCAAAGAAGCGACATATGAAGCCCGTCTTCGAGATCACGAAGGCCGCGTATTTCGACGCGGCCCATTTCATTGAGCAGGGTCCGCCGGACCATCGCTACCGCCGGCTGCACGGCCATTCGTTCAAGGTCGAGGCCAGCGTGAAGGGCGAGATGGCGGAGGCCGGCTGGGTCGCCGACCTGGAAAGCCTGGACGTGGCGCTGAAGGCCATCGCGGCCGAGCTCGATCACGGTCTGCTGAACGAAAAGCCCGGCCTGGACGTTCCGAGCCTGGAGCGTCTGTGCCTCTATTTCGCCGAGCGGCTGAAGGGGACCTTCCCGAGCCTGTCGCGCGTGGTGCTGTCGCGCCCGACGATCGGCGAGAGCTGCTCCCTGGCGCTGTAGGGCGCCGCCTACTTCGGATCCTTGTCGCCGTGTCCCGGCGTGATGGCCCGGCCCGTGGCCATGACGGCATGGCCGCCCAGCTTGGCCGCGCCGCCGACCGCCGCGCCGGTGACGCCGATGGCCGTGCCGGCCGCGGCGCCCACCGCGGAGGCCACGCAGCCCGCCTGCGAGAGGGCTAGCGCCGTCAAGACGGCGGTGATCGGCGCGAGACGGCGAAGGGTCATGGCAAGGCTCACAAAACGCTGTTTGGCTTTTCTAGCCGGCCAATCGTTTAAATTCCGCGTGTCGGATCGTCGCGGCGGCCGAGCGCCCGCGTCAGGACGGCTGGATGCGATCGGACTCGACGTCCAGATAGGCGGTGTTGGCGTCCTCGGCGCGCCGCCAGGGGCCCGTGTGGCGCGGATCGGCGCGCCTTCGGCGGTCGGGGCCGAAATAGTCCTCGGTCCGCACGAACGGACGGGGATTCTCGATCAGCAGGGTCAGGCGATGGATGACGCCGCGCGCGGTCACCGGCTTGGCCAGGAATTCGTTGACGCCCGCGTCGCGCGCCTCGTGCACCCGGCGCTGGGTCGAATGGCCGGTGATCATCACGATCGGGACGAGCGGATTGGGGCTGTTGGGCGCGCGACGGACCAGATTGACGAAGTCGAGGCCGTCCACGCCGTTCATGGACAGGTCGGTGAACACGACGTCGATGGCCGTGCTTCGCATGATCGACAGCGCCTCGGCCCCATCCATCGCCTCGAAGACGTGCTGGACGCCGATCGCGCGCAAGATCTCGATCAGCAGGATGCGCATGTGCTGGTTGTCGTCGACCAGCAGTATTTTCAGAAGGTCGAAACGCACGCGCTGGGCCCCCTGTCATCGCGCCGCCCATCACACTCATGGCGTGTGATTGTCTCGCGCCAGGGGATAGGTGTTTCCAGCCTTACGCCCGCGAGCCTTCGCGGGTCAACTGAAAAGGCGAGCTAAATCAGTGCCAAGGCCGAGCGGCGCGAGACTCTTGATCTTGCTCAAGCTTGCGCGCTCAGGGTGAACGCGCCGCCGCCCGTCTGGCCGCGATGGCGCAGAAAGGCGTCGGCCAGCACGCAGGCGGTCATGGCCTCGACCACCGGGACGCCCCGGATGCCGACGCAGGGATCGTGGCGGCCCTTGGTGCGCAGATCGACCTCCTGGCCCGCCTCGTTCAGCGTCTGGCGCGGGATCAGGATCGACGAGGTCGGCTTGAAGGCGACGCGCGCGACGACGGG
>Ga0209426_1000670_pt1 | contig 30245 bp, 28 predicted proteins | sample Deesub1362B_J571_FD_187697 | JGI IMG/M metagenome (GOLD analysis project Ga0209426, IMG submission 187697) | Deep oceanic, basalt-hosted subsurface ecosystem from Juan de Fuca Ridge flank, Pacific Ocean, CORK Borehole 1362B_J2.571 (SPAdes)... ...
GCACGCGATCTCGGCTCGAAAGGTATCGAGACCGACGGCTTCTTCTATGACAACGCAGTCCGGCTGCTGTCGCAGGAGAAGCAGGGCACGCCGGTCTTCATGTATGTCTATCTCGGCGCCAATCACTTCCCTTGGGTGTCCACTTTCCGCCCGGAGCAGACGCCGGCTTGGCGCACCCTTGGTAACGAGCCGAAGATTGATGAATACCTGCGCCGCCAGACCATGAGCGCGCAGGACTACAACGCGTTTGTTACGAAGCTGAAGAAGCAGTTTCCAACTGAACCGTTTTTGATCGTGCGTTATGGCGATCACCAGCCGGAATTCTCGTCGCTCATCATCGAGCCAAATCTGACCGAGGATGACATTGCCAAGCGGCTGATGGTCTATGATCCGCGATATTACGCGACCTACTACGCCATCGACTCGGTCAACTTCAAACCGGTTGGCAGCCCGACTGCGATGGAAACCATCGACGCGGCCTATTTGCCGCTGGTGGTTCAGGATGCCGCCGGTATTCCGCTCGATCCGTCTTTCGAGGAGCAGAAGAAGATCATGCTCCGCTGCAAGGGGCTGTTTTACTCCTGCAAGGACGGGGCTGAGGCGCGGCGCTTCAATCGCTTGCTGATTGACGCCGGGTTCATCAAGAACCTTTAGCCGCAACGGAACCGCTTCATGTCAAACGTCACGACATCGATCCTTTCCGGCAGACTTCAGCTTCTGTTGAAGCGGTTCGGGGAGCACGGATGGCTCTGGAGTCTGCGCGTTGCGCTGATCGCCGCGATGCATCTGGTTGCCGTGTATCTTTTGGCATCGGTCGAATACGGGCCGTTCGCGATGACGCTGGCGCTGCTGACATGGGCGCTGCTGAACTTCCTGTCGCTGATCGCGCTGCGCAGGCCCGGCGTGTCGGCCGCCCTGTCGCTGGCTCTGGTTGCGGTCCTGATTGCGCTGTCGCAATTCAAATACGGGATCACGCAGCTCACGCTGACGTTCCTGGATTTTCTCATCATCGACCGCGATACGGTCTCCTTCCTGCATTCGATCTTCCCGCAGCTCAAGACGCAATCCTTTGTACTTGCGGCTATCGCAGTGCCGGCGATGTGGCTGATCTGGCGGGCGGACCCGTTCCGTATTCGTCGGGCGGTGTCCGCGGTTGGCGCGGTTGCGTGTATTGCGTTGATCGCAGGACTGTCGATCATCTATCCAGAGCAGCCGTGGGAGCCATTCCAGGGCGTCAATCACATCTCAAATCTGGCGCGATCCGGCGTTGTGTCGGTATCGCATCTGACATCGACGGGCTGGATCGAGGCCGACCCGCCGAACATGATCGGGTCCGCGCGCGCTGCGCCGCCTGAGACGGAATGTGTGCCGGGCGCCAAGCGGCCGAACATCGTCATGGTGCTCGATGAGTCAAGCTTCGACATCAGCGCCGCACCAGGCATCAAGGTGCCGGAAAATTACCACGACTTTTTCAAGTCGGCTGATGGACGGCAGCGAACGTTCGTTGCGGAATCCGCCGGTGGCCCGACCTGGTACACGGAGTTCAACGTTCTGACCGGGCTGTCGGCACGGTCGTTTGGCAAGCTCAAGTTCTATGTCACGAGAATCGCGGCGGGCAAGATTTCGCGCGGCCTGCCGCAGGCCTTGCAGCGCTGCGGCTACCGCACATTCTCGTTGTACCCGACCTACGGGGATTTTCTCAGCGCGCGCAGCTTTCAGACGTCTGCCGGGATCGACAAATTTATCGACATGGCCGAGATGGGCGTCAGTGAGGATATGCAACCGGACAGGTTCTACTTCGATCAGGCGTTGCACTTGATCGCGCGTGAGCGGAAGGCCAACCAGCCGATGTTCGTGCTGGTGTACCTCACAGCCAATCATTTCCCCTGGACGACGAGCTACCGGCCGGATCTGACGCCTGCTGGATGGACAGCGCCGGGTAACACCGCCGAAGTGGACGAGTACATCCGCCGTCAGGCCATGACCGCCTCGGATTACGCAAGTTTTGTTGAGCGCCTTAAAACCGATCATCCAAATGAACCGTTCCTGCTGGTGCGCTTCGGCGATCATCAGCCGGCGATCTCGCAGAAGCTGTTGGAGCCAAAGCTGCCTCAGGCCAAGCTGGCTGATCGCATCATGAACCATGATCCGCGCTACTACAAAACCTACTATGCAATCGATGCGCTCAACTACAAGCCCGATATGTCATCGGCGCTGGAGACGCTGGACGCGGTCTATCTGCCGCTCGCGGTTCAGGAGGCGGCGGGTGTTCCGCTCGATTCAACATTCATCGAGCAGAAAAAGATCATGCTTCGCTGCCGGGGTCTGTTCTATTCGTGCCGGGAGGGTACGGAAGCCAAACGCTTCAATCGCCTGCTGATCGATGCTGGGTTCGTCAAGAACCTCTAGCGCTTCGCAATCTTCTCCCATAGCCATCGCGCAACGGCGTCCGGCGAGCTGTTGCTGTCGCCGCCCGCAGCGCGCAGGTTCGCTTCGCGTATCGTAGCAATATCGATTTTTCCGAGAAGCGGCCGTAGTGCGTTGCGAAGTGCCTGGTCTCCGGCGCGCTTCGGCGAAATGAGCACGATGGCGTCATAGGGCGGGATCGAGGATTTCGGGTCCCCCAAGACGACGAGATCGTACTTCGCAATCAACCCGTCGCTGGTGTAGCCCGCGATCACATCGACCTCACCGGACGCCACCGCCGCATACATGAAGTCCGGCTGCATCTGCCGCTGCTGGCGGAACGACAGGTTGTAGCTCTGCCGCAGGGCCGCCCATTCCGGCCGCGAGAAGAATTCGTAGTCGCCTGCGATCGACAGCGGTGACGCGCGGGGCGCGAGATCGGCGATGGTGCGGATACCGAGTTCCTCGGCGCGCTTGCGCGGTAGCACCAGTGCATAGGCATTCTCAAAGCCGAGCTCGCCGAGCACGGTGATGCCGTACTTGTCCTTGAGCGTGGTCGTCAGATCGCTCAGTAACTCCTTGCGGGATTTGATCTCGGTGCGCTTGAGCTGATTGGCCCAGAGGGTGCCGGAATAGTCGACATAGATGTCTATGTCGCCGGACGCGAGCGCCTCGAAGATCACGTTGGAGCCGAGGCCTTCGCGCGGGCTCGCCGGCAATCCCGCCACCTGCAGGCGCTGTGCGATCAGCGCCGACAGCACGTACTGTTCTGTGAATGTCTTGGCGCCGACCACATAGTTTGTCTTCGCCCGCGCCATTGACGGCATCAGCGTCACTACGATCAGCGCCATCAGGCCGAGGCAACCGAAAATGATGCGCTTGCGGCTGTGCAACCGTACGCCGCCTTCGATCAGCGCCAGCAGTTGATCGACCGCCAGCGCCAGGGCTGCGGCTGCAACGCAGCCGAATAGCACGAACACCCAGTTCTGGGTCTGCAATCCGGCGAAGATATAATTGCCAAGGCTTGTCTGACCGATCGGCGTGGAGAGCGTCGCGGTGCCGATCACCCAGACAGCGGCCGTCCTGATACCTGCCATGATCACCGGCAGCGCGAGTGGTAGCTCGACCATGGTCAGCGATTGCCGTCGCGTCATGCCGACGCCTTCCGCAGCCTCGATGATCGCCGGATCGATGCCCTGCAATCCCGTGATGGTGTTTCGCAGCACCGGCAACATGCTGTACAGCGCGAGCGCCAGCACCGAGGGCAAGAATCCGAATGCTGAAAAGCCTTGCCCGAACCATTGCAGCGACAGGCCCGCCAGCGCCAGCAGCAGCGGATAGAACAGCGCGAGCAGGGCGAGGCCGGGTACGGTCTGCACAATGCTGGCAACGCCGAGCACGATGTCGCGCAGCACCGGCTGCCGCCGCACGATCAGGGCTAGCGGGAAACTGATCGCGAGGCCGAGCGCCAGGGCGGCAAGGCTGACGCGGACATGGCTGCCGAGATAGTCCGGCAGCCGAGTCAGCGCATCGCTCCAGCGTGGATCGGACAAGAAATTCATGCCCGGTCCTTCGGCAGCAATTCCTGCAGTCGCTCCGCCTGTCGCCGCGGTGTGTTGAGCAATTCACCGACATAGGCGTCCGTACTTCCCGACAAATCCAGCGCCGTGCCTTGCGCAACCAGTCGTCCGGCGCGCATCACTGCGACGCGATCCGCAAGCAGCAGGGCTTCCGTCATGTCGTGGGTGATCATAACCGTGGTCAGACCGAGGCTGCGATGAAGTGCGCGATAGTCCTCGCCGAGGGCGTCGCGAGTAAGAGGATCGAGCGCGCCGAACGGCTCGTCCATCAGCACGATGGCTGGCTTCGCCGCCAAGGCGCGGGCGACACCGACGCGCTGCCGTTGCCCGCCGGAAAGCTCATGTGGAAACCGGTCGCGGTGTGGGCGTTCGAGCTGCACCAGATCGATCAGTTCATCGACGCGTGTCGAAATCTCTTGGGCAGGCGTTCCCAGCAACCGCGGTGTGATGCCAATATTGCCGCCGACGGTCATATGCGGAAACAGCCCGTCGCTCTGGAACACGTATCCAATGCTCCGGCGTAGCGCGATCGGATCGACGCCGCGCACGTCTTTGCCTTGCACATGCACCGTGCCGCTGTCGGGAGCGATCAGCCGGTTGGCCAGCCGCAGCAGCGTGGTCTTTCCGGAGCCGGAGCCGCCGACAATGGCTAGAAAATCTCCGGTAGCCACATTGAGCGAGACATCGTCAACGGCCCTTGTGCGGCCCTGCTCGAAACTCTTGCCGACGTTCTCGTAGGCGATGGCGGGCGCGGCGTTGATCATGCCGTCATGATGGACCATCGGTATCAGCCTGTCGACGGCCCGGTACTGGCGGACGGGTCCTCTGCCGTGTAGCGTCGTCGCGACCAAACGGAGCATGTCTCGTCATGGCCAAAAATGGCAGGTCCCTACAACCAGGCGCCAAGCAGTTGAAGTCCTACGTGGACCCGTTCCGGGTCGACGGTTCGCAGGAATTTCATCTCAAGTCGCACAAGCCCGGCGAGAAGGGTGGTCTCGACAAGGAGGCGGCGCGCGAACTCGTTGACGCCAACCGCGGGCGGATGCGCGAATTGCAGGAAAAGCTCTATGCGCAGGATCGCTGGTCGGTGCTGCTGATCTTTCAGGGCATGGATGCGGCGGGCAAGGACAGCGCGATCGAAAACGTGATGTCGGGTATCAATCCGCAGGGCTGTCAGGTCTATTCGTTCAAGCAGCCGTCCACGAAAGAACTCGACCACGATTTCATGTGGCGCACATCGAAGTGCACCCCTGAACGCGGTCGTATCGGCATCTTCAACCGCTCTTATTACGAAGAATTGCTGGTGGTCCGCGTCCATCCGGAAATTCTGGCGGAGCAGCGAATTCCGCAGGAACTCGTGACCAAGAACATCTGGAGCGAACGCTTCGAAGATATTTCGGCGTTCGAGAAGTATCTCGCGCGCAACGGCACGCTGATGCTGAAGTTCTTTCTCAACATCTCGAAGGAGGAGCAGCGCCAGCGGTTTCTCGATCGTCTCGAAGATCCGGCCAAGAACTGGAAATTCTCGCTGGGGGATGTGGCCGAGCGCAAGCTATGGGACAAGTATCAGGCCGCCTATCAGGATCTGATCCACCATACATCGGCGAAACATGCGCCGTGGATTGTCGTGCCTGCTGACCATAAATGGTTCGCTCGCGTCGTGATCAGCTCGGCCATTGTGACCGCGATGGAAAAACTGAACCTGAAATTTCCTGAAGTGGACAAGAGCGACGCTGGTGAACTGAAAAAGATGAGGGGCGCGCTTGAACGAGAGGGACGGGCCCCGGTTCGTGTGTCGAAAGCCAAGGCCGCGGGAACCTGAAGGGGAACTGCCTAACCGGAATACGACCCATATTTGCCCACCCCCGCAATTCACAGCGCACACATCGCATATTGCAGAGGAAGCCCGCTGGAAATATTATGCAGACGGGTGAGGATTCCTTTGGTGGCCAATCTGCGCACGTTTGTATTGTTGGTCCTCTTGACCGGCCTCGGCGTTGCGTCGAGCCCGATGCGGGCGCATGCCGAGTGGTGGAGACTTTACACGCCGAAAGACTTCGAGGAGTGCTCCCAAAGCGCGCAGCAACCCGGTCTGTCGAAGGACGCCCACGCAAAAATCATTTCGGAATGCGATTCAAGATTTGCGGGCCGCCGCAAGGCTGGCGGCGGCTATACCTATTTTGATTTCATGCAGAATCGTCACTTCGACATCGCCGGTCCTAATCCAACGCAGCAAGAACTCAAGCGGATGGATCAGGAATATCTGGCCTATCTCGAAACGAACCGGGAAACTCCCGAAGCTGTAGATCCCGGGCAGGCAATTGCTGCGATCAACAACCAGATCAGGCCAATCAGCTATCAGAAATCAGCACTGCCAAAGGTCACTGCGAAGCAAACCGCTCCCGTCAGCCGGGCACGCGTTCGCAAGGATGTCTGCAAGGTCGATGCCCTGTCATGCGGCTGGGCAAAGATCACAACGACCGTGAAGGGTCTGCGGCATGCTTTACTTGGCACGGATACCAGGCGAGAGGCTTCCGCCCAGCGGGGGCTCTAGTCCCTGGGTAAACGTCGGCGGCAGATAGGGCAGCTTTCCTGACTAATATTTGGCGTTGCGGGACCTTGCCTTTCTCGTCTAGAAACGGCCCCATCAGACGCTTCGGCAACCATCCATCAACGGTTTTGGGCCGATTATGCGTTTTTCGGGGACCGAATTGATGATTCGCGGCGGCACTCAGGGACGGCAAGGAACGGCGGCAATTGCTGCTGGTCCGAACGCGCGTCCTGCTGCTTCGTTCTCGTCCCTTCTTGGCGGGCTTCTGCTTCTTATCTGCCCCTGAGGGCCGTCTGGGCGTTTGCGCCTGGGCACTCAGGGGTTCGAAGACAGCACCGAAACCCGAGCGTCCTGAAGTGGCGCATCTGACCAAAGGATTTTTCCTATGACCACCGCGAACAAGTCCGACAAGGACCGCGTCGTTATTTTCGACACTACGTTGCGTGACGGCGAGCAATGCCCCGGCGCGACCATGACCTTCGAGGAAAAGCTCGAAGTCGCGGATCTGCTCGACTCCATGGGCGTAGATATTATCGAGGCCGGTTTTCCGATCGCCTCCGATGGTGATTTCGAAGCCGTACGCGAAATCGCCAAGCGTACGAAGAATGCGGTGGTTTGCGGTCTCTCCCGCGCGGCCCACAAGGACATCGACCGCTGTGCCGAAGCGATCCGCCCGGCGCGCCGCGGTCGCATCCACACGTTCCTGTCCACCTCACCGGTGCACATGAAGTACAAGCTGCAAATGGAGCCGGCAGACGTGCATGAGCTGGTGATCTCGCAGGTCACCCGAGCGCGCAATCACACCGATGACGTCGAGTGGTCGTCTGAAGACGGCACCCGCACGGAGTTCGACTTCCTGTGCCGCTGCGTGGAATCGGCGATCAAAGCCGGTGCGACCACCATCAACATCCCGGACACCGTCGGCTATAGCGTGCCGGAGGAGTACTACGACCTGTTCAAGCGCGTGCGCGAGACGGTGCCGAATTCCGACAAGGCGGTGTTCTCGGTGCACTGCCATAACGACCTCGGCATGGCGGTGGCGAATTCGCTGGCCGGCGTGCGTGCAGGTGCGCGGCAGATCGAATGCACCATCAACGGCATCGGCGAGCGTGCGGGCAACGCCGCGCTCGAGGAAGTCGTGATGGCGATGCGCGTGCGTAATGACAAGTTGCCATACTGGAACAACATCGACACGACGATGCTGACACGAGCATCAAAGTCCGTGGCTGCGGCGACGTCGTTCCCGGTGCAGTACAACAAGGCCATCGTCGGGCGTAATGCCTTCGCGCACGAGAGCGGCATCCATCAGGACGGCATGCTCAAGAACGCGCAGACCTACGAGATCATGCTGCCGGAAACGGTCGGCGTGAAACAGACCTCGCTGGTGATGGGCAAGCATTCCGGCCGCCATGCCTTCATCCACAAGCTGGAGGAGATGGGCTACAAACTCGCCAGCAACCAGTTGGAAGATGCCTTCGTGCGCTTCAAGGCGCTGGCCGACCGCAAGAAGGACATCTACGACGAGGATATCGAGGCGTTGGTCGATCAGGAGATCGCTCATTCGCACGATCGGATTCATCTCGTGTCATTGACAGTGATTGCCGGTACGCACGGACCGCAACGGGCGACCATGAAACTCGACATCGAAGGTCAAATCAAAATCGAGGAGGCCGAGGGCAACGGTCCGGTGGATGCGACGTTCAACTGCATCAAGTCGCTGGTACCGAATGAAGCGAAGCTGGAGCTCTATCAGGTCCATGCGGTGACCGCCGGCACCGATGCGCAGGCCGAGGTCTCGGTGCGGCTGTCGCAAGACGGACGTTCCGTGACGGCACGCGCTGCGGATCCTGATACGCTGGTGGCTTCGGCGAAGGCTTATCTCAGCGCCTTGAACAAGATCGTCATGAAGAAGCAGCGTGACATGCCTGCGGTGGCTGCCGCGGGGCACTGACAGCCAGATTATCTGCAGACATTCCGAGAAGGCGGCGCATTGAACGATGCACCGCCTTTTGCGTTGCAGCACGGCGTAGGTCCCTTCTAAGGGGCAATAGTCTTGACCTGCTCCATCTGAGATGGTCGGGTCGTGAGGGATTCAGAGCCGCGGTGAAATCAGCGGTTCAGCCGTTACTCGGAGGAAACATGAAAAAATTCATTCTGGCTGCGGCCTCAGTCGCGACGCTTGTGCTCGCCGGACCCGCCACGGCGCAATCGCCGATCGTGATCAAGTTTAGTCACGTCGTTACGCCCAATACGCCAAAGGGGCAGGGTGCAGAGAGATTCAAGGAACTCGCCGAGAGATACACCAACGGCAAGGTGAAGGTTGAGGTCTACCCGAACTCGCAGCTCTACAAGGACAAGGAAGAGGTCGAAGCGCTTCAGCTCGGCGCGGTGCAAATGCTGGCGCCATCGCTGGCGAAGTTCGGGCCGCTCGGTGTGAAGGAATTCGAGGTCTTCGATCTCCCCTACATCCTGCCGGACAAGGCTGCGCTGGGCCGCATCACCAAGGGGCCGATCGGAAAAAACCTTCTGGCCAAGCTGGAGCCGAAGGGCATCACCGGTCTCGCTTACTGGGACAACGGCTTCAAGATCATGACGGCGAACAAGCCGATGCATAAGGTCGCAGACTTTCGCGGGCTGAAAATGCGGATCCAGTCGTCCAAGGTGCTGGAAGCGCAAATGCGCGCGCTTGGTGCCATTCCGCAGGTCATGGCTTTCTCCGAAGTCTATCAGGCGATGCAATCGGGCGTGGTCGACGGCAACGAGAATGTGCCGTCGAATGTCTATACCCAGAAAATGCACGAGGTTCAGAAGCACATCACGGTCTCGAACCATGGCTACATCGGCTATGTGGTGATCGTGAACAAGAAGTTCTGGGACGGATTGCCCGCCGACGTGAAGCCGCAGCTCGAAAAGGCCGTGGCGGAGGCGACCGAGTTCTCCAATGCGATCGCGCAGAAAGAGAACGACGATGCGATCGAGGCGATGAAAAAGGCTGGCACCACGACCTTTCATGAACCGACGCCCGCCGAGCGTGCCGAATGGATGAAGGCCCTTGAGCCGGTGACGACCGATATGGCGTCGCGGGTCGGCAAGGACCTGATCGACGCATTTCAGAAGGAAGCCAACGCCAAGACCAACTAAAACGGGTCGTCACGACACGATGAGAATGGGCCGGGACGGCGGTCCATTTTTCCATCTGCCGCAACGATGCGGGGCGATGGCTGAAGACCAGAACGCAAAAAAAGCGGCTGGTGCGGGTAGGGGCAAGCCTTGAAATTATTTCTGCGCATCCTCGATCGTTTCGAGGAAATCCTGATCGCCACGCTCATCGCGGCAGCGACGATTGTCATTTTCCTGGCCGTCGTCCATCGTTACGGAACCGGCATATCGTTTCTGTATCCGTATCTGATCCAGATTCATTTCTCGTGGGCGCAGGAACTGTGCATCTACATGTTCGTGTGGATGGCAAAGTTCGGCGCGGCCTATGGCGTTCGCACAGGCATCCATGTCGGCGTCGACGTGCTGGTCCTGATGCTCAAGCCGGCCTACAAAAAAGCCACCATTCTTTTCGGGCTTATGGGTGGCGCCTTCTTCACGTTCGTCGTGGGAACGATGGGCCTGAAGTTTGTGCTCGGTCTGGCGCAGACCGATCAGACATCGCCCGATCTCGAAATTCCGAGCTGGATTGTTTATCTCTGCGTGCCGCTCGGATCATACCTGATGTGTTTTCGCTTCCTGCAGGTGGCTTACAGTTTCTGGCACACCGGCGAATTGCCGCATCACAACGAGAGCGAAGTGGAAGGCCTCGAGGCGCTCGAAGTTAGAGCTACCGGCGGCGGCGAACTGGGTGTTCGCCAATGAGCAGCTTGGTGATCTTCGGGCTTCTGATCGCCCTCATGCTGACTGGCATGCCGATTTCCATCGCGCTTGGCCTCACAGTGCTGTCCTTCCTGTTCTTCATGACCTCGGTGCCGATTGAATCCGTGGCGCTGAAGCTGTTCACGGGGATTGAGAAGTTCGAGATCATGGCGATTCCGTTCTTCATCCTGGCGGGTAATTTCCTGACTCATGGCGGCGTCGCAAGACGCATGATCGAGTTCGCGAGGACCATGATAGGCCACTGGGCCGGCGGATTAGGCATCGCCGGAACGATGGCTGCCGCGCTGTTCTCCGCCGTATCAGGATCGTCTCCGGCCACGGTAGTGGCGATCGGTTCGATCATGCTGCCGGCGATGCTTGCGATCGGCTATCCGAAACGTTTTGGCGCCGGCATTATTGTAACCGGCGGCGCGTTGGGAAACCTTATTCCGCCTTCGATCATCATGGTGATCTACGCGGTATCGACGAGCGGAGCGACCTACTTCGGTCCGAATGGCGAGCGGGTTGCTTCCGCATCGGTGGGCCAGTTATTCATGGCCGGAATGGTGCCGGGACTCATTCTCGCGGTTATGTTGTCGGCCACGACCTGGTATCGCGCCTGGAAGAACAATTATCCCAGAATCCCGAAAGCGACGTGGGGCGAACGCTGGCGCGCGTTCGTGGATTCGTCCTGGGGAATTTTTCTTATCGTCGTTGTTCTGGGTGGCATTTACCTCGGCTGGTTCACGCCGACGGAAGCCGCTGCGATGAGCGCAGTCTATGCCTTTCTGATCGAGATGTTCATCTACAAGGATCTGAACTGGAAGGCCGTGCCAAAGGTGCTGCTAGCGTCTGCGAACATGAGCGCGATGATTCTTTACATCGTTACCAACGCGGTGCTGTTCTCATTTCTGATGACGAGCGAACAGATCCCGCAGACGATGGCCGCGTGGATCACCGGAAGCGGCATCAACTGGATCACATTCCTGCTTCTCGTCAATCTGTTGCTTCTTCTCGCGGGCAACGTGATGGAGCCATCGTCAATCGTTCTGATTATGGCGCCCATTCTTTTTCCAATTGCAGTCAAGCTTGGTATCGACCCGGTGCATTTCGGTATCATTATCGTCGTCAATATGGAAATCGGGATGTGCCATCCGCCGGTTGGGCTGAATCTCTATGTTGCATCCGGCATCGCAAAAATGGGGATCACCGAGCTTTCAATCGCTGTCTTGCCCTGGCTCATCACGTTGCTGATTTTTCTGGTCATGATCACCTACATTCCAGAGATTTCGCTGTGGCTGCCGCGCACACTTGGAATGTTGCGTTAGCACGGGCTGCTGCATTAATGGGCGTTCACCTAGGTGTCCAAAGCTTAAGTTGAAAGCGGAACTGTTGCTGCCATCTTCGAGGGAGTTTCACTCGGAGATGACCCATGAAAAAAGTTATCCTCGCCGGCGTCGCAGCAGTTGCGATCATCGGCTCGACCGCCGTCTATGCGCAGCATCGCCACCATCATCACCGTATGAGCATCGAAGACCGCGCGGCCTTCGTTGATGCGAAGATTGCTGCCGTGAAGGCCGGGCTGAAACTCAGCCCTGAGCAGGAAAAGATGTGGCCGCCGGTCGAAGCGGCGGTGCGCGATTTCGCCAAGCAGCGCATGGCGCTGGCTAACGCGAGGCCCGCCGCGCGGAGCAGGATCAGAAGAGCTCGCAGGACGGCAAGTCGGCTGCCGCCGATCAGACCCGCGATCCGATGGCGCGGCTGCGCGACCGGGCCGACAGAATGGCGGAGACCGCCGCTGGCCTGAAGAAGATCGCCGACGCCGCCGATCCGCTCTACAAGAGCCTCGACGACGGCCAGAAGCGGCGCCTGTCCATGCTGACCCGCATGGGCGGGGATCGCGGCTGGCGCGGACGCGGCTTCGAGCGTGGGCTGGACGGTGATCGATTCGACCGGGATCGCGGCCCTGGCCGGGACCGAGGTGCCGGAGAGCGCCTCTAAGGCGGCCCTCCAGACCCTTTCCGGACGACAGAAACCGCCGAAATCCGGCGGTTTTTGCTGTCTGGAACTGATCTGATCCAGAGTTATCCAGAGCGGGAAAAACCTGTCAGCCTTGCTGGACATGGCCGGTTCGCTTTGCTAAACGACGCCGTCCTCAACGGACATCCGGTTGGATCCGGGCGCATAGCTCAGTTGGTAGAGCAGCTGACTCTTAATCAGCGGGTCCCAGGTTCGAGCCCTGGTGCGCCCACCAAGCAAATCAAGCATTTAGCTGATTTGGCCGCCGCAGAAATCACTGCGGTTTACAGCACGGTTTACAGTTTTGTTCTCGCTTCGAGCTTGATCACCGCTGCTTCGGCAAGCTTCACCTCGCGACCGAGGTAGTGGGCATCAAGGATCGCTTCGACGTCCTTCAGGCTGGGGCCAGTAAAGGTCGCGATCTGCGGCACCGTCGCCTCAGCCAAGGCCAGCTGAACCACCGCAGAGCCTCTCAGGTCGTAAAACGTCAGGCCAGTCACGCCAGCCCTTTCGCAGACCCGTCCCCACGATGCCCAAATGCCGCGATTCTGTCGATCGCCAACACGGCGGAATTTTTGACAATCGTTTCGATGGCCGCGCTCGGCCTCGGCGTGGATACAACGCTCATTGGCCGCATCGGTGGAAGAGTTGTCGCGGCAGTAACGCGGTCCCTGGTCGTCCTTATTCTGGTCAGCCTGGCTCCTGTTCGCCTGCTTTGATCCAACACATCGTAGTTAGCGATGCCCGGCGGCTAGCTGATCATCGAGCGTTGTTTAGAAGGATGTCGAACATGCGATCTATAATAGATTTGTTCAGTGAGATTGATCGGCTCCGAGTTAATTTTGCCAAAGGTCGTTCTACCGGTCCCTGGTTCGCGCACGGGCAGCGGGCATTGTGCTGCCTCGCATGACTAGCTCTGTGCCGATAATCTGGCTCCTCACCGGAATGCTCTTGCGTGCCGCGTCGATCAGCGCATCAGCCGCGGCATGACCCATGCGCTTGGCGGGCACATGCACGCTTGAGAGCGGGGGCGTCACGACCCTCGTGATTGGAAGGTCGTCGAACCCGATAATGGAAATATCCTTTGGCACGCGAATATTCAGTCGCTGGCAAGCAAACAGTGCTCCGAGTGCCTGAATATCGTTTGCGCAGAACAGGGCGGTTGGTGGATTGGTCCGTGTGATCAGCCGCGTTGCCGCGTCCGCCGAGACCTCGATTTCAAAAGGCTGCTCCGACACGAGTTCTGCATCGAATGGAATTTTGTAACGCAAGAGCACAGAACGATAGGCTTCGAGCCGTTGCGCGGCCCGATCGTTTATGCTGGTCATCCCGCAGATCAATCCGATGCGCCGATGCCCAAGCTTGATAAGCATCTCGGTGGCTTCGGCTGCCGCCAAGCGGTTGTCGAAAGAGATCGAAGGGATCGACGCCTTGGGGCTCGTCGACCACGTTACAACGAACGGAATGCGATAGTGGCGCAACAGATCATAGAGCGCCGCATCGCGCGCGTATCCGGTCAGAATGACGCCTTCGACGCGGCTTTCAATCAACTTGAGGATGATATCGCGTTCAATTTGCGCCGAATAATTAGCATTCGCAATTAGCAGACTCAGGTCGGCGGCTTGGAGCCGGCTCTGGATCGCTTCGGTGAATTCCGCATAGATCGAGTTCGAAATCGTCGGAACGATCAGGCCGATAACACCGGTGCGTTTCGATGAGAAGGTTGCGGCGCGTCCGTCGGGGACAAACTGATGTCGATTGACCAGCTTAAGGATTCGCTCGCGCGTTTGCGGTGCAACAGTGTCGGGATGGCGGAGCGCCCGGCTTACAGTTGCTACCGAGACGCCCGCCTGATGAGCAAGCCAGCGGATCGTTCCTGATTTTGGTGTGTCTTTCATTTGCGCAACTGAAAGCAAAGACCGGATGTTGACAAGGGCTATCAGACGCGGTTTGATGTAACCGGTTACATTTCAGAGGCCGTTTACGTTGAGGCATGAATTGATGGTCCACTATCTAAAGCGTGCAGAGCAGCAGTCCCGGCAGGACAACCGCGATCTGGTCGATCGTGTGCGGACTATGATCGCCGACATCGAACAGGGTGGCGATGATGCGGTTCGCCGCTACGCCCGGGATCTCGACGGATGGCAGAATCCCGATTTCCGCGTGTCTGATGACGAGATTGCTTCAGCCCGCAAGGCGATGAGCTCCACCTTCAAGGACGATTTTGCCTTTTGCAAAAAGCAGGTGACGGATTTTGCCAAGCGTCAGCGGGACTCGCTTTCGGAGTTCGAGGCGCAGTTCGGTAGCGGGATCACGCTGGGTCAGAAGATCATTCCGGTCGATGTCGTTGGCTGCTATATCCCCGGTGGCAAATATCCGCTGATCTCGGCCGCGATCATGAGTGTCGCGACTGCAAAGGTAGCGGGTGTCAACCACGTTATCGGCGCGGCGCCGCCACGGGAAGGGCAGGGTATTTTCCCGCCGACGCTCTATGCGCTCGCCGAGTCGGGGGCTACCGAGATCTATTCGATCGGAGGTGTGCAGGCGCTCGCAGCGATGGCTTTTGGTCGCGTGGGAATGCGTCCGGTCGATATGATCACCGGGCCAGGAAATGCGTATGTGGCCGAGGCCAAGCGTCAGCTGTTCGGGCTTGTGGGCATCGATCTTCCGGCCGGTCCCACCGAAATCCTTGTGATTGCCGATGACGGCGCCGATCCGGCGCTGGTTGCGACAGATCTGCTCGGGCAGGCGGAGCACGGGCCGGACAGCCCTGCGTGGCTGATCACGACATCCGCGAAGTTGGGGCGCGAGGTGATCGCGGAGATCGAACGGCAATTGCTGACCTTGCCGACAGCCGCCATTGCGGCTGCTGCCTGGCAGCGCTGGGGCGAGGTCGCTGTTGTCGATAGCGACGACGCTGCCATCGCGCTCAGCGATCAGTACGCGCCGGAGCATCTTGAAGTGCTGACACAGCGTAACGACTACTACCTTGAGAATCTCAAGAACTATGGCAGCCTTTTCGTCGGCGAAGAGAGCACAGTCGCTTACGGCGACAAGGGCGTAGGCACCAACCATACCCTTCCGACCGGCCGTGCTGCGCGTTACACCGGCGGTCTATGGGTCGGTAAGTTTCTGAAAACCGTAACCTACCAGCGACTGACACCTGAAGCGAGCGAGCGCATCGCTCCGATCATGGGCCGTATGTGCGCAAGCGAGGGAATGTTGGCGCATGAAATTACGGCGACCGTTCGCCAGCAGCGATATGCGCAGCGTCGTCGCGACAGGAGTGCTTCCTGATGTCTAGCCGCGACACCAAATGGAAAGTTACGCCGGAAGCCGCGGTAGCCGCCGTGCGCGATGTTTTCTCCGGGCATGGCAAGCTGGAGGTGGTACCTAAAGTTCACGTCGGGTCACTGCGCGATGTTGCCACGCTCTATACGCCGGGCGTTGGAACGCTAGTCCAGCGAATCGTCGCGGATCCGGAGCAAGCGGATATTTTGACCAATCGTGCGAATACGATTGCCGTGGTGACCGACGGAACCGCTGTGCTGGGCTTCGGACGAACCGGCCCACTTGCTGCAATGCCGGTCATGGAAGGCAAAGCAATTATGTTCAAGTTGCTTGCCGGTCTTGACGCGGTGCCGATCTGTCTGGATGTGAGGGATCCTGCAAAGCTCGTTGACCATATCGCCGCACTGGAGCCCTCGTTTGCCGGGTTCAATCTGGAGGACGTCGCTGCTCCCCACTGTTTCGCAACTGTCGAAGAGTTGACTCGCCGTTTGTCGGTGCCGGTTTTCCATGACGATCAATACGGAACGGCCACCGTGATCGTTGCTGGCCTGATGAACGCGCTGAGGGTTACCGGCAAAAGGAAAGAGGACGTTCGTATTGTGGTGAACGGTGCGGGAGCTGCCGGTACTGCTGCGGCAAGGCTTTGTCTCGCGTGGGGTGCCGGCGATGTCGTTGTGTGTGACCGCCATGGCATTCTTTGCGAGGGCGAAACGCAGCCCTCGCCGCATATGACAGCTCTCGCGTCCATGACAAACCGATCGCGGATCAAGGGTGCTCTTGCCGACGCGCTTAAAGGCGCGGACGCCTTTATCGGATTGAGCACTGGTCCTCTGCTCGATGCCCGACATATTCAGTCGATGGCTAAATCTGCGATCGTCTTCGCTTGCGCTAACCCCGAGCCAGAGATCATGCCCCACGAGGCGATTGCGGCGGGGGCGGCGATTGCCGGAAGCGGTCGCTTCGACGCGCCAAATCAATGCAACAACGTGCTCGCATTCCCTGGGATCATGCGTGGCGCGGTCGATGTGTCCGTCAGAAGCATCACGGAAACGATGTGTCTCGCGGCGTCGCGGGTAATCGCGGAACACGTGACGGGGGCTGAACTTGGACCTGAGAATGTGTTGCCCAATCCACTCGATCCTGAGCTCTGTCCGGCGGTGGCTGAAGCCGTAGCTGCGCAGGCCGCCGCGGAAGGACTTGCGAGAAAACCTTATGTACGAGGCTCCATCGCGGCGCGCGTTCGGGCACTAAACTATGCTTCTGGTTGTCAGCAGGAGTTTCTGCGGGCGCTCAAGGAAAGAACTTCCGAAACAACGGAAGTGTAACGGGTGTTGGAAATCTAGGGAGGACTTGATGACAAATATGGATCGGACGCCATCCCAGCTGTTGCTTGATCGGCGAGGTTTTCTTGGCGGAGCTGCTGCGGTTGGTATCGGTGCGGGGAACCTGTTCAGCGCTGGAAGCGCATCCGCTCAGAGCACAAAGACCGGGACAGTGCGCGTCTGGGGTGAACCTGGACCTTATGGCGGCGCGGGTGTTGCTGCGATGAATGAATGGGCGCAGAAGAATGCGCCTGGTTTGAAATTCGAAATTGAAACCATTCCGTGGGACGGCGTCTACGTTAAACTGATGACCGACCTTGCCGCCCGCCGGCCGCCCTCGCTGATTAGTGTTGAGTCACCGATCGCGATGCAGATGATGGCGGAAGGCTTGCTCCTTCCGGTCGATGATATGGTCGACAAAATCGGACGCGATCGTCTCGTCGAGGGCGTGAGGTGGGATTACTGGGGTAGCTGGAAGGGCAAGCAGTACGTCATCCCGGCGCATCACCAGCCTCACCTGTTGCTTGTTCGGATGGACATTGTGAAGGAGCTCGGTCTGAAAGATCCCGATACGTGGGATTGGAACGATCTCCTGAACGCTGCAAAGACCATTACGCAGAAGAAGCAGAACATGGCGGGATTCTGCATGGCGCTCGGTCGGAACCTCTGTACGGATTATCACTTCGCGGCCCTGCTGCATGCGGCCGGTGGTCGGATGTTCGATGCGTCAAACAAGTTCGAAGTTGTATTCGATAGCCCGGAAACCGTTGAAGCGCTGACCTTCGTGAAGGAAATGCAGCCCTACATGCCGAAGGGGGCGGTCGAATACAGCTTCCTCCAGGTGGTGGATGCACATGTTACTGGCCAGACAGCAATGAGCTTCTATTGGGGCCGCACGCTGGGGCGAGCTGCGGAGGAGGCCAAGCCTATCTTTGAAGCAACCGAGGCGTTCAATCACGCGCGCAATCCTCGAACCAGTCGACGCAGCAACTGGAATGACTTCCAGGGCTGGTGCATTCCGGCGCAGAACAATCCCTATATTGAGGAAGTCAAGCAGGCGCTCCTTTATCAGCAGACGAGCAAGGAGTGGCTCGTGAAATATTGCCATTCGCTGATGCCGAACGTGGCGCCGACCTATAAAGACATCGCCAACTCAGAAGAGCTGAGGAACCATCCGTTCTACAAGTCAAAGCCGAAGACGGTTGATACTTACTTCAAGAGCTCGCTCGCGAATTCCAGCAGCACAGCCAACGAGCTCTTGCAGGGCGTGAATCCTCTTGCGGGATATGTTCACGGCCGCTCTATCCTGGCGCAGACGGTTCAGAAGGTCGTTATCGACAATCAGACGCCCCAGCAAGCCGCTAAGTGGGGCGCGCGGGAACTGGAAGCCATTCGCCGCGAGAATGTCCGGTTGCTCGGATGAATAGTCTAGCTGGGCAGCGCTGGCTGCCCAGCACTATCTTGGAACGGAAAGACAATGCGTCGTCTCGATTTCCTGCAATCCGATCGGTTCGTGGGGTTGCTCTTCATAGCACCATTCGTCGTCACGGCCATTGTGTTTATGGTGTACCCGATCGCCGAAGCGGTTCGGATGGCGTTCTTCAGCTATAATCCACTGCGTCCGGATCTCGTTTCCTATGTCGGGCTGAACAATTTCGAGTTTATCTTTTCAGATCCGCTGTTCTGGAGTTCGTTCAGTCAAGGAACGATCTGGACACTGCTCTCGATCCTGTTTCAGACGATCTTCGGCGTCGGCATTGCGCTGCTGCTTCATCGCAAGCTGTTCGGCATGGCGATCTTTCGCGGTCTGCTGCTGTTTCCCTATATCGTACCGACCGTTGTTATTGCGCTGATCTGGCGATGGATATTCAACCCTGAAATTGGGGTCATCAACTACAGCCTCCAGTCGGTCGGCCTGATCAGTGAACCGATTTACTGGTTGTCCACGCCAACTATGGCGATGGCCTCCACAATCATGCTGAATGTGTGGAAGTATACGCCTTTCGTTGTCATCTGCGTGCTGGCCAGGCTGCAGGCGGTGCCTCTGGAGCTCTATGACGCTGCCAAGGTGGATGGCGCAGGTGCGTTCCGACGGTTTTTGGATGTCACGCTACCTCAACTTCGTGAGGTTCTGATTGTCGTCATTGTGTTCCGCACGATCTGGACCTTCAACAAGTTTGAAGAAATCTACCTCCTGACAAAGGGCGGGCCTGGAACATCGACGTTCAACCTCGCGGTTTATTCATTTGAACAATCGATGGCGAGCCTCAGGCTGGGCGTTGGCGCGGCAACCGGCGTCGTGATGATGATTATGCTCATGATCGGGAGCGTCGTGTACTTGCGCGTTGCAGGCTTCGGCAACGAGGAGAAATCAACGTGATCACCGACAAATTCTGGCCCGCCATGAAGATGGCAGCCCTTTATCTGCTTCTCTGCATCGTTACATTTGCGGTGTGCTTCCCGCTGATTTGGGCATTATCCACGTCGCTGAAGCCGAAATCGGAAATCTTCGCTACTCCGCCGACGCTGATTCCGCATTCGACGACATTCGAGAATTACGAAGCTTTGCTGAGCGGCCGGCAGCAGTACTATCAGTCTGGCGGAGCGGGTCAGGCGACCGGACCAACACCGGCCCAATTCTTTACGCGATGGTTTGTCAACAGCGTGATCGTGACATTGGGGTCCACGCTCATCAGCATCGTCGTGTCCACGTTGGCGGCCTATAGCCTGACGCGTTTCAGATATTGGGGCCGAAGCGCGATCCCTTACTTCAGCTTGCTCGGTTACATGGTGCCGTCGATCATCTTTGTCTTTCCGCTATTCCTGATGATGGTCCGGCTGGAACTCACGGACAACTTGCTCAGCCTTGTCTTTGGTTACGTTTGCATCACGTTGCCTTTCTGTATGTGGCTGATGTGGGCCTTCATGCGTTCGATTCCGATCGAGATCGAAGAGGCAGCTCTCATTGACGGTGCATCCCGATATCAGGTTTTCGCCAACGTCGTCCTGCCCACTGCGCTGCCCGGGATTATCGCCGCATCGATCTTCTCGATGATCGTGTCCTGGAACGATTACCTGTTTGGTCGTGTCTTCATCAACTCGTTGGACAATTTGACCCTTACTGTGGGCGTCATGCTGTTTTTTGAGGGCACGCATGTCGATTGGGGCTTGTTGATGGCCGCCTCCGTGCTGATGACGGTGCCGATGGCGATCCTGTTCATGGCTCTACAACGTCACCTTGTCGCTGGCTTTGGCGCCGGCGCGGTCAAAGGCTGACCCAGCGAAAGATTGATTGAAATGGACGTCAAGTTGCAACGCATCAATAAGAGCTTCGGCAATGTCTCGATTCTCAAGGATGTGGATCTCGTCTTTCCGAGCCGCAAGTTTGTCACCCTTTTGGGGCCGTCGGGCTGCGGAAAGACAACACTGCTGCGCATGATTGCGGGTCTGGAGGATATCTCTGCCGGAAGCATTCATTTCGGCGATCGTGAAGTGAACAAGCTTGCGCCGCGAGACCGAAATATTGCGATGGTATTTCAATCCTACGCGCTTTACCCGCAGATGACGGTCCGAAGAAATCTCGGCTATGGGTTGCGGGTTCGTAAAACGCCGGAAGCGGAAATCGATGGTGCGGTCGTGCGTGTCGCCCGCATTCTCGAGATTGATCACCTTCTCGACAGGAAGCCTGCGCAATTGTCCGGTGGCCAGCGGCAGCGCGTGGCGCTCGGTCGCGCCATGGTGCGCAAGCCAGATATCTTTCTCATGGATGAGCCGCTCTCGAATCTTGATGCGAAACTGCGTGTGACCATGCGCGGGGAGCTGCGGCGGTTTCATCTCGATCTCAACGCGACAACCGTATACGTCACCCATGATCAGCTCGAAGCGATGACCATGTCGGATTTGATCGCCGTCATGCATAAAGGGGTCGTGCAACAGTTCGGAACGCCTGAGGAGGTCTACGGAAGGCCGGCCAATCTCTTCGTCGCAGGGTTCATCGGCAGCCCGCCGATGAACTTTCTTGAAGGAACGATCGATTCTGGGCGGTTCAGGATTGGTGAGGCGGCGCTGCCACTTCCCCCGCTGGCTGACGGGATTGCTCACGGACTCGATGCCGTGATTGGGGTCCGCCCACAGGATTTGAATTTAGTAGCATCGGCCGGCCCCAATGCGCTGGCGGGGAGAGTTTCGCTTGTAGAGCTATTGGGCTCGGAGAAGCTCGTTGAAGTGATGGTATCGGACCGAACGCGGATTAGCGTGCAAGTTCGCGCGGAATCACAAGTAGGTCTTGGCGAGAATGTCCATGTCGGGTTCGATGCGCAAAGTGTCCATGTCTTTGACAAGCGGACCGAGCAATCATTGTTGGCAGAAGCTACAAAAGCCTAGGCATTCCCCAGATCCGAAAGTACCCAAGCGCAACCTGCCGAGAACGAAACCGATCGGGTCGGTTTCAAACGTGACATGGCAGCCTGCCAGATTCGGATTGCGGGTGAAGGAAAAGCTGGTCGGTCGTGAGCCAGCGGAATTGCGTTGTTGGGCATCAACGGGCTCGGTGCGGCGCTTGCCAAGGGAGCGGACGCGAATCGCAATACCATTTCGGCCGGTAATTGTGTGGGGCTGTTGCGGCGCAATCGGCTCCCGGCCAAATGCGAGTCTATCGACTGGACCCGCACCAACATGGCCGACCTCAACACGGTGATTTCAGAAAGGAAACGGCGCGACACAGCCGTGGCGGCACCGCAGAATCTGACAGTTCGCGATCCAGTTGCGCGTTCCCGGATTTCCGGGCCGGACGAAGATCAGAGACGATCGGTTCTTTGATTTGCAGGTGCGCCAGCAGCGCCCAAGCCGGATGACGGAGGTTGCGTTTCTCGTAATGGCATTTCGGACCGGAACAGAGCGAAGGACACCAAGGCAAGGCTCAGCTCGATGACCCCGAACACTGCGAATGCTGTCTCAAAATCAAAGCGGAGCAGCGAGCCGAAGATGAGGCTTCCCAGTCCGAAGCCAACGAAGAGCGTGAAGACATTCAAGCCCATCGCTTGCCCCGCACGCTTTCCGCCGAGCGAGCTGACGATGCCCGCGAAGAGCGGCTGGGTCATGTCGTAGCCCAAGGACAGGATCATCGCGATGACGGGGGCGAAGACCACGGGGAAGTCGAACATCAGCAGTGCTGCCGCGGCGGCACTTAGAAGTAGGCCGATCGGAATCAATCGTGCCCGGCCCCAGCGATCCGCTACCCGGCCGATCAGCGGTCCCAACAGCAAGCCGGGGATGCCATAGCCGAGGAGAGCGAGGCCGATTCCCACAGGTCCCAGGCCGAATTGTCGCTCGAGATACACGCCGAGCCAGGTGAATACGCCGGAATGGAACATCGAATTGACGAGGACAAAGCCGTAGGTGCGCTGCCCGCGCGGCGCGCCAAGCAGGTCCTTGTAGGCGCGCAACAAATCTCGGAGGGTGCCAGACACCGGCTGAACCGTCGCAGCGATCACGGAACGATAGGGAAGGAGGACGAGAAGGAGCACTCCGCCCGCTGCGCCGACAACTACGAACAGGCCTTGCCAGTCAATGAACGGCACAAGCATCGCGCCGAGCGGCGAACCGAATGCCATGCCGCCGGCCATTGCGCCGAACAGCCAGCCAAGCGGTCGACCGCGTTGCTCGTAAGGGTACAGTCGGCCGACCAATGCCAATGCCAGCGGCACCACGCCACTTGCGCCAATCCCGGTTGCGATTCGCCAGAGGGCAAGCTGTTCGATGGACTGCGCGGTTGCGGAGAGAACGGTGAGCACCACGAACGCCGCAAGGGAGATGAACATCACGCGCTGGATGCCGAGCCGATCCGCCAGCAGGCCATAAGCGAGGGTCGCGACGCCGTATGGGATCAAATAAGCCGGCACAATAAGTCCGACCGTCTCGGCTGACGTTCCAAAGACAATTGAGAGCGCCGGTATGATAGGCGCCACCATGTAAGCCTGAAAGAAGATGATGAACGTGGCCCCCGCCATCAGCTTAAGGAGGCGCTCGCGCTCGCGATCGTTGATCACACCCTGCATCGTTTGCTGAACTCCAGTCATATCATTCAGACACGCCTGGTATAGCCAGGGCGTCTGACGTGATGCGTCCAAGAAAGAAGAACAGTCGCCAAGCCTTAGCTGGCGTCTGAGAGGCGTGCGGGCTACGCATCAGTGACGGCAGCGCCGCTTTTGCAGCACTACCGTCAGAGGTCGGCGTGTTAGTAGCCCATTGCTGCACCATCGCCGCGCGGATCGGCACCGCCTTCGAACAGTCCGTTCTTGCGGTCGATGCGGATCGCCTGGGCATGCCCAAGCGTGCCGTCCCATTGGCCGACGATCTTGACCGGCTGTCCGCGCAGTCGCAGTTCCCGCGCAGTTTCGTCAGAGATTCTGGATGAGCCAGAGGTCGCGCGATTCCATGCCCCAGGTGCGACCCATCAGCCAGCGCGGTGCTTCGATCGCCTGCTGCGCGTCGTAGCCGAAATCGATCAACCGTGTCAGCATGGCGGCCTGCGTTTGCGGCTGGCCTTCGCCACCCATGGTGCCGTAAGCCAGAACCGGCTCCCCATCCTTGAGCATCATTGCAGGAATGATGGTGTGGAACGTGCGTTTTCCGGGCTCAAGCCGGTTCGGGTGATTGTCGTCCAGCGAGAAGAAACTTCCGCGGTTCTGCATGATGATGCCGGTGTCGCCGCCCATGACGGCTGCACCGAAGTCGTGATAGATCGACTGGATCTTGGAAACGACAAGCCCGCTTGCGTCACTGGCGCAGAAATACACGGTGTCGCCATCGGGTCTGCGATGATCGAATGTCGTGCCGTAGCGCAGGCCGGGTTCGACCCCGGCAAGCGCCTGCTTCGGGTTGATCAGCTTGCGGCGAGCGGCCGCATAGTCCTTGGACAGCAGTTGCTCGAGCGGAATGTTGACGAATGCGGGATCCGTCAGCCACTCGTCGCGGTCGGCGAAAGCGACTTTCACCGCCTCCACCATGTGATGGTAGTAGTCGGCGGTGCCATCGCCCCAGGCTGCAACGTCGAAGCCTTCGAGCAGATTCAGAATTTGCAAAGCCGCGAAGCCCTGCGTGCTCGGAGGCATCTGAACCACGTCGTATCCGCGATAGGTGGTCGAAATCGGCTTGACCCATCGCGCGTGATAGTCGGCGAAGTCATCCGGACCGAGCGGTGAGCCCGCAGGAGCGAGCGCTTTGCAGATGCGTTGCGCGATCGGTCCCTCATAGAAAGCCGCGCGGGCGCCAGATGCCGCCAACTGTTCGAACGTGTTGGCCAGCTCGGTCTGTACCAGACGAGCGCCTTCCCGCTGCGCTTTGCCCTTGGGTAGGTAGATGCGCGCGGTGTCCGGAAATTGCCGAAGGATTGATTCGTCTGCGGCCAGCCAATCCGCGAGCGAACGGGTAATGGCGATTCCGTTGCGCGCATATTCGATAGCATCGGCGAACAGGCTATCCCATGGAAGTCGGCCATGGCGCTCGTGCGCTGCACGCCACCCGTCAACGACGCCTGGCGTTGTGAGCGCAGCCAGCGGACCGCGAGCCGGAATCTGATCGGTGCAGCCGTGTTTCCGGTAGTACTGGCGCGTCGCCTTCCGGGCTGCGGGTCCACTGGCGTCCAGCGCCTGAACGCCGCCGGTGCCGGGACCGGCAATAAGCCAGAACCCATCCCCGCCCAGACCGGCCATGTGCGGATATACGACGCACAGCGTTGCATTTGCGGCAATCGCGGCATCAACCGCGCTGCCTCCGCTTCGCAACGCTTGGAGGCCGGATGCGGAGGCAAGATAGTGCGGCGTGCTCACCATACCGCGCGGGGCAACGACAGGAGGGCGTCCGGTACGGGGGCCGTTCGGATGACTCATAGCTAACCTTCTTTCCGTTTCAGTTCGCACTCTCGTTGTCGGGCTTTGCAGCAGGCGGTTGCTTGGGTGCGAAAAGCAGCCGCTGTACGGGCGGAATGAGACCGCCGACGCAGAGCGCGACGAGGCCAATCCACAGGAGGAGGCGGGGGCCGCTGGTCGTTCCAATGCTGATGAGCGGAAGCGCCATCAAGAACAGGACGAACGACGTGCTGAGGTAGGCCAGCGGGTTTTTTAGCAAGGCAATCATGGTAGACTCCTGTTACTTCGCGAGGAGCACGAGCAGGACGGTTGCCGCGCCGGTCAGGAGAAATGCGGCAAGCGTCCAGGGTAACGTCTTGCGAAGAATGGCGCCTTCCTGCCCGCTGATGCCGGCCGTGCTGGCTCCCATCACCACGTTGGCCGGCGCAATGGCGTTGCCGATCGCCCCGCCGGCGCTTTGCGCGGCGAGAATGGTTGCTTCGGGGAGCCCCTTCAGCCGCGCCAGCGTGACCTGCAGGTCGGAGAACAACACGTTGGACGAGGTGCTGCTCGAGGTCGTGAAGGCGCCGATGACACCAATGCCGTTTGACAGGAACGCGAAGGCGTAGGCGGGGGCAATGGCGGAAATTCCAAGCGCCAGCGTTTCGTTCTGACCCGAATGATTCATCAGTCCCGCCATGACGAGAAAGGCGAGAATCGGGACAGATGCAGGAACGGCGCTTTCGAACAATCCCCGCAAAACGCCCTTTTGCTTTGCCTTGGCTGTTATGGCCCAGGCATTGTAGTAACCGCGTGCCTTATAGAGGCCCCACGTCACGAGAGCCGTGACGATGAGGCTGGCGCCGGGATGTGTCAGCGGCGCGAGCGCCGAGTATGGCGTGGCTGCAGCATTGGTGATGCCATAACCGGTCGTGACTTTCGGAAAGGGAAAGCCGAAGGTGAAGCTGCCGAGTGCATTCTTGATCGGATCAATCATTGAAGTGCCCAAGGCCAAGACGGTCAGCAGGATGTACGGAAAGAACGACATACCCAGACCCATTGGCGGGGCCTTATCGGCATAGTCTCCGGCATGACTTGCAAGCATTGCCGGACGATCGACGATATCGTTCGCCGGATTCGCGTACCGCGGCCAGCGCGACAGCGGATAAAGCGCGAGCATCGCCGCTGTGGCGGGGATGAAGGCCGCCAACACCGGATCCATCAACGCGACGATTATCTGACCGACGCCCTGGATAGCGGCGATGATCAGCACCAGCGGCCAGGCGTGACGGATGGCGGGCCAGCGTCCGTACAGCCAGACGACGGTGAAACCGCCCAGGACGGCCTGAATGATGATGAGCAGTCCCGATTGGTAAGCAGTGGCGATAGTCGTGGCTTCGTCCAGGTCGACAACCTGCAAGGTGGCGAGCCAGCCGACGCCAAGTGTTCCAAAGAATTTCGCCCAGATATGCGCGATGATCGGGATAGCCACCGCGTAGATCGGCCGTACGCCAAAAGCGACAAGTAATGGTGCGACGACAGCAATCGGCGTTCCAAACCCGTCGATGCCCTGAAGGAACGAAGCAAAGACCCAGCCGAGGGCAACAATGATGAACAGCTCGTTGCGGCTCATGCGGGTGATGCCTTGGCGCAACGCGTCGTAGCCGCCGGCTTGATTCATGATCTGATAAAGCAGAAGGGCGGGCCAGATGACTAGAAGAATGAACATCGCATCCCACACACCTTTCGCGCCGGCGACGGCAAGCGTCTCCAGCGGTGCCTTGAAGATGAAGAAGGCGACGGCGGCAGCGATAAAGATTCCTGCTGCACCAGCCTGTTGAGCGGTCCAGCGCAGTTGAATCAGCAGGAATGCCAAGGCAACAATCGGCAGGAACGCCAGAAACCAATGCAGGAAGTCGACGGGTATTTGCATATCTTTCGCTTCTTCTTTCGAGTGTGAAGATTTGTTTTTTCTTGGCGATCTCGCAGAGCTCGGAACACCCGTCTTCAAGCGACGCCACCTACACCTGCGTAAACCAGCGTGCCGCGCTGCACGGGTTGATTCAAATCAAGAGTGATTGATTCTCTGCCATGCGCAAAAAAATCTCTGCAGATTGTTGTGACACGCATCGGCGATGATTAGATCGCGGCAGCATCAACTGCGCGATGCACGGAGCGGGCAGTCCATGAGCCGGGCAGGGATGAAGCGTACTCGAACAGGAGCCCGAGTCCCGCAGGACGCGGCCGCTCTCAGCTACCTTGGCCAAGCTATCGACGAAGGAACGATCGTCGAACGGCAGGAGGCGTCGGTCGGCCGGATGCGGGGGCAGATACTCCTGACGGCTATCGCGTTGTTTGCCGAGCGAGGCTACGAAACCTGCAGCATGCGAACGATTGCAAGCGCGGTCGGCCTGAAGGCGCCCACTCTCTACAATTACTATTCTTCAAAGGAGGCCTTGCTCGTTGAGGCGATTGAGTTCGGAATGAACGATTTCTTCTCGTATGTTTTGCGAGAGATCGATTCAACGCCCCGCCGCGAACGTCTGATTGAAATTGCGCGACGTCATGTGGACTACAAGATACGCCACAGGGTTATCGCCCGGGCAAACGATCGTCTGATCGATCCGAAGTTTGGCAGAATGTTTCTTCCTGAAAAGGAGCGAAAGCATTTTGACAAGCGGCTCGACGATTATCGCTACAGGATTCATGATCTTGTGAGTGAGATCGTCGGTTCGGGTGACATCGTCGATCCCATGTTTGTGACGCTGTCCGTCATGAATCAATGGGATAGAGCTGCCTATTGGTACAATCCCGAAGGAAAGCGAACTCCGGAAGAGGCGGTCGATCAGATGCTGGTGTTGACGGCCCGCCTGCTGGGGCTTGCCGAAATGCCGCGCGACGCGGGAAAGAAGGGAGAACAGAAGCTGGCAGCGAAGCATCGGACGAAGTCTTGACGCTGCGGCCGAAGGTGTTGGTCTGAGTCAACGGGCTCCCTGTTCGGTGCGATTCCTTGGCCCGGGGAGAACGATCGGGGATTGACCCGAACCTCTCAAGACAATGAGTTGCCCTTTATTTTGCGGCATGGCGTCGCCGATGTGGACGACATCCTTACGATGTGGGCGACGGAATTCGCTTGGAGTAAATCCTTCCGGCTGAGAAACCGAAGCGTGCCGCGCGGATATGCATCGCAGAATGTCGAGAGCGTCGCGGCCGTCGCCGCCACATTATCCTGTTTCGGGATGACCGCGATCCCGCCATCCCTGAGGACGAAGGCATCCTTGACGTTCGACATGGAGATGGTCGCCAGACAAATCTTGAACAGTCCCTGATAGGCCTGCGGCTGCTGCATGAGGTCGCCGCCAAGACCGCTAAGCAGATGATCGCGGCTTTTGGTGCAACTCTCGGCCTGCGCAGAACTCCCTGCCATCAACGTCAAAAGGACCCCCACGGCGAAGGCTCTCATCATCTACGGCCCGCGGTCGCTGCGCGCTGTACGACATCGCCGGGGTTCGCCTGATCCCGTGCTGGAGAATTGTCCACGGTCTTGGCACTCTTTCGTTCGCTGGCCCGCGGCAGGCGGTAGGTCTCCGCAGCACATCGTTCCCACGATAGCGCGCGAGCATGCGCGGCGGCGCCCGCTGCCAGAATCGATCGCGTATTGCTGTCTTCGACGATTTCCGTGATGGCTTGCGCAATAGCTTTAACATCAGGCTCAACGAGCAAGCCGGTCTCGTCGGCCAGAACGGCATCGGGAACTCCGCCCACGGCCGTCGCGACGCTGGGGAGGCCGCCTGCTCCAGCTTCGAGATAGACCAGACCAAAGCCTTCCACGCGTCCCGACGATTCCGGGATGCCGGTCAGACAGAAGAAATCGCTGGCTCCGTAAATATCGCGGATTTGTTCATTCGGCAGTGATCCGAGCAGATGAATTTCGCAATCGGTCGTATCGACCATATCGCGAAACTCTTCGACGAAATCGGCCTCGCCGTTAGGGCCGATCACAAGCCATGCGATTCGTTTGCGCAGTTCATCCGGTAGGATCGCTAACGCCGCGAGTGTCTTCAGATGTCCCTTCCGCCGGGTGAGGCGGGCAACGGTGACCATCACGATCTTGTCCGCATCGACGCCGTAGGCTCTTCGCGTCGCCTTGCGGCTCTTTCGTGGACCAAACCAGAAATCCGATACGCCGAGCGGGATTGCGACAACGCGTTCGCTTTCAATCGAGAAGCGTTCGCGGAAAAGCTCGCGTGTAAACCGGCTGTTGGCGGCAACCTCGACGCGTGGGCCGAAGACGCCGGCGGCCTGGATCGCAAGTCTCTTGAGCGGTGTCTGGGTTTCGTTGATCTCCGTGCCGTGAACCGTCATCAGCAGGCGCGCCTGAGTCCGGTGACGCGACAACGCCAGTGGAATAAAAAACGGCCAATCGGCCGCATGGATGACATCGTAGTCCTCGACCCGGACCTGACTGCGCGCGAGAAGAATCTTTGAGGGGAGATCCCGCATGGAATGAAGTCCGCCGTGAAATCGATGAAGCTGAAATGGAAGCGATTTGTCTTCATCGAGAGAGCTTGCGGAGTAGTCGGGGGCGACAACGGTAACACGTGCGCCAAGATCGGTGGCAGCTATCGCGATTTCCTTCGCATAGGTACCGATGCCGCCGGTCGCAGGTGCAAATTCGCTTGTCAGCATGAGAATGTTCATGGCGGCGCGTCCTCAATGGGAGAGCGGGTTGATTATCAGGCCGCGTGTGTTCTGGATTTCCTGGTGATAGCGGAAGACACGCGCGAGTTGGGTGCCTGGCGTGAACATCTGGATACTGACCGCGATCCGTGATGGATCCAAATCGCCGTGGGCGATTGCATCGCGAACATTGATGAACCGATGCACCAGTCGCTCCACCATGTCGGCTCTCGAATCGCTCCGCGGAACCAGATATCCAGATTCGCCGTCCCGAACGACGGCTTCGAGCTGCGGCAGGTGCGTGGCGACAACAGGGCGTCCGACCGCCAGTGTCTCGAGGACAAACCGAGGCATCCCTTCGAACTCAGATGTCAGGATGCCGGCGTGAGCAGATCCCAGGGTTTCGGCCATTCCAACCGCGTCCTTGAATCCGTGACGGACCGTAATTGCCTCGATCGCCGCGAATTCAGAGTACCGGTGCGGATCGCTGGTCCCGATGTAGTGAAATTCCACCTTGTCCTGCATCAACTGACGCAAACGGTGGATCGTCTGAAACATCAGGGGAGGGTCCTTGAATTCGTCGAGACGTCCCGCAAAAACGATTCGGAATGGCGCGGTGTCGCGGGACAGGGCGCGCGGCTGGAAAATCTCGGTGTTGACCCAGGTCCACAGAGTATCGATCTTGTCTCTT